>JAABUS010000169.1_pt1 | contig 160959 bp, 150 predicted proteins | sample 5560161 | NCBI WGS metagenome assembly JAABUS01 (sample SAMN10711885, study PRJNA513376) | rock metagenome | isolation source: Antarctica rocks | place: Antarctica: Victoria Land, Trio Nunatak nord | collected 2016-01-04
TTTGTTATATTCAGACCAGTTGCGGAGACGGTACTGTTGCTTGGTTCTCTTTTTTGCCACACATTAAAGATACCAGCACTGCCGTCTCCGTAGCTTATTTAGCTTATTTATGCAACAACGCCCTTTCATTCTATAACTGAACTGCCGGAGTTTATTATGTTCGCTCGTTTTCGTTGCCTCTCGCTGCGCGCCGCTCTTTTCTTTGCTGTGGTTGCTATATGGTCATCGCCAATCGCCGCCATCACGCAGCCGATACCTCCGCCACTCTATATTAATTATAAGTTGGCGATGCCGCGTCCCGCTTCGCACCTTTTTCAGGTAACTATTGAACCCGATCTGCCGACGCCGACTGATTACATAGATTTTCAAATGCCAAGATGGTCGCCGGGACGCTACGCGGTCTTCGACTTTGCGAAGAACGTGCAAGAAGTGCGTGCGCAGAGCCGCTGTCGCTCATTCAATCAGAACTGTGAAATAAAGCCGTTGCCGGTCACGAGACTCGACGATCAAACGTGGCGCGTCACAACTCGCGGAGTCAGTTGCACGCTCAATTACAAAGTTTTTGGCGACGATCTTTCGGGAACGTTTGCGCAATTAGATGCGCGGCACGCCAATTATAACGGTGGCGAAATATTTATGTACGTCGTCGGCCACAAACAAGACCCAGTCGCTTTACGCATTAATGCGCCCGCTAACTGGCGCGTTGTCAATGGAAGAATGAATCTGGCTGAAGGCTTCGATGGCGTTGAGTGGCGGCTACCCAATTACGATATTTTAATTGATACGCCGACCGAGATTGCTCCCGATTGGACGCAGGATGATTTTACTGTTGACAACAAAACTTACCATGTCGTCGTGCATTCATTTGGCGACGAAGGCGGCAAGCGTTCACAGCTTGTGCGCGATATCGAACGCATCGTGCGCGCCGAAACAGCTTTGTGGGGTGCGCCGGAATTTGATTCCTATACGTTCCTCATACACTTCGCGGCGGATGATCGTTCGAGCGACGGGATGGAACATCTGACCTCGACGCAGGTGATTCAACCGGGCGCGCTCGCTGATTCTGAAACTTACGAAGACACGCTCGGCACTGTGGCGCATGAATTCTTTCACGTCTGGAACGTCAAACGTCTGCGTCCAATCGAGCTTGGCCCATGGGATTTCACGCGCCCTGCCAACACGCGCGGATTGTGGATCGCCGAAGGTTTTACGAATTATTACGGCCACTTAATGCTGCGCCGCGCAGGACTGTGGAATGATGCGAAGTTTTTGCAACGCGAGAGCGGCACGATCACAGGCGTTGAGAATTCGCCGGGCAGTCGTTTGATGAGCGCCGTCGAAGCGTCTCAGAGCGCGCCGTTTCTGGATCGCGGAACAAGCGTGCAGCGCACGAATCTGGCGAACACATCAATCAGTTATTACCCGAAAGGCGAAGTGCTCGCGTTCACGCTCGATTTGTTGATTCGCGGCAAAACGAACGGGCGCGCCACGCTCGACGACGTGATGCGGCGCATGTACGAAGAATTTTACGTTCAAAGTCCGAAGGCGACTTATTATCTGCGCGGGCGCGGTTATACAAACGAGGATTTCGCGCGCGTCGCTTCTGAAGTCGCGGGCGTAGACTTGAGCAGTTTTTTCACGCGCTACGCGTCCGGCGTCGAAGTGCCGCCCTACGATGAAGCGCTCGCGCAAGTCGGTTTGCGGCTTGTGCGCGAACCTGCCCGCGAAGCTTACACGGCCGGGATTACGCTTGATCGCAATGAAGCGCAGAAGACTAAGATTGAAAGTATCGGCAACGGATCAAGCGCCGAAGACGCGGGGCTTGAACGCGGCGACGTGATTCTTTCCGTCGGCGGTCAATCTGTGACGCCCGCAACATGGATGACGGCGCTCAATCGTTTCAAGCAGGGCGCGCGCGTATCTCTCAAAGTGCAACGTGACCGGCGCACGATTCAAACATCCATGACGCTCGGCGCGCCTGACGTTTACACATATCGCGTCGAGGAAAAGGCAAACGCTTCGCCGCAGGCACGCTCGCTTCGAGCGGCGTGGCTCGGCGGCAAACGTTCCTGACTCAAGCGGTGTTAGCTGTATGTGGGCGACACGATTATATCAATGCGCTCCGGCGCGATCTCGAAAGTCATCGGTAGCGTTCCGATTAACTCGCCGTCCGTTTGAACGAGCGCTTCGCCTGTCGCGCGCACGCGCGAGGCACGGAAGATTTGCACATCCGGCAATTGCTCGATGATTCCTGTGCTGCGCATCGCGTGCGACAGCAGATGCAGATAACGTAATTTACTATGTGAATCAACGAGACAAATTTGAAATTGCGCGTCGTCTAATCGCGCGTTCGGCGTGATTGCCAGATTGCCGCCGTAGCGCGCCGCTTTGCCGATGGCCGCAAACGTCGCCGGATATGTTTGTCCTGAAATTTCAATCTCGAAAGAAACGGGTCGCCAACGTGCTAGATGTTGAAGGCCGGAGTACCAGTAAGCCGCTTCGCCGACGCGCCGTTTAAGTCCGCCCTTTGTGCCGCGCACTACGGAAGCGTCAAGCCCGATGCCAGCCATTAAGAAAAAATAGCGTCGCGCGCCGCTTGTTTCGTTCGTTGCGCAGCCGACTGTGATGCTACGCGTTGTGCCGCGCGCAATTATCTCCGCAACGCGCTCTGCGGCAAATGGCAAACCTAGTTGGCGCGCCAAAACATTCGCCGTCCCACGCGGCCACACAGCGAGCCGCACATCTTTTTCCGCCAAACTCTGTAACGCTTCGTTGATTGTGCCGTCACCGCCCGCGACGATTATTTCGCGCCAGCCTTCGCGCACCGCACGTTCGGCAAGCCGCGCGGCATCGCCTGTCCCCACTGTTGTTTCCACTTCTACATCCAAGCCGCGCTGCTTCGCCGCGTCACAGAAACGTTTGATGTGGCGAGCGCCTGCCGCCTTGCCGCGTCCGGCATTCGGGTTGACAATCAAAAAGGCGGAACGTGGTCGTGTAGTCATCGGTAAAACCATTCTGCAAGACGGATGCCATTTATTGTGAACAGCGCAGAGAGCGGTGTTTATGTCGTATGAAAGTGCGGTGCAAGTCTGCGACGTATGTTTATTCGGACAGATGTTGTGTAATCGCTGCACACCGCGCGGCATATAGCTGCTCTCAGATCATCCAAAGAAACCGGCGGCCTCCTTAATTTCGATTAGCTTGTTTTGGTGATTATCTACTTCACGCAAGAAAGATGATTATCGCAGTCTAACGTCCAAAATAGTTGAGGAATTGCCGCCTTGGCGATCAACCACCTGTGTCAAGTGGATAATCACCCTTGTTTTGGTGGCGACGTGTATTTGAACGCAGGGCATCAAACGGTTATAATGTTTTGCGATAAATAATAATTCTCCCCTCAAGTTCAACGCCGTCACGCCCTGTGCGTTTGCGGAGGTGCAGTGTGCAAAGTGTCATGAAAACAGTTCAAGTGGAAACGCTCGACGCATATATCGGCGCTGTGCCGCTGGCCTTGCCGGACGCGGTGAGAATCGCCAAGCAGGTGGCAGAGGCAATTGAGGCCTGGGCGCGCAACGGCACGGCGCATCACGATCTGAATCCGTCGCACATCACCTTGTCGCATAACGCGCGTAATCAATTGGAGGCAAGCGTCGCGGCCTCAGGCAATGCGCCATCAAGCGAGCCTGCGCGCGGCGAAGATGATACGGTTCCCTTCGGCTCGCTTGTTTATGCTGCGCGCTACATGTCGCCCGAACAATGCGCGGATGGTGTGTGCGATGCGCGCTCGAATCTTTATAGTCTGGGCATCATGCTCTACGCGATGCTCGCCGGGCACCTGCCCTTTGACGCCGACACGGTTGCTGGACTCATTCAACAGCACACACAGGAAATGCCAAGTCTGCTCGACGAATCCCGCTTCGGCGCGCTACCGCCGCTTCGCAATCTTGTCACGCAGTTACTACACAAAAATCCTGCGGCACGGCCTACCCCGGCAGAGGTCGCGAGAACCTTGCGCCATCTTGAGTATCTGACGGCGAAGATGCCGCAAACTTCCGGCACGAGCAGCGTCTCTCCTGCTTCAAGATTGAAGACAAATCGCCAGACTGATCTCAATATGGTCGCGCCAGCTACGCTCTTTACTGCACCGAAAAACGGCGATGCCGATGTTTCCGAACCGACGCCCGTTTCTTCCGCCATTCCTTCCGCCCAGATACACACAAGCTCAAACAACGTGCCGGAGTCGGCGAACGATTTATTGGAATTGCCGGACATCGCAAGCGATCCATTGGAAACGACTCTTGGCGGAGCCACGCGATCATTAAAGAATGCGCCGGGCGGCGTTGACGATGACGTGTTGGATATTACGTTCGACGGTATCGGCAATAAATCCTTTGCCGTGCGCCCGGAAGCTTTGGCGCCCGTGTTGGCCGCGCCTGTTTCCGGCAACGGGACGCGCACTGACAATAACTCTGCGCCGAGAATTTCAAGGACTGAAGTTTTGATTGCGAGTAATGCCCAACGCATGGAGCGGCGGCGTCAGACGGCGCTCCTCGCTGCGCTGATGTTGGCAACTGCTTTAATCGCATTTCTTGCAACCACATGGTGGACATCGGCGCGAAATTCTTCGTCACAAGTTTCGCCACAAGCCTTGACCGCAAGCGAGCCTTTGACCCAATCGTCAGCGAACGCAAATAACATCCCCGCGTCCGTCAAAAACAGCAATGCTTCCGCGCCGCCCGCTTCAACCATGCCGCTGGCATCAACAGTCCCTCGCCCGTCTCGCTCCAGACAAATTGCCGCATCGAATGCTCCGGCGGGGTTACGCGAAAGTCTCAACGCATGGGTAGCTGCGAAGAACTCGCGTGATATGGATAAACAATTATCCTTTTATATGCCGCGTCTTAATGTCTATTACCGCGCGCGCAATATATCGTTAGCGGGAATATACGCCAGTAAGCTTCTTGCGATACGGCGTGACGGCGAAGTTGATATATCAATCGACGAGCCTGAAATAACCTTGAGTGACGATGGCCGCACTGCCATTATGCGCTTTCATAAGCGATATATTTGGGGCAGGCGGGGCAATCATCGCGGCGAAGTCATTCAGGAACTAACGTGGGTGAGAACAGACGACGGTTGGAAAATCATCGGTGAACGCGACGCGGAGGTCGTTCGTTAAGTATACCTGCAACGCAATTTGACATTTGACAATAGTCATTCGCGTCAAAAAGTCTTATTCGAGACGATAATTAGGCGCTTCTTTCGTGATGATAACGTCGTGGACGTGCGACTCGCGCAAGCCCGCCGCGCTGATGCGAACGAAGCGCGTCTGCTCTTGAAACTCTTTAATGCTGCGACAGCCAGTGTAGCCCATTCCTGCGCGCAGTCCGCCAATCAATTGCGTGACCATGTCGGCGAGCGTTCCCTTGTACGGCACGCGGCCTTCGATGCCTTCGGGCACAAGCTTTGACTCAATCTCTGTCGTTTCCTGACTATAACGATCCTTTGAGCCTTCGCGCATCGCGCCGATGGAACCCATCCCGCGATATGTTTTGAAAGAGCGTCCCTGAAAGAGAATCACTTCGCCGGGCGCTTCCTCTGTACCCGCAAAAAGGGAACCGATCATCACCACGTCCGCGCCCGCCGCAATCGCTTTCGCCACGTCGCCCGAAAATTTCACGCCGCCATCGGCGATGATCGGCACACCGCTACTACGCGCGGCCTTCACGCAGTCGCTGATCGCAGTAATCTGCGGCACGCCTGCGCCTGTGACCACGCGAGTTGTACAAATGCTCCCGGGGCCTATTCCAACTTTGACTGCGTCAACGCCCGCGTCTATCAACTCACGCGTCGCTTCAGCAGTCGCAACGTTTCCGGCGATGAGTTGCGTATCGGCATGACGGCGTTTGATTTCTTTGACGGCTTCGATAACGCGCGAAGAATGGCCGTGCGCCGTGTCTACAACAAGACAATCAACGCGCATACGGACAAGTTCATCGGCGCGTTCAAGGTAATCGCCGGTTGCGCCGATGGCGGCGGCGCAACGCAGGCGGCCAAGATCGTCTTTCGCAGCCGATGGGTACTTGATCGCTTTCTGTATATCTTTGACGGTGATTAAGCCTTTGAGATGTTTGTCGCTGTCTATGACGAGCAGCTTTTCGATGCGGTGCTTTTGCAGCACTGACTTTGCCTGCTCAAGCGTTGTGCCGACGGGGACTGTGACGAGCGGCTGCTTCGTCATCACTTCTGAAACAGGAATGTCGAAGCGCGTCTCGAAACGCAAATCACGATTAGTGATAATGCCGACGAGATGGCCGTCTTCATCCACGACCGGCACACCGCTGATGTGGTAACGCTCCATTACGCCCAACGCTTCACGCACGGGACGATCCGGGCGAATCGTGACGGGATCGACGATCATGCCCGATTCAGAGCGTTTGACTTTATCAACTTCTTCAGCCTGCCGTTCGACGGATAAATTTTTGTGTATCACGCCGATGCCGCCCTGTTGCGCAATGGCGATGGCGAGACCTGCTTCCGTGACGGTGTCCATCGCAGAAGAGCAGAGCGGAATCTGCAAGCGTATGCCGCGCGTAAACTGCGTTGCGGTATCTGTTTCATTGGGCAACACGTCGGAACGCGAGGGCACCAGCAGCACGTCGTCGAAGGTCAGTCCTTCGGTTAAATCCGAGTTAATCATAATGCTTGAGTCCTTAAATAATCGTAAAAGTTGTTATTGAAAATTGCGTTGTATTGTATGTCGTGTGTACGGCGTAATGGGTGCTATGAAAACAAAAATGCCCGCGAAATTTCCGGCGGGCGAATATCTATAACACATACGCTGTGGCGAATGGATTTGCCGTGTGCGCACCAATCGTTAGAGTGGCGGACAGGCAAATAACAGATGTTTTCGAACATGGCTTACTGCAACTGCTGCTGATAATTTTCTTTGGTGATAAGCATCTCGGCGAGCACACCTTTGGAATCGTTAGGCACTTTCGCCGTGCGCCCGTTGATCGTCACTTCGAGCGCTACCGCATTGACCTTAGCGTAATTAAGACGCAAAGCCTGTTGCGGCTTGAATTCTTTTGATTCATTTGGTAGCAGCGTGGCTTCCGTCGCAGCGCCGTCGTCCGGCTTGGCTCTGATCCAGACTTTTGTGCCGCGCGCTTTGATTTGAATATTGAAATCTGCGTTTGCCGCAGCGGGCGGCGACAGCGATGTGGTGGGCGCAGTTGGCGCGTTCGGATTACCGTTTGATTGATTAAGCGCGGCTGTTTGCGTATTTGTCTGGACAATTGTCGCGGCTGCATTATTATCTCTGGGCGCATTGGTGTTGCGTTGTCGCAGATACCAGTGAAGACCTGCGTAAACCCCAAGAGAAATGACAGCGAGAATAACCACCGTCAATAAGCCTGTGACAATCGGCGAGCGCGCGGAATCATCCGTATAGACACGCGGTTGATAAGGCGTCGAGGCGACTTCGTCGGGCGATTCGCCCTGCTCGCGTGCGGTGCGCGTATAGCCTTCGAGCGCTTCGTCCTCGTTGAAATGGATGTAACGGGCGTAAGATTTAATGAAACTTTTGTTGAAGATGCCGCCGGGCAAACGCTGGTAATCGTCTGTTTCGATGGCTTCGAGATAACGCATAGAGATACGCGTTTGCTCGGACACTTCGCGCAGAGAAATATTACGTGCTTCACGCGCCGCGCGCAATTGTTCGCCAAAAGATGCTGCCATTGTCAAAAGCTCTTACGCCATCCTTTACAGTAGTCTAAGAGAGCTTACGGTACGCCCGAAGCACTTACCTAATGAAGTAACCAAACGATTTGCCTGCCACTTATTTATCTTGTTGCCGAAGCACTTACAGGCAAGTTGCCTTTGGCGCGAACTATAACGTGCGCGGATAAACATTGTCAAACTTTTGTTCTATAAAATGAACGCGATGCGTCATGACAGAAGAGCTTGCCGAGCCAATTAATGTCGGGAAAGACGAGTAATATTACAATGCGCTATATTGGTATTGTTATGATCGGTAAACAGTAGCTAGTCCGCTGACTTAAGTGTGAAAATGGAAAATCAGAATTACTACATTTGGATTGAAGCCGAGCAGTGGGCATCTGGTGAATGGAATCCGGCTGATTGTAATTCCGACGTGATTGTATCTTTCGAGAAGGGCGCTGAATGGGTAGCAACTTTCTTAACCTACAAGAACATTTCCACGCTCGTTGAAAAGAATATGCTGAGTGGCGAATGTTTGCAGGGCAAATATTTCTGGGCGAGTGATATGATTCTTGTTGATGAAATCAGTCGTGCTCGCGTTGAAGAAGTTGTAAAGCGTCTCATTGATGAAGCCGAGTTTGAAAAAGTCTTTAAAATGGATGGTGAATGAAGCGGCGCGGGCGATTGCAGGGTTAGGCGACTACGCTTGATTCTTGCGGCGCGCGGTGATACGTTTGGGCGTTCAGAAAGCCAAGACATTTGTTTTAAATATCTACTAGAGAAAGAGGATTACCAAAAAGATGCCTCTCGAAGCACTCGGAATGATTGAGACCAAAGGTTTCGTCGGCGCTGTCGAAGCCGCAGATGCGATGGTCAAGGCTGCCAATGTTCAACTCATCGGCAAAGAATATATCGGCGCGGGCTATGTAACGATTTTTGTGCGCGGCGATGTCGGCGCGGTCAAGGCTGCGACGGACGCGGGTGCTGCCGCCGCACGTCGCGTCGGCGAACTCATCAGCGTACACGTTATTCCGCGCCCGCATACGGAAGTCGAACGCGTGCTGCCCAAAGGCGGGCGCACAGGCTATAGCCCTGATGAACGCGCGCTGCAAGGTGGCGGTAGCGGGCAACTCGGCGAAGGCGAACAGGGACGCGCCCTCCCGCAAGCCACGCGCGAGAACAATAAAGAACGGGCGAAGTAAACAGTATTCAGGAGCCATGGAAGTCAGTGGACAGAAGATAAAACAAGCGCGATTGATTGTCGTCCGTTTTCATTCCGACTGCTGTCTACTGACTTCTGACTTCTGTTTTTCGGAGGTGTTGTATGGCGGCGACGGTTGATAAAGACCTTGTGGCGGTGCAGCAGGCGCGCGATCTTGTTGAAGCGGCGCATCGCGCGCAGGTCACGCTGGCGAATTTCGATCAAGCGAAAATTGATCGCATTTGCGAAGCGATGGCGCGTGCGGCGCTTCGTGAGGCGGCGCGTCTCGGAAACATGGCCGTTGAAGAAACAGGCTACGGCGTGGCGGCGGACAAGGCGGAAAAAAACCGTTTCGCGTCGGAAGACGTGTGGAACTACTTTCGTAATTTGCGCACCGTCGGCGTCGTCAACGAATCAAAGGACGTGATCGAAATCGCCAGTCCGCGCGGCGTCATCGCAGGGATAATTCCTTCCACCAATCCGACTTCTACCGCAATCTTTAAGTGTCTCATTAGCATCAAGTCGCGCAATGCGATTGTGCTTTCGCCGCATCCTTCGGCGACTAAATGTATCAACGAGACAGTCAGGGTCATGCGCGAAGCTGCCGTTAAAGAAGGCTTGCCTGCGGAAGCAATTGGATGTATGACGGCGGCGACAATTGAGGGAACTGAAAGCTTGATGAAGCACAAGCAGACCGCCGTGATCTTAGCGACGGGCGGCATAGGGCTTGTGCGCGCGGCTTATTCATCGGGCAAGCCTGCGTTCGGCGTCGGCCCCGGCAACGTGCCCGTCTTCATCGAGCGAACAGCGAATGCGCCGCGTGCTGTGCAAAATATTTTGACGGGGAAGTGTTTCGATAATGGAACGATCTGCGCTTCGGAGCAGGCGGTCGTCGCAGACGCGTCCATCGCCAAACTTGTGCGCGAACAGTTTGAAGCGCAGGGCGGACACTTTCTAAGCGCGGCGGAAGCAGACCAACTTGCGAAAGTCGTTGCGACGCCGCAACGTTCTTTGAATCCGGGCATCGTCGGGCGTTCAGTCGAAACGATTGCGAAGATGGCAGGCTTGAATGTGCCTGCGGGTACGCGTTGTTTGATGGTGGAAGTCGGCGGCGTCGGGCGCGATTATCCGCTATCAATGGAAAAGCTGTCGCCGATTCTCGCTTTCTATGTTGAAGATGGATTGGAACGCGGCGCGGCGCGTTGCTTTGAAATTTTGAGCTACGGCGGCATGGGGCACACTGCTGGCATTCATACGGAATCGCGCGAGGCCGCGAAAGCTTATGGCGTCGAGATGCCAGCCTCGCGCGTGATCGTCAATTCGCCGACGACACACGGGGCAATCGGTTTCTCGACGGCGCTTCCGCCTTCGATGACTCTCGGCTGCGGCTCATGGGGCGGCAACGTTACTTCGGATAACGTCTCGCCGCTTCATTTGATGGATATCAAACGCGTCGCTTTTGAAACGCGTGCAGTTAAGAGCGCACGTCCTGCCGTTAACGCGCAACAACAATCAACTGCGCCGATGCCGTTTGCCACTCCTTCGCACGGTGGCGATAGAAGCAATGAATTTTCGACGCGCAATCTCGGTTCACCGAACACCATCAATCGTGAAGAGATCGCCAATATCGTTGACCGCTTTCTGGCAAATCGTCGCGCGGGAAACAGCGCGCCTGAATCCACGCCGCAACATATTCCACTTCATGCCACTTCATCGCCCGCGCCCGCACAGCCTGGCGTAGACATTGAGGCGGGCAGTCAGTACGCCGTATCAACCGCCGCGCCGCATGCCGAAGCTGCGCCAACAGCGACGAGTCAGAATGGCGACAACGCGAATGGCAACGAAATAAATAATAGCCGCACCGATGCGCGCGATGCTTCTATATCAACTGCGCCACAACAAGCGCCCGCCGCGCCGGCGCACACACAGCAATCAGCAACTTCGCCTACAACAAACGGTAATTCTGCGAACAGCGCTTCGGCAAACAGCAACGGCCACAAACGCACAGTTGATTTCGTGTGCGAAGATGATGTGCGGCGCGCGATGCAGAAAGGCGAAAAAATTTACGTTAACGCGCGCACCATCATCACTCCGGCGGCGCACGATATGGGCGACGCGGCAGAAGTATTTGCGAAAGGCTGAGAACAGTTTTCAGTTTTCAGTTGACAGTTTTGAGTTTAACTATTTAATCAGCTTTCGTTTTTCGGCTTTGTTCTGAAAACTGAAAACCGGAAACTGAAAACTGTTTCTTATGTTTCTCGGCAAAGTCGTCGGCACAGTCTGGTCTACGAAAAAGACGCCTGATCTTGAGGGCGTCCGTTTTTTGATTGTGCATCCGTATGATCTGGACAAGGAGCCGACGAAGAACATTGTCGTCGTTGCGGATCGCTTGGGCGCAGGCATCGGCGAAATCGTGATGTGCGCTTACGGCAAAGCGGCGCGCACGGCCATCGGCAATCAGGATATGTCAATCGAAGCGGCGGTCGTCGGCATCGTTGATCGCATGGATATACAGGACACAAAATCCGACGAAGCACGCGACGCCGCGCGGGAATTGAACGAAGGCAATGGCTGACGAAGAATTGATTTACCGCATCACGCGCGCCGTTTATGAACAACTCGGCGCAAGCGCGGACGAACAGACGGTTGAGCAACTTGTGACGAATGTTTATCGCGCCATCGAACCACTCGTTTCAGGCAGCAACGCAGTACATGGCAATCGCGCAGACGCTGGCGGAACAAACGCACGCGAGCGCGAGGCAAGGGAAGAAGGCTCTGCGCAACGGCTTGTCGTTTCCGTGTTTGGCGTGGATCGTCCGGGCATCGTCGCCGCCGTTTCGCAAATTCTGGCCGAAGCTGAATGCTCTATCGCAGACATTAATCAAACAGTTGTGCAGGGTAAGTTCGCGATGGTCTTGATCGCCAATACTTCGCGCGCGAAAGAATCCGCTGCTGCACTTAAAGAACGTTTCCGGCGCGAAGGCGAACGCCTCGGCGTGCGTATCTACGCCCAACGCGAAGACCTCTTCAACGCGATGCACAGAATATAGAGAAATGATCGAAGACAGGAGACAGGAGTCAGAAGTCAGAATGAAGAAAGGAACGGAAGCGACAATGGCTACGTTCATGTTAATTGTACTTAAGTTTCTTGCTTTATATTCTGTCTCCTGTCTTCTGACTCCTGAATACTGCTTTTACCTTCATGTCTGAACCGGAAATAGCACGGCGATGTCCAACATGTAGCGCGATGATACGCGTGCGCGCGCCGTTTTGCCCGCACTGCGGCGCGCCACTTCAGCGCCACACTGCTAGGGCGACGACTGAGACAGCGCCTGAAAGCGTTGATGAAACAGACAGACGCGCTTCGACCATTACTCCGCGTGCCAGCACAGATTCCTTTGCGACAGGCAGACCTGTAGACAATTATAAATCAACTGATAATCAAGATAGACGCCGCCTCATCGAGCGCAAGGAAGACTCACCGGCAATTAAGCCTCGCCGCATAATCGCAACAAAGGCTGCGGCGGCGCGCGAGCAGATCGGTGACAACTTGCGCCCGCGCGTAGAAAAGTTGCGGCAGACTTCTTCGATTGTGTTGGACGAAGCGGCGGACGATCCGGGCTTGCGTTTCGTTTTAATCGCTGCCGCGCTGTTTCTGCTCGCCGTAGTGCTTTTAGTATTCGGTAAACTGCTCGGTTAAACTTTTATCGTTCGGCCTTTATGGAATATTCGCAAGCGGAAATTTTGCAGACCGTGCGTATGACGGAGATGGAGCATCTGGACATACGCACCATTACGCTCGGCCTTTCTTTACGCGACTGCGCGACAGATTCGATTGAGAAAACGGCGGAGCGTGTGCGCGCTAAAATCGTCAGCCGTGCCGCGCGTCTCGTCGAAACGGTGGACGAGATTGGCGACGAAATTGGTTTGCGCATCGCCAATAAACGTATCTCGCTCACACCCGTTTCCATGATCGCGGAAGGCGCGCGTGAAGTTAGCAGCGGCGATTACATTCTGCTTGCGCGTGCGATTGACGAAGCGGCGCGCACGGTCGGCGTGGATTTCGTCGGCGGCTATTCGGCGCTGGTACACAAAGGTTGGACGAACGGCGAAAGAAAATTTCTCGATTCGATCCCGGAAGCGCTCGCTTCGACGGAACGCTTGTGTTCGTCCGTCAACGTCGCCACTTCGCGTGCGGGCATCAATATGGACGCCGTGCGGCTCGTCGGCGAATTGCTCAAGGAAGCAGCGATGCGCACGCGCGAACGCGGCGCGATTGCGTGCGCAAAGTTTGTTTGCTTCGCCAATGCTGTCGAAGATAATCCGTTTATGGCAGGCGCGTTTCACGGCGTCGGCGAACCTGAAGCGGTTATTAATGTCGGCGTCTCCGGCCCCGGCGTCGTCGCGCACGCCGTGCGTCACGCGCCGCGTGATCTGCCTTTGGACGGAGTAGCGGAACTAATCAAAAAGCTTTCCTTCAAACTTGCGCGTGCCGGAGAATTGATCGGACGCGAAGCGGCGCGGCGTCTTGGGCTTCAGTTTGGCATTATTGATTTGTCGCTCGCGCCGACACCTTTGATAGGCGACTCTGTGGCGGAGATCATCGAAGCAATGGGGTTTGAACGCGCGGGCGCGCCGGGCACAACTGCTGCGCTGGCGCTCTTGACCGATGCCGTGAAGAAGGGCGGCGCCATGGCTTCGGGCGCGGTGGGCGGCATGAGCGGAGCGTTTATTCCCGTTTCGGAAGATGCCGCGATGATCGAAGCAGTACGCGTCGGCGCGTTGACGCTGGAAAAGTTGGAGGCTTGGACGAGCGTGTGTTCGGTTGGCATTGATATGGTCGCTGTGCCGGGCGCGACTTCCGCTGAAACTCTCGCCGCGATCATCGCAGACGAAATGGCAATCGGCGTGATGAATCACAAAACAACTGCTGTGAGAATTATTCCTGTGCCGGGACGCGTCGTCGGCGATATGGTGGAATTCGGCGGCCTACTGGGAAGCGCACCCATTATGCCCGTCAACGCTTTTTCCTGCGCCGATTTTATACGTCGCGGCGGACGCATCCCTGCGCCGATTCATTCACTGCGAAATTAAAACTGCAATGCGTCGCACAGGAATTTTTCCTGAATGCAAAAGCTGCCGATTACAAGTTTGTATGGAGTTGATAAACTGTTCTACACATGCTTAACATGAGCGACAAAGAGACACACAATTCTACTTCCGAATCAATTCGCGTAAGTATTTTCGATCAAACATACAGCCTGCGTTCGCAGAGCGGCGGCGAACATGTCGCGCACATCGCGCAAGTGGTGGACGAACGTATGCGCCAGATTTCATCACACGCGACGACTTTTGAGCTTTCAAGAATCGCTGTGCTCGCGGCGCTAAATATCGCCGACGAGATGGAGACATTGAAAGCTTATTACGAGCAGGAGATTCAGAAATTACTTGCGCAGTCTTCCGCTGCTTCGGAAGCGCACAAATCGCCGTTGTCGGAAAGTAAGGGCGAAACAGATAGCCGTGAAACGAACGACAAACAGTCATGGTTTGAAGCTATTTTCGATGACGCCGAAGCGCCCGCCAAAAATAGAAGCGAAAGATTGAGCAGCCAGATTTCCGCCAAGTTGCAGTCGCTACGGCAAACGGATTCCGAAGCCATTACAATTGACGTTGACGAGAAAGGTTAGCGGCTATAGCCGTTTGTGATTGCGTGTGTCTATCAAATTGAGTAGGGGCAGCGGCTTGTCTCTGCCCGCTCAATGTGAATGCTATTCAACCTACGGGCAACCACTTAAAAACATTTATTGAAACGCATACGCATCAGAAGAGCCGTGAGGCAATGAGGCTCATGGGTGTTAAAGCAAATGTGAATCTTTGACCCTGCGGGCTTCGCTTATGGATTTTTACGGCGGGCGTTCGGCGTGGGCGTCGCTCTGTTGATCTGGCCTGCGGGCGCGTTTGTTTGAGCGCCGTTGCGTGGAGCGTAGTAGCCTGCACGCGTTAAGGCGATGCGTTTGTCGCGTCCCTTTTCGTCGCCGACTGTGACGCGTACAGCACGGTATGAACCGTCGCGCTCTTTGTTCGTCGGGCTGTAACCGATTACATACTGCGTGCGCATATCACGCGTGATTTCCTGCGCGATGCCGGGTAATTCGTTCGGCGAGTTTGGAAAAAAGGCGCGTCCGCCGGTTTCCGAAGCGAGACGATTGATTAAACCGACGGCCTTTTGTTTCGCGCTTTTCCGAATCTTGAATGTACCTTCTTTATCATCGTCAAGCTCATTGACGAATCCGATCACATAAATCTGCACATCTTCTTCGCGCAGGCGTGCAAATAATTGCTCTTGTTTGTAGGAACTTTCTCTGTCTTCACCGTCCGTGACGACAATTAGCGCACGTCGTCTACGATCACTAAGATCATTACCTTTTTTATATTCCGCGACGTGCTCGGCGGCTAAATAAACCCCGTCGATAACTGCCGTTTGCCCGCCCGTAATGTAAAGGTCATCAAGCGCATCCTGTAATTTACTTTGATCGGAAGTGAATTCCTGTCTGAGATTGATTTTATCGCTGTCTATAAAGGTTTCCAGAAAAGTTTCGTCGCCGGATTTATTGGATGCAATAATCGTCTTGGCCGCTTCCTGAACCTTTTCTAATTGTGTTCGCAACGAACCGGAAACATCAATGGCGAGGCCGTAGCTGATCGGTACTTCTTCTTTGGAAAAAAACTGTACGGGTTGCGGTACGCCGTTCTCGAAGACGCGAAACTCGCTTTGCGGCACGTTATTGATCGGACGATTGTTGCGATCTATTACGCGCACGTTCAAGTTGACAAGGTTAGTTTCCACTCGAATCGGAGGATCATCATCGCCGATTTCCTGTCCCTGAGTGTTTGCTTGCGGCGGCGGAGTGGCGGACGCAGCGGGCGTTGGAACGGGGCGCGCAAGTGTTGGCGCACTCGATTGCTGGCGAGTTTGCGTCGCGGAATCTGTGCGGCGCGGTCGTCCATCCTGATTCGTTTGTTGTTGCTGCAACGTAGATTGCGCGCGGCTTCCGGCGGGCAGCGCGAAGACAAACGCGCCGAGTATGAAAAGCAGCACCGTGCCTGTGACCACTCCCGCCAATGTGCGCGAACTGTTTTTACGGGCTATTGCTCTGAATAAGAATAATTGCCGTCGCTTCATAACGCTTGTTCCTCGAAACATTTTTCTTGTGTATCTGAGATGTATCGTTCTGGGAAGAAGCAGGCGCGCGAAACGCCCCGAAAAGCCATGCCTTTTGATTACTCAAGTTGATTAGCTCAAGAGGCGAGGCCGTTGCGAGACGCTCGCGCGGGCTGTCCGGTGCGGTGACCCGCTTCGCGCGGCCACCGTTTCTTTCAATGCTGCTGGGGCAAACAACAACGTCGCACTGTTTATTCAGCGCGGCGCTCACCGATGGAAAGCGCGCGCTTTTTATAAAGATGCGGCAAAGGCTGGCGCGCGTTGCCGCAAGCTGTCCGGTAAACAATCAAATCTAGCGCGGATTGGTCAGGGCGTAGTAGCCATCTTTGCTGCGCACGAACAAGCGTGGCAGTCCACGCGGCGGCGTGACTTTAACTTTGAGACGGTGATACTTGCCGTCGCCCGTAAAATTGGTCGGCTTGTAACCGATGGAGTATTGATGGCGTAGCTCGACGGCAATGCGCGCGAACACGTCGTCCATTTCAGCAGAAGTGTTCGGGAAAAACGCTTTGCCACCGGAAACGGCTGACAACTCTGTGAGAATCGACTGGCCTTCGACGCCAAAGGAACTGCCCGCGTCGTTTCCGGCGAGAATGCCTACGGAATAAATCGTGACATCGGATTCTTTTAAGAGACGCCGCAGTTCGTTGAAGGTGTAGCGCGAACTGTTGTCCTGTCCATCGCTGATTAAGAGAACGGCGTGTTTCGGGTGCACTCCACGCCCGACTTTTTCAACGCCAAGATAGCACGCATCGTAGAGCGCCGTTTGCCCACGCGTTTGCACGAAAGTAAGTTTATTGAGCACCGCGTCGGCGTCGCGCGTGTGGTCAAGCAACAGTTGCGCGCGCGAGTTGAAACCGATCAGGAAATATTCGTCGTGCTCGTCGCTCGTTTCGATAAAGCGCTTGAGGGCGTCGCGCGCGTGCTGGATTTTGTCGCCGCTCATCGAACCTGACACATCGAAAACGACGCCCACAGAAATCGGCGCGTCTTCATCGCTGAAAAAAGTAATGTCCTGCGGCACTTTGTCGTCAAGCACCTTGAAAGCGTCTTTGTTGAGTCCCGTCACATAGCGCCCGTAATTGTCTGTGACGGTGACGGTCAACGAAACCAGATCGGTGTTAACAATAATCTGCTCATCAGTGCCGCTAGGCGTTTGCTTCTGCGGCGACGCGACGGACGAATTACCCGGCTTGTCTGTTGACGGCGGAGCGGGCGTCGGAGACGGAGCCGTCGTCGTGTTGGGAACGGTTGCATTCGATTTCTGCGAATCGGATTTTGATGGAACGATTTGTTGTGCGAGGGCGATGCGCGTTGATACGTGCGCCGCCATTAAAAGAGAAATGACGAGTGCGCTCTGGATGGCGCGATGAAGATTACTGCGGCGCTGTATATTCATGTAAAGCCCTTCGGTTCCGCGCTTAACTGATGGATCAAACATCCACAATCGCGTACAGAACGTGCTTCTCTGTGCGATGGCCGGGCGTTCGCTTGTGAGAAGCAAATGTAAATCAGATGAAATGGGGAGACTGAAAGTCAAAAGACGCGGCTCGCATTTGCTCAAGCGCGGCTCACAGACTTCAAAACGCATTGTAGTGGAGTTGAGATGCGTAGCGCAAGAAACTCGATGGCTACGGCAAGGAATTCATCGAAATTTCACGCGTCGGTTTCCATCTGCCTGCAACTTTTCGTTCGCGGCGGCGTGTTATATTATTGTCTTCGTAATTATCACCACAATTGCGAGTGACGATTTATCAATTTTATGGCCGAGTTTATTTGTCGTTTAGGAACGCCTGCGGGCGAAGTCATCACGCGCACAGTCGAAGCGATGGGCGTACACGAAGCGCGCGCGCGCCTTGAACGTGAAGGTTTTCGTGTCTTTGCCGTCACGCCGCCGAAGACTTACGGCGTTTCCGTGCTCACAAGGCGTGGCGGCAAGGGCGCGCAACCGCGCGTCAAGCCCGGCGATTTTCTGCTGTTCAACCAGCAACTCGCGGCGCTTGTTCGCGCCGGAATCCCGATTTTGCAAGCCGTGGCAATGCTGCGCAAACGCGCCGCTTCATCGCGCCTTCGTGCCGTGCTCGGCGATGTCGAAGATAAAATTCGCGGCGGCCTTGCGCTCTCCGCAGCGTTTGCCGCGCAGGGTTCGATTTTCCCGCGCATCTACACGGCGTCGATTCTCGCGGGCGAAAGGTCTGGCGCGCTCGACGAAGTTTTGAATCGCTATGTTTCGTATATGCGGCGCAACGTCGAACTGCGGCGCAAAATTCGCGGCGCGCTCGCGTATCCGACGTTGCTACTCTCAGCTTCTTTCGCGATGGTCGCATTTTTGACCGTGTACGTTGTGCCACGCATGGCGCAACTTTTTAGCGGGGCGATCTTCAACACGGAATTGCCGCTCGTCACACAGATCGTCGTCGGCATCTCAAACACGATTGCGTCGAACATCTTTTGGCTTGCGCCGCTCATCATAGTCGCCGTTATCGCATTTATCGTTTGGGGACGCACGCCGCAGGGACGGTTGACCGTTGACGCGACGCTTTTGAAAATTCCCATCGTCGGCAAGCTTTTGCAGCAAATGTCTGTGGCGCAGGCGACGCGAAGTCTGGCGACTCTTTTGGCGGGCGGCATTACGCTCGTCGAATCCTGGGAAATCGCGGCTGAATCCATTACGAACCGCGAATTGCGCCGCAAAAGTTCGGCTATCTTGCCGATGATTCGTGAAGGCCGCTCGTTTACAGAGAGCTTGGAAGAAGCGCGCTGGGTGCCGCCGCTCGCGCTGGATATGATCGGCGTCGGCGAGCGTTCAGGCAGTTTGCGCGAAATGCTCGACGAGGTTTCGACTTTTTATGATGCCGAATCGGAAGTGCGGCTTGAGCAGTTGACGACGACGCTGGAGCCTGCGATTCTGATTGTGATGGGCGGCGTCGTCATTACGATTCTGCTGGCGATCTATCTACCGATCATTCAATCTATCTCGAACGCCGCCACGCGCTGAAGCAGAAAGTTCCGGCAGGTCTTCACCGACAGACCCTGAACTCGCGCGAACTCATGTTTATGAAACAATTGATCGAAGAAGAAGAAACGGACACACTCCTGTCCACGAATTCAGTCGCGCTGCTTGACGCGCCATCTGCGTCATCGTCGGGTGTATCAGACGTTGGCGCGATTGAACAAGCGAACGAGCCGCCGGAAATTCGTGCTGCCAAAGATTTAGCACGCCGTTATCGTTTGCAGTTCGTTGATCTTTTGCCCACAGACGGCGCATCGCCGATTAATTACGCGCTCTTTGCCGAAGTGCCGGTTGATTTAATGCTGCGCCACCAGATGGTTCCATTGCGTCGTGAGGGGCGTCGCCTGCACATTGCGATGGCAGACCCGACCGACCTCGAACACCTTGACGAACTATCGGGCGCTTTGGGCGCGCGCATCGTGCCGCACGTCGCCACCGCCGGACAGCTTGATCTTGTGTTGCGCAAAGGCGACGCGACGCAGCGCGTGATGCAGGAAGCGGCTTCTGGCTTTCGCATTTCCCTTGTTAAGGAAACCGAGACCGGCGAAGAAATTTTAGACCTTGATCGGCTGGCGACGGATAGCGAGATGTCGCCGATCATCAAACTCGTTGATACGATTATTTTCAATGCGATGGAATCGCGCGCCTCCGACATTCACATTGAAACACGCGATACGGAAGTGCAGGTCAAGTACAGGATTGACGGCGCGCTCTACGCGAAAGTTGATCCGATTGATCTGGCGTATCACCAAACGTTAATCTCGCGTATCAAAGTTATGTCGGAACTCGACATTGCGGAACGGCGCGTGCCGCAGGACGGCAGATTTCGTGTTCGTTACAAAGGGCGCAACGTGGATTTTCGCGTTTCGATTATGCCGACGGTGCATGGCGAAGATGCTGTCATTCGTATTTTGGACAAAGAACAGATCAACGAAAGTTTCAAGGATTTGCGGCTCGATGTCGTCGGCTTTGAAGAAGAAGACGTCAGGAAATTTCGTCGCTACATCGCAGAGCCTTATGGCATGGTGCTCGTCACAGGCCCGACCGGATCGGGAAAGACGACGACGCTGTATGCTGCGCTAAACGAAATCAGAAACGAAGAAGACAAGATTATTACCATCGAAGACCCAGTCGAATACCAGCTTCACGGCATCACGCAGATTCCCGTCAACGAAAAAAAAGGATTGACGTTTGCGCGCGGCTTGCGTTCGATCCTGCGCCATGACCCGGACAAGATTATGGTCGGCGAAATCCGCGACACGGACACGGCGCAAATTGCAATTCAATCCGCGCTGACAGGCCATCTCGTTTTCACCACCGTTCACGCCAACAACGTCATAGACGTGATCGGGCGCTTCCTGAATATGGGCGTTGAGCCGTATAATTTCGTGTCGAGCTTAAACTGCGTGCTGGCGCAAAGATTAGTGCGTATGTTGTGCCCCGTGTGCAAACGCGCGTACCAGCCGACGGATGAAGAATTGTTAGAGTCCGGCCTACGCCCGGAAGAGCATCGTGAGCGCGTTTTCTACATGAGTGTCGGCTGCGATGCGTGCAATCAGACGGGCTATCGCGGGCGCACGGCGATTCACGAACTGCTTGATTTAACGGACAACATACGCGAGATGATTGTCGAGCGGCGTCCCGGATCGGAAGTGCGGCGCGCGGCAGAGGCCGAAGGCTTGAGAGGCTTGCGCGAATCCGCGCTGCAAAAAGTTTTCGCTGGCATCTCTACTTTGCATGAAATCAATCGCGTGACGTTCGTCGAAGAAATCAGCGCCACAACACTGTAAAGAATGATTCAGGAACTAAATTAAGGTAGAATGGAAAGGCGAGAGTTCAGCTCAAAGCAATTTAGTTAAGCGCAAAGTGATTGATTAATAGATGTGCTTACGCTGCACTTTTGCCCTTCACCTTGCTACTTTGATTCTGCCTTTTTACATCTTTTCGGAACTGTGCTTGATCTGCGGCGTGTGAATTGGAAGTGTTATTTTCCGGCGCGAGATGTTTTTGATAAAACCCGACACTCATCGTTGAATTTCCAAGTTGCTACGCTTCGTTTTTAGTGATCGTTTGACCAAAGAGAATTAACATGAAATCTTTTATTCACGTGCGCTCATGCGCCGCCATGCTGATGATTATGTGCCTACTTGCGACGGCGATGCCCGTGACAGCAGCGCGCGGCAAAAAAGGCGAGAAGGATTACAAGCAAGGTCTTGTTTACGAATCGGCGCAGCAGTGGGAACGCGCGGCGCAGGAATTCGCGCTCGCCGTCGCCGCCGATCCATCGCAGGCCGAATATCAATTGCATTATCGCCGTGCCGTTTTTAACGCCTCGCAAAGCTATATGCAAAAAGGGCGCTCGCTCGCCGAACAGCGCGATTACGTCGGCGCGTACAACGCTTTCCGGCAGGCCTATGGCTACGATCCGGTTAACGAACTCGCGCTCTCTGAGATGGAGCGTATGCTGCGCCTGCAACGCGAAAAAGAAGGCTTGAGCAGCACTGTCGGCACGCCCGCTAACGGTAGCAACAGCACGCCGCGCATGACACCGACGACTTTTCAACCAACGAGCGGAAATATGATGGGAGCGTCTGCGGCGCGTGTCAGCCAGCAGACCACTTCGCCCGCATTGCCCACGGCGCGCGTCGAGCAGCAGCGCGTGATTACCTACAGCGGCGATTTGATAAACTTCATACGTAGTCTCGCCGAACGCCTTGAACTCAATGTCGTTTTTGACAAAGACCTTGAAACGCAGCGCCGCCCGATCAACATTAATCTACGCGACGTGACCACTTCGCAGGCGCTCGATTATATTTTTCTCGTTCAGAATCTCTTTTTTCAGAAGTTGAGCCGCCGCACAATTGTCGTCGCAGACAGCATCAAGCGCTCGCAGTATCAGCAGCTTGTGATTCGCACTTTTTACTTGCAGAACGCCAAGCCGATAGACGCACAAAAGATTCTTCAGCAGGCGCTTCCGCCGCAGAACGGACGCCCGCCGACCGCCAGTATCGTTAATGATTCGACCAACAGCCTGACCGTGCGCGACACGGCGGAAAACGTGCGGCTTATCGGCGAGTTGATTCACGGCATTGATAAAGACCGCGCCGAAGTCGTGATGGACGTTGGCATCTACGAAGTCTCGCACACAGACCTCGTGCAGTTCGGTAATCAATTCGGCGATCCAACTTCAAATACGCTTTCCCTCGGCGGCACAAGCGCGCTCGGCGTTCTTGCGGGCAGCCGTCAGGTAGCACAGCAAATGCTTAAAAGCCCGACGGCGTTAGGCGCGGCGCTGATTCTGCCGCAAACTTCGTTCAATGCCTTTCAGAGCAAAGTAAATACACGATTGGTTTACTCGAATCAAATTCATGCCTTCGACGGCGAGGCATCCGAAGCGCGCATAGGCCAACGCGTGCCCGTGCAGACGGCGCAAACTTATCCTTTCGGTGGCGGCTTCAACAATAACAACTCAACACAGGGAAACGTCAATCAAGGCGTTGGCTTTGGCGGCGGTTTCCCCGTGTTCAATTACGAGCCGACGGGCTTAACTTTGAACTTTACTCCACAGGTCTTTCCCAACCTCGACGTACAGGTGAAAATGAAGATTGAGTCGAAGGATGTGCTCAACCCAAGCAGCCTGACGCCGACTTTCACAGAGCGCACCATCAACGGCACGGCGCGCATTCAAAACAATCGCACGATGATGCTCGTCAGCGTCGCGCAGAATAAGCAATCGAACGGGCGGCAGGGCTTGCCTATCTTGGGCGGCCTGCCAATTATTGGTTATCTTTTCGCTTCGCCGAAACGCGACAACGTGCAATCCGATATTGTTATCACCGTCACGCCGCGCGTGCTTCGCGCTCCGACCGTTGAGCCGCGCGATGAAGAGATGCGTCCGAGCGGAACGTTCTCGACGCCGACCACAGAATCACTCGAAGCGGTGTTGCAGGAAGCCGACCGCGAAGACCAACTCGCCGCCGCACAGCGCGCTGCCGCTGCTAATAGCAACACTCTGGCAAGCAACGCGCAAGTGAACAACGCGGCGCAGGCGAACACCAGCACTCAACAGGCAAGCAGCAATTCACAACCCGCTAACAACACGTCCACAACTTCTGTTGCTTTAGCTTCTGTTGCCGTCATGCAACCGCCCGTTGCTGTCGCCAAAGAGACTGCCGCGCAAATATTCTATGCGGAGCCGCCCGCTTACGTTCCTGCGCCGAAAATTCTCATGACGCAGAACGCCGCCGCGCCTGCGAACATGAACGGCAACATCGCAACCGAAGCCAGCTTGCGCAGTGAAGTGCCGCCCGCGAAAGTTGTTTTATCCGCCATCGCGTCAACGCAACCGAGCGTCTCTGCGGAAAACGCAGGCAATCTCGTTGCTGTGCCGGACGCGAATCGCACTGGCGTTTCAACCGCGTCGGCGAGTGCCGCCGAGTTGCGTCTTGTGCCCGAACAGCAGGAGATGCGCGTCGGCGATAAGCGCCGCTTGACGCTGATGCTCAAGACTGATGTACCGCTCGGCCTTGCCATCGTCGCCTTCCGCTTCGATCCACATTTGATTACGGTGCGCGGTGTGTCGCCCGGTAATTTGCCGACGAAGAATAAAAACGCCGCGCCGACTTTAACGCAATCAATTGATGCGACGAACGGCGTGCTGCTTGTTTCCATCACGCCGCCTGCCGGAATGTCGCCGCTGACAAACGCAGGCGTGCTGCTCACGCTCGACATCGAAGCCACCGGCGCGGGCGAAAGCGCCGTCACCTTTGACACTAACAATACGCATATCATGGCGACGGATGGCCGCGATGTGGTGTTGGAACTCGTGCGCAGCAGCATCTTGGTGAAACCCTGAAGATGATTTTGCCGCAAGCGGAAACAGTAGCGAAGTCAGACAAGCGCCGCAAACCCATGTCGTCGCCTGCCATGAGCAATCGCCGCCTGTCCGCTGGATTCTCGCTGCTCGAACTCGTGGTCACGCTGACGATTTTGACGATTATGACGCTCGGCGTGATACCGCTCATCAAAACGAGCGTCAAACGCCAGCGTGAACAACAACTACGCGAATCCCTGCGCGAAATGCGCGAAGCCGTCAAAGGTTTTCACCGCGACACCATTGGCTGTCCTGTCGGATCGGGGGGGACGTCCGGGAGCGGTGCTACTGTTATTACACCGCCTGCCGATCCTAACCGACAGGGACAGCCGCAGCCGCAATTAATTGATCCGCGCAGCCGTGTTTGCATTAGCGATCAAACGATTTTCACAGTTGATAATACAGAGCGTTATCCGCCGACTCTCGAAACGTTAAGCGGCGGCGTTAACGTACTTCCGCGCTTTCAATCGGCGGCGAACACGTTCGGCGGCCTTAACGAGAAAGCGACGGAGGTTAATAAGCTACAAACGACGCCGAAGAAAAAGATTTATTTGCGCGCGATTCCAATTGATCCGATGACGGGCAAGGCCGAATGGGATTTGCGCTCTGTTTATGATGCGCCGGACACAGCGTCTTGGGGAGGCGAAAACGTGTTTGATGTTCACTCTAAATCAAACGCGACTTCGTTGAACGGAGAAAAGTATAATGAGTGGTAACAAAGCGCATAGAAGTTCCGGCTTTACGCTGCTCGAATTGATGATCGTTATTTCGATCATTGTTATTCTCGCCGCCATCGCTCTGCCGCAATATCAAAAAAGCGTGCGCCACGCGCAGGAAGCCACCTTGCGCGATGATCTTTTTCAGATGCGGAAATTGATTGACCAATATGCTGCCGATAAAGGCAAACTGCCCGCCTCGCTCGATGATCTGGTCAGCGCCGGATACATGCGCGACATTCCAGTTGACCCGATCACCGACGATAAAAACTGGAACGTGACATTGGGCGACGATCCTACTTCGACTGAAGCAGGGCAGGGAGTGACAGACGTTCACAGCGCATCGAGCGATTCTTCTGTGGCAGGCACGCCCTACAGCGAATGGTAAAGTTAAATTTCCGCACAGATTAAAAACCGCCAATTCATGCCCGCTTCATTCCTGAACAAAATTGTTGCACCGCAATTGCCCGCCGCCGCCGTCGGTCTCGACGCAGATACGGCGTCGGTTGTGCTGCTTGAGCGTCGCCGTCGTCGCGGCGGAGTGGAATTCGAGTTGCGCCGCGCCGCCATCGTCACACTGCCCGAAAATCTCGTCAGGCCGAGCTTTGATGAACCGAACATCACAGATGCCGCCGAACTCAGTGACGCGCTCGCCGAACTTGTCCTTAGTTCCGGCCTTGCGCGCCAGCAGAAATGGTCTGTCGCCTTGCCGGAAGCCGCGACGCGCACAGCAATCCTGACGCTCGAAGCAGATCAGCAAGCATCGCGCGCGGAAATTGAAGAAGTCTTACGCTGGAAAACCGAACGCGCTTTCAGTGCGACGCTTGATGAACTACGCGTTCGCCACGAACGTCTCTCGCCGGACGCGCGCGGGCGTGCGCGATATCTCACGGCATGTGTACGTTTGAGCGTCATCGCCGAATACGAAGCGATATTTGCGCGGCTTGGCTGGCGCGCAGGTTTGATTCTGCCGCGACACGTCGGCGAAGCGAGATGGCTTGTGCCGCCCGCCGCCAAACGCGGCGAGGCAAGCGGCGACGCGCTGCTCATTAGTTCGCACGCCGCAGGTTTTACCGCAGTGTTGTTGCACAATGCGCAACCCTTGATCGTGCGCGCCATTTCTTGTGACGAAGCGGATTGCGCAGACGAACTTTACCGCCTGCTGCTTTTTTACCGCGACCGCATGACGACGGCGCACGATGCCGATGCGGAGAATTCAGAAACTTTCCTGCGCCGCCTGCTCGTCGTCGGCAAAAACGGCGATGCAGATAATTTCAGCCACGCGCACGTGCGCGATGTCGTCAACGAAACTTTGGGAACAAACGTCCACACGCTCAATACAGGATCAATCAGCCTCTCGCTTCCGCCGGGCGACTTGACCTTTGAACAGATCGCCGCGCCCGCCGGACTCGCCACTCTCGCATGGCAGTAAAATGCGCCCGCGCAAGATTTGCTAAGGGCTAAACGTCTGCATCATTTTCAATTCTTTCAACGATTGAGATAGAGCGCCGCACGTGGTGAGGATGTGCGGTATTCGCCCTTTTTCCACCGTCATACGCAGATTTCCGTATGTGCTGCTTACCTCAATCGTTGCAACATTTATTGCAATAAATGTTGCAACGATTGAGGTGCTAATTTTGTTGCATCCGACTGGCAAATAATTTATCCTGTGCGACGGTGAATGTTTCCTCGTCGGCTCACGGCATTGGCAGACTCTTTTCCCGCGAAACTTTCACACACACAACGACCTTGCCGCGCGTGAAGCGATTCACGGCAGCTTGTAACGATCTGATGAATCAGTAATGGCCTTAACGCTAGGGCAGCAGATTGAGTAAGACCAGCATCAGTTGTATCACCGGGTCAACGGCGGCGCTTTGGCTAGTCGCTGTCGTGCTGCTGGTAGTTGCTGAGGTTGTGGTCTGCGGCGGCACGTAAGCAAAACCGCCGTATATATCTCCTGCGAAGGCCGAGAATGAAAGCGCGAGCGTCAAGACAGTAGTCGCCGCAGTAAGTTTGAGTTGTTTCATAGTTTCTCCTAAAGGAAAGTTCGTAGTTAGTCGTAACGCTCACATTGATGAACGTTGAGAATTGAAACGAAAAACCATACATTAACATAATATGCAGAAGGTTGGCACTTCTGCTAAAAAAACCGCAGATATAGAGAAAGGTAATCCTCACATGAATTTACAGACGCAGCTACTTCATCGGATTGATGATCCTACGCTGAGCCGCAGTGAACGAGCGCGGCTTCGCTGCCAACTTGCCGGAGAATTAGAAGAGGCTGGAAACTATGAAGCGGCGCGCGGCGCAATGGGTGATTTATGGCAACGCGTCGGCGAACGGCCACAACTGGAAGGCTTGGACGAGCGGACAGCCGCCGAAGTGTTGTTGCGCGCGGGCACTCTATCAGGATGGATTGGGAGCGCCAAGCAGATCGAACGCGCGCAGGAGATTGCTAAAAATCTAATCAGCGAGAGCCGCGCCATCTTTGACTCTCTACACGAGACGGAGAAAGCGGCGGAAGCACTAACCGATCTCGCATACTGTTATTGGCGAGAAGGCGCACCCGACGAGGCGCGCGTGATATTGAGAGATGCGCTTTCACGCCTAGCCGATTACGATACCGATGTGAAGGCCGTAGCCTTGCTGCGAAGTGCCATCGTTGAATCGTCCGCGACTCGATACAACGATGCACTTCACATTCTGACAGAAGCCACGCCTTTGTTCGCAGCCATGAGCCATGCGATCAGAGGCAAATTCCACATGAACCTTGCTACCGTACTAAAGAATCTCGGTACGGCAGAGCAGCGCGAGGATTATACAGACCGCGCCATAGTTGAACATACAGCCGCAAGTTTCCACTTGGAGAAAGCCGGACACACGCGCTACTGCGCCGCAGTAGAAAGCAATTTAGGTTTCTTATTATTTAAGCTCGGCAGATTCGATGAGGCGCACCCACACCTTGATCGCGCGCGCCGCTTGTTCGTCGGCCTCAAAGATAGCGTTCACATTGCACAGGTAGATGAGACGCGCGCGCGTCTACTCCTTGCGCAAGGCCGCAACTCCGAAGCTGAACGAATCGCCCTCGTCTCTGTTCATGCTTTAGAAAAGGGCGGCGAGCAGGCTTTACTCGCGGAATCTCTGACGACTCACGGCGTCGCCCTCGCACGGCTGAACCGTCACGAGCAAGCGCGCTCTATTCTTCACCGTGCTATCGAAGTCGCGCATACGGCAGGCAGCACCGAAGCGGCGGGGCTGGCCGCGCTCGCCATCATCGAAGAACTCAGCGAACACTTAACGCCCGACGAACTGCGTGTCATCTACCAGCGCGCCGACGATCTACTTTCCAAATCGCAGCACCCGGAAACGCCCGTGCGTCTGCGCTCATGCGTGCGCCGCGTGCTTGAGGTACGAGAGACTCGCGCCACAGAGTTCACGACACCCGCCTTCGTGTATGCCGCAGAGCAGACTAAAACTTTACTGCACAACGCGCATCGCGTCAGCACGACATCCAGCACCATCCTTATCACGGGCGAAACCGGCACGGGCAAAGAAGTGCTCGCGCGCATGATTCACCAGTGGAGCGGGCGCACAGGCGAACTTGTCGCCATCAACTGTGCGGCCATTCCCGATGCCTTGATCGAATCCCAACTCTTCGGCCACAAAAAAGGCAGTTTCACTGACGCCGTCGCAGACTACGCTGGAGCAGTTCGACAAGCCGCCAATGGAACGCTCTTTCTGGACGAGATCGGCGAACTAAGCATCGGCAATCAAGGCAAGCTTTTACGCTTAATCGAAAACGGTGAGATACATCCAGTCGGCGCGAGCGTGCCGGAGCGTGTGGAGGTGCGCATCATCGCCGCCACCAACCGCAATCTTCACGAGCGCGTCGCACAGAACCTTTTCCGCGACGATCTGCTGTATCGTCTTAACACTTTTCATCTGGAGATTCCACCGCTCAGAGAACGCCCCGAAGACATTCCCGTTATTGCCGAGTATTTCATCAAAGAGATGGCGGAGCGCCACACACGCCGTGTGACGTTCACGCCGGAAGCAATCGCGGCGATGCGTGTGCTTCCCTTGCGAGGCAATGCGCGCGAACTGCGATCATTGATTGAGCGAACAATCTTAACGGCAAAGGACACGGCGACGATCACAGTCGAGGCCATCGAAACCATTGCGATGCGGCAGACGCAGCACGCTGGCTTTGCGCATCCATGGGCAAACTTTTCGCTGAAGGAAGAAGTGCGGCTATTAGAAGAACGCTTCATCGAGTTGGCGTTAAAGGAAGCGAAAGGGATGGTGACGAGCGCGGCGCGGCTGCTCGGCTTCAAACATCACGAATCGCTGACGTATCGGCTGGAACATCAGCATAGAAATTTGCGGGCGGCAAAAAAAACCGCAGCGCCACGCAAACGCAGCATCATTCGTCATTAGCGGTGATGCGCAACGCTTCACTTCGTACTCTTTTCCGCGATTCCTCCGCTCGTGCTCGTCCATCGCTTCTTGATGGGGTTTCGGCGTTAAAGTTCGCTGTTAAATCTTGTAGGTAAAGTTTGTTTGTCGCGTGCGAGTTTGTTAAGCGCCGCGCCTTATTTCGTCCTTGCCGTTTATCTGCCTTCGATTGTGAAACTTTTGCTTTCCCCTGAGCGTAACAACAGAGCATCATGAGTGCGTATACCCTGACATTTGAAGCCGTTGCATCAATCGCTGATCCCGATCTGGTCACACGCGCCTGCGCCGGACGCGAAGACTGCTTTGAGGAACTCGTGCGCCGCTACCAGCGTCCCATCGCCGCTTATGTTTATCGCATGATTGGCGATTATGATATGGCGCTTGATCTGACGCAGGAAGTGTTCATCAAAGTCTACAATTCGCTGGCACGTTATCGCCCCGAGTACAAATTCTCGACGTGGATTTACAAGATTGCGCACAACGCAGCTATAGATTATCTGCGCCGCCACGGATCGCGCGCGTTCATCGGCAACCTTGACGGTGAAGCCGATGGTGAATGCTACGAAAGAACTTTTGCGAGCGCGGCGTTGACGCCCGAACAGGCCAGCGAAAAAGCCGAACGGTGCGCGGCCATTGAAGCGGTTGTGCAGAAACTTCCGCACGCGTACAGGGAATTGATCGTGCTGCGCCATTCGCATGATTTGAACTACGAAGAGATTGCGGAAGTCACTGGCTTACCGCTCGGCACAATCAAAAATCGGATTTTTCGTGCGCGTGAAATCATGCGCCAGCAGTTTCTGCAAAAAGGCATCACAGGGATTTAAGTTGCAAAAGATGTCGGACAAGAGCGCGCTGCCGCCAGCAAATAATCACGCCTGCCGCGAGAGCGAACACGTCGCCGCTTATCTTGACGGCGAATTGAACTCTGCCGCGCTGCGTTCTTTTGAAGATCACTTGAAAGCGTGCGCCGCGTGCAACGCAACCTTGCGCGAGCACAAAGAGTTGCTGCGCGCCCTTGACCAAGCGCAAACGATTGCTTCGTTCACAATGGCTTTGCCGAAAAACTTTGCGCAGCTTGTTACCGCACGCGCGCAAAGTGATATGAGCGGTGTTCGCGCGCGTCGTGAATACGGGATCGCATTATGGTTGTGCGCGCCGCTAATTCTATTGTGCGTTGGACTGCTCGGCATAAGCGGATGCGCAACCGTGCTGGTATTTGCGGCGGCGCTTGCCAGACACGCGGTGAGCGCAGGGATGTTCATCGCGCGCTCACTTTACGATGTCGGCGCAGGCCTCTCCGTCATACTTCGCGCCGCAGGCAGAAATCTCATCGACGAGCCTCGCCCCATTAATCTACTCGCGCTGCTTTTACTCGCCGTCGCGCTCGGATTGTTGCCGCGCTTAATCTTCAATTACCGCCAACGCGCGCCGGAAATTACAGAATAACTTTAAGAGGCTGACAGGCGCGAAGGCGTGCGCGTGCGTTTTCGACGAAAGATTTTGAACGAATTTACTTTTCAATTTTTCGAGCCGCTTCGCGCTCAACAGCTTGTGTGCCGCGCGTTGACGCTTGCCTTCGCGTTGATTATTTTAGTCGCCGCCGCACGCGCGCAAGCAGACGACCACGCGAACATCCAGCCCACGTCAAACGATTCCCAACAACACAGCAAATCAAACGGCAACGATGATGTCGCGCCGCTCGTCGTCGAAGGCGCAAATGATGCGGACGTGTTCGGCTTCGGACGCTCCGTCGTCGTGCGCGGCAACGTCAAAAAGGGTGCAATGGCGTTCGGCGGCGATGTCTTTGTCGAAGGCGTTGTCGAAGGCGACGTAGCGGCGATTGGCGGCTCCGTTTACCAACGCGAAGGATCGCGCATCGGCGGCGACGTGATGGTGCTCGGCGGCGCGTATCATCACGGCAAAACTGCGCCGCAACGCAACCCGGAAAGCACAACCGTAATGTTCGCCGGATATGAAACGGAACTGCGCAGCATGATGCGTGATCCGTCCGTGCTGCTCGCGCCGCAATGGTCAAAGCTTTACTTCGGCTTGCGTGTGTTGGCAGCGCTGTTATGGTTCGTCGCATCGCTCGGATTGACCGCCCTGCTGCCCGGCACTATTAGCCGGGCGGCCACGCGTTTGCAGCTAACGAGCACGCATGTCGCTGTGATCGGTTTCTGCGCAGCGATTGTGTTATGCGTCGGCGTGCCCATGTCTTTGTGGATGTTACCGTCTGTGATCGGAGCGTTTGTCGGCCTCTTGATTTTCTTTTTCGTGTGTATGGCGACATTGTTCGGGCGCGTGGTGATTCACGCGGCGACGGGACGCTGGATTGAGCGCCGGTTTTTGCCGGAAACGAATCGCTCGGAGAGTCTTGCGCTCCTGCTCGGCGCGTGTGTGTGGACGGCGCTGACATCGCTGCCGTATGTCTGGCCGTTGGTCGTCGCGGGACTTCTGGTCGCGAGTCTGGGGCTGACGCTCACGGCACAGCGCCAGCGCAATTGGGTTGTTTCCTGATATTCGAGAGCAGTTTTTTTGAAAAAGAGGAATATTTAGGATAACCAAAACGCTTCCGGGCGCGTCTATAGTTAAGATGGAGTTGTCAGCCTACTTTTGCGCCAACTGAATGTATGACTTTTAATCGTTGGTAGGCGCAGAGGCGCTAGGCTTTGCCCGATCAAGCAAACGCAAAACAAAGAGAGTATTAAGATGATGAAAGCTTTGCACATTTCTGCGTCCGCGTTGCTTTTAACCGCAACGCTCGGCGTAATATCAGCAGCGCAAACTACGCCCGCAGGCGCGGCGAGCGCGGCGCAAACTTCCGGCGCGCAACCGCCTCAAACGTCAAAGAGCGCTGGCAAAAGCGACATTACATCTGCTTACGCGCTCGGCGAAGTGATGAGTGTCGATGCGGCAAGTAAACAGATCATGCTGCACACGACGGCGGGCGACATCAATGTGTTACTGACCGACGCGACGAAATACAAGCGTGTCGCGCCCGACGCCAAAACTCTAGACAACGCGGAAGCAATCACGCTTGCGGATGTAGGAGTCGGTGACCGTGTTATCGCGCAGGGCAAAGTCGCGGCGGATCACAAGTCTGTTCCGGCGCGGCAGGTGATCCTGATGAGCAAAGCGGCGATAGCGCAAAAGCATGAACGTGACCGCGAAGAATGGCGCAGGCGCGGTATCTTCGGGCGCGTCACAGCCGTCAATCCGGCGACAAACGAGATTACGATCAGCACGCGCTCACGCGAAGGCGAACGCGCAATCGTCGTCGCCACAAAAGACAAGGTTAGTTTTCGTCGCTATGCGCCCGATTCGGTTAAATTCGACGACGCTAAACAGAGTTCGCTGGCGGAAATAAAAGTCGGCGATCAATTGCGCGCGCTCGGCGAAAAAACAACTGACGGAGCGCGTTTTACGCCCGAAGAAATCGTCACGGGTTCGTTCCGTATGGTGGGCGGCGCGATCACAGCGATTAATCCTGCGACAAACGAAATCAAGATCAACAACATGCAGACAAATCAGCCGCTCACCGTCGTCGTCAATAAAGACTCTGTGCTGCGTCGCATTCCGCCGGAGGCCGTCGCGATGATTGCGATGCGTAGACAGGGCGGTGGTTTCGGCGGCAATAATGGCGGAACGACAGCGACGCAAACAGGCGGCGCTGTTCCCGGCGGCAACCGTCCACGCATGGGTGGTGGCGGTGGCGGCGATCTACAGGAAATGGTCGAGCAGTTACCAAAAATTACTACCACAGACTTGAAACCGGGTGACATGATTCTCGTTTCAAGCACTACCGGCGCTGATCCTTCGCGTGTTACGGCAATCACGCTTGCGACAGGCATTGATGCTTTATTACGTCCGCCTACGGGAACCGCAAATCGTCAGGCGGGGCGTCCGCAGGCCGGAAACGTCGGCGGGTTGAGTGATGATGTCTTCGGCGGCATCGGCTTGCCGTAGTCGAAAATCATCACAGATAAAATTTAATTCAAGGGCTAAGGAAACATGTTTTTATTTCAATATCTTTCAGTGCGCTTTTTTGCGCTCGCGTTCGTCTTTACACTTTGCGCGTTCAATCTTTCGGCGCAACAATCGACAGGCAATTTACGCGGGCAGGTGACGGATCAACTCGGCGGCATCATCATCGGCGCAACTGTGACGGTCACGGACGCCAGCGGCACGGTGAAGACTGCGACGACAAACAGTGAAGGCAATTACGCGATCTCCGGCATCGCGCCCGGCAAGTACACTGTGCGCGCTTCGTCAATAAATTTCGCGGACTATGAAAATCCAGACGTGGAAATTGCTAACGGGCGCACAGAGCCTCTGAATATTCAACTGGGTGTCGTGCTTGAACAACAACAGGTCACCGTTTCAGCCGAAGCGCCCGTCAGCACCGCGCCGGAAAATAACGCAGGCGCGGTTGTCCTGCGCGGCACAGACCTTGAAGCTTTGCCGGATGACCCGGACGATTTAGCTGCCGCTCTGCAAGCCCTCGCAGGGCCGTCTGCCGGGCCGAACGGCGGGCAGTTTTTTATTGACGGCTTCTCTGACGGACGCCTGCCGCCGAAAGAATCAATACGCGAGATTCGTATTAACTCGAATCCTTTTTCCGCTGAGTATGACCGCATCGGATTTGGCCGTGTAGAGATTTTGACCAAACCCGGCACAGACAAATTTCGCGGTCAGGGCTTCTTTAATTTCTCGGATGAAAGCCTCGATTCACGCAATCCGTTTCTGTTGCAAGCGACGCGTGCGCCGTTTCAGAGCAGACGTTTCGGCGGCAATTTAAGCGGCCCCGTCATTAAGAAAAAGGCTTCGTTCTTTCTCGATTTCGAGCGGCGCAATGTTGATAACAACGAGGTCGTCAATGCAACTGTGCTTGATCCTTCATTCAATGCCGTGCCGTTCGGTCTCGCTGTGCTTCAGCCGTCGCGCCGCACGACTTTTAGCCCGCGCTTCGATTACCAGATCAACGAGAACAACACTTTACAGGCGCGCTACACTTACTCGCGCGGAAGTGACATCAACGCCGGCCTCAACGAATTTACGCTCCCCTCGCGCGGCTTCAATTCCGCGAACAGAGAACACACGGTGCAGTTGACCGAGACGGCGATACTCAATCAAAAGACGATCAACGAAACGCGCTTTCAATACATTCGGCGGCGCTCGAATCAACAAGGCAACAACACCATTCCAGCAATCAACGTGATCGATGCTTTCAGCGGCGGCGGCGCGCAGATCGGCCTCGCCTTCAATGACGAAGATCGCTTCGAGTTGCAAAACTTCACGACCTTTGCCTTGGGCGCGCATTCGCTTAAAGCGGGCGGACGATTGCGCGATGTGCGTATACGCAACATCTCGCCGAATAATTTCGGTGGCACGTTCACCTTCGGCGGCGGCCTCGTGCCGCAGTTGGACGCGAACAATCAAATCGTTTTTACGACTGATCCGAACACAGGCCAACGCGTGCCTGCGCTGCAACAAATCACGAGCCTTGAGCGTTATCGCCGCACGCTTCTTTTCCAGCAGCAGAATCTTCCATTCGATCAAATACGAGCGCTCGGCGGTGGCCCTACGCAGTTCACAATCACCGGCGGCAATTCGCTTGCTAACGTTAACCAACTCGATTTCAGTCCTTTTATTCAGGACGATTGGCGCGTGCGCCCGAACCTGACGGTGAATCTGGGTTTGCGCTACGAAGTGCAGGACAACATCAGCAGTCGCCTCAATTTTGCGCCGCGCGTAGGCTTCGCTTATTCGCTCGGCGCGAACGGCGCGAATCGTCCGAAGACAGTGATTCGCGGCGGCGCTGGTATTTTCTATGATCGCTTCGCCGAAAATTTCACGTTGCGCGCCAATCGCTTTAACGGCGTCAATCAACAGCAATTCATCGTGCGCAATCCAAACTTCTTCGGCACGATTCCGTCGCTTCAGGACATCGCAGGGCTGGCGCAAAACGCGCAAACAGTCGTACAGGTCGCGCCCGATTTGCAATCGCCCTACACGATGCAGGGAGCGATCAGCGTCGAAAGACAATTGCCGTTCAAGATCGTCGTCACAGGTATCTTTTTGACCGCGCGCACAGTTCACGCACTGCGCTCGCGCAACGTCAACGCGCTCATACCCGGAACTTCTTCGGTCGGTGCAAACGGTGAAGCAGTCGGCGGCATACGTCCCTTCGGCAACATCGGCAACATCTTTCGTTATGAATCAACCGGCGTGATTAATCAAAATCAGTTGATCGTTAACTTTGTCAACCGCTTCAGCCGAAATATTACTTTTCAAGGTAATTACAGATTGAACAAATCAAGCGGCAACACGGACGGCGCGAACACGTTTCCAGCGAACCAGTTTGATTTGAGCAGCGAGTACGGGCGCACAGCCTTTGACGTGCGCCATAATCTTTTCCTTTTCGCTTCAATTATCGCGCCGCACGGTTTTACCTTTAACCCATTGATCTTTGCCTCTTCAGGAGCGCCGTTTAATATTACCGTCGGGCGTGATCTAAACGGTGACGCAGTGTTCACGGATCGTCCTGCCTTTGCGACCGATGCGACGAGAACGGGACTCGTTCGATATAAGAATGTTCTGCTCGATCCGAATCCAGCGGCGAATGAACCGATCATTCCGCGCAACTTCGGTAGCGGCCCCGGTTTCTTTTCTGTGAATTTGCGCGTCGCCAAAACTTTCGGCTTCGGCACAGTGCCCGGCGCGAATAATAGACAAGCGGGCGCGGCGCAATCTACCAGAGATAATCAGCCGGGCAGTAGCCGTAGTGATAGCGGACGTGGTGAACGCGGCGGGCGCGGCGGTGGAGGAGGACGCGGAGGGCGTGGTGGTGGCGGCGCAGGTGGCAATGTTCCATTCGGCGCGGGCGGCGGCGGTCTCTTCGGTGGCAGTGGCGGCGGGCGAACCGAGAAGCGCTACAACTTAACGCTCTCGATTTTTGCGCGCAACCTTTTCAATAACGTCAACCCGGGGCTGCCCATCGGCAGCTTAAGTTCACCTTTGTTCGGACGCTCGAACTCGATTGCCGGAGGTTTCGGCGGCCAGCGCGGTGGCGGAGGCGGTGGTGGCGGCGATAGATGCCCAGACAATCGCTGCGTCGAAGCGCAAATTCGTTTCAGCTTCTGAAGTATAAGCATCGCAGGAAATTCTCAATCAACGGAGTAACTTTTATGAAAATTGAAAACAGACGGACATTCACCTTTGTTTTTCGCTCATCTGCTTTCGCCGTATCTACGGTGATCGCGCTCGCGTTCTCTCTGCTCAATGGCGTTAGTGTCTCGGCGCAGCAAAAGCAGTCCGGCACAACGACGGCGACAACCGTTACCGCGCCTTCGCCAACAGTGACTGCTGCACCGGCGGCAATTGCGAAAGCGACGATCACGCAAACATCTTCGCCGCAGGAATTGGCGCGGGCGGCGCTCACGGCACAGGGCGGCGATAAATTTCGCAACCTCAAGAGCATGGTGTTGATCGGCTCGGTTGATCTCTTTTCGCCGAACTCGACGCAATCTCTGCCCGGCAAGTTTGTGATCGTTACCGCCGAGCGCGACCGCTATCGCCTTGAATTGCAAGCACCCGTTTTTAATTTCCGGCAAGTCTATGATGGACAGCAGGGAAGCAGTTCGATGCGCGGCATTGATCTTCCGCCACCTTCAAAGTTTGGCCTTAACGTGCTTGCGAAATATGACCGGCCGGGCTACACCGTTTCCGCTCTGCCGAACGATAAAAAGCGCCGTGCCTTTCGCATCACGGATTCCGAAGGCAACGTCACGGATTTCTTTGTGGACGCGCAAACAGGGCGCGTCGTGAGCTACCTTATTCCGTACAACGGTTATCGCTTCGGTGTGGAAAACAAAACTTTCAAGGAAGTGGACGGCGTGCTTGTGCCATACAGTTTTACGCAGCGACTCGAACTGCCGCAGGGCGCATTCTTCGCCGAATACAAAGTTAAGGAAGTGAAAATCAATCAGCCGATAAGCGACGATTTGTTCATCCTTCAAGCGCAATAAAAACTCGGCTGTGAAAAAGCGAGAAGCGAAAGCGAGATGGCCTACATGCCTTTCACTTTCGCTTCTTTTTTGTTGTTCGTGAGATTCGCTTAGACGCTTAGTATTTCCTGCTCCTTCGTCTTCGACAATTCGTCAATCTTGCCGATGTAAGTGTTGGTCAGCTTTTGCACTTCGTCGAGGCCGTCGCGTTCGTTGTCTTCGGATATGGTTTTTTCTTTGAGCAATTTCTTCAAACGTTCATTGGCATCGCGGCGTATGTTGCGAACGGACGTGCGGTGTTCTTCGGCGATTTCGTGAACTTGTTTGGCGAGTTGTTTGCGGCGCTCTTCCGTCAAAGGCGGAATCGGAATGCGCACAAACTTGCCGTCGTTCGATGGATTGAGGCCGAGGTCGGCAGCGTGAATCGCTTTCTCAATCGCGCCTAGTTGCGTCGTGTCCCACGGCTGCACGGTGAGGAGTTGCGGTTCCGGGACATGCACGCTCGCTATTTGATTGAGCGGCGTCGGCGTGCCGTAGTATTCGACCATCACGTTGTCAAGCAAACTCACCGCCGCGCGACCTGTTCGCACAGTGGCGATTCTGCGCCGCACATCTTCGATCACCGCATCCATACGCGGTCGCGCGTCCTTCATTACATCTTTCTCACTCATAGATCACTCCGTCATCATCCAATCGAAAAGTTTGTTTATCATGAAGCGCAAAACAAACGCTTGCTGCCGCGCGCAATTTAACGTTAATCGTTTACGAGCCTGCCGGTTTTTGCACGCAGACTTGTGTGCCGACATGTGGCTCGCCCATCACGACGCGCATGATGTTGCCGTTTGTGCGCATGTTGAAAACGATGATGGGCAAATTGTTATCCATGCACAAAGAGATCGCGGACGCGTCCATGACCTTTAACTGCTGCTCCAGAACTTCCTGATACGTGATGCACTCGTAGCGCGTCGCGGTTTTATCCAACATCGGATCGGCTGTGTAAATGCCGTCAACTTTCGTCGCCTTGAGGATTACTTCCGCTTTGATTTCCAGCGCGCGCAGGGCGGCAGCGGAATCAGTCGTGAAATATGGATTGCCTGTGCCCGCCGCAAAGATTACGACGCGTCCCTTTTCAAGATGGCGTATCACGCGGCGACGTATAAAAGGCTCGGCGAGTTGCGGTATATCAATCGCTGACGAGACGCGCGTGAAGACGCCGATCTTCTCCAGCGCGTCCTGCAAAACGACGGCGTTCATAATCGTCGCGAGCATTCCTATGTAATCGGCGCTCGAACGATTCATGTTGCCAGCGGATTTCGACACGCCGCGAAAAATATTGCCGCCGCCGACAACAACCGCAACCTCTACGCCCATGTCGCGCACAGCTTTAATTTCTTCGGCGACGGCGCGCGCTACATCCACGTCAATGCCGTAGCTCTGCGCGCCCATCAACGCTTCACCGGAGATTTTCAGCAGTATGCGACGATAGGCCGGTTGCGGAGTATTGCTTGTGCCGGACGATGCTGAAGTCGCTGTGGTGATGGCCTTCTGTGATTCCGCTGTCATGCCTTTGCGTCCTTCTTTGTGCCTCAACGGAAATCTTCGTCTTACTGTCCGCCGCCCGCGAGCGATGCTACTTCGTTGCCGAAATCATCATCACGTTTCGCTATGCCTTCGCCCATTTTATAACGCATGAAGCGGCGCACAGTAATGTTTTCTTTGATCGTCGCGATTTTTTCCGTTACCAGATCGCCGACGGTTTTCGCAGGGTCTTTGACAAACGGTTGATCGAGCAGCACTGCTTCTTCGTAATATTTATTCAAGCGGCCTTCGACGATTTTATCAATTACTTGATCCGGTTTGTTCGCGTTCTTCGGATCATTCTTCGCCTGTGCGCGCGCAATGTCACGTTCTTTGTCGAGCGCCTCGGTGGGAACTTCCGCGCGCGTCACGTAACGCGGTTCGGCGGCCGCGATGTGCATTGCGATGTCTTTGATGAGTTGCATGAATTCTTCGCCGCGTGCGACGAAATCCGTTTCGCAATTGACTTCGACGAGCACGCCGACTTTGCCGCCCATGTGAATGTAAGAACCGACCGCGCCTTCGGCAGCCGTGCGGCCTTCTTTCTTTTTCGCAGAAGCGAGACCGCGCTTGCGCAATATCTCAATCGCCTGATCTTCGCTGCCGTTTGCTTCCGTCAAAGCATTTTTGCACTCCATCATGCCCGCGCCGGTCTTTTCGCGTAGCGCCTTGACCGCGCCCGCCGTAATGTCCGCCATGTTTATAACTCTCCTGTGAAAACAGTTTTCAGTTTACAGTTTTGAGTCTTCAGTAAAAGCAGTTTCCAAACCTTAAAACTGAAAACCGAACACTGAAAACTGTTTACTGATGACTGTCAAATAGCTGATATTAAAAAGCGCAGCCCGTGGGCGGCACGTGTCCGCAAACGGTGGCTGCGCTCGCCGAAAAATTCTTAAGTGCCTCTGAGTGTTTGTTGCTAGCTTGCAGCGCCGACAGTCTCCGCGCCTTTTTCCTGCTCGGCGGAAGACGGCGCGCGCTCTTCGCTTTCGTTGCCACCGCCGCTTGCGCCGCGCACAGGAGCATTCGTGCCAACTTGCGGATGATCGCCGACGCTGTCAGGCTGCTGACCGATTTTCCCGAAACCTTGATTACCGGCAACCGAAGTTTGCGCTTCGGCGGGCGAAGCAGCGCCCATATCTGTGGTGTTATCAGCTTCGCGTCCGGGATCAAGGCGCGGCGTCACAGAAGATGTGTTATCACCGCTGCTGCCCGCGGTGCGGCGACTTGATTCATCAGATGTCGCGCTGCTATCTTTGCCTTCCGCTGCTGCGGCTTCATCAGATTCCACAGTGCCTTCGGTTGCCATTTGCTGGCCTTCGAGCACGGCGTCGGCGATGCGTGATGCGAAGAGGCGAACGGCGCGCAGTGCGTCGTCGTTACCGGGAATAATGTGGTCAATGCCGTCGGGCGAACAATTTGTATCAACGACAGCGACGACCGGGATGCCGAGTCGATTGGCTTCCGCAACCGCTATCTCTTCCTTGCGCACGTCAATGATAAAGATAATGTCGGGCAGTCGCGTCATGCTCTTGATGCCGGAGAGGTTTTTGTCTAATCCCTCGCGCTCGCGGTCAAGTTTGATGCGCTCCTTTTTCGTCATCTTCTCGTAGCGCCCGTCTTCGTTCATCGCTTCGAGGTCTTTGAGGCGCTTGATGGATTTCTGAACCGTCTGGAAATTCGTCAGCAAACCGCCGAGCCATCTCTGGTTAATGTAATATTGACCGGCGCGTCCCGCTTCTTCACGGATGGCGTCCTGCGCTTGGCGCTTTGTGCCGACGAAGAGCACGTGTTTGCCGCGATCTTCGGCCATCGCGGTAGAAACGAAGCCGAGCGCGTCGCGGAACATGCGCTGCGTTTTCTGTAAATCAATAATGTAGATGCCGTTGCGCTCGCCGAAAATGTATTCTTTCATCTTCGGATTCCAGCGCCGTACTTGATGGCCGAAATGCACACCGGCCTCCAGCAATTCTTTCATCGTAACCGATACCAAAAGCGACTCTCCTTTGTGTGACTTGGTTTAATTTACTCGCCGCCGCCCGTAAAACCTTAAGTAGATTTCTCTCCAATTGAATTCGGAGAACCAATCAAGGCAACGACAATGGATTAGAACAGTTTTCAGTTTTGAGTTTACAGTTCTCAGCAAGGAAAACTCGCGGCGTTTATCTAAAAACTTAAAACAGTAAACTCAAAACTGTTCTGCTGTTCTTTAGCGTTTCGAGAACTGGAAGCGTGCGCGTGCGCCCTTTTGACCATATTTTTTGCGTTCCTTGATGCGCGGATCGCGTGTGACGAGTCCGGCTTGCTTCAAGGCCGGGCGCAGATCAATGTTAAATTCCATTAGTGCGCGTGTAATGCCGTGACGAATCGCGCCCGCTTGTCCGGCGGGGCCGCCGCCCGCGACGTTAACGTAGATGTCAAACTTGTTCGTCGTCTCGGTTAATTGCAAAGGCTGGCGAATAATCATGCGCAGTGTTTCGTTCGGAAAATACTGCTCAAAAGCTTTTTGATTGACTTTCACGTCGCCGCCGCCCGGACGCAAATAAACGCGCGCCGTCGAAGTTTTGCGCCGTCCCGTGCCGTAGTATTGTTGAATATCAGCCATTGTTTAAGTCTCTTAATCTTTTAATAAATTTGGATTTACTTTTGCGTTGCGTCGAGCGTTAAGGGTTGCGGGCGTTGGGCGGCGTGCGGATGCTGCGTGTCGGCGTAGACTTTTAATTTCTTCCCCATCGCCTTGCCCAATTTTGATTTCGGCAACATGCCTTTGACGGCCAACTCAATGACGCGTTCGGGATGGCGCGCGAATTGATCCTGCACGGAAATTTCGCGCAACCCGCCTGGATACAGCGTGTGATGGCGATAAACTTTTTGCTCGTTCTTTGAGCCTTTGAAGACGGCTTTGCGGGCGTTAATCACAATTACGTGATCGCCCATATCCATAAAGGGCGTCCACTGTGGACTGCGTTTGCCGGAAAGTATGCTGGCGACTTCGGTGGCGAGCCGCCCGACAGTTTGCCCGTCGGCATCGACAATGTGCCATTTGCGATTTTCAGCGAGTCCTGTGCCGCTGGGAAAGTAAGTTGACATAGATGATTCTCACAGTCTAAGGCGTCAAAAGCGCGAACGTGTAGAATACCGAACCGTTCTAAACGTTGTCAAGCCGGATAGCGCATGCTTTTGGGCGCAAAGCTATAGAAAAGAGAAACCCTTCAGCCGCGCGGCTGAAGGGCTTCCTTGCTTGATTTAGTTAAGCTGTACAAGGTTACGGCTTGGCGTTCGGTTGCTGTGATGAAGGGGGCGCAGTGGTTGTCGTGTTATTGCTATCTCCATTGTCGCGGCGCTTCATTGTTGGCGGCCCGGCGGGTTTTGTCGAATCCGTAGGCTTGCTGCCGTCTGTGCTTGCAGGCGTAGTTGTCGAATCATCGCCCGTCGGTTGACGGCGTTTCAGTGTCGGGCGTCCGGGCGCACCGCTATCATCGCCAGCAATATTTCCGGCGGTCGTCGCGCGTGCGTTCGAGAGTCTCAAAAGACGCGCTTTCACGCGTTGAAACTCCGACGTGTTCATCAAATATTCTTCGCGTTCCGGGAAGCGTGCGACGAGCGAGCGCGAGGCGTCAATACGGTCTGTGGTTTGCGGGTGACTCGTAAAAAGCTTCGAGATTGTGCCCGGCTTCTTCTTGTTTTTGGCGAGCAGCTTTTCAAACATCGTTGACATCGCGTTCGGGTCATATCCGGCGGCGTACATGTACTGCACACCGAGGCGATCCGCTTCCGCTTCCGCGCCGCGACTGAATTTCAAAAATGTGAGCGGCAGGAAAAAGCCCGCCGCATTGTAGATGACTTCGCCCAGAATGCCGCCCGTCAGAATTGTGGCCGCGAGTGCGCCAACCTGCATCAATGTGCCCTTTGTTTGATTTTCCATCGCATGACGCGCGGCGACGTGGGCGATTTCGTGTGCCATCGCGCCCGCTACTTCCGCTTCGTTATCGGCGGCGAGAAGCAATCCTTTATTAACGTAGAAAAAGCCACCCGGCAGTGCGAAGGCGTTGACTTCATCAGAGTCTATGACTTTGATTGTGAAGGGAACTTTCGAGTCCGAATGAAGCACTAGATTCTGGCCGACGCGGTTAACGTATTCCGTGATGATAGGATCGTCTATGAACTTGGCTTCCTTATCCACTTCGGCGGCGAACTGGCGGCCAACCGCGACTTCTTTTTCGGTCGAGCCGCTGTGCCCGCCGATAATCCCCTTATTAATATTACGCTTGCCGATCATATTCGGATCGTCGTTGACGGGAAGCGGCGCGCCTGCGTTCGGCTGCGGCGTCGCAGTGGTTGTTGAGGCAGCGGTTTTTGTCGCAGCCTTCTTGTCCGGCGCGGATTTTTGAGCGTCCGGGGATTGTTGTTGCAGCGGCGCGGCGAAGACAGCGGTGGCACTCATCCACAAGCTTGCGACCAGTACGAGCGCCGTGGCGTGACGGGAGATACGGTGGTTCATAACAAAAGTCTCCAGAAACCTATCTAATCCTCTGTTTAATATGAGAGACAAACGCTGTCCTTTGACTCGCAGCTTACTCTCTCGAAAACGATTCCGGCTGCTTTCCACAATGGACACAGCGAGAATATTTTATGCAAGACACTAATCGGGAACGCGCGGCTTAAACTTCGGAACAATTTATCGCTCTATCTTTACTAATTCGTTTAGCGCGCCAAACTTTGATGCCGCGACGCGCTTTTAAGGTTGCGCGTCTGCAGATGAATCGCGACAGCTCTCACAGCTCTCACTGCACGCTTTGTGACGGTTCAAAGTTCGGCAACTCGAGTTGCTCCATTATACCAGCAACGCTGCCGCAAATACACGGATTGCGGCCTTTCCCGCCACGTGCTACATTACTTCACAGGCCGTTGCGCCGGACATGCCTGATTCTTCGCGCGTCCCGCTCGCTGTCAATCAGTTCCCGAATATTACATAAGTTGCTATTGAGAGTAAGCCGACGCTTAATCGAGTAGCAGAAGATTCAGCAGGCGACGACTTTTCCTTCACTCACCAGCTAGTTTTTCCACTCATAGCCCTTAACTTCGGCACTCCTCTAATCCACTACGCGGAGCGCAGGTCAACAATCCCAGCAGGAGAGCCTTGTGACAATAAAACGCGAAGGGGAGACGGCTGTTCTCGTCGTCAACGATACGCCCGACCAACTCGAGTTGATGAGCGTCCTTTTACGCCAGACCGGGTATCAAGTGTTAACCGCAGCTGACGGAAGCGCGGGTTTTCGTGTGGCGCAGCAAGAGCGTCCACGTTTGATCATTAGCGATGTCTCGATGCCGCAAGTGGATGGCATCGAATTGTGCCGTATGATTCGCGCTGATGCTGATCTGCGTCTCACCCCAATCTTGCTGGTGAGTGCTTTGCGCAAAGACGCGGAGAAAGTCATTGAAGGTTTGAGTGTCGGAGCCGACGATTATCTCGAAGCGCCCTACGATCCTGCGCTCCTTGCGGCGAAGGTGGCGCGACTCACGGAACGTGCGCGTGCGGAAGAGGTGTCGCGGGCCAGCGAAGAGTGGTTGCGGACGATCCTTAACGCTTCACGCGATGGCATCATTGTCGAGGACGATGGAGTGATCTTTTACGTTAATAAAGCGTATGCGCAACTCTTAGGATATGACGCGCCGGAAGAGTTGGACGGCCGACACCTCTCGGACATTCTGCCGCCCGACGAAGCCGAACGCCTGACGGAGTACGGACGTCGCCGCTTGCGTGATGAACGAGCGCCTTCAATTTATGAGTTTAAGGCGAAACGTAAAGATGGCGCGCTGGTTGACGTGGAAGGATCAGTCTCGACTTCCGTCGTCGGTGGCAAGAGATATATTACGACGGCGATCCGCGACATCAGTGAGCGCAAGCGCGCGCAGGAATCTCTGCGCGAAGCAGGCCAGCGCGCGATCAAAGAGTACGAACACCTGCTCGACAGAATCGCATTGCTGGCACAGGCGCTCGGCACTGCACATGACCTGACGACTATTTTCCGCGCCCTGCTTGACTTTGCCCGCGTCTCAACGCCGTGCAACGGGCTGTTCGTCTCGCTCTACGACCCGGAGCAAGAAGTGCGCACTGCCGCCTACGCATGGAGCGATGGCGAAGAAGTGCACGTCTCGACACTGCCTCCAATGGAAATGACCGGCAGCCCGCACAGCCGCGCTGTATCAACCGGCGAGATCGTCATTACGGACGACTTTCAGGCTGCAATAGCCGGTCTGCCCAAAATTAATATCGGCGATCTTGATCCAAATTTCCAAGCGCGCTCCTCGCTCGCTGTGCCGATGGCTATGATGGGGAAAATTGTCGGCGCAGTGGAAGTGCAAAGTAATAGGCAAGCGGCTTTCCATGCCGAACACGCGACGGCGTTGCGTATGGCGGCTAACTTATCGGCGAATGCAATTGAGAATGTGCGTCTGCTGGAGCGTGAGCAAGCGCAGGCGGAACAGCTTCGGCAATCGCAGAAATTAGAAGCCGTCGGGCACCTTGCCGGTGGAATCGCGCATGACTTCAACAATTTGCTGACAGCCATTCTCGGTCAAACCGAACTCTTGCTGCGGCAGCTTAAGGACGAACCCCTCCGTCAAAGAGTCGGTGGAATCAAAAAGGCTGGCGAGCGCGCTGCTGCTTTGACACATCAACTCCTTGCCTTCAGCCGCAAACAGATACTTGAGCCGAAGGTGATAGACCTCAATGACGTAGTCACGGATACAGACAAGCTGCTCAGGCGACTGATCGGCGAGAACATCGAGTTGGTAACAATGCGTGACCCTGCTTTGGGGCGTATCAAAGCCGACCCCAACCAACTCGGACAGGTCATCATTAACCTGGCCGTCAACGCACGCGACGCGATGCCCGACGGCGGCAAACTGACCATCGAAACAAAGAACGTTTATCTGGACGAAGCTTATGCTCGAAAACACATCTCCGTTCGACCGGGACGCTATGTGATGCTGGCGGTCTCGGACACCGGGCATGGAATGGATGACGCGACACAACAACAAATATTTGAACCGTTCTTCACAACAAAAGAAGTAGGAAAGGGGACGGGGCTGGGTTTGTCTACCGTCTACGGAATCGTCAGGCAATCGGGTGGCAACGTCTGGGTTTATAGTGAGGTGGAGCGCGGCACGACCTTTAAGATTTATCTACCGCTGATTGAGGAAGAAGCTGAATCGGCGGAGCAAGAGGCGAGTCTTCCCGATCTGCCTCAAGGAACGGAAACCGTGTTGGTGGTGGAAGATAATGATGCCGTCCGGGAACTGGCGCGTGATATCCTTGAGATAGAAGGCTACACGGTGCTGGAAGCAAGCCACGGCAGCGGTGCGCTGCAGATTTGCGAACTTCAAGAGGAACCAATTGATCTGCTTATTACAGATGTGGTGATGCCTGAGATGAGCGGACGACAATTAGTCACGCAACTCTCGCACAAATGCGCCGGTGCAAAGGTGCTATACATGTCCGGCTATACGGACAACGCGATTGTGCATCATGGTGTCTTAGATGCAGGTACAAACTTTATTCAGAAACCATTCACACCCGACGCCCTCGCACGTAAGGTACGCGAGGTTCTAGATACGGATCAAGCATGAAACGCGCGCAGGATAAAATTAAGGATTTCGTCGAACCGCAACAATTCGACGAAGTGCAAAAGTATGCGAACGATCCGGCGCGCGCCCTCGCCGCTTATCACTTCACGGATGCGACTTCCGATCTGTGCGCGCGCTGGCTCGATGCGCTCGCCAATTGCCCGCGCGGGCGCGGCGCAGCGCGTGCTCTCGCCGGACAGCGCGGCGTCGGCAAAAGCCATTTGCTCGCAACCTTCGGCGCGCTCGCCGCCCTGCCTGAACTTCGTTCGACAATCTCTGATGCACATGTCGCAACGAGCGCACGCCGCTTGCTTAATCGCCATTATGTTGTGGCGCGCGTCGAACGTGGGACACGCCAGACGCTTGTTGAAGAAATGGCCTTTGCATTCTCCGCCGCGCTCGGCAGCGACGAAGCGCAGTGGTCAAGCGATGCTCAGGCGATGCTGGCGATGGCCGCCGGACAAGCAGGCGACGCGACGCTTGTGGTTATCATTGACACTGCCTTTGGCCGCGAAGCGCGCGTCGCGCGTGACGATGGCGCGCTGCTTAGTCAGTTAGCCTCCGCCACAGAGCACATCGGCGCATTTATCGCGCTCGCACTCGACGACGACATTGAAGGCGCGGATGGCGCCAACGTCTCGCTTGCCGGAAGCTTTCAAATAGACTACTTAGACCCGGAACATCTGTACCGCGTCGCAGACCTGCATCTCTTCCGCAAAAACATCGAAGCGCGCGCCGCTTTGCATGAAGTATATTCCGAGCTACGGTCAGTTGTGCCGGGCTTTAGTTGGAGTGAACCGCGCTTCGCCGCCATTTATCCTGTGCATCCGCTTGTCGCCGAAATCGCTTCTTCAGTGAGACTTTATGCGCCGACATTTGCTTTTCTGCCCTTTGCCGCGAGTGCCGTCGCGCGTGCCATAAACCGTCCGGCGACATCGCTCATCGTGCTCGACGAAGTGTTTGACCGTGCCGAGTATGATCTGCGCAAAGCTGACGAGTTGCAGGATGTTTTCAAGGCTTACGATGTGCTCGCCACGCAGACGATTGCGCAGTTGCCGATCATGCAGCGCCTTCAGGCCAAGCTTGTCTTGAAAGGCTTATTCATTCTCTCGCTTGACGGGCGCGGCGCGACGGCGCGCGAACTCGGCGCGGCCATGCTGATCTACGATGAAGCCACGCCCAATATCGAAGTCGAACGAATCGAAGCGATGCTCGCGCGCTTTGCTGAAACTGCACCGCCGGGCGCGCTCCAAACTAACGCGGAAGCAGATGGTGTGCGTTATCGTTTCATTATCAGTGCTTCCGCAGGATTCGATGCGGCGCTTGCCGAAGCCGCCGCACGCATCGCTTCCGAAAATCCCGCCGCGACAAACGTCTTGCTTCGCAGCATCGCACATGCACGCTTCGACGATTGGCCGTTTGTTGATTCCACTTTGCCAACGCAAGATGCGAATGCTGCCCAACAGGATGCGAATGCTGATAATACAGATACGGCCGAGCTTGCCGTTATGTGGCGCGGCACAACCCGCCGCGTGCGCCTTGTCTGGCTTTCGTCTAACAACGACATTGCGCGACCGGAAAGCGAGGCAGTGCTACAGCCGGATTCGACCTCACACGACTTCGATATCATCGTGCTTGCGCCAAATGCAGACGAATCTGTTCTTTCCGTTGCCAAGCAAGCTATCACCGCGCAGTCCGTTGCGTCCTGGCGTCCGGCGCAACCTTCCACAGAGGAACTCGATGTCTTGCGCAGACTTGTCGCGTTGCGCACGGATGCGGCGCTGGCGGCAGAGTTTAACGACACGGCGCGCGCCGCTGAACGCACACACACGGCGCTTGCCGAAAGACTCTGGACGCGGCTGTACATGGATGATGGCGTGCTTGTCGCCGGAGACGCGACACTTCACTGGACGGATAATGCGCGCGCGGCACCGACACTGACTGACGCGCTCGCGCAGATGCTTGCGCCGCTCTTCGGCGTGCGTTACCCGGAACATCCTATTTTCACAGATGCTTTAACGGAAAGGGAAGTGGCGCGGCTTGTTGGCGGGCTGTTCGGCGGCGCGAATCAAACAGATGCGGGCGTGCAGGAACTCGCGCGCCATTTCGCCGCGCCGCTCGGTCTCGTCGCACTTCGCGGCGGCGCTTACACGCTTGAAGCGGGCGACCAGTCGCTCGATAAAGCATGGGTGCGCGACGTGCTGCAAATGACGGACGAAGCCGCTGGCGACGTCGTGCCGTTGGAAGACATAGATCGCAAATTGCGCCGCGAGCCTTACGGCCTCGGGCTTGAAGCGCAGCATTTAGTTCTGGCCGCGCTCGTCGCCGGGCGGCGCATTGAATTAATTACGCAGACAAATGATCGTATTGGTCGTCGCACGCTCGATCACGCGCTCAAGTGGGATGAGATTAAAGGAGTCGCACGCGCCGCCGCGTTGCTCCACAGCGCAGACGAATTGACGGCGTGGGCGCGCCTCTTAACGAAAGACGCGGCGCTCGCTTCAATCGCTGATACTGCGGCACGCGAACAAGTGCGCGCGGCTCTGTCCGCTTGGCTTGACGTGTGGCACGCGAGCGATCTGCTTCAGCGCTTCGAGAATTTACCGGATGAAAGTTTAACCACGCGCGCGTGGACGCTTGCGACCGCTGTGCGCAAGAGTTTCGGCGTCGCGGCGGAGTCAATCGAAACTGCGCTCACAGATGCGCTTCCGCTCGAAGAAGGTTTGCAGCGCGTTGCAGATGGGTTTGGCGATTCGCCCGAAGATTTCGCGCGCCTGTCGGGACAGTTAATAGAACTAACAAACTTCGTAGACACGTTGACGGAGCATGAACGCGCTCACGCTTACCTTGCGTCCGCTGAATCAACCGGAGTCAGCGAGATCGAAAGCCTGCGCCGCGAATTGCTCGCCATCGCCTCGGATTCGCATAATTCCTTCGACGCTGAAACGAACACGCGCTTCGAGCAGTTGTGGAATAACTTTCATGCGCGTTACACGGAGCATTATGGCGCGGCGCACGAGCGCTTTGTCGGCACATCGTTTGACCGCCGCGCCATTGATCTTATACTGCGCGGCGACGAGTGGCGCGAATTTGAATTGCTGTCGCAACTCTCCGTCGTTAATAAAAATTTCTGGAACGAAGCCACGCGCCTGCTCGAACAATCTACGGACGCGCGTTGTGATCTGCCCGTGCGCTACTTACTACGCGAGCAGCCCGTCTGCGCGTGTTCGTTTCGTTTGTCGCGCGCGGCGGAAATCGAGCGAATGGCGGACGCACTTACAGATATCACACGGCGCGGATTGGACGCGCATCGCCGCACGCTCGCACGTTGGAGCACACATCTCGCCGAGGCGCTGGAAGCGTGCGCACAGGAAGCGTCGGATGATTATACGCAAACGCGCACACGTGCTCTGGCATCCGCATTCGCCGGAAATACCGTGCCCGCTGTGCGCTCCGCTTACGACATAGACATTCTCGAAGATGTATTGCAGAAAACGGGCGTACCACCCTTGCGCATCCGTTTGCCGCAGGATGGATACGGTTTGCTGACGCGCGACGAGCTAGGTGTGCGCTTGCAACAGTGGCTTGACGATCTGCCGGGCTATCCTGCGCTCGTCGAAGTCGTCGGCGACGGTGTTGGTGGCAACGGCACTAATGGCAGCGATGCGAGTTAAGCGCAAAGCTACCGCCTCTGCAGCATCGCATCTTCGTAGTACGGCGAAAGAGCCGGGTCATGAAAAAGGCGAAGGAAAGATTACTCGCGCGCTGAAACCAACGGTATCTATTATCGGTGTCGGACGTTTAGGCTCCGCGCTCGCGCTCGCGCTGCAAGCTTGCGGTTATTCCATCGAAGCAATTGCCGCGCGCCGCTTGAGTCACGCGCAACGCGCCGCGCGCATACTCGATCCACCTCCGACGCATGTGCTCTCCGCCGCACGGCTCGAACAGTTTCCATTAACCGATCTTACATTCATCACAACACCGGACGATTCTATTTCGCACATCGCCGCGCAACTCGCCGCGCGCGTCGCGCCAATCGCATCCGGGCAAACCGCGCTGCACATGAGCGGTGCGCTCTCGTCCGCCGTATTGCGACCGCTCGCAGATGTTGGATACTCAATCGCTTCGTTGCATCCACTTATCTCCGTGAGTGATTCTGTGCGCGGCGCGAAGAGTCTACGACAAGCTTTCTATTGCGTTGAAGGCGAGCGACAAGCTGTTGCGAATGCCAGAAGAATTGTCCGCGATTTTGGCGCACAAAGTTTTACTATCGGCGCTGAACATAAAACGCTGTATCACGCGGCGGCAGTCATGGCTTCCGGCCACCTCGTCGCGCTCTTTGATGCGGCGAGCGGAATGCTTGCGCAGTGTGGACTATCACAGGCACGCGCGCGCACAGTGCTGTTGCCGCTCGTGCAAAGCACAATAGACAATCTATCTACGCACGAACCCGCACATGCTCTTACAGGAAGCTTCGCGCGCGCCGATGTTGAAACTATCCGGCGACACTTGAACGCTCTTAGCGCTGCGGCGCAGTCAGATGAACTGCGCAACGCACTTGAGATTTACATTTTACTCGGCGCACGTTCGCTTCAACTCGCGCAAAGAAACGGCGCGTCCCGTGCGGCTCTAAAGGAAATCTCAAACGCGCTTGAAGAAGCGACACGCAGCATGAAGCAATGTGGAAAAGCGAAGAGTGGCGGGCGAAAGTAAAGTAGATGTCTTACGCTTATTTTTCTTCCAAAGCCTTTTTACTTCTATCTTTGTTTCGCGCAGCTTAATGCCTCGCTTGCGCCGCATGTTTCTTTGACGTTAGAGTTGGCCTTATAACTTCGACTGAAGAATCATTAGAATCATGCGCGAAAGGAACTTTAACAGCCACAATGGAGAACACGCCCAGCGCAAGTTACAGTCTGACTTTGCGCGTTCGTTTAGCCAGCCGCACGGGAACGCTCGGAGAATTGACGACCGCCATCGGGCGCGCTGGCGGCGACATCGGCGCAATTGACATCGTCAGCGTCGGCGCGGACGCAGTTGTGCGCGACATCTCTGTCAACGCCGCGTCGAGCGAACACGGCGCGAAGATCGTCGAAGCCGCGCGCGACATAGACGGTGTCGAGGTCATTAATGTTTCAGACCGCACGTTCCTGATGCACCTCGGCGGCAAGATCGAAGTCGTCTCGAAGACTCCTTTGAAGACACGCGCAGACCTTTCGATGGCTTACACGCCGGGCGTCGCGCGCGTCTGCGAAGCGATTCAACGCGACCCGGAAAAAGCTTTCACCTTGACGATCAAAAAGAACACCGTCGCGGTTGTTTCCGACGGCACGGCTGTTTTAGGTTTAGGCGACATCGGCCCTGCGGCGGCAATGCCCGTCATGGAAGGCAAGGCGATGCTGTTCAAAGAATTCGCGGGCGTTGATGCGTTTCCGATTTGCCTTTCAACAAAAGACCCTGACGAAATCGTCCGCACCGTCAAAGCGATTGCGACGGCGTTCGGCGGCATTAATCTCGAAGACATTTCCGCGCCGCGCTGCTTTGAAATCGAAGATCGCCTTAAAGAAGAATTGGACATTCCCGTCTTTCACGACGATCAACACGGCACGGCGGTCGTCGTGCTCGCCGCGCTCATCAACGCTTTGAAGATTGTTGATAAAAAAATGGGCGACATTAAAGTTGTCGTCAACGGCGTCGGCGCGGCGGGCGTCGCGTGTACGAAGATTATCATGTCGGCGGGCGTGCGTAACATCGTCGGCTGCGATCAAAAGGGCGCGCTTTATCGCGGGCGGCGCGATCACATGAACTGGGTCAAGGATTGGTACGCGCAGAATACCAACCCTGACAACGAGCAGGGCACAGTTCACGACGTGATACGAGGCGCAGATGTCTTCTTCGGCCTCTCCGCGCCCGGCGTTATCAACATTGATGATTTGCAGAAGATGGCAAAGCGTCCGGCTGTCTTTGCGATGGCGAACCCGACGCCTGAGATCATGCCCGAAGAAGCCGCGCCCTACGTTGCGGTGATGGCGACAGGGCGTTCCGATTACCCGAATCAGATTAACAACGTGCTTTGCTTTCCCGGCATCTTTCGCGGCGCTTTAGCCGCACGCGCTTCGTCCATCAACGAAGAGATGAAACTCGCTGCCGCCCACGCCATCGCCTCAATCGTCAAAGACGACGAACTACACGCCGACTACATCATTCCCTCCGTCTTCGACAAGCGCGTCGCCGAATCCGTTTCCCGCGATGTCGAAGAAGCAGCCTACCGAACGGGCGTCGCCAGAAGAGACAAAGGACGCACTGATCCGATGGTGTAACTTCAATAAGGTGAAAGAGAGTTATGCAAACAATCAAGGCTCAAAAAATATTCACGCATAACATCGCCGCTTCTTTCGATCCTGCGGCTGATGTGGTGATTGCGCCGGGCGATTGTTTTGAGACGCTGCGTGCGCTGCCGGATGGATTTGCCAAACTTATCATTACGTCGCCGCCTTATAACATCGGCAAAGCTTACGAGCAGTCCGCAAAATTGGATCAATATCTGGACGCGCTGCATCCTGTGCTCGAACAACTTGTTAGAGTTTTATCAACAGAAGGTTCTGTCTGTTGGCAAGTCGGAAATTACGTCGAAGACGGAGAAGTCTTTCCGCTCGACATTTATTTTTATCAATTATTCAAAGCGCGCGGGATGAAACTGCGCAATCGCATCATCTGGCATTTTGAGCACGGGCTTCATGCGTCAAAGCGCTTTTCCGGGCGATACGAAACGCTGCTGTGGTTCACGAAAAACGATGCCTATACTTTCAATCTCGATCCGGTGCGCGTGCCTTCCAAGTATCCCGGCAAAACTCATTTCAAAGGCGCGAAGCGCGGCCAACCTTCCGGTAATCCTTTGGGAAAAAATCCTTCGGATGTATGGCGCATCGTCGCGCAGGATTGGGAAACGGCATTGTGGAACATACCGAACGTTAAAGCCAATCATCCTGAAAAGACGATTCACCCATGCCAATTTCCGATTGAATTAGTCGAACGCTGCGTGCTTGCTCTCACGAACGAAGATGATTGGATTCTTGATCCTTTTTCAGGCGTCGGCTCAGCACTTCTCGCTGCACTGAAAAATAATCGCCGCGCGTTCGGATGCGAAAAAGAAGAAGAATACATTGAAATAGCGCACGGGCGAATCGCTGATCTTTATTCGGGCGCGCTTCCTTACCGTCAACTCGGCAAGCCCGTGCATCAACCGACAGGGCGCGAAAAGGTTGCGCAGATACCGATGGAGTGGAAGAATGCGGAGATGAAAAGATGAGAATTGCCGGTGTCTATTCTTTCAACAAGGGCAGGGAAGAAGTCACCAGCCGTTACAGTAATCTGCTCACCGAAATCAACGCGGCCATCAAAGCCGTTGACGCTGCTCCTCACAAAGTAAAGATCAGCAAAGAAAAGACCATGCCGGGACAAATGCTTTACAGTCCTTCATCCATCAACGCGGCGTTCAAGAAAGAGTTCAAAAGCTTTGAGTGGAGTCCCATTCGCGTCTCTTGTGATTATCCAACGACGTATTATCTGGAAGACTACAATATAAGATCGAAGAATCGCGGCGCGTTCCGTGAAATGGATTTCGTTAAAGATAAACTCGGCGTCGAAGTCCAATTCGGCAAATATGCCTTCATGGTTTATAACGTCTGCGCCAAGATGACTATCTTCCGCAATCTCGGGCACATTGATTGCGGCGTCGAGATCGTACCCGTCAAAGCTTTCGCAGACGATATGTCTACCGGCGTTTCTTACTTTGAGCAGTTCGTCTGGGATCTTGAAAGTCGTGGTGTCGCCGACATAGATATTCCAGTTTTAATTCTCGGCATTGATAGTTAACGTCAAACCGCCGCGCGTAGTGATTGCGCGATGAGCGGGACGAGTCGGCGCGGGAGGGCGATGGCTTCCTTGATATGGCGTGCGTGTGTGAAATGGCCTGCGACGTAGAGACCTTGAATGCGCGTCTCGAAGGTTTCTGGATCGTAGACGGGGATTTGCGAAAAGCCTGCTTGAATAATCTCAACACCCAAGTCATTCAGCAAGGATAAATCTGCGTCCGCGCCGATCAATACGAACACCGCGTCGTTCGGAAGGACAAGCATTTCGTCGGCGTCCATTTTCAACTTTACGTTGCGTTCGGTGATTTCTTCAACTTCAGTGAAGAAGGCGAGTTGCAGTGTGCCGCGTGCGAGTTCCGCTTCGAGCGGCGTGCGTACCCAGTGTTTGATGGCGTTCTTTTTCGGATCGCGGTTTTCCCAATCGGCGCGCCAGATTGCGAGCGTCGTGCGCGCTCCTTCATGGGCGAGAAAGAGCGCCGCTTCCGCCGCAGAGTTTCCGCCGCCGATGACGAGCGCTTCCTTGCGCACGTAAGGATACGCTTCGTCGAATCTTTGATGAACTTTTGGTAAATCTTCGCCGGGCACGTTCAAACGGCGCGGGCGCGCCATCGCGCCGACAGCGACAAGCACGCGCGAAGCATTATAAATCGCGCGCGTTGTATGCACGCGAAAGCCTTCGGGTTTCAATTGCTCGATGCGCAGCGCCGCTTCTTCCGTGTTGACGCGCAAATTATTTTCGAGCACGAATCGCACATAGTAAGACAACAGTTCTTCGCGCGTCGGCTTATCGCGGCAAGGCTGTAGCGCGCCCGCGCGTAACTCTAATTCGTTCGTTGTCGAAAAAACCGTCTGCCCGATTGGATAATGGTACACGGTGTCGGCGATCAAACCTTTTTCGACGACGAGGTACTTGAGATTTTCCTGCGCCGCTACGTCCGCCGCAGAGAGTCCGGCGGGGCCTGCGCCGATGATTAGTAAATCTAATTGTTCAAGTTCTTCCGGCATCAATCGTCAAGAAAATTCCTTTCAACGCTTCGCTCGTAATCCAGCTTTACACTCGCAAAAGACTGCGCGAACGACCTTCGTTGTGCGCCGTTCATTGCGCGTCGTTCAAGTCGCTCGTTATAATGCGTCGGCTTCAATTACCATTTTAGGCCAAGCCAGCGCAATTTACGAGTGGACACATTCCCTGCAAAGAATTTGTCGAGCGACACGGTGGACTATTACCCGACGGGAGCGTCAAATTAAGTGAGCACTACGGAAGCCGCATGTTTCAGCACGCCGGAAGAGTTGGGCTTGCGCGTCAAGTCTCTGCCGTTCGCCGTTCTGCCGCACCAATCGCGCCTATTTCTCGATTACCTGCAAGACCCCGCCGCCTTACGCCGTTTTTATCCCTCCGCCGTGCGCTTTCATCACGAACTGTCCGCGCGCGTGCCTGAAGTTCTCGCTGCGCACAAAACGGATCGCAACGCGTTGTGTGATGCGCTCGAAGCGATGAACCGTGCATGGGAAGCGACAGATGAAACGCTCGGCAACATCGCGCGCCTGCGACAGGATGATTGCGTCGCAGTTGTTTCCGGCCAGCAGGCAGGACTCTTCACGGGGCCACTTTATACTATTTACAAAGCGCTCTCCGCCGTCAAACTCGCCGGATGCCTGCAACAACGCGGCACAATGGCCGTGCCTGTTTTCTGGATTGCGACTGAAGATCACGACTTTGCCGAAGTTGCGAGCGCAGAATTCATCGGGCGCGATTGCCGTCTCGCCAGCGTCAGTGCTGCACGCGAAATGCACGCGGAAGGCGCACCCGTCGGCACGGTCATCCTCGACGAATCAATCAACGACACTGTTGCTCGTCTATTAGATGTACTACCGGAAACCGAATTCACGCCCGATCTCGAAAGCTTACTACGCGATGCTTGGCAACCGGGGCGTTCTTACGGCGAAGCTTTCGCGCGCATGTTGACGCGGCTCGTCGGGCGCTACGGATTGATTCTGCTTGATCCGCGCGATGCCGAACTCAAACGACTCGCCGCGCCGCTCTACGCCGAAGCCGCCCGCCGTGCGCCGCACATCGCCGACGCGATTGAAGCACGCAGCCGCGAACTTGAAGCTGCCGGTTATCACGCGCAGGTGCTTGCTTCCAAAGATTCTTTTCCGCTTTTCCTGCACGACGAGCAAGGCGCACGCCACGCCGTCACCAGAACATCCGGCGAACTGTATAAAGCGCGTTCGATGCGCGAGGAATACACTGCCGTGCAACTCGCTGAATGGAGTGAACGCGAACCCGCGCGCTTTAGCCCGAACGTGACCTTGCGTGCAGTCGTGCAGGATTATTTGTTGCCGACAATCTGTTATTTCGGCGGCGCTGCCGAGATCGCTTACTTCGCGCAAACGTCGGAAGTCTACCGTATACTAGAACGTCCGGTGACGCCGATTTTGCCGCGCGCCAGTTTAACGATTGTTTCAAGCCGCACGGGGCGCACGCTCGAACGTTACAATCTCGCCCTGACGGATTTCTTCGCAGGGCTTGATAACGTGCTGGCGCGCGTCGTCGAAGAGCATCTAGGGGCAGAAACGGCGCAGGCTTTCACGCACACGGAAACGGTTTTGATGAACGAACTCGATGCGTTGAAAGCGCAACTCGAACAAGTTGATTTGACGCTTGCCGCCGCACTCGAAACTGGACGGCGAAAAATCACTTATCAAATGGAAAGCTTGCGCACACGTTTTCATCGCGCGCAATTGCAACGCGACCGCGCCGCACATCGCCAACTCGAACGCGCTTTCGCCGCGCTCTACCCGAACAAAGCTTTGCAGGAGCGCCACATCAACATTACCAGCCTGCTCACGCGTCACGGCGCTTACGTTATCGAATGGATTTACAACGCCGTCAATATCAGCTCAAACGATCATCAAATTGTTTATTTATAGTGGACAGTTGGCGGTGGTCAGAAGTCAGAATGAAGAAAGGAAGAGAAGCAAGGAATCTACTTGCGTTGACGACGTTCGTTCTGTTTGCTTTTATTCTGTTATCTGTCCACTGAACACTGCCCACTGCTTTCGCCATGTCCAAGATTCGCGTTCTCTCCGATCATTTAGCTAACCAAATTGCGGCGGGCGAAGTCGTCGAGCGTCCGGCGTCTGTGGCGAAGGAGCTTGTCGAGAACGCGATTGATGCAGGCGCGCGGCGAATCATTGTGGATTCGGAAGCGGGCGGACGCAGATTGTTGCGCGTGGCGGACGATGGCTGCGGCATGACGCGCGACGATGCTTTGCTCGCCTTCGAGCGGCACGCAACATCGAAGATCACGAGCGCTGAAGATTTGACGCGCATTGCGACGCTAGGGTTTCGTGGCGAAGCGCTCGCGTCCGTCGCCGCAGTGGCACGCGTCGAACTCGTGACGAGCGATGACGAGAGTGCTCCGGCGACGCGCGTTATTATCGAAGGCGGACGCATACGCGATGTTAAAGACGCGGCGCATCCGCGCGGCACAACGATCAGCGTGCGTGATCTTTTTTTTAACGTTCCGGCGCGCCGCAAATTTCTGCGTTCGGAAGCGACGGAGAGTTTTCATCTCACCAATCTCATCACACACTACGCGCTCGCGCACCCGGAGATTGCGTTTACTTTGACGAACAACGGGCGCGAAGTCTTGCGCACTGTTCCGGCGCAGGATTTACGCGAGCGCGCCTACCAGATTTTCGGCGCAGGCTTTCTCGAAAATTTGCTGGAACTCGGCGGCGGATACGAACACGTTGCGCGCGTGCGCGGCTATGTCTCCGCGCCTGTTGAGCGGCGCACATCGCGCGATGCGCAGTATCTTTTCATTAACGGGCGCTTTGTCCGTGACCGGATCATTTCGCGCGCATTAGCAGACGGTTACCGGTCTGTGTTGCCGCAGGGAACGTATCCTGTGGCGCTGCTTTTTCTTGAAGTACCGCTTGAGGAAGTGGACGTTAACGTGCATCCCGCGAAAACGGAAGTGCGCTTTCGCCGCCCCGCCGCCGTCGCCGATGTCGTGCGCGAAACAGTGCGCCATGCGCTTGCGAGCAAAGGCCACGCGCGCCCGTTCGTCAATGAAACCTTCAACTTTAGGAGTGTGCGTGCGCCTGCCACAGAAAACGTTTCGTCACCCGAACCGTTTGCGCCTGCTTTTGACTCGCTTGAAGGCACAGAAAATTTAACCACGTCGTCCGGCACACGCAACGAAGTTTCCAACGCTCACTACGCAGCGCTGCCCGCCGATTCCTTTGCGCCTCATTTCGACGAACGTGCGCCCGCTTCGCCACAGCAAACGCCGATTGAATTCGGCGCGGCAACTTCAGCCGATAATAATCTCAATGCTTTGTCACCTCACGCGCTTTCCATTCAGGTTGCGGAAGAATTAAACGGCGATGAAGAAAGAATTTTATCTCAAGCAGCGTCGTACACAACACCATCAAACGAAAACGCGCAGGCCATAGATCAAGATCCGGAACGCTTCAGCGAAGAATCGGAAACAACGATTGCTGCGCCGTCCGGCAGCATCTACCGGGATTCTTCACAAGCTGCGGCCAATGAATCAAACGTGGCGCTTCCACCCGTTGTATCCGTTGCGAGCTTTGTGCGTGAAGTTCCTGCAGAGTTTATATCCGACAACATTCGCCCGCTCAGTCAACTCGAAGAAAGTTTCATCGTCGCCGCCGATGCCGAAGGCTTGCTTCTTATAGATCAGCAGGCCGCGCACGAACGCATACTCTTCGATAAGTATCTTGCAGGCGAAGCCACGCGCTCCGCTCAATCGCAGAATTTACTTGTGCCGGAAACTTTCGATCTAACACCCGCGCAAGTGACAGCCTTCGACGCCATCAGCCCCGAATTGGAAAAATATGGCTTCGGCGTGATGCGTTTGTCCGGGCGCACTGTTGCGATCAAGGCCGTGCCCGCTGAACTACCCGTAGGTGAAGTGCGTAATATGCTCGCGGAAATTTTGGAGACAATTGATGTGGAGAAGCGCGGCGTAATGCGCGCCACTATGCACGAGCGTATTGCCGCGTCTTTAGCTCGCCGCGCCGCCGTTAAAAGCAACACGCCGCTGTCTGTGGAGAAGATGCGCTGGTTAATCGACAATTTACTCGCAACGTCTTCGCCGACCACTTGCCCGCACGGGCGACCCGTCATCCTGCGCCTCGCCACACGCGACATCCTGCGCGGCTTTCACAAAAGTTAACACTCATGTCTAACCGCTTTATGCGTTCTCCAAACATTACGACGGACGCACAAGAGTTCGTCGTCTTTCGTCTCGAAGATGAATACTTCGCTTTCGACATTGTGGACGTGGCCGAAGTGCTTGCTTATACAGAGCCTGTGCGAATGCCGCGCGCGCCGAAATTTTTGGCAGGACTCATCGATGTGCGCGGCGTGATGCTGCCGGTTGTTGATCTACGCCTGCGCGTCGAATTAAATAACGACACAACGCCGCACCACGTCCTCGCTGTGCGTTTGGGTGATCGCTTCATCGGCGCGATTGTGGACGAAGTGTGCGAAGTTTACGCGGCAGATGAGAATTCTATAGGTGATATCGCTGCGTTCGCAGACAAACTCGATCCGCAATTCATTCGCCGCGCGTTGCGTTGGGGCACGCACCGCATTGTGCCCGTGATGGATGCCAGCAAGCTGCTGACTTCCACAGAGACCTTACGTCTCAAGCGCCTGCGTTCGCCGCGCAGACGACGCGGCGAGAAATAAAATAGACGTGACAGAGTAGCTATGAAAAAGTTGAACGGTAAAAGGAAAAAAGTTGAAGGGCAAAAGCAAGCTGCTTTTGCCCTTCAAGCTTTATCGAATGTTAGATTGTTTAGTGCTGCGTTTGTTGATCGTGCTTTTGCCGGTAAACGGCACGACTGGAGTGATTCAATTTGCGTTGAATGTGGCGGCGTTCATGTCTGGTGAAGCGGCCACCGGATTGCCTCGCGTAAGCTTCATTAGCACTTATTTTTGCCTCGCGCGCTTCAAGCCGTTTCGCTTCGCGCTCGGTCAAAGAACCGTTATGCGCGCCCTGAAGAATACGTTTCTGCTGATCGCTCTGGCGCTCATTAATGCTTTCCGTGTGCGTGTTGCGCCCCTGCTGATCGTGCTTTTGTCTGTAGATAGCGCGATTGCTGCGGTTCAATTGGGCTTGGAGACGGCGACGTTCGGCGGCTGTTAAGCGCCCGCCGGAGCGTCTCGCATATGCTTCGTGGACGTTGAGCCGCGCTTCTCTGGTTTCGAGTCGTGCGGCTTCGCGGCGCGTCAGCGCTCCACTGCGCTCGCCCTGTCGGATACGTCTTTGCTGTCTGACTTCGCGCCAGTTGATTCCCGAAGGATATGTCTTCGCTGTCGTCTGGGCTAACATCGCCGCTGGAAAAATTGCCGCGACGAGCGCCAAGAGCGCTAATAGTGTGATCCCTTTGTACTTCATTGGTTCTTCTCCTTAGTTTCCTCGAATCTCAGAAATCGAGGGAGAGTACGAGTTATGACGGGCGATGATGGGTAAAAGTTTGAAAAATCTATAACGCGATTTGCCCCCATCTCTCCGGCTTCGAGTAATTAAAACTCATCAAGCGTTTGCATAACGAGTTCAATATCAGCCAGATCGGGCAGCATGGCATCCGGTTTGTGCGAAAGCAGTTCGTCGGTAAGGTAAGAACGGCCTGTGGCGACGGCGATGGCACGCGCGCCGAAATGTCTGGCGCAGTCGATGTCGTTGGGCGTGTCGCCGATGACGATGAATTGCGCGGGTTCGAGTGCGAGATGCAAGTGATGATTGATGCGCGCGGCGGCGATGGCGGGCAAATCGCGGCGATTGTGCGAATCGTCGCCGAATGCGCCGGGAAGATGAAAGAAATCGTTGAGGCCGACGGTGCGTAGCTTCAATTTTGCGGCGGGTTCGATGTTGCCCGTTAAAAGCGCGTTCAAGTAACGCGGGCTGTCTTCGACTGTTTGCAAAATCTCGCGCGCGCCGGACAAAGCATAGAAAGAATGTTCACCGTCTGCGGTGGCGCGCTCCATCGCCTGCATGTAGGTTGCGCGAAAGTCTGCCGCGCGCTCACGAATCTGTGCGTGCGTAAAGCCTTCGTCGCAGAGAGCCTCTGCGATGATCTGAAAGTCAGTCATACCGGAGACCTTCATCTCGTGGAGCCTGCCCGCTGTGCCGAAGACTTGTTCGAGCACAGGCGCTGTGTAAAGCTTGAACGCGCCAGCGCGCGCCGAAAGCACGAGCGTCCCATCTATATCCCACAGGATGACGCGCAAATCTTCGCTGCGCATGTGCAATAAACTTTCGGTGTTCGCTTTCACTTCGATTAGTTACACTGTGCGCTGAAATTCGTTTGAGATTATTCGATGACGGCGAGCACGTCGCCTGCGTTGACGGTTGCGCCCGCCTGAGCGTTGAGCTTTGCGATGACACCTGCGCGCGGCGCTTTCATTTCGTTCTGCATCTTCATCGCTTCAACAACGATCAGGCTATCGCCCGCTTCCACGCTCGCACCCTGTTCGACAAGGACGCGCACGACTTTGCCGGGCATCGGCGCGACGATTTGCGCCGAACCATCTACGCCATGCGCGCCCGCGCGTTGACCGGAACGCATTCGCTTTGGATCGATGATTGTCACGCCGTAAGCTTGATTGCCGACATAAACTTCTGCGCCGCCCGTTGGACGAATGCCCGTTTTGTCTACACGACATTTGTACACGCGCGCTTCATTAAGCAGAAGGTGAAAGCCTGCGTTGATTTCAAGCGCGTTGATTTCATAACGCCGCCCGTCAACTGTCGCGACGACACGCGAATGTTCAACCGCATCGCGCTCAAGTGCGAGTTCATGCTGGTGTCCGGCGACTTCTGCGATAAGTTTCATAATGGAGCAGCGTTTTTAACTTCTGGAATTGTGCAGTGCGGCGCGTCCGGCCATACGCCAACGACTTTCTTCGCGTGTTTGAAGACCAGAAGCCGATGCGTCGCCCTGCGTTGTGGCGGCAGTTAAACTCTTTTGTCGAGCGAACGCGTGATCGAGCGCGGCGGCGATGATCGCCATGTCGCGCCTTCGCTCTTCATCCACTTCAGTGATGTCAGTTGCGTCTGATTTATGTTGCTCATTGCGGCGTGCGAAAAAGCGTTCGATAAATCCTGTGTCGAGTCGGCCTTCGATAAACTCCGCATCGCGCACGATTTCGCGGAAGAAGGGAAGCGTTGTTTTAATGCCGCCGACAACATATTCATCGAGCGCGCGGCGCAGACGATCAATCGCTTCCGCGCGCGTGCGTCCCCATGCGGCGAGTTTCGAGATCATCGGATCGTAGTAGATGGAAACTTCCGCTCCTTCTTCGACGCCGCCGTCGTCGCGTATGCCGGGGCCAGCGGGCACGCGCAGGAAATTGATTTTTCCGGGCGCGGGAAGAAAATTGTTGTCAGGGTCTTCGGCATACACGCGGCATTCGATGGCGTGGCCGCGCCATGCGACATCCGCTTGCGTGAAAGAGAGTGGCGCGCCGGCGGCAACTGTGATTTGTTCGCGCACAAAATCAAAGCCTGTGACGAGTTCTGTGACAGGATGCTCGACTTGCAGGCGCGTGTTCATTTCAAGAAAGAAGAACTCGCGCGTTGCGTCTGCAACAAGAAATTCGATTGTGCCTGCGCCCGTATAATTCACACGTCGCGCGATCTTCACTGCTGCTTCACCCATACGCGCGCGCAAATCAGAATCGTTAATCGGCGACGGGCATTCTTCGATTACTTTCTGGTGGCGGCGTTGAATAGAACATTCGCGCTCGCCTAAATGCAACGCGTTGCCGTGCGTGTCTGCGAAGATTTGGATTTCAATGTGGCGCGGGCGCTCGATGGCTTTCTCAAGATAAATTTCCGCATTGCCGAATGCCGCCGCCGCTTCGGACTGCGCCGTCTCGAACGCGGAATGCAATTCGTTTTCGCTTTGAACGAGCCGCATTCCTTTGCCGCCGCCGCCCGCAGAAGCTTTGAGCATGACCGGATAACCAAAACGCTGCGCTGTGTCGCGCGCATCTTCGTAAGATTTGAGCGGTTCGGTTGTGCCGGGAACGACGGGCGCGCCCGCTTCGATGGCGACGCGGCGTGCGCTCGTCTTTGATCCCATCAATTCCATCGCTTCAGGAGACGGCCCGATGAAAATTAAATCGGCATCGCGCACAGCACGCGCGAAATCCGCATTCTCGGCGAGGAATCCATAGCCCGGATGAATCGCTTCTGCGCCGCTACGCCGCGCTGCGTCAAGGATGCGATCAATGCATAGGTAGCTTTCGATTGATGTGGCCGCGCCGATTTCGTAAGCCGCATCGCAGAGCCGCACGTGCAACGAGGCCGCGTCCGCTTCCGAAAACACAGCTACTGGTGAAATGCCCAGATCACGACATGCACGCGCGACACGCACGGCGATTTCACCACGATTAGCAATGAGAATTTTGCGGAACATAGAATCAGGAGACAGAAGACAGTAGTCAGGAGTCAGAATAAAAAAAAGTGAAGAACGCCTTTATTGGTTGTGTCCACGCTTGACTTTATTCTGTCTACTGACTCCTGACTTCTGAATACTACGTTTTCATACCACCACAGAGTTGCCCGGTTGACGCGGATCGTAGCGCACGATGATGCGTGTGCCGGGCGCGTAGTTCGATTTTTGCTGATGTTGTGCGTCGCTCAAAAGTTGCGACGATTCATAGTCCATGCCGCCGATGTTATAAGAGTAGAAAATCTGCGCGGCAGCCTGATCGTCATCGTTGATGTCTAAGATCGTGCCTTCAGCGATGCGTCCCGTGCGCAATAGACGCGCGACACGCGCCGCTTCGCCTTCGGTTTTCTTTTGCCGGAAACGGTTTAGTAAAGACATGCGTTGTTGTTCTTTATGGCGCGCTCACGTCGCTCGAAGAAAGCGGAGCGAGAGAATTTTGCGAAGACTTTGAAAGCACTAAGATCACGCCGTCGCGCATCGTCACATCGTCGGGCGTGCCGAGAATTTTATCCGGGCCGGGCAGCGTTAATTCGTAGTTGGTAAAAGTAAGTCCTTCATCGGGCAGATCGTTAATGTTGGTGGCGCTGATCGTGCGCAGCGCCGCACCGCGCAAAGAGCGTAGGCGTTTCGGCAGACGCGCTTGCACGGAGGTCGGTTTGTATCCGCCCGGATCGGCAATGGCAAGCGCGGCTGCAATCGAGCCATCCTTATCAGGCAAACTTCGCAGACTGCTGAAAAATTCTGTTGGAAACGTGCCGTGAAGCGCACGGTATTGCACCAGCGCGCGATTGAGAACCCAGAGGTGGACGTTTGAAGCAGCCCTGATGCCGAGTTCACGTCGGCGCAAGCGTTCGGGAACAGTCACGCCGATTAATGTCGCAATCATCAACCCGACAAGTGCCGACGCCGCAAGTCCCGTGTGCGCCATGCCTTTGCCCGCAAAGCGCAACGGAAATCGACGCACGCGCGCATAGATACGCAGTCCCATAAATAAAGCGATTGCGCACGCAGGCAGCGCCAGATACTTTAGACGCCAAGCGGCGGTTTCAGCGGCGGCAATGAGTGACGAAAGTGACGGAAAATTTATTCGTGAAAGAGAGTCGTGTTCAAGCAGCGCCGTGATCGTACACACGGCGAGGATTGCGAGTAGCAATATGCCGATTGCGCAGGAAAGAAACGCGGGAATGTAAGACGGCAGTTCGCGCAACGGGCGTGAAAGCGGTTCGCCGACGGCACGCGCGCCGCACGCCGCGCAACCCTCGTACAAATCACCCGCGAACTCGTGGCCGCAGCAAGGGCAAACAACAGTCGTCAATTTCCATGCACCTCGAAGGTTAAATATAAAGAGCGCAAGAAGGTTATGTTTGAAAACTCTGACGGCGTCAGCGCGCGAAATCAGGCTTCACGCCCGCCTCTGTTCCACCGATGTTAGATGCGTTCGGTGAAGCTTTGGCTTCCATTTCTTTTTCGACTTGTGAAGCCTCGACTTTATTCACTTCGCGCCAAGTGTGATACATGCGGTGCATGAACGTCCACAATGAACCGACGGCGAGAATCCAGAGCACCGCGGGCATACGGTTAGCGAACATGTTGGTTGATCCCGGATGCGTTGAAAGCGCGCCGATAATCAGTAGCACGACGCGTTCCGGGCGACGCAGGAAACCAACATCGCACTTCGGAATCAAGCTTTCGGCGCGCGCGCTCGTATAGCTGACCATCACGGAACCCATCAAGGCCGCGCCCGTTAAAAAGACGTTGAGCGTGGAATGAAACTCCGTGTCACGCGCGTAAAAGACGATCACGCCGACGAAGATCACCATGTCCGAAAGGCGATCAAGCGATGAATCGAGAAAGCCGCCGAAGCGCGTCACACGACCCGACAGGCGCGCGACGCTGCCGTCGAGCATGTCGAACAGATTGGCGACGATGAGAATAATCCCCGCCCAGAAGAAATTGCCGAAGCCGAACAGCAAGCCACACAACACGTTGATCGAGACACCGGTGATCGTCAACACGTTCGGATTAACGTGGCCGTAGGCGAGCCAGCGCACCATCCAATCAATGATGCGCTTTGCTCCGCGCCCGATACTCGCTCCCAGCACTTTCCGTTTTTCTCCCTGTATGACTGATGAAAAGCAGGCTTGCACACAGTTCTTACCTGCGAACATGCAAAACAAAACATCATAGAAACGCGTCCGACGGCTTGTCAAGGATGAATTTGAAGTAAAGACAAAAAGTTGTTCGCTGCCTTGCTGTGAAACTTACGCGCGTTGCAACTGTTTCGTTGGCACTATAATTGATTACAGTTGGCACTATAATTGATTACATTTGAGCATCACGCAACCGCCCGTATGTTTACGATGCAAGGGCACGCTACATGCCGCACACATTAGGAGGAGATATGAACGCTTTTGAACTGTTGAAGGACGACCACAAAAAGGTCGCCAGCATTTTCGAGAAGTTAGAGCCGACCACCGAGCGCGCCACAAAGACGCGCCACGAACTTTTTGCGCAGTTGAAAGAAGAACTCGAAATTCACGCGCACATCGAAGAAACGATTTTTTACCCGGTGTTGAAAAAAGAGGCGGAAACGCGCGATATTACGCTCGAAGGTTTCGAGGAGCATCACGTCATCAAGATTCTGTTGGGAGAATTAACCACCACGCCTGTTGAGACAGAGCAATGGACGGCGAAATTAAAGGTGCTCAAAGAAAACGTCGAGCATCACGTCGAAGAAGAAGAAGAAGAGATGTTCAAGAGCGCGCGTGAGGTCTTGAGCAAAGAAGCGGTCAACGAATTGGGCACGCGCATGGAAGCGGAAAAGAAGCGGCAACAACAAAAGGCGGCAGCCGCGCGCACTTAGATCAAACGAAAAATTTAACCGGCAAGCTGCGACACCATAGCCGCAAGCTTGCCGGTTAAATTATTTGTCTCTGCCGTTTGTCTGTGCGGCTTGATTGCTTACGCTTCTGCTGCCTTGTCGTGAATCGTGGTGAGGCGGCGGATTTCAAAGCGGCGCGCTCCGGCAGGCGTAGTCACGACAACTTCGTCTCCTTCTTCTTTGCCCATCAAACTTTTGCCGACCGGCGAAGTAGTCGAGATTAGACCGCCCTGCGGATCGCTTTCTTCCGGTGTCACCAGACGATAAGTTACTTCCTCTTCGCGTTCTGCATCGTAAAGCAGCAGCGTCGAACCGTAAGCGGCACGGTCATGCGGCACTTTCGATAAATCAATGGACGCCACTTCGCTCAGGCGCTGGCGCAATTGGCCGATGCGCGCGCGCACGATCTCCTGACGGTCGAGTGCCGCGCGATATTCCGCGTTCTCGCGCAAATCGCCGAACTCGAGCGCGAGTTTGATCTGTTTCGGCAGATGAATGCGCAATTCCGTTTCCAATTCTTCTAATTCACCCTGAAGGCGTTGCTTAATTTCCTGTGTCAACTTTTCTTCACTCCATAATTATAACGAAATATTTCGCACAGACTTTTTCCGTCGGCGATTCCAATAAAAACAAGCATTGAAGCGCCAAGACATTTTACGCTATACTCCGTTTCGGCGTCTTCGCCCGTTCAATTATTTCTTGTGAGTTGAACAATTCCAAGCCCCTCTCCCGTTGCGGCTTGCGGAAGATGTTCGCGCTTGGCTCTGAATTTCGCCGCCCCGCGAAGAGCACTGCGCGTCAGGCTAGCACACCTCATCGCACTTAACCATCTGGCAAGAACGGGAAGCGCGCCGCTTCCGCCACGCTCTTTATACGGCGCAGCATAGGATGGAAAGCGATGCCCTGCGTGAATCAACAAACAAATAAACTTGTGCTCTTTGTCGATGATGACCCGTCGCTTCTGAAGCTTGGGCGCATTAGTCTGGAGCGCGCGGGGTATCGTTTTGCGGGTGCGAAGAGCGGGCCGGATGGTTTGCGCATGGCGCGCGAAATGTATCCCGATCTGATCCTGCTTGATTACATGATGCCCGGCATGTGCGGCAGGCAAGTGTTTGCCGAACTATCAAACAGCAGCGACACGCAGCTACGCCAAACGCCCGTCATTATGCTGACGGCGCGCACTGGCAATCACGCGGAACAACGCGAGCTACTCGAAGCAGGCCTCGCCGCTTATCTTTGCAAACCGTTCGGCCATTCCGAGCTTTTGAACGTTATCGACAACGTGCTGGTGATGAGCGGGATCAAAGAGCGTAATCGCGTGCTCGAAACGCAGGCGCGCCAGTCGCTTATTTCAACTGTCCGCGCTCTTATTTCTTTGCTCGCCGTGAAAGACAGTTATACGGGCGAGCATTCCAATATGATGGTTGATCTGACGGAAGCCATCGCGCAACGATTGAACGTTTCGGAATCCGAAGTGATGAGCTTCAAACTCGGCGCGCTGCTTCACGACATAGGCAAGATCGGCGTGCCGGAAGAAATCCTGCGCAAGCCCGGATGCTTAACGCCGGAAGAAATCGCCGCGATGCGCCTGCACGTTACTTACGGCGAGCAGGCGATTCACAGTATGCCGCATCTGGAGATTGTTCACGGCATCGTCAAACATCATCATGAATGGTGGAATGGCGGCGGTTATCCGTCCGGGTTAGCGGGCGAAGCAATTCCACTTGGTGCGCGCATCGTCGCGGTAGTTGACGCATACGATGCGATGATGAGCGACCGTCCTTACCGCGAGCACTTGCCGCAGGAAACGACCATCGCGCGCTTGCGCGCTGGCGCTGGCACGCAGTTTGATCCGGTAGTAATTGAAATATTGATCGAGTGTCTGGCTTCTTACGATTCGCAACGCGTGCGCGCGATGAACTTGCAATTTCTCGAAGAACTTTACAACGTCGCATAAGAATCGGCAAAGTAAAAAGATAAAGGGCAGGAACGGCGTGGCGCTTGTCACCGCATTTCCAGCCCTTTATCTTTTCGAGCGCGCCATCAGGATGCATTTGTAAAGTGTGCATAATTCTATCGGGATAGATTAGCGTCCTTCATCGTTCATCTGTTTTAATAGCTTTCACAATAAAATGAAACAACACGTTATCGTTAACAAACGCGGAGCGGAGCGCGTGCGCCGCAACAATCACCTGTGGATTTACCGCAGCGATATTACAGACACGGCGAATATTACCGGCGGATCAATCGTGCGCGTGAATGACGAGCGCGGGAACTTGATTGGACAGGCTTTATATAGCGACCGCTCGGAAATAGCGCTACGTTTTCTGACGCACGGCAACGAAAAAATTGACCGCGAGTGGTGGCGCAAACGTCTGCGCGAAGCGATGCGGCGGCGCGAAGACTATCTCTCAGACACGAATGCTTACCGTCTAGTTTATTCGGAAGGCGATTTACTGCCGTCGCTGATCGTGGACGTTTACGCAGACGTTTTTGTGCTGCAAACACTCGCGCAGGGAACAGACGCGGTTAAAGAGATGCTCGTCGAACTAATCGTCGAAGAGTTTGCGCCGCGTGCCGTAATCGAACGCAACGACGTGCGCGTGCGCGAGCTTGAAGGATTAGCATTGCGTGCCGGACTCGTTTATGGAGACGCCCCAGATGAATTCGAGATCATGCAGGATGGAATGCGTTTTCTCGTTACGCCGCTCGGCGGGCAAAAGACCGGATCGTTCCTAGATCAACGCGAGAATCGTCTGGCCGCGCGACGCTTTGCACACGGACGCGCGCTCGATTGCTTTACCTTTAACGGCGCGTTCGCGCTTCACCTCGCGCACACGTGTGACACGGTAATCGGCCTAGACCTTTCCGCAGATGCGTTGGCACAAGCGCGGCGCAATGCTGAATTGAACGACGCTCGTAATGTCGAATTTCGTGAAGCTAATGTTTTCGACGCCTTGCGTGAGATGGACGCAGCGGGCGAACGCTTTGACACCATCGTGCTCGATCCGCCCGCGTTCGCCAAGAATCGCGCAAGCGTTAAAGCGGCGGCGCGCGGCTACAAAGAAATCAACTTGCGCGCGATGAAGCTTCTGAAACCGAATGGCGTGCTCATCACATGCACCTGTTCCTACCACATATCGGAAAACATCTTTCTCGAACTCGTCACAGAAGCCGCGAGCGATGCCAAACGCCGCGTGCAACTCGTGGAAAAGCGAATGCAGGCGCGCGATCATCCAATACTATTCGGCGTGCCGGAAACTTATTATTTGAAATGCTTGATTGTGAGGATGGTTGATTGAGCCGACGAAAAATCGTTACTTATGAATGTTGTCTATCACATTATTGGCAGCACGTTCGAGGTCGGCAACGTTTTGAGGAAAATACGCTTGGCCGCCGGTTTCACTGGCTAATTTATTGAGAAGATTTACCGCGCGTTCATAAGTTTTTTCGCCCCGATCCTTTTTGAGTTGTTTGACCATGCCCACCACAAATACGCGCACGTTGTTTTCATGGAGCAATGAAAAAAGCTGATCCGCTTTGTAATAGCTGTCTCTGTCATCACCATCGGTTATCACGACTAAAGTTTTACGGCAGGTGGTCTTGACCTCGCTTAAATGCTTTGCAGCTAAATATAAAGCGTCAATAAGAGCCGTCTGACCACCTCTTGGATAAATTTGTCCCAAATCCGCTATTAGCGATGCTTTATCCTGCGTAAAGTCCCGCACTGTTTCTATTTGATCTCGATCAACGAAACTTATTGCAAACGTTTGGTCGGTCTGCTCATTAGCGTTAACGATATACCTTGCCGTTCCAATCACATACTTGAACTCCGACCTTAGTGACCCTGAGCTGTCAACTACAATCCCATAACAGAGCGGTGTTTTGTCCGTTGGTTGCGACACAGTTTGTGCTTGCCCGAACGCTTGAGTTGTTGACGCCATTATTATCGCTAGGCAGACACCTTTGAAATACTTGAAGCTCATCAAGTTCCTTTACTGCTAAGATTCCGATAGTCTAACTCACAGCAGTATTACTGCGGACGCTTTCGGCGAGGCGTTTGGCGTCGGGCAAGGCTTCGAGTGCGCGCAGGGTTTGCGGATCGCCGTCTAACAGAACGCGCGCTCCGGCGTCGGTTGAATAAGCGGCGGTGATGATTTCTTCGCGTAGGCGTAGTTTGACAAAGTCGGCTTCGGCGTCAATCTGTGCAGACTCAAGCGCGAGATTACCGTCACGTTTGACAAACGCGCGGAAGGCTTCAAAGACGCGATCCGTCACGGGATAATCGGTTGCGCGCGGTGCGTGATCGTAGTCCGGCTTTTCGATGCGGTAGTTTTCGAGGCCGGAAATTTGTCCGCCGACAAGCTGGCGCGTAAACTGAAACGACGCTTCCATGATGCGCAAACGCGCGGGCGTAAACGCAGGTTGCTTAACGTCTATGTCCGGCGTGATGCCGCCGCCGCCATAGAAGACACGGCCACCGGCGGCGCGAACAGCCGGGCCGGTTGGCGGACGCGGCGAAGGCGCGGGCGTCGGCTGTGCGATTGGTTGAATGGCTTGTCTGGGCGTGCGCGGCACACGCGGTTGCGGTTCGTCGGATGTGTCGTGGCGAACGTAGTAATCATAAAGCGAGCCGTTCGAGTAATCGCGCTGGATAGAGCGTCCATAGGGCGTGTAATACTTGGCTGTGGTGAGCGTCAGGCCTGTGCCGAAGGGAAGTTGAAAAACGCGTTGGACGAGAGCTTTGCCAAAGCTTGTTTCGCCGACAAGCAAACCGCGTCCGCTGTCCTGAATCGCGCCCGCGACGATCTCGGAAGCAGAAGCGGAGTTGCGGTTAATCAACACGACAAGCGGAAAATCTTCCGGGTCTGTGCCCTTCGAGCGGTAGATGGCGGGCTGCGTATATTCGCGTCCGCGCACGGAGACGACTGTTTGTCCGCGCGGCAAAAATTCGCCTGCCACGTCAATCGCTTGATCGAGCAAACCTCCGGGATTGCCGCGCAAATCTAAAACGATCTGGCGCATTCCCTGTTTCTTGAGATCGACAATCGCATCGTGCAATTCGTCGCCGGTCGTGTGCTGAAAGCCGCGCGTGAGGCCTATGTAGCCTGTGCCGGGACGAATCATGTAGGCGTTATTGATCGAAGGCAGCGGCACGGCGGCGCGCACGATGGTGAAATATTGCGGAACTTGAGTGCCTGCGCGTTCAAGCTTGAGACGCACGGGCGTGCCCATCGCACCGCGCACGTTCTTTGAGACTTGATCGCTCGTCCATTCGCGCGCATCCTTGCCGTCAACTTCGACGATGCGGTCGCCATAACGCAAACCTGCGCGCGCCGCCGGAGTATCAGGCACGGCCGACTGAACGTAGACGCCGTCGCGGTGTTGCAGGATGGTGACGCCGATGCCGTAAAAGCGCGAGTCCTGATCTTCCTTGAGCTTCGTGAATTCGGTTTGCGGGAAATATGTCGAGTGCGGATCAAGCGTCGAAAGCATTCCCTGAATCGCTGTCTGCGTCGCGCGCCCGTAATCGACATCGCCTGCGTAATTGCGCGTGATAACGTCCATCGCCGCGCGGTAGTTGTTTTCAATAGCGGCGGGCGCGTCCTCGCTTGCAGACTTCGGCGGAGTCGCCGCGTGATTCGTCACTGCGCCGCCGAGCGTGCCGCCGAGGATTGACGCGGCGATGAGAATTGTCGCCGCAACTATGCCAAATTTACTGCTCATGTTATGCTCCAAAAATCGCGCTTACATAAAAGGCTTGTGCGAGCCTCTAAGCAATTGAGAATATATCATATATCATAGAGAGGCCGCCCACCGCTTGATCGCACGCGTGTGCTTTTAATTTTGATGCCGCGCGTTGCGTGTGTGCGCGAAACTGACGATTATTATAGCTTGTGGCGGAAAACGATTTGATGCTGACATCTCTTTCCATAGTTGTGCCTGCTTACAACGAAGCAAAGCGGCTCGGTAAATCTCTGCAAACCATCTTGCAGTACATGGACGAGCATGTGCGTGACGGCGAATTGATTGTGGTTGACGACGGCTCGAAGGACAACACGGCGCAAGTGGCCGAAGAAGCTTTCAGGAGTCTTCCACACAAAGTGCCCGCGCGCGTGATACGCAACACGCCGAATCGGGGCAAAGGCCACGCCGTGCGAACAGGCTTGCTTGCCGCCAAGAAACGCATGGCGCTTTTCTCCGACGCTGATTTATCCACGCCGATCACGGAAACACCGAAACTCGTTTTACCGATTGAAGATGGAACATGCGATGTCGTGTTCGGCTCGCGCGCGCTGGACCGCAGTTTGATCGGCGTTCACCAGCCCTGGCAACGCGAACAAAGCGGACGCGTCTTCAACCTCGCCGTGAAGCTGACGACTAAAATGCCTTTCTGGGATACACAGTGCGGTTTCAAAGCCTTTCGCATGAACGCGTGTCGTCCGATCATCGAAGCCTCTGTGATTGATCGCTTCGGCTTCGACGTAGAATTGTTGTACGTCGCTTATCTGGCGAAGCTTCGTTTGTGCGAAAAGGCCGTGCGCTGGGATGACTACGAAGGCAGCACAGTGAGTTTTCTCGGCGGCCTGCATGGATTCGCGGAGTTGCGCACGCTACGTCAACAGGCAAAGCGCGGCATTTACCGTGAAGCGATTAACGCCGCGCGCCGCGCCGCAACTGAACACAACGAAGAAGCCGCACAGGAATCCGGCAGTCACGATGACGCTTCGATGCGCGTCGCCTCGCATGAACTCAGCAGTTCAACTCAGAGCATCTAAACGTCCACGCTTTACCGTGCGCGATTGCTCGACCAAATAAACTCTTCGCTTGAAATTATGAACGCTCGACTCAACGTCAATATAGATCACGTCGCCACCGTGCGGCAGGCCAGACGCGCGCCGGAGCCGAGCGTGATTGCGGCGGCGCTGCTTTGCGAGCAGGCCGGAGCCGACGGCATCACAGTGCATCTGCGCACAGACCGTCGCCACATACAGGACGCTGATTTGCGCGCTCTGCGCCAGAGCGTCACCACATATCTGAACGTTGAAATGGCGGCGACAGAAGAGATGATCGGCATCGCGCTCGACGTGTGTCCCGATGCCGTCACGCTTGTTCCCGAAAACCCGAATGAAGTAACGACCGAAGGCGGGTTGGATGTTCAGAGGAACTTGAGTATTACGCGTGCCTCCGCGCGCCGTTTGCGTGAAGCCGGAATCATCGCAAGTTTCTTCATTGATCCCGTGCCGCAGCAAATCGAAGCGGCGCACGAAGCGGGCGCGCAGCAAATCGAACTCTGCACCGCCGAATATGCTGACGCAACGCTCGGCGCACGCGCTTCTCATTCGGAAAGCGCGCTCAAGGCCGCGCATGAATTGAGACGCCTGCGCGAAGCCGCCACGCTCGCCAAGCAATACGGTTTGCGCGTCGCTGCCGGTCACGGTTTGACTTACAGAAACGTCGGCGCAGTCACCGTCATCGAAGAAATTACCGAATTCAACATCGGCCACAACATTATCGCCCGCGCCGTCTTCACAGGATTAGAGCGCGCCGTGCGCGAAATGCGCGATTGTCTTAGGGTAGGGAATTAGCAGCCGAAATAAAAGTAGATGCCGCGAGCGACTCTTGCGAAAAGTGGCTCCCGATCCGCCTTCACGCGCCGTCACTCGCGGCATCTTTTATTCGATCAACTGTTAATGCTCTGTGACCGAAACCTAAAACCATTTGTCGCGCAACCCTTTAGCTTTCGATCAAATAAATTTTCTGAACGCGCTTTGTTCGTTTAGCTCGCCAACGCATTCGTTTGCTCGTGCGAAGCGGGCACTGCCGCGCCTATATGTTTGTAGGCGGCGCGTGTTACGACTCTACCGCGCGGCGTGCGATTGAGAAAACCGATTTGTATTAAATACGGTTCGATAATCTCTTCGATTGATTCGCGCTCTTCGCTGATCGAAGCGGAGATTGTGCCGACGCCCACCGGCCCACCGTCAAACTTTTCGATGATTGCGGTGAGCAACTTGCGATCAACTTCGTCCAAGCCGAAACGATCCACTTCCATTTCATCGAGCGCGCGCCGCGCCATAGCTTGCGTGATGCGCCCGTCGCTTAAAACTTCCGCGTAATCGCGTACACGCCGCAGAAGGCGATTAACGATGCGCGGTGTCCCGCGTGCGCGTCTTGCCAACTCACGCGCGCCGCTCGCTTCAATCTCGACATTCAGAATTTCCGCAGAGCGATGAACGATTACTTCCAAATCTTTCTGCGAATAGAAATCAAGGTGCTGCACGATGCCGAAACGTCCACGCAAGGGAGCGGTAATCATGCCAGCGCGCGTCGTCGCTCCAACTAAAGTGAACTTAGGTAATTCTAATTTAATGGAACGCGCCGCCGTGCCCTGCCCAATCATAATATCTAACTGGTAATCTTCCATCGCCGGATACAACACTTCTTCGATCTGCGGTTTGAGGCGATGAATCTCGTCTATGAAAAGCACTTCGCCTTCCTGCAAGTTGGTGAGCAGCGCCGCGAGGTCTCCGCCGCGTTCGATAGCGGGCGCACTGACGCTCTTGAGTTCCGCGTTCATCTCTGCGGCAATGATATTGGCAAGCGTCGTTTTGCCGAGTCCCGGTGGGCCGTAAAAAAGTACATGATCGAGCGCTTCGTGGCGGGCACGCGCTGCCTTCAGAAAGATATTCAGATTGCTCGTGACTTTCGTTTGGCCTATGTATTCGGCGAGACAGCGCGGGCGCAAACTCTGCTCAACCTGCGCATCTTCCGGCGTCGCTTTACCGGCGGTTGGACGCGGCGCATCCGGTGTAACTTCTGTAATGGACTGTGACATCAATAACCTTCTTATGGTGGAAAAATCCGTTGCTCAAACGAAGAATATTATACCACGTCCGGTTCAGTGTTTCAAGTGTGAAACACAAATAAAGAGCGGTCAAAAGATAAGAAAATGCTTTAAGTGTTATTGAGCGCTAGAGGTGGAAAAGTGCCTATTGACGGCGTGGTATCGAACGCTGTTTGGTGTTTACGAAATCAGCCGCCCATTTACGAGTGACATGGTGAAATTTAATTGTAGTAAACCACGAAAGGCAGTTGATCGAAAGCTGCTATGCTTTGAGCGACTGCCCTTCGTTGGTCTGTCTGAAAAATAATTTAAGGAGTGTCGCTTGACTTAGCGCATCGCGGCGGCGCTGTTGCTGCCGGATGTTAATTGCAGGCGAACTTGAGCGCGTTCAAATCGTTCGCGTGCCATCGCTGACTCTTCTTCGCTACTGCTGGCAGAGTTCATCAATTTCTCTGCTTCCTCGCGCTCACTACGCGCCTGTGCTGCGTCAATGTCTTCAGGACGTTCGGCGACTTCGGCGAGCACTGAAACGCGATCCGCGTTGACTTCGACAAAGCCGCCGGAGACGTGCAGTTGATGCATTGCTCCGCCACGCGTGTAGGCGAGCACGCCCGTTTGCAACTGCGAGATCAATGGTGTGTGTCCCGGCAAAATACCGAGTTCGCCGCCGAGACAGGGAAGTTGCACGGCGTCCACCGCTTCCGCAAGCACGCGCCGCTCAGGTGTGACGATTTCAAGTTGAAGTTGTTCAGGCATAATTAAATCAAACGATTAAGCTGTCACCGGACTACAGAGATTGTCCGTTTCGTTGTTCACCTTCGATGCGCTCGACGAGCTTGGCGATGTTAACGTATGCCTCTTCGAGTCCGGCAACGCGATATTCAGTGCGGTCGGCGCGCTCATCTGCGCTACGCGCTAATCCAGTGAGTATCAGGAAAGATTCTTCAAGCCCATTGATACGATGTTCTGTTCGATCTGCGCGTTCGTCCGCACTGCGAGCCAATTCGGTAAGCATTACGAAAGATGTTTCAAGTTGTGCGACGCGCACCGTATCCTTCGCTTGCGCTTCGGCCAGCTTATCTGTTCTTTCCGTCAACGTGTCTATTCTTTCCGTCAACGTGTGTATCTTCGTTGTAACACTCGCCAGTGTTTCAACGATGAACTCCATTTTGCGTTGCATGTCCTCTTCGCTCACGGTCTTATGCTCCGGCAATCCTTTGCGCGTTTTCGCGTGCTTCTTCGATTGTGCCGACGAGGAAGAATGCTTGTTCTGGAATGTCGTCGTGCTTGCCTTCAACAATCTCGCGGAAGCCACGAATCGTGTCTTCGAGCTTGACGTATTTTCCTTCGCGTCCCGTAAAACCTTCTGCGACGAAGAACGGTTGCGAGAAAAAGCGTTGAACTTTGCGCGCACGCGAAACCACCAACTTGTCTTCTTCCGACAACTCGTCAAGGCCTAAGATCGCGATGATGTCCTGCAAATCTTTGTAGCGTTGCAAAATCTGCTTCACGGCCTGCGCTGTTTTATAGTGTTCTTCGCCGAGTATGCGCGGATCGAGCAGGCGCGAAGACGAAGCGAGCGGGTCAACCGCAGGGTAAATGCCTAGTTCGGCGATCTGACGTGAGAGCGCCGTGACTGCATCGAGATGCGCAAACGTCGTCGCCGGTGCGGGGTCTGTGTAATCGTCCGCCGGAACATAAACTGCTTGAATCGAAGTAACCGAGCCGGTCTTCGTCGAAGTAATGCGTTCCTGCATTTCGCCCATTTCGCTGGCGAGGTTCGGTTGATAACCGACCGCCGAAGGCATACGCCCAAGAAGCGCAGAGACTTCGGAACCGGCCTGCGTAAAGCGAAAGATATTGTCGATAAAGAGCAGCACGTCGCGGCCTTCGTCGCGGAAATATTCTGCAACGGTGAGACCAGACAAAGCGACACGAAGGCGCGCTCCCGGCGGTTCCGTCATCTGCCCGTAAACAAGCGCGACCTTAGATTCTTTGATCGCCTCCATGTCTACTTTGGTCATATCGAACTCGCCCGTTTCTTCCAGATGCTTATAGAACGCGTCGCCAAACTGTATGACCTTCGACTCGACCATTTCGCGCAACAGATCGTTGCCTTCGCGCGTGCGTTCGCCGACGCCTGCGAAAACAGAATAGCCTGAGTGAGCGCGCGCGACGTTGTTAATCAATTCCATGATAAGCACTGTCTTACCGACGCCCGCGCCGCCGAACAATCCGATCTTACCGCCGCGCAAAAAAGGCTGGATCAAATCAATGACCTTGATGCCCGTCTCGAACATTTCGAGTTCGGTTGATTGTTCGTCAAATGAAGGAGCGTGGCGATGAATCGAATCGCGCTGCGTCGCCTGCACCGCGCCCAGATTATCCACAGGCTCGCCGATCACGTTCATCACGCGGCCAAGCGTGCCCTGGCCGACCGGCACGGTAATTTGATTGCCCGTATCAAACGCCTTCATGCCGCGCACCATGCCGTCCGTCGGTAACATAGACACGGCGCGCACGCGGCCTTCGCCGAGGTGCTGCTGCACTTCGCATATTACGTCAATCGGCTGCGGCACATCGAAGCCTTCCGACGTGACGCGCAGCGCCGTATAGATCGGCGGCAAATAATGTTCTTCAAACTCCACATCAACCACAGGGCCGATGATCTGCACGACGCGTCCCGGATGCTGTCCATTCCCGCTGCTCAAATTTCCATTAGGCGTAGCCATACTTGTTCCTTTAACTCCTCTTCATCACAAATGCCGATAAAGGCGAAAAATTTGTTGTGTACAAAAGCCTTACAAAATACCACACGTTTTCACGCCAGAGCAACGCGAGTATTTAGCTCTCCACGGTGCGATGCGCGGGAGCAGAGACTTATAGTGTGTCTTACTTTACGAGATAATCGCTTAATGTTTTCAGTAATCTTTTATGCCGCTCCGTTGAAATCGCGCCGATTGAGCCCACTATGTTGCTGAGCGGCAGGACTGCCAAAAATCCAAGCCTTATTAAAGATTCTGATTTCAAACCACTCGCTGCAAAATCCGCATCAGACGGCGAAACGATCTCATCGAAACCTTTAACTCGTTGGTGTAACTGAGTGCTGACGCCGCAAATAAGATAATCTTTGTAAGGCGGCATTTTGCGCAAAATAATTGCCGGACGGTTCTTGATCGCTCCATTAGCCTGCGGAACGGGCGCAAGGATTACATCACCTTCCTTCATATTGAGAGTTCGCCTCTTTAATTGAATCTAGCGAATATTCCGCTTCGTCTTCGCCGTATGCTTCTTCAAGCTTTTTCCCGGACAGACGAAGCCATGACTCACGTTCGGCATCATGTTTCGGTATCACTGTGACGATTAGTTTTGTGTCCGGCTCTAACTCAAATGGCTCGTCCAGAAGAATACGCTCGCCGTCAAAATGGGCAGGTATTGAAATGCTATTCATAGATTCAATTTCCTTATAGCAAATTTGCTTATTCGCCGTCGTCGAAGCGAATCTTCATGCGGCGTAGTGTACGCATGTCTTCATCCGTGAGTTCAAGTTCTGCGTCGCCGCGTTCGCCGTCTGCTTTATCATCTTCGGCGTTAGGACGCAGGCCGATTTCGAGGCGTAGTGTGAGTTCCATTTCGTAGCCCGCATCGCGCAGACGCTCAATGGCTTCGGCAACTTCTGCGGAGCGTTCGACGGCGGTGTTAATGGCCTGACCTAAATCGTGAACAATCTGTTTGGCTTCGTCGTTGATTTCCAAAGTGAGCTTTGCGCCTTTTGTTTGCTTGAAACTAATTTATGGTTATTCGCGTGTGATAGATGTTAAGTGCCGCGCCCGCTTTGGGTCAACCGCCAGCGCGCTGCGGGCAAAGAAAAAGGCCGCCCATTTCGAGAGCAGCCTCTTTCTTTCAACTTCAATTGCTTGTCACTCTCCGCGCGTCGCGCTGATGACTTCCACTTCTTTGTCGGTTGGCAACTTGCCGACCCAAGATTTTGTGATCGTACCTTTGTCGTTGACCAGCAACAGTGTCGGCGTGCCGCGAACGCCAACCGCGCCGAGTTGTGCTTGTCTAATGTCGTCAATCGGCACGCCTAAATTGTTGAGGTATTTTCGGCTGTCGTCAATTGCTCCGGGTAAGACGGCGATGAGTTTAGCGTTCGCGTGTGCTCCTTGCGCTTTCACGAGTCGCTGGTAAAAACCGGCGCTGTCGGAACAGAAGTGACAGCCTTCGCGCAGCACAAGCAAGAGTGTTTGATTATTTCGCGCCCAGTTCACGCCGGAGATTGAAACCGTCGAGCCAACCTGCGTAGCCGGAATGCTTGCTTGTCGTGCGGAAGCTTTGAATAAATTCGCAAAAGGTAAGTCTGCGCTATCTATCGGCTCAAAGATTGAGTGCAACCAGCTTGGCACTTGGTTGCGTGCGCTGTTGCCAGAATCGGTTTGGAAAAACACATCCCACGCCCAGCGTCCGACTTTCGCGTGCTTCGCGTCATCCACTTTTGCCCTATATCGAAACTGATTTCCGTACTCGTCAACGCGCTTCGATAATTTGTAGTCAAGTGCTATGGATTCAACATTCAACTTCGGCAGCGCGTGCAACTCATTTGCCTCCGATATGCCGTTGTGATTTGTATCCTGCCATAATCGAAGTTGTGAGAAGATCGCATCTCTGCTATCCATCACACCATCACTGTTGCCGCCCTTCTCCGCCTTGTCGAACTCTGCCAGCGCCGCAAAACCATTAGGGCTTATCGAGCGTGGCTGCGGCGTATAGTTGCCGAATAGTTCCGCGCCATTGTCAATCGTGGAGTTGCCATTCCTGTCCAGTACAAGGAACATATCATCAGCGCTCGTAGCAGTCCACGCGATGTGTTCAGGAGTGCCATCGTTATTAAGATCAAAGTTAACGCCGCCCGAAGCATCGGTAAGGCTGAAGCCATTGCCTGCCACATCAATGAGTATGGGACTCGGGTTGCAGCCGCACGAGATATTGTCGGGGGCGCAGACATTGTTGATTGAGACAGACGATTGGTATGGGTTAAGACAGCCGCCGCCTCCACCGCCGCCAACTGTACTATATTGGCAAGTGGATGTATCCAAATAGTCGCAGTATATTCCATACGCCGCAGCACCACAGCATTCGGAGAAAATAGAGCAATATTCGCCAATTCCGACGCAAGGCCTTGGAGTCGGCGTTGGAGCAGGTGTCGGAGCAGGCGTCGGCGTCGGTGTTGGGGGCGGGCACGACGGATCATCTCGGAGTCTGGAATGCGTCGTTTCCATCATGCAAGATACTCCCGCTCGCTCGCAGTATCCCGGGTCTGGAAAAGCCGATAAGTTACCCGGAGCACCATTGCCCAGTTCCGCTACTCGGTTGCAGTAGTCGTAATCGCCGTCGCATTGAGTTTCTATCCGATTATAGTTAACTGCTTGGCATCTGCTAAGATCGGATTGAATGCTATATGCAACAGGTTTGAAGCTAACAAGTTTGAAGCCAGTTGGTTGTTTCAACCAACTGGCTCCCGCAGGCGTTGCTTTGTCATCGGCATCCCACTTGTTCGGGTTGTTAGGGTCTCGGCGAAGAAGAATACCTCTAGACCACATAAGGTCATGGCTGAAGTAAGCGTCATCTACGGAAAAGCTCAATGGTGATGCGTTAGCTTCAACACCGTACTGCCTCATTCTGTCAATCGTTCTGTTGAGCAACTGCTCGCTCACTTCGAGGTCTATTTCATCACCCGGCTGCAATGGTTCTCTGTCCAGGCTTTTGTTCCATCCGAGAGGCAGACTGAACAACATCCTTAAATTGGACGGCTCGAAGTGAAGACCGGCTCTCAGTCCGTAAATAGGTTTGCCGGAGACATTTCGTATCTTGATCTTTATGCTCTTGAACCAATTATCTTTGTCTCTGAACTTTACGTTGTCTCGTCCCCAGCCGCTTACCTTGTCCTTGGACTTGAACTTAATCTTACTCTTGACCGATTGCCCGCTGATCTTGATGTCAACCAACTCCAACGGTTCGTTCGGATACCTTTCGATTTCCAACGACTTCTCGGCATCTTGAGCAGCCGATTTGCCAGCCCATCCAATAGAGCCGAACAGCAATCCCATAACTACTACCACGAGGACAATAATCGGAATGCTTAGTTTTGAGCGTATTATGTATAACCTCCAGTGTGCCTGAGAGCAGCACGTGAGAACGGTGAAGGATTTGCGCTGTGGCACAACGCAGCGCGCTTGAGAAATTACCTTGTAACTAATTGCACCCTTGTATCTTGACTCTGCTTGAGTCGTGAGGCTGAATGCGAAAGCATCGCGCGATGCCGGTAGAGCAGCCCGTGAGTGCTACGACTATATACGTCCCCCTGCTACTGTCAAGGTTTTCTGCAACTTTCTGAAGCTCTGTTCATAAGGCTTACCCTTTGCTTCTAGAAGGTCGTACATTTGCTTCAAGTGTCCCTGTGTTTTTGCGCGGAGTTCTGCAAATTGCGGCACGCGCGCCGCGTGTGCTAGGCTTCGGCAGCAAAGTTGTAAACAAAGCTTCAATGAGCAAACGGGTTGCTTTCAGAGTTGATTATGGCGACTAAAACTGGCGCGGAGCGGCGCGAACATTTTGAAACATCATCGGGCATCGAACTGCCGAACGACTTTAATCCGTCAAACACCGAAAGCCTCGATTACGAAAGTGAATTAGGCGCGCCGGGCGAGTATCCGTACACGCGTGGCGTGCGCCCGAACATGTATCGCGGGCGTTTCTGGACAATGCGACAATACGCAGGCTTCGCAACCGCCGAAGAATCCAACGCGCGCTACAAATATTTGCTCGCGCACGGCACGACAGGCCTCTCCGTCGCCTTTGATCTGCCGACGCAAATCGGTCTGGATTCCGACGACGCGTTAGCCGCAGGCGAAGTCGGCAAAGTCGGCGTCGCCATTGATTCTCTCGAAGACATGCTGCGCCTCTTCGACGGCATACCGCTCGACACAGTCTCGACTTCGATGACAATCAACGCGACTGCTTCGACGCTTCTATGTTTGTATCTCGCGGTGGCGCGCAAACAAAATGTTTCGTTCGACAAAGTTAATGGCACAATCCAGAACGACATTCTGAAGGAATACATCGCGCGCGGCACATACATTTATCCGCCCGCGCCCTCGATGCGGCTCATCACGGACACGTTCAGTTTCTGCGCACGCGAAGTGCCGAACTGGAACACAATTTCCATTAGCGGCTATCACATACGCGAAGCCGGTTCAACCGCCGCGCAGGAAGTCGCCTTCACGCTCGCAGACGCTATCGCCTACGTCGAAGCGGCGATTAAGTCAGGACTGAAAGTTGACGACTTTGCGCCGCGCCTCTCTTTTTTCTTCAACGCGCACAGCAACCTGCTCGAAGAGATTGCCAAGTTTCGCGCCGCACGAAGAATCTGGGCACACACCATGCGCGAACGCTTTGGTGCACGCGATCCGCGTTCACTAATGCTGCGCTTTCACACACAGACGGCAGGCTCGACCTTGACCGCACAGCAACCGGAAGTCAACGTCGTCCGCACCACGATTCAAGCGCTCGCCGCAGTGCTCGGCGGAACTCAATCCTTGCACACGAACGGCATGGACGAAGCGCTCGCTCTGCCGACTGAGAGAGCTGCTCGCGTCGCGCTTCGCACGCAACAAGTCATCGCACACGAATCCGGCATCGCCGACACGGTTGATCCGCTCGCAGGTTCTTACGCCATCGAACAACTGACAAATGAAATCGAACGCCGCGCCGTTGATTATATTCAGAAGATAGACGCGATGGGCGGAATGCTGCGCGCGATTGAAACCGGCTACGTACAACGCGAGATACAAGAAGCGGCTTACGATTACCAGCGTTCTGTGGAAACAAATGAATCAATCGTCGTCGGCGTCAATCGCTTTCAGATCGAAGAAGAAACGTCCATTCAGACCATGCGCGTTGATCCCGCAATCGAACAAGCGCAGATCGAACGCCTACGCGCCCTGCGTGAGCGCCGCGACAAACATCTCGCTGACACCACGCTCGCGCAATTAGAAGCAGCCGCGCGTTCAAGCGAAAACCTACTGCCGCGCATCCTCAACTGCGTCGAAGGCTACGTTACCGTCGGCGAAATCAGTCACACCTTACGCCGCGTCTGGGGCGAGTACCGCGAAGCCGTGACGGTGTAAAATGGTTCATGTGGTAGCTAATATATCAGTTGGATAATGATGTAAGAGGAGTTGAATGGCATAGTAAATACGTGCAATTATGGCGTTGGATTAATGGAGTTAATAAAGATGACAAGCAAAAACGATGCTTTGTGCCTTTTCCTCGGCCCTTTAAACGGGGAATTTGATCTCGTTCGAGAAACTATAAGTGAAATACTCATAGGATTAGGCATAAGACCAATTAGAATAGATGAGCGAACCTATGCCGTACATCTTTCGGAGTCCGTTTTGCAAGATATTGCAAAAGCGGATTTGATAATTGCTGATATTACAGGAAGCAATCCGAATGTCATGTATGAATTGGGTTTTGCTCACGCATTAAAGAAGCCGGTATTGCAAATAGTTGAAAAAGAAGCGGGAAGCGTCCCCTTCGATCTTGCAGGCTCGCTTTACTACGCTTACGACTCTCCGAAGAGACCCGGCGACATAAAGAAATTTAAAGAGAAATTTGGAGAAACAATCGCAAACTGGGTGCAACGAAACCTGAGCTACGTGTAAAGGAACAAAACATGAGCGATGTCAGACCGAAGTGTTTTGTGATTATGCCTTTCAAGCCGGAGTTGCATTACTTTTACTTATACATCAAGCAACACATAGAGCAGACGCACCGCATTGATTGTGAAAGAGGTGACGCGCAAGTCTTAACAGTGCCGCTGCTTGAAAAGATTAATGATTACATTAGGCGAGCTGATGTCATCATTGCTGATTGCTCAGACAGGAATCCAAATGTTTTCTACGAACTTGGTATAGCACACGCTTACGATAAGAAAGTCATACTAATAACGAAAGACCCAATCAGTGAAGTTCCCACCGACATAAAGCAATTCGAGTTTATCCCTTACAACCTAAATAATCACACTGAATTTCTTGAGCGTTTAGATAATGCTCTACGCAATGTCTTTGTCTATAGATATGAAAAGTGGTACGAACGTGGCACAGTAATTTTTAAGGAATTTAGAAGATCAACTCGCTCTAGAGTCGAGATGGCAAGTAAAGAGACCTTCGTACAACGACTCTCTGCGGCTGAACAAACACGCGAGCTACCTTCTATTGAAGACGATTTGGGAATTGCAGAATTGGTGTTACCCAGAATTATCGCCGATAGTAGCGACATAAGCGTTATGAGTAGCATAACAGAATGGCTCGCAGCTAAATCCAAAAAGCCTAACAGTACGAGGAAACGCTAGACCGTGCCACACTTGCTTGAAGTCAAAAATCTACAGACGCATTTTCAAACACGCGCCGGACTTGTGCATGCGGTTGATGATGTGAGCTTTCATGTGGACAAAGGCGAGTTGTTAGGGCTTGTCGGCGAGAGCGGGTGTGGGAAATCCATCACGGCGCTGTCTGTGATGCGGCTCATCGGGAAGCCGGGAAAGATTGCGGGCGGCGAGATTGTTTTCGATGGAGAGGATTTGCTCAACGCGTCGGATGAGCGTATGCGCGAGATACGCGGCAATGATATTGCGATGATTTTTCAAGACCCGATGACTTCGCTTAATCCTGTTTACACGGTTGGCGAGCAGATCGCCGAGGCGTTGCGCCTGCATCGCAAGCTTTCAAGGAAAGACGCACGCGCCGGAGCGATTGAAGCGATGAAAGAAGTGGCGATTCCTGATCCGTCGCGTCGCGTGGGCGATTATCCGCATCAATTGTCTGGCGGAATGCGACAGCGCGTGATGATCGCAATGGCGCTCGCGTGCGATCCGAAACTCTTGATTGCAGACGAACCGACGACGGCGCTCGATGTGACGATTCAGGCACAGATTCTGGAACTCCTTAATGAACTGCGACGCACGCGCGAGCTTGGTGTGTTGCTTATCACGCATGATCTGGGCGTGGTGGCGGAAGTCGCGGATCGTGTCGCGGTGATGTACACGGGGCGCATCGTCGAGGAGTCGCCCGTCGAAGAATTGTTCGCGCGCCCGAAGCATCCGTACACAGAAGGCTTGCTGCGCTCTGTGCCGAAGTTGACGAGCGCCGAGGCGAAGAAGGCCGTGCGTTTGGAGACGATTGAAGGTGTTGTGCCGAGTCCGACGCAGCTTCCGCCGGGTTGCCATTTCGCGCCGCGTTGCGAGCATCGTATGCCGCGCTGCTCGTATGAAGGCGCGATCCCGCTTTACGAAATCGAAGGCGGCGTGCGCGTGCGCTGCGTGCTTTATGATCTGGCGGCAGCCGTTACCGCCGACGCACACGAAGCGGAAAGGCTCGCAGGGCAATGAGTTCGGATCAGGAAATGAATTTCGATGCGCGCACGGATGTGGCGAGCGTTCCCGAACGTGAAGCGGCGGCGGCATACGCGCGCGATGAGTTTCAAACGAATGCTGCAAAGTCCGCAGAGCTTGTGCGTGCGCGCAATCTCGTTAAGCATTTTCCGGTTGAAGGTTCGGATGATGTGGTGCGTGCGGTTGACGGCGTGACGTTCGAGATTTTGGGGGGCGAAACGCTGGGACTCGTCGGCGAATCCGGTTGCGGTAAATCAACTGTCGGGCGTCTATTACTGCGTTTGATTGAAGCGACGCGTGGCGAGATAAAGTTTGACGGGCGCGACGTGTTGAAGCTGAAGAGCGGGGAATTGCGTGCGCTGCGCCGCGAGATGCAGATTATTTTTCAAGACCCGTATGCGAGCCTTAATCCGCGCATGACTGTGCGCGATATTGTCGGCGAGCCGCTCGTGATTCACAGTATCGGAAACAAAGAAGATCGTCGCGCGCGTGTCGCGGAACTGCTGACGAAAGTCGGACTCGACCCGGATTACATGAATCGTTACCCGCACGAATTCTCCGGCGGGCAGCGTCAACGCATCGGCATCGCACGCGCACTCGCACTCAATCCGAAATTGATCGTCGCGGACGAACCCGTCTCGGCGCTCGATGTTTCCGTGCAGGCGCAGATCGTTAATCTCTTGCAGGATTTACAAAAAGAGTTTGGCCTGACGTATCTCTTCATTTCGCACGGTCTCGCGGTTGTCGAACATATTTCTACACGCGTCGCTGTCATGTACTTGGGGCGCATCGTCGAAGTCGCCAGCGCCGCAGAGCTTTACGCGAATCCGCAGCATCCGTATACGCAGGCTTTGCTGTCGGCGATTCCGATTCCAGACCCAACACGAAGGCGCGAGCGCATAGTGTTGCACGGCGATGTGCCGACGCCGATCAATCCGCCTTCGGGCTGCCGCTTTCGCACGCGCTGTCCGCAGGCGATTCCAGAATGCGCGCAGATTGATCCAGACTTACGCGAAATTGCGCCGGGACACACCGCCGCCTGCATACGCGTGGAAGGTTGGGACAAAGCTCCGACTGCCGCATAGCACGCGTTAGGTTCTAATGATGTCTAAATTACGATAAGGAAAAACATGAGAAAACTTGTAGCGACTGTTTTGGCTCTTACTATCATTATTGTTCTGGCATCAATTAGCTTCGGTCAGCAAAAAAGCGCATATAAGCCTGATGGCTGGCAGGGTTTGACGCTGGATCACAGTACACCTGAAGACGCTGTTCGCGCGTTCGGTCAGCCGATTGACGACAAATCAGACAGACTGCATATCAACAACATAGATAGGTGGATTACTCCTAAACACAATCAAAAAATCTTCAGGGTGTTGACCTATAAGAACGCAGGAGAAGTGAAGAAGGCGGAGTTAGCATTCCTTAATAGCAAGCTTGTAAGAATCTTCATTGAGTATGATGAAAAGAAGTTTCCCGCGAAAGACTTAAGAGAAAAGTTCGGCATAAATTTTGTGTTTGTAGAAGGACAAATTCCTTCAGACTCAACTCCTTCGATGTATGAGGGGCAAAAGGAGAGTCTTGTACCAAAGGTTTACCCTGCGGCATATTATATGGTCTCCGTAACGCCACAGAGCCTGATTTCCGCATTCGTGGCGGGCGGGGGAATCAAAGGTGTATTTAGCCAGACTTATCGCATTAAGATGAAAGAGCCGGGCAGTCTATTACATTTGGACATAATTAGTAGAACCTTAGCTAAAGGCGAACCTAACAAATCCTTGCACCTGACCGCTGGACACCGTGATTTTCAAGTTCCCTCATGTTGAAGGCTGCTCACTGGGCAATAGATGAGAATCCTCGTCAAGATACAAGTTCGGCGTTCGAGTGAATGTTGCTGAAACCCGCAATGCACGTTGTTCGTATCAATCAGTGCTTGCATAAATATGAGAAAAGCGAACGCCGCGTCTTCGCTTCCCTTTGTTCTACAAACAACAACACCTATGAGGCACAACTTATGAGCGAACAAAACTTTCACGCCGATCCGAATATGCCTGCCGCCGGAGCAAGCACGCTTGATGCTGCGACGATGTCAACGCCGGAAACTTTGACGACTATCTTTTTTGAACCCGGACGTGTCTTTGAATCGTTGCGTGCGCGCCCGCGTTTTCTCGTCGCGGCGCTCATCACGCTTGTCTTGACGATGCTGGTCACAATTATTCTATTCCAGAAAGTTGATTTCGATCAGTTCATGCGTGACCGGATCAGCGAATCGCCGAACGGTGGACAAATGACTGCCGAGCAAATGGATCGGGCAGTTAAGTTCAGCAAGATTACCGCAAAAGTTGCGCCGCCTGTTTTTGTCGCGGCGGTGTTTGCGGCGGGCGCAGGGCTTTACTTGTTGGGTGTGATCGCATTGGGCGGAAAAATGACTTACAAACAGGCGCTCTCCGTGTGGGCTTACTCCAGCTTTGCGCCGGGCGTGTTGATGACAATCATTAGTTTGCTGCTGCTGTTTCTGCGTCCGGCAGATGCGATTGATTTGACGAGGCCGGGCGGCGGACTGCTCGTCACAAATCCGGGCGCGTTTCTCGGCTCCGGCTCGTCTCCGATACTCATCGCGGCGCTTAGCTCGTTTGATCTTTTTACTTTCTACGGGCTTTTCTTAGCGGCGATAGGATTGCGCAAAGTCGGGAAGTTATCGAACGGTTCGACGTGGGCAATTGTGATTGCGTTCTGGGCGCTCGGATTGATCTTTCACGTCTGCCGCGCAGCGCTGTTCGGGCGTGCATCGTAAGAAAAGCAAGAGCCATAAAGAGAAGCCATGAGAACAGTTTTGAGTTTTCAGTTATGAGTTTTCAGCAAAAGCAGTTTCTAAAAACCGAAAACTGAAAACTCATAACTGTTCATTCATATCTAAGCGCTTCAATCGGATCAAGCCGTGCTGCTTTCCAAGCAGGCCATAAGCCGAAAATCAATCCGATACCGACGCTTGCGATGAAGCCCGCGATAGGTGCCCAGACAGGGACATACGAGGGAATAAATAGGCGTATCAGAAGCGTCGTCGCCCAACCCAAGAGAAGACCAATCAAGCCGCCGAGTCCCGTCAAGGTCATCGCTTCGATTAGGAATTGCCACAAGATATCAGCGCGGCGTGCGCCGATGGCTTTCCTGACACCAATCTCGCGTGTTCGTTCGGTGACGGAGACAAGCATGATGTTCATCACGCCGATACCGCCGACCATTAGGCCAACCGAAGAGATGACGACCATTGCGATGGCGACGCCGCCCGTGATCGAGCGGAATTGTTCGATGATCGAATCAGCTGTCGCCATCCCAAAATTATTCGGTTTATCGAAAGGCACTTGGCGGCGCACGCGCAGTAAATCCGTGATCTGGTCTTTCGCTTCATCAATCATGCCGGGACGCGCGACGGCGAGCACAAAAACATCGTCGGCATTCGGTTTGAGTTTGCGCGCGACATTGAAGGGCATGTAGATAACGTTGTTTTGATCGTCGTTGCCGCCGCCGCCGAGAAATTGCTCGCGCTTTTGTAACACTCCGAGAACGCGAAATTCACGTCCGCCAATCTCCAGCGTGCGTTCAACCGGAGAGCCGAACGGGAAAAAACCGTCCGCGACGCCCGCGCCGATCACGCACACTTCCTGATTCTCATCGTTCTCAAACGACGAAAAGAAACGTCCCTCCGTGATGACTTCGGTTCCGGCGCGCTCGAAGTCCGGCAGCGTGCCTTGCAAATTAACGCCCGCAGAAGTTTTGCCGCCGCCTGTCACGAGAATCTTTTTGCCGAAAAAATTGCTGGTGATGTCTAAGAAAGGCACGCTGACTTCAACCGCCGGTAATTTCGCAATCGCCAGTGAGTCGTCATAAGTCAATTCTTTACGCATACGCTCTTCACGCGTGCGACGCCCGACGTGAATGCCCGGATCAAACTTTGCGATGAAAATCGAACGCGTGCCAAACGATTCGATCTCCTTCTTGACCGCCGTGTCAATGCCGCTGATGATCGAAGCAATCGCCATCACCGTCCACACACCGATCACCACACCGAACGTCGTCAGAAACGAACGCAGCTTATTGGCGCGCAACGTCGAGAGCGCCATCTTCAGGTTTTCGTAAATGTCGCTACGAATCAATTTCATATAAGCAGTATTCAGCAGTCAGTGTTCAGGAGACAGGATAGAAGAATGAAGCATGTATGATGAACGTCAACTCAGACTTCGTTTGCTGTCTTAATTCTGGCTTCTGACTCCTGTCTCCTGACTTCTATTGTTAGTCTGCGCGCAACGCCTCAATCGGATCGAGCCGCGCGGCTTTCCAAGCGGGGAAAATTCCAGACAGCACGCCGATTGCGCCGGAGACGGAAACGGCGACGATCACCGCCGTGATGGAAAGATATGTTGGAAAGAAGACGGACGACAGCACGCGCCCGATTATCCACGCGAGCAATACGCCGACCGCGCCGCCGATGGCCGAGAGCGTAATCGCTTCGACGAGAAACTGCTTGAGAATATCCACGCGCCGCGCGCCGAGCGATTTGCGTATGCCAATCTCTTTGGTGCGCTCTGTCACGCTCACGAGCATGATGTTCATGATGACGATGCCGCCGACGACAAGCGCAATGGACGGCACAGCGATGGCAACGATAAAGATCGAGCCAAACAAACGGTCGCGCAAGCCCGTGATCGCGTCCGGCGTGACGATGCCGAAGTTATCTTTTTCTTTCGGCGCGAGACGGCGGCGCGTGCGCATCAGAAAACGCGCTTCATCCACAGCATCGTTGAATGTCTCGTCGGTCTTCGATGTTGCTTCAAAATAGAGCGAGCGCTGGCGAATCAAGCCGCCGAAATTGTTAGCATATGTTTTGAGCGGAATCTGTATAAAGTTGTCCTGCGGCACGCCGAAGACAGTGCCTTTAACGGCTGCGACGCCGACGATGCGATACGGCAATCCGGCGATGCTGATTTCTTGATTAAGCGGATCAATCGTTGGAAACAGCTTGCTGGCAACGTCAGCGCCGACAAACGCGACGCGCGACGCCGCTTCATTCTCGGCGTCAATAAAATAGCGACCGTCTGCAACGTCTATGTTCTCGATGTCGGCGATAATCGGGGTAGCGCCGCTAACGTTTATGTCCTGAAGCACCTGCGCTTCGTGCTTGACTTCCGAAGAAGTGCCGCGCGCCTTTGCGCCGATCCTGCCGATGAGCGTCGCCTTTTCCCGCAGATATTCAAAATCTTCGAGCGTCATTTCTTTGTTGCGGCGCGTGGCGGCGGCGATGGTATCCGTGTCTTTGAAATCTTCGAGCGGATTAAATCGCTGGACGGTAAAAGATTTTGCGCCGATACCGGCGATCTTTTCGTCTATGTAGACGTTGAAGCCCTGAATCAAAGACACCACGACGACAACCGCCGTGACACCGATAATCATTCCGAGCAACGTCAACGCCGAGCGCAACTTGTGCGCCCACACAGCCGACAGCGCGAGTTTGAGAGTCTCTATGAATTTCACAATAGCTTAGTACGTTTCATGTAGGGATTAGGTTGCACGGGGGAACAGTTTTGAGTTTTCAGTTATGAGTTTTCAGCAAAAGCAGTTTCTAAAAACCGAAAACTGAAAACTCATAACTGTTCATTCATATCTAAGCGCTTCAATCGGATCAAGCCGTGCTGCTTTCCAAGCAGGCCATAAGCCGAAAATCAATCCGATACCGACGCTTGCGATGAAGCCCGCGATAGGTGCCCAGACAGGGACATACGAGGGAATAAATAGGCGTATCAGAAGCGTCGTCGCCCAACCCAAGAGAAGACCAATCAAGCCGCCGAGTCCCGTCAAGGTCATCGCTTCGATTAGGAATTGCCACAAGATATCAGCGCGGCGTGCGCCGATGGCTTTCCTGACACCAATCTCGCGTGTTCGTTCGGTGACGGAGACAAGCATGATGTTCATCACGCCGATGCCTCCCACCATTAAGCCAACAGATGAGATGACGACCATCGCTATCGCCACGCCGCCCGTGATTGAGCGGAATTGTTCGATGATCGAATCAGCCGTCGTTAAACTAAAATTGTCCGGCTCGTTAAAATGCACTTGCCTGCGGACGCGTAGTAAATCCGTGATCTGGTCTTTCGCTTCATCAATCATGCCGGGACGCGCCACCGCCGTGATGGTCACGTCCTTCGCGTTCGGCCTGAACTTGCGCGCAACGCCGAGCGGAATAAAGATGATATTGTTATCGTCATTGTTACCGCCGCCACCGAACAATTGCTCGCGCGGCAGCAGATCGCCGATGACGCGGAATTCGCGCCCGCCGATTTGCAATGTGCGTCCGATGGGCGAACCGAACGGGAAAAAATTGTCTGCGACGCTTGAACCGATGATGCACACTTCCTGATTCGTATCATTCTCAAACGAAGTGAAGAAACGCCCGCGTCCCATCTTTCTGATTCCTGCGACTTCGTAACCCGGCAACGTACCTTCAAGGTTAATCGCGGATGAAGTTTTGCCGCCGTTCGTCACGAGAATCTTTTTGCCGAACGGATCGTTCGAGATGTCCAGAAAAAAGTCCGCGACTTCGACGGCGGGCAAAGTCTTGATCGCCAGCGCATCTTCGAGCGTCAGGTCTTTGCGCATACGCTCTTCACGCGTTGGCGCGCTCGTGCGAATCCCCAGCGAAAACTTTGAGACGAAGATCGAGCGTGTGCCCAAAGACGCAATCTCTTTCTCAACAGCAACATCAATGCCACTGATAATCGAAGCAATTGCCATCACCGTCCACACACCGATCACGACGCCGAAGGTCGTTAGAAACGAACGCAGCTTATTGGCGCGCAACGTCGAGAGCGCCATCTTCAGGTTTTCGTAAATGTCGCTACGAAAGATATGCATCATCGCACCTATGCGAACGATGGCAGGCGATAAACGGATCGCTTCAAAAAAACGCGTGAAAGAATTAGCCCGACCTTTTGATTCGGTACGCATCAGGTTAATTGCTTTACGACATCGGCTGTGCCAGACGTTTTCTTGTACGAACAACGCGCGTAAACTGTTTCGTTCGCTAACAATAAAAATCACTCGTAGCGCAGAGCTTCAATCGGGTCGAGCCGCGCCGCTTTCCAAGCAGGCCACAGCCCGAAAATGATGCCGATGCCCGCCGAGATGCCGAGACCGATGCCGATTGCCCACAACGGCACGTAAGCCGGAAGCGGCGAGTATTTATTCATCAGTAAACTTGCGATTTCGCCGACGATGAGTCCCGCTGTGCCTCCGATAGCCGTGAGCGCGACGGCTTCGATTAAGAATTGCGACAGGATATTGCCGCGTGTTGCGCCGACGGCCTTTCTGATACCGATCTCTTTCGTTCGCTCCGTCACGGACACCAGCATAATATTCATCACGCCGATACCACCGATCATCAGCGCGACGAATGAAACGGCTGTCAGCACCAGCGCCGTCGCGCCCGTCAGTTGATTGTAAATATCAAGCAGCGAATCTTGCGTCGAAATGCCAAAGTTCGGCGGCGCACCGCGTGCGATGCGGCGGCGACGGCGTAAAATATCCGTAATCTCTTCCATCGCAGGCTTGACGTAAGCGCGCGATTTCGGGCGCACGATGATGACGAAGACGACTTCCGGGAATGGGTAATCCGGGTAATATTTCTCGAACGTTCCGAGCGGAATAAAAATCGAATTATCACGCGATTGACCAAATACGTTGCCGAGCGTTTCCATCACGCCAATAACACGAAACGGATTACCGTTAAGCTTGATCTCTTTATCGACTGGCTCCTCAAACGGAAACAGCGTGTGCGCGACATCCACACCGATGACGCAGACGTTTGAGCGCTCTCTCACGTCTATGTCAGTAATAAAGCGCCCGTGCGCGACGTACTGCGTCTGCGTAAATTCGTAGTGCGAATTCGTGCCGAAGAGAATCGGCGTGTCCGATTGCTTGTCCGCGTAACGTACCGAAGCCGACAGCTTGCGTCCGAGCGGCGTCACGTCCGCCACCGAAGGCGCATCATTAAGGATCGCATCGGCGTCTTCGACTGTCAGATTCTTGCGGTGAATCTGCTCTCCCGAAGGCGGCTTGCCAAAGCTCGCATCAAACTTCGTCACCCAGATTGCATTTGATCCGAGAGATTCAATTTGATCTGCAAACGCGCGGTTCAAGCCCTGTATGATTGACACCATGAAGATAACCGTGATGACGCCGACGCTCACACCCAAAATCGTCAGCGACGAACGCAACTTGTTCGCCCTGATCGTATCAACGGCCATCGCCGCAGACTCTTTCACGTCGTCAAAAGTCATAGCGTCTTTATGGCAACCGAACGGAACGCCGTAGCCACATCATTGCCATGATGACAAAAGCAGCGATGACAATATCAACTATGAGAAGTGCGAGGAAGAAAAGCGGGCCTGCGATGAGCAATCCGAGTCCCGGCAATGCGATGGTTGTATCACGCGCCATGATCGCCGCGACAATCATTAAGAAAGCGAAGAGAGTCTGTGCCGCGAGCATGAGCCATGCCAATGTAAGAAAGGCGTTTCTCCAATTTCTGTCCATATTAACCTCCCGATAAATTAGGCTGGTAGCTTCACAAGTTCAGATAAACTCTCGAAGTAACGGCGATGAGTACGCCGCAAAGTCGCTTCGGTCGCGGCCTCTAATAAAACCACCTCATGCTCTACTGCAAGGCGATTAAGTTCGAGTTCCATTTGCAACCGGGCGTCTTCAGCCTTTCGACGCTCCGAGTCATCGAACGTATTGAAGGTAACTATTTGCCCGATTTTTCGATTGTACTCAATCAGAAAGATCATTATTTTCTCCGTTTAGTCCTGTTATCTCCTTGATGGCATTATGAAGATATTCAGACACCTTTCGTGTATCTGAAATTAGATGCGCCTGAAGATCGGCTAATTGCTTGCCTTCGTTGACGAGGCCTCCTTGCGAGGATGATTGCGCCTGCATATCCCTTAAATTCATCTCGAAAGATTCTTGATTAGCAACTAAAACGGATGCTTGTTTAAGGAACATTTGAATGGTTTCATCGCCACCGCCGTACTTAACTGCCGGATTCACAATATCCGATAACTTTTCTGAAAGTTCAGCCCACAGATGTTGCAGCGAAGTCCGAACTTGTATCTCAATCGCCTTGCCGCGATAGTTGACGATCACATGGACAGCTCGGTAGCCATGACTGGGTCGCTTGCGGCGATCCTCGATTCTGACATCTTCAAAAATGCTTTCGAGCGATTGGACGACCAGCTCTTGATTTGCGATGCCCGGCACAGTCAATCTGCATCCTGCAATATCTTGAATCTGTGTCAATCGAATGCTTTCTCTACGCAACTTGTCGGATATGGATGTGTTTGATTTTGTGCGCCCACTTTTTAAGTCCAGAGCCAACTCTTTGCGAATAGTTTCAGTGACAAATTCGTATGCCTCGGAAAAAGAAAGGCGATATTGATCGAGAAGGCGCAAATCGTCGTCGCTGATATTGCCTTTCTTCAGGCGGTCTCCTAAGCGATCAATTTGTGTCTTAGTCATTTCACTTGCCACAAGCGCAATACGCTCAAAACTTATTCTGCCCTCAATGCTTCAATCGGATCAAGCTTTGCCGCGCTCCACGCAGGCCACAAGCCGCTGATGATGCCGACGAGCGATGAAACCGTGACGCCGAGAATGGCCGAGCCTGCGCTCATCAGTAGCGGGAAGCCAAGTAACAATGAAAGCGTGTAGGCGAGGCCGAAACCGACGATGACGCCGAGCGCGCCGCCGATGGCCGCGACGACGACGGCCTCCGTCAAAAATTGCATCAGTATGTCCGCCTTGCGCGCGCCGATGGCTTTGCGTATGCCGATCTCTTTGGTGCGCTCTGTGACGGAAACTAACATGATGTTCATCACGACGATGCCGCCGACGACAAGTGAAATCGCGGCGACGCCGATGGTCACGATGTAGATGTTCGATGTGGCTTTGCCGTAGATGTCCAGAAACACATCCTGCGTTTCGAGCGCGAAGCCGTCGTCTTCGTCCGCGAAAGTACGCCCGCGACGATTGCGCATGATGGGGCGCACTTGATCTTCTGCTTCTTCCAACTGCGCGGCTGTCGGCACTTGAATATAAACGACAAGGGAATCGCGCGAACCGAAGATTTTTTGATAAGTCGGATAGGGAATCATGATGAAGTTGTCGCGCGAGACGCCGAAGATTTTGCCGAACGATTCCGCAACGCCGATGATCTGAAACGGATGCCCGGCAATCCGCACTTCCTGATTCAATACTCTATCAGCCGTCGCGCCGCCGAAAAGATTTTCGAGCATGTCCGTGCCGACAACGCACACATCGCGCGCCGCCGCCGTTTCGCTGTCAGTCCACGCGCGCCCCGTTGCGATATTAACGGCGTTGATGTCGAACATCGAAAGCGTCGAGCCGCGCACCGTCACGCCGTCGGATTTTTGATCTTCGTGCTTAACTATCTGGCGCGTATCTGCGGAAATGCCTGTGCGCCAGCAAGCCGTACACAAACGCATAATCGCGTCTGCGTCTTCCTGTACGACATCTTTGCGCTTGTTGTACTTGATGAACTCTTCGCGCGATTTAATGAACTGCGGGCGCTTCGAGACGGTGAAGACGGTTGAGCCTTGCGAGGAAAAAGTCGAGGCGACAGTTTGATCCAAACCCTTGATGATCGTTACCACCGCGATCACCGCCGCGACGCCGACGACGATGCCGACGAGCGTTAACGCCGTCCGCAATTTGTTGGCGCGCAGACTTCCGATAGCGACGCGAAAAGATTCCCAAATCGATAAAAGCATGGAACGGGTATTATACATTGGCGCTTGAGTGCGCGTAACAAGTGACGTAATCTCCTAAGAAATAAAACTTACGCGTCTCTTAATGGTTCGCCACTATCTTCTATTTGATAAGTTGTCACGCGAATATTAATGACCTTACTTGCGCGATGCGTTAATAATCCAAAATCCCTAAAACGCGCGGCGTTTACGTTATTGGCGCTCGTCGTGTGGTGTCTTGTTTTATGGCGTGCGTTGATCGTGTTGGGGCCGGATAGTAATTACGTGTCAAGCCTGAATTCCGATACCGGCATTATCTTGATGATGGCGAACGAGCGAAGGCCTGTGACAGTCTTCAGTCTTTACTATTACGGACAAGACCGCTTCGGCGCGTGGCCTTTCTTAATCGAAAACTTCGCCGGGCGAACATTTAATTATTACTGGACGGAACAAGGCCTTTACTTTGTGCAGACCGTATGGCTGTTTCTTGGCGCGCTCATGCTGGCTAAATTGAGTGGCCGCCGCGATGCCTTGGCGGTCGGCTTAGTCTTCTTGATCGCCCTGTGCCTTCATCCAGTCAGCCCGCGCTTCATCTTCGTGATCGATCAACCTTACGCCTGGCAATTGACCGCGCTGTTTGCCGCATGGTGGAGCTTGCGACGAATGCTCGCCAGTCTGCCCGTTGCCCGGCATACCGGCGATGAAATCGTTGCTGTCCTCTCGCCGCCGCGCGTGACGCGAGCACCATACTACGCTTGGAGCTTTATCACGCTCCTGTGTTCGCTGCTCGCCATCTGGATGTCTGTCGTGAGTGCCCCCATGCTGTTCATCATACTGATTCTCGAAGCGCTGCGTGCGCGCTTGAGGAACACAACCGAGAAAAACTTCGGTAGTAAATTTGTGCGTTACCTTGCGTGGGGCTGCTTACCAATTGCGTCCGCGACGCTCACCGAATTCCTGATGCGACTGAATTATCATCGCTATAGCCTGAAACGTTACGGCGACGACTATCGCACATCGTTCGCGCTCGATACCGGACATCTGGCAGAAAATCTTCGCGTCCAACTGCACAACTTCGCCGAGACGTCAGGCAGATGGTGGTTGTTGATCGCGTTGCTGCCGCCGGTAATTCTCTTGCTTGATGTTACACGCGTGTGGTTGTTCAAACGCTCCGCTTCTCGAAGAGACGGCGCGCCTCTTCGTCACGTTTTCGTCAACAACGGCGGCACGTTGCTCGTCATTGCCGCTTACGCAGTCGCTGTGCTTAATTTTGCGATTAACGTGTTGATGAAGCACGTGCGTTTGAACGCCTATTCTTATAGATACCTCGCGCCCACGTACCTGTTCTTTTCTTTCAGCGGGTTGCTCACGCTGTATTTGGTTCTCCGTCAACTGAAAGAGTTTCCATTCAAAAGATCGACGCGCCTCAGAGAATGGATCGTCAGCGCACTGATCATATCCGGCATCGCGTGGCTGGCGCTGGCCTTTCCGGTTGAGAACCACAGCGAACTTTCCCTGAAAATAAAAGATGCTGCGCAAGCTCTTTCACGCAAAGCCCCGCATGGCATCCTGCTCGGCGATTATTGGTCAACGTACGTCTTTGCCGGATTGGAGAGAGAAAACGCGTTGACGCCGGTGCCTTTTGAAGGAGAGGCTAATAGAACGCCGTGGACGCTGATGATGTTAAAGGACGCCGCCTACGTCGAAGTGGCTAGTCGTCGCAACGGCGAGTCCGGCACAATTGCGAATCCCGCCGCACGTATCACGCAGCATGGCGCCACTTTACGTCTCGTTGATCCACGCTGGTACGACAACGGCGAATACGCTTTCTCAACTTATCGCAACGAAGCAAAGTAACGAGCGCAGTGTTCAATAGCTGATGTCTACTTGATGCGTTCGTCTTTGTCTATCTCGCCGTCGCGGATGGAGATGACGCGGTGTGCGCGAGCGGCGATATCTGGTTCGTGTGTGACGACGATGATCGTGTTGCCTTCGGCGTGGAGGCGCTCGAACAGTGCCATGATTTCATGACTCGTCTTACTGTCGAGCGCGCCCGTCGGTTCGTCTGCGAGCAAAATCGAAGGATGATTGACGAGCGCGCGGGCAATGGCGACGCGTTGACGTTGGCCGCCTGAGAGTTCGTTCGGTCTGTGCGTCATGCGGTCTGCGAGATCAACTGAGGCGAGCGCGCGTTCGGCTTTTTCATGGCGTTCGGCGGAACCGATTCCGGCGTAGATGAGCGGCAGTTCGACGTTATGCAGGCTGGTGGCGCGCGCGAGCAGGTTGAAGGTTTGAAAAACGAAGCCGACTTCCATGTTGCGTATGCGCGCGAGTTCGTCGTCTTCCATCGCGGAGACAAGCTTGCCGTTGATCCAGTATTCGCCTTGTGAGGGCGTGTCGAGGCAGCCGATCAAATTCATCAAAGTTGATTTGCCGGAACCGGATGGGCCGATGATCGCAAGGTATTCGCCCTTTTGCACATCGAAGGCAACGCCGCGCAGCGCATGTACCTGTTCGGAACCCATCTGATAGGTTTTCCAGATGTTGCGCATAGAGATGAGCGAAGCGGGCACTGCATCGCGCACCAGAAGCTCCGCATGTCCGAGTCCTGTGCTCACGATGTCCGCGCCGTTTGGTTCGCGCGGCTCGACAGTTGTCGCGTTGGGGTCGGCAGTGGTTGCAAGAATTGAATCGCTCATCTTTATTTCGCTTCGTTCGTATTGCCGTTTGCTGCTGCTGCGGCGGATTTGCGCGTCTGCCGTTTGACAGTCGAAGTTTCTTTTAAGGTCTTCAGCACGCGGCTCGGCCCTGTGATGATTTCCATGCCGGGTTGCAGGCCGCTCGTGATTTCGATATCGGATTCGCCTGTGATGCCGGTTGTGACTTCGACGAACTTAGGCTTGTTGCTCGCCTGCAAAACGTAGATGCCTTTGATGTCTTTCGGTTTGCCGACGGGCGTTGGCGTTGGTTGCGCCGCACTGCCTCCTGTTGCCGTTGGGGTCGCAGCGGGCGTCGGCGGCTTTTCAATGATGGCTTGCAGTGGCACGGCGATTACGTTCTGTTTCGTCTTGGTAGTGATCGTCGCCGTCGCGGACATGCCGGGACGAAGGCCGTTGCGTACTTCATCGGGGACATCGCGCAGTTCAACGATGACACGAAATTCTTTCGCTTCCTGTGTGTTGACGCGATTGGAGAGGCCGCCCTGCGTGTCGGATTTGCCGACGGCGAGCGGATTCTTTTGCGTGACGACGCCGCCGAGTTCGCGTTCGCCGAAAGCGTCAACTTTAATTTTCGTCGCTTGACCGACTTCAACGTTGGCGATCTCCGTTTCATCAACGTTGACTTCGACATTGATCGTGGACATGTCAGCGATGGTCATCAAAGGCGTGGACGAAAAACTTGCGACCGCGAATTCGCCGACACGTGTGGGTAAGTCTGCGATCACGCCTGTCAGCGGCGAAATCTGCGTGGCCTTAGAGCGCTGGCTGGATGAACCGCGCAAGATGGCTTGCTGCTGGTTGGCGCGCGCTTCGCTGGTGGCGACGCCTGACTGCGCGCGCTGCACGCCTGTTTGCGAATCGCGTACGGTGACGCGTTGCTGGTTGGCGCGCGCCTGCGCTTCCTGCACGCCGAGTCGCTGCGCCTGAAGCTGCGCCTGTGAGGTGCGCAGCGCTACTTGCGATTGCTCAAGGCGGTCGCGCGCTGTGTCGTATTCGGAACGCGACGCGACGCCGGACTCGATTAATTCAGTCGTGCGTTTTAATTCGCGTTGCGCTGTATTGACATCAACCTGCGCGCGATCAACGCTTGTCTGCGCGGTAATCACGCCCTGCCGCGACTGCGCTACCGCCGCCTCTGAAACAGTCAAGCCCTGTCTGGCCTGTGAGACGGCATTTTCGGCGGCGAGCACTTGCGTCCGCGCGTTCTGCACATCGCTCAAGGCCGCCTGCACGCCCGCCGCCTGCGCTTCCTGACTTGATTGAAGTTGCGTCGGATCGAGACGGACGAGCGGTTGACCCTGCCGTACTTGATCGCCTTCTTTAACGTAAATTTCTTCGATGCGTCCGGCGACTTCGCTCGTCAGTTTGATAAAGCGCACGGGACGCACTTCGCCGGAGGCCGTGACGGTCGAGCGTAGTTCGGGACGCGTTTCGATTTTAACGGTCGTCACTTCCGGTTCATCTTTACGGTTGGCGAAAATGCTGATGGCGACGATTGCCACCAGAGCGACGAGCGCAACGCTGCCGATAATGATCTTTCTTTTGCGGCTCAGAGCCATGGTCGTTTATTTCCTTTTAGGAGATAGCTAAAATGAAGGCGCGCTTCACGGCAAACTTAAACGAAAAACATGCGCCGGTAAAAGCTTTTACGTTAAAAAGGCCGTCCCGGTTTCATTATAATAAAGATGTGCCGCTATCCTTCTCAATCGCCATTTAAGCCAGACCTGTGGAGCAAATATTGGATGAACGGATAAGTGAAAGCGAGTTGTGGCGCACCTTCTTTTCGCGTTACAATACACGACGCGCTTTTTTTGCGCACGGGCGGCTGCCACAAGATAACGTATACCCCGTATATGCGCCAACGCGTTCCTCGCTGCTTGATAAAGCGCGAACGAAGGGAAATCTTATGCTCACCTGCGAAAGGTGCAAAACAGAGAACCTTGACGGCTCGCAGTACTGCGACGAATGCGGCGCGCCTTTAATCGATACGGCGCGCACACGCAAGCCTACCATGACGGGCGATGTGACGAGCGGCGCGACTGACGGTAAAACAATGTCGGACATAAACGTTGCGATGGCTGCACGCGCAGAAATCGGCAGTAAAGGAGGAGCACCTGTTATGGCCTACGCTTCCGGCGCGCTGGCCGCACTCGAAGGCGCGCACGCCAGACTCATTATTCAACGCGGGCGTTCTACAGGCAAACAGTTTTCGCTGCACGATGATGAAGCGCAGATCGGGCGTTGGGACGCAGACGGCGGTGTCTTCCCGGACGTTGATCTGGATGCGGACGACCCGGAAGCGAAAGTCTCGCGCCGCCACGCGCGCATCACACTGCGCAACAACGAATATTTTATCGAAGACCTCGGCTCAACCAACGGCACGTTCGTCAATCGCGGGCGACGCCTTCTGCCGGGTGATCGCCAGCCGTTGCGCGACGGAGACGAAATCATCGTCGGAAAAACCTTTTTGCGATTTAATGTTATCAAGCAGATAAACGCTTGAAAATACGTGCGCGGTTGGAAACTTTGTGTCGTCGAGCTTGCTCCGATTAAAATTCGATTAGAAATAATCAACGGATGAGTCGTCAAAATATATCTGTGTGTGACAAGTGCGGTGCAGAGATTGCTCCGGGCGATGCTTTCTGCGGCGTCTGTGGATCGGCGCAACATAAGGCTGCGAGCGATACAGCGGCGGGCAACTCGAATGCCGCCGTTGCTATCAGTGCCACAGACGCGGACGATGCGTCTTCATCTATCCAGACGCCAACTTCAACAACGGATCACACGGGCGTTGATAAAGCCACGTCACAGGATTCACCCGCACCTGCGCTTGAAAATGACGAGCGTGCCGCGCGCTCGCCCAACAATTCAAACGACGCGCTGCCCACAGACGCCTTCGGTGCTTCGTCTTCATTCACGGGCAACAACGCTGGCACGGGAGGCCGCCGCGCGACGAATAAACCGCTCGAGCCGGCCTTTGAATTGAACGCGCGTTACGAGATTGTACGGCGTATCGGCGGCGGCGGCATGGGCGCAGTTTATCTTGCCAAAGACAGGCATCTGGGCGACGCGCCGCGTGCCGTCAAAGAAATGATCGAATCGCACATAGACGATGCGCAGCACGCCAAGGCCATCGGCGATTTCCGGCGCGAATCCTTACTACTAACATCGCTTGAGCATTCTTCAATTCCGACCATCTACGATTATTTCTACGAGGAAGCAGCGGGACGTTTTTACCTCGTGATGAAATATATTTCGGGCGGCGACTTTGCTTCGCGCCTACGCAACGCGCCCGGCGGACGTATCGACGAAAAGACGGTCACGGAATGGTCTGTTCAGGTTGCGGACGTACTCGATTACTTGCACAATCGGCGGCCGCAAATTATCTACCGCGATTTGAAACCGGCGAACTTGATGATCGACGGCAATTCAGGTCGCGTGATGATTATTGATTTCGGCATCGCGCGCTGGGTCAACAAAGAAGAAAAGGGTGTCACTGCCGTCGGCACAATGGGTTATGCGCCGCCGGAGCTTTTCAGCGGCAATGTCGAGGCGCGCTCCGATCTATACAGTCTTGGCGCGACGATGTTTCATCTTTTGACAGGCTCCGATCCGCAAGATAATCCGTTGCTCATCTTTGACTTTACGAAGAACCCGCGCCCGCGCCAGATCAATCCGGCGATCTCTGCGGAGATGGAGCGTATATTGATGCGCGCCGTCGAATACAAACCGGAGAAGCGTTTTCGCTCGGCAGCAGAGATGCGCGACGCGCTTGCCGCTCACCTTGAAAGAGTGCAGGCGGGCGACATCAATTACAGTACCGTTGCCGATGATGTCAGCACGAAGACGATTCAGGCCGAAATGGTTTTTTGCGGCTTTTGCGGAGGCCGTATCGCCGCAGACGATCTGTATTGCGCGCACTGTGGAGCGAAACAGCCGCTCGCTGGCGCGGGTTCAAGTGCCGCGTTGCGTGCGGCGCGCGCAACCGCCAAATTGATTGTTGCGGGCACAACCGAACTCGACGCTGCTTTCGCGCTCGAACGCGAAAGCAATACCATTGGGCGCAGTGATCCGCACTCGAACATCTTTCCCGAAGTTGACCTTTCAAAGTATGATGCCGAAACGAAAATCTCGCGCCGCCACGCGCGCATACGGCGGCAGGGAGACACCTACCTGATCGAAGATTTAGGTTCGGTCAACGGCACATGGATTAATGACGCCGTGCGCCTTGCGCCGAACCAACCACGCGCACTTGAGAGCGGCGATAAACTACGCTTAGGCGAAACTACGCTGCACTTTTTACTCGGATGAAACGTTCAAACAGTTTCCAGTTATCAGTTTTCGGTTTTCAGTTAAAAATTAAAGACGCAGTGTGCTTGCTGAAAACTAATAACTGAAAACTTAAAACTGTCTTTTGACTTTATGACCGCCCAATTGGAACGAACAACATTGCAACGCAACACGACGAGTGCTCGCATGCGAACGCTGGCCGCGACGCAGGCAGAGCCTCTTCGCGCGCCCTTCGCGTTGCGTTGCGGCGCATTGCTCATCGATTACACGTTGCTCGTTGCGATTCTCGCCTTCAGCACACTTGTCGCGCGTATTCTCGGCGGCAGCGCGCGCATGGCGGGCGGTGCGGCTGATACAATCGGGTTGTTGTTTGTGCTCGGCACAGGGCTGCTGAATTTCGTCGTCATTGCGGGAGCAAGTGGAAAAACGCTTGGCAAATGGGCGACGGGCTTGCGCATCGAACGAACGACGGGCGCGCAACTTGGTTTCGGCCGTGCGCTGCTTCGCCACTTGGTCGGTTATCCGTTGTCGTTGTTGATTTTCGGGATCGGTTTTCTTTTCGCCGCTTTTGACGCACGGGGGCGCGCTCTGCATGATCGTCTGGCGGGAACGCTCGTTGTCCGCGATGTGAAACAACAGCGGCGTGTTATTCGTTAAGTTCTTTCGCGGGCGATTTATCACAAAGTTACGATGACACAAACCTGTTCAAGCTGCGGCGCAATGTCTTCTGCGGAAGCGCGTTTTTGTCGTTTGTGCGGCACTCCCTTTAACTTCGCGCGCAGCGGCAAAAGAAGCGACGATGCGCCTGTCTCGCCGCTTGCCGAAACCGTGCCGCTCGTGGATGAGGGGCGCGTGACGGAAAATATCGGGATCGATGACTCGCGCCAACGCGCCGCCGAAACTTCCAGAGTCAGCCGCGCGGAAATGGAAGAAATGCTGCGCCGCCCGCACTCCGAAGCCACTACAGTCGAACGAAACTTTGAGAAGCAGTCGACAGTGACGGAAGCAGTGCCGGGCAATTCGCCACGCACGCACGGCAGCGTTCCTTTACCGACGACTGTGCTTAACGCCATACCGCTTCGTTCGGCTGCCACGACCGGAAAGGTTGCCACGCAAAGCAGCACACGCCGCCGCCCGTCGCTGCTAATCGCGTCGCTTCTTGTCGCTGCTTTTGGCGGCGGCTCGCTTGCTTGGTTCTACGCTTCACGCAAACAAGCGACGGATGAAACGAGCAGTGGCACACAGACAATTGCTACGAGCGACCAGCGCGAAAGTACGTTAGGTGGAGACCCTGCCACGACAAACCGTACTGAGCAGGATTCAGCCGCGCCGTCGAACGCTGCGAACGCTAATCGCAAATTGAAAGAGACTGCCCGCGATGAGCGCTTGAATGCCGCGCGCGCCGCCCAGCAAACAACTGTTCCCGCGCCATCGCCGTCGCCCGTCGCTGTGGCGCAAACAATTACGCGCGCGCCTTTCGTTAAGCCGCTCGTGAGCAATGCCAATCGCGCCGCAGGGAACGATCCTGATTCTTTTTACGTTAAGGGATTAAGCATCTTGAACGAGCGCGAGCCAAAAAAACTTTTACGCGCGGAAGTCGTACAGGCTCTGGAATATTTTCAGCGCGCGGCGCAGCCCGGCGGCACGCACCGCGCGGAAGCGCAAAAGTATGTCGAACGCCTCGGCAAAGAATTTGACAAGCGCCGCAACACGAAGTAGGCGAAGCTTCAAAAATTAGCCGCCGCTTACTCGCTGCTACTTTGCTATTATAACGCGCAGCACTTTTGATTAATCGACACGGAAATGCCTGACTTAATTGTTAAAAGTGGAAATCGTGAGCCGGATGTCGTTCCGCTTGGCGCGCTGCGTATCACCATCGGCCGCTCTGCGCGCAACGACATTTGCATACCCGATCCGTTCGCCTCGCGCGTACATGCCGAAGTTCGCAGAGAAAACGGCAGATATTTTTTGCAGGATTTGGGGTCGGCCAACGGCACGCTCTACAACGGAGGCCTCGCCGAAGGCACTGTGCCGCTTACCTGCGGCGGGCGCATACAGATCGGTGAAACCGAAATTGTTTTCGACGATGGCTTGAGCGGCCTGCTGGCGAGCGGTGGCATCATCGCCGACGAAGGAAATGAGCCGGAAGCAACGATCATTGGTAACTCAAACGACCGCACTACCTCCGGCCTCCTCGAAGCTATCGAAGGCGCGCGCACGCAACCGCCTTTCAAAAACGATCCGGGACAAACCGTCGCTGCTGCTCCGGCGCGCATAGGCCAAAGCGACTTGCTGGCTTTAATCAGCAAGGTCGGCGTTACACTGCTCGCTTCCGCCACGCTGAATGAAACTTTGCAGCAAGTCGCGGCACTCGTTTTTGAAGCCGTGCCAGCCGAACGTTGCTTGATTATGATGCGTGACGAAGCAGGCGAAGACTTGAAAGTAAAAGTTGCTTCCGTGCGCAATCATCAGGGAGAGGTCGGCGAGATACGCGTCGGACGCACTGTGTTGAGTGAAGTGATTGACGCAGGTAAATCAGTTTTGACTTCGGACGCGCAAACAGATCCGCGCTTTATGAGCAGCACGATGATGATTCAGGGCATACGCTCTGTGCTCGCCGTGCCGCTCGGCGTCGGCGAAAAAGTGTTCGGGATTATCTACGCCGATTCGCCCATCGCCGACGCGCGTTTCACCGAAGATCATTTGAAAGTTTTAACGACGCTCGCCTCCGTCGCCGCGATTCGCGTCGAGAACGCACGCCTTATCGAAGAGCAAGTCGAACGCGAACGCTTCACACGCGAACTGCAACTCGCGCGCGAAATCCAACAGCGCTTTCAACCGACCAGCGCGCCGCCCGTTTCCGGCTACGAACTACAGGGCATCAGTTTTCCCTGCTACGAAATCGGCGGCGATTACTACGACTTTATTCAGCGTGAAGACGGGCGACTCATCATCGCGCTCGGCGACGTGTCGGGCAAGGGAACTGCCGCCGCGCTGTTGATGTCGAGCCTGCACGCGGCGATTCACGCGCAGGCTTCATCCAATAACTCGATTTCCGACACGATCTCTGCCGTCAACCGTTATCTCGCCGCGAACATTCCATCAAATCGCTTCATTACGCTTTTTTATGCAGAGCTTGATCCGCAAACCGGCGCGCTCTCTTTTCTCAACGCGGGACACAACCCGCCGCTGATCGTCCGCGCCGCAGGCACGACGGAGCAGTTGGATTCCGGCGGACTCCCGCTCGGCATTATGCCCGACGCGCATTTCCGCGAAGGCCGCACGCAACTTCAACCCGGCGATGTGCTTGTCATTTACTCCGACGGCGTTTCCGAATCCACCAATTCGCGCGGCGAAGAGTTTGGCCCCGCGCGTCTCTATGAGGCCGTCGCTGGCAATCTCGCCGCTTCCGCTTCCGGCCTACGCGACTGCATCGAAGCGGCGATCACAAAATTCGCGCAGGGCACGCCCTCCGCCGACGACATCACGCTCGTCATCGTCAAACGTCAGGGCGAAACCGCTTCAGTTGCGAAAGTTTGTTAAAGGAGTAACGAAAGCAAGAGTGGCAAACGAATAGTGCGAGGCGCGCAATTGAGTAGTCGGTTGCAAGGGCTTGTTAGATACGGTGGTTCAGTAATGATAGCGCGCTTGCAGAAAATCTATTTGCTGATTGCTGACGAGATATACAATTCGATGCTCTTGCGTTAAGCGGCGTGACCACGCGCCTGACGCCAGATATTTCAATGGTTCCGGCTTACCGATCCCAACGAATGGATCGCGCATAATCGCTTCAATTAAATCAAAAGCTCGCAGCGCGACTTTACGATCCGTCTCTACCCAATATCGCAAATCTTCCCGGAACTCCCGGTGAAAGACGGCCTCTCGCTCCGTTTTCTTTCGGCTCTGCGATTTACTCTTTTGCGTCAAGCCCGATCTCCCGACGCAATTTCTTTACGCTCTGAGATTTAATTTTTCTGGCTTTGGCGCGATTTAATGCCGACAGAAGACGCTGTGCATTCTTCGGAGAGCGCAGCAAATGAGCTGTTTCCATTAAGCTCGAAAGCTCCGATGCGGCTACCAAAGCAACGTCTTCAGCCCCACGCCTGTTAATAATAATTATTTCTCGATTAGCTGCGACTTGACTACAAAGCCGTGCTAAATTGGCGCGCGCTTTGGTATAGGTTGTCTGATTAGGCATAAATGATCTTACATTATTATATGTACAGAATTACTGTACGTCAAAGTAATAGAAGCGCTTTCGCTGCAATCATTCAAATATCTCCAAATCTCTTGGACTTTTAAGGTATATCTCAAAGAACTCATTTACGCTTCCAGCAATCTGCTCTGGTTCTTCTCCATTGAAATATTCAATGCACACTAAAGACCTTTCATCATTTTCATACTTGAAGCAATAGCAATGGGAATTAATGAGGAAATCAGCAAACAGAATATATGGGCGGTCATAGCTAGAATTCTCTGAAACTACTCTGTCAAGCGGCCATAGCGACCAGAAACGAGAATCTGTTTCGCCGTCTGTCATTCCACCTGTCGCACAATAGAGCGCGACAACATCACGAGAGTATTTCCGCCCGATTTTACTCAACACAGTAATGACGTCGGCTTCTTCATTCGGCGGGAGCAGATTGACATCTACACGCCGCCAATTTTCAATTATTGTTTCTATCGCCCTCAAAATACTTTGCCTCACCCAAGAAGAAGCATCTAACTTGCGTTATACGTCAGAGCAGTCAAGTTATAGAGCTACATATAATTCGCCGCTTTACATTCGTTGCAGACTTTCCTGAATTCTCTCGGCGCTTTTTTCGCCGATGCCGTCAACTAATTCTAAACCGCCGCCAGCGACGAATTTCTTGAGATCGCCGAGCGAAGAGATTTTGAATTTCTGGTGAAGCGTCGCGGCGGTCTTCATGCCAATGCCGCCGACTTCGAGCAAATCAAGCACTGTGACGGGCGTTTCCAGCGTCAGTTTTTCCCATGCGTCAAATGTGCCGCGTTCGAGTAGTTCAATGATTTTACCGCTGATCGCTTTACCTATGCCGGGAATCGTTTGCAAGCCTTTCGCCGCTTCTTCCTGTGCGATTTTGTGGAGCGGCGTCGGCCACGTTTCGATTGTTTCGGCGGCGTTGCGATAAGAGCGTATGCGGAATTGATCTTCGCCGCGCAATTCCATCAAAGTCGCAAGTTGCAGAAAACGCCCGGCAATCGCTTCGTTGTCCATAAGAATCTCCGCAACACGATTGATCTCGCGAACAAAATCCTTAGCGCAATCGTCAGGCTTTTTCCAGCCCGGCATACTTCTCGATTAATTTCTTTTGCCCGAAGCCGGGAAAGCTGACCGTTAGTTTAGCTGAATCGCCTGCGCCTTCACGACGGAGCACGAGGCCGCGCCCATACTTCGGGTGGCGAACGTGCGAGCCGGGAGTGAAGTCGCCGCTTGCCGCAGATGAATCGTTGCCGGTAGTGCTGCGTGATGCGCCGGGCGCACTGCCTTGGGATGCTGCGGCGGCGCGGCGAACGGCGGGCGTTTGCGGTGGCGTTTGCGCCTGCGATGGATTCATTTGCTGGCCGCGTTTGCGGAAGAATTCGGCGATAGAGTCGGCGCTGTCGTAAGTTTTGCCCGTATAGATTTTTTCGGGGCGGGCGTTTTCCCCCAGACCTTTGAGGGCGCGTATGGCGTGTTTGTTTTCGAGCGTCGAAGACTTGCGCGCAAACGAAAGCCATGACGCGCCGCGTGATAAGTCTTCCATTAAATCAAGCGGCATTTCGTTCAAAAACTGCGACGGTTCGGACGCCATTTCCTCGCCATAAACTCTTCGCTTCATCGCGTGCGAGACATACAGAAAACGTTCGGCGCGCGTGATCGCAACATAGGCGAGACGGCGTTCTTCTTCGAGTTCGGCGGGGTCTGCGACGGCGCGCGAGTGTGGGAACAAACCGTCTTCGAGGCCGACGATAAAGACGAGCGGAAATTCCAGTCCCTTCGCCGAATGCACGGTCATCAACGTGACCGGCGCATCGCGTTTGTATTGATCCGAATCTGAAACAAGCGCGGCGTGATCTATGAAATCCCGAAGGCCTTCGCCCGCGCCCTGTGCGTCGTAATCGACGGCGGCGTTGACGAGTTCCTGCAAGTTCTCTACGCGCGCTTCTGATTCGTCAGTATTCTCTGCTTTCAAAGCATTGGCATAACCCGTATCTAAAATCGCCGCTTTGACGACGTCGGAAACCGGCGAATCCGAAGAGGCCGCATTCGTCGTCGCGCTGACAAGGTCTGTGATGATCTTCAGAAAGTTTTTCAGTGCGCTCGTCGCGCGCGGAGAAAGTCCGGGCGTTTTGCCGTCCGTGAGAATGTGTATTGTTTCCCAGTGCGACACTGCGTAATCTTTCGCGCGGCGTTCGATCTCGTCCAAGGTTTGTTTGCCAAGCCCGCGCGCAGGGCTATTGATGACGCGCATCAACGCGATGGAATCGTGCGGGTTAAGCGCGAGCTTGAGATAAGAAATAATGTCGCGCACTTCCGCGCGTTCATAGAAAGAGAAGCCGCCGACGATATTGTAATCAATGCGTGCGCGGCGGAGTGCTTCTTCAAAAACACGCGATTGTGCATTGGTACGATAAAGCACGGCGGCGCGCATCGTTGGATCAACGCGGCGATGCTCTTCGATCTTCGCGGCGACGAAACGCGCTTCCGCATCGCCGTCAAACGCCTGATAATAACGTATCTGTTCGCCCGATGGATTCGCCGTCCACAGCGTTTTGCCTTTGCGCTCTGTGTTGTTTTTAACGACTGCTCCGGCAACGTCCAGAATGTTCTGCGTCGAGCGATAGTTCTGTTCGAGACGAATCGCCTTCGCGTTCGGATAGTGCTGCTCGAAGTTTAAGATGTTTGTAATATCCGCTCCTCGCCATTTGTACACCGATTGATCTTCGTCCCCGACGACGCAAATGTTCTGTTGCTTTTCGGTTAAGAAGCGAATCAGCGCGAACTGCAAACTATTGGTGTCCTGATATTCGTCAACGAGTATGTATTTGAATTTGTCGTTGTAACGCTCGCGCACTTCCGGGATGCGGCGCAGGAGCTGGACTGTTTTAATAATCAAATCATCGAAATCGAGCGCGTTGTTATTGCGCAGTCGTTCCTCGTAGAGCCGAAAGACGCGTGCGATGGCGGCGCGCTTTTCATCACCGTACTCAACGCGCGCGGCATAACCTTCGGCATCGTCGCCGCGATTCTTCGCCGCGCTGACGGCCGATTGCACTGCGCGCTGGCCGAGTTGCTTGTCGTCGTAGCCTAAATCCTTGATGCAGGCTTTGATGAGACGCACAGAATCGTCTTGATCATAGATTGTGAAAGAGCGCGTATAGCCTTCCTGCAATGCTTCGATGTCCTGCCGCAGAAGACGCACGCAGAGACTGTGAAAGGTGGAGATCAGCGGGGCGCTGCGCACGCCGAAACCGCTGATTAATTTCTCGACGCGCTCGCGCATTTCCTGCGCAGCCTTGTTCGTAAACGTGACGGCGAGGATGTTATGCGGCGCGACACTGCGTTCGGTAATCAAGTAAACGATGCGATATGTAATGACGCGAGTTTTGCCGGAGCCTGCGCCCGCCAGAATCAGTAGCGGCCCTTCTGTCTCGACGACTGCTTCGCGCTGTTGCGGGTTGAGTGTTGAAAGAAAATCCATAATGAAACAGTTTTCAGTTTTGAGTTTTCAGATAAGCCCGATTCTCGATCAAATTCTGTGAACTGAAAATCGGAAACTGAAAGTTGACTACTTGATTAGTTTTTGAATTAATTTGAATTGTTGGTGGTGTGCGTCGCGCATTAATTCAAAGAGCGCCATTTCGACGGTTGAAGGAAGCGCGCCGCTGCGTTGCATTTTGTCGATGGCGAGTTGTTTGTTTTGCGCTTGGCGCGCCGTGATACAGTCGATTAACAGATGAACCTGAAAGCCTCTTGCAAGCAGATCATGCGCGGTTTGATTAACGCAGATGTGCGCTTCGATGCCGCAGAGCAGAACGTGGCGTGCGCCCGTCGCTTCAAGTTGAGCGACGAATTCGGGCGCGCCGTAAGCACTGAACGAAGTTTTCTCGATGACGGCGCGCGCCGACGGCAGCACGGCTTGAAGTTCTCCTGCCGTGGGGCCGAGACCTTTCGGGTATTGCTCCGTGACAATCACTGGAACGTTCAGGAGTTGTGCGGCGTGCGCGACGAGTGCGATGTTCGCCGTCGTCTCCGCGAAGTCGGAGATGGAAGAGCGAAAGGCCTCCTGCATGTCAACGATGGCGAGCGCCGTGTGCGCCGGATCAAGCGTGCGTGTGTGCTGCATAAAAATTTCCTTTGGCGTGAAGTATTTAACCACACGAGTTGGAGTGCGCAAAACCTATGAGGGCAGGAACCGTCAATTCGATAAGCAGAAAGTGTTCGGCAAAGACGGCGATGGAAAAATCTTTCTTGTCAAAAGGCCTGTTTCAGAGTAGAAGACTCTTACGCGAATATTCGCGTGCTCGAATTATTCCGAACGATAAAGGTGTGTTTAATGGCAACTAAAAAGGCGGCGAAGAAAGCAACTAAGACGGCAGCTAAGTCCGGCGCGAAAAAAGCGACCAAGAAGGCGGCGAAAAAATCTGCGAGCAGTAAGCGTCAGTTGATCGATACGGGCACGGACAAACGCTATGTGCGACGCAATGCAGAGGGACGTTTCAAAGACGTTGTGGATGTCGGACGCTCGCTTAGTCAGGACATGAAACGTAAAGCCAAAACCAAATCGCCGAGTGGTCAGGGCGATAAAGGCGACTGATCGTAGTTGTGATCGTCAGGGCAGGACGAATGCGTGTTTTCGATAAGTGTTGACGCGCGTTTGCCCTGCTTTATTCTTTGAATCCGGTTGCGTCGCCTACCAGCACAACCGGCAAGCTTCGTGAAACGTTTTGGCGCGCAACGTCCGGCGGTGGTAAAGTTAAACGTTCCATACACAAATAAACCAAAGCGGGCACGCATTTTAAGAGCGTTTCATGCCGGTGCTATGAAGAATAATAAAGGCATCGAATATTGTATCATCGTCGAAGGCGCTTATTTTTCCGAATCCGAAGCCGAACATGCTTTGCGCGATCCTTTTATAGAAGATTGGGTCGAGGAAACAGGGCGCTTTCGCATACATAATCTAGGCGAGATCGAAGTGACGCAGGGCGTTGCGCTCGGGTCGCTGGGCATTGTGATGCTTGACGACGAAGTGTTCGAGATCAGCAGCCTTGACCCAGAGCATCCTTTGACGGAACGCAAAGCGCGCGGCGTGGCCGAAGCGCTCAAACGTTACGATATGTTTGAAGAGATCAGCGTCGAAGTGCGCGACGAATTCGCTGGCGATGAAGCGAATGGATAAAACTGTGCCGCGAACATTTAAGTTGACGCGCGAGGCAGTGTTGATGCCTGCCGGTGTGAAGGCAAAGTGACGAATACGCTTGAGCAAACGATGTCTGTGACGGGAGCATTGCTGGTGCTCGCCGCTTATGCGGGGCAGCATTTCGGGCGTATGTCTGCGGAAAGCCGCGCGTATCTCTCGCTTAACTTCGTTGGTGGGATTTTGCTGTGTTGGGTGGCGATCAGCACAAGACAGTCTGGTTTCATACTTATGGAAGGCGCGTGGGTGTTGATTAGCCTGAGCGGTTTGTGGCGTTCGCGTCGAACGGGGAACTCAAAGGTTTTATGAGCGTTGCGGAAGAAACATTGCAGACGTTTCTGGACAATCGCGTGCGCGTGTTCGTCTGCGATATTACGCGGCAAAGGGTTGATGCCGTTGTCAACGCTGCGGATTCAACTTTGCTCGGCGGTGCCGGTGTGGACGGCGCAATTCATCTTGCGGGCGGCGAAAGAATTTTGCGTGAGTGCAAAGAGATACGGCGACATAAATTTCCGCAGGGCTTGCCGACGGGCGAAGCTGTCATAACGTCCGGCGGTAATCTTCCGGCACGCTACGTGATCCACACGGTCGGCCCCATCTACGGGCAACACAAAGGACGCGAAAGGGAACTGCTCGCGAGTTGTTACCGAAATTCTCTTGCGTTGGCGGTCGAACATAATCTGAAGACGATTGCTTATCCGGCAATCTCAACCGGCGCTTACGGCTATCCACGCGCAGAAGCTGCGAGCGTTTCTTCCGGCGCGATCAAAGAATTTCTACTGAGCGCAGAGGGCGCTTCGCTTGAACAAGTAAGCCTCGTCTTTTTTAGTGCGAGCGATGCGAAAAGCTTTTTGAAGAGTCACAAATTCGATTAACTGGAAGGGTCATCAAGGGTATAGATCAATGTTTGAAGTAATTAACGAAGCCGCGCCGCAGCGTGCGGAAGGCGAACGTGTGTTGCCGTCGCCGTTGCGCGAGTTGGATAGATTGTCTTGGAATTACTGGTGGAGTTGGGCGGCGGACGGTGCGGCGGTGTTTCGTGATCTTGACCCTGTGATGTGGGAGCAGTGCGAGCATAACCCGCGCCGCTTACTCGGTGAGACTTCGGACATACGTTTGACGCAGATGGCAACTGATCCTGTTTATAACAGCAGGGTGCGTGAACTCGCCGCAAAGTTTGACAGCTATATGATGAGTTCGCCCGCGCTCGAAGAAAAAGGGATTACGGCGGCGCGACCCGTTGCTTATTTTTGCGCTGAATATGGCGTGCATAATTCGCTACCGCTTTATTCCGGCGGGCTTGGAATGCTGGCGGGCGATCATCTAAAGTCTGCAAGCGATCTAGGTTTGCCGCTCATCGCCATCGGCTTAATGTATCAGTTCGGTTATTTCCGGCAGCGGCTTTCAATTGATGGCTGGCAACAGGAACACTACGGCGAAAGCGATCCGGCGCAGTTGGCGATTCGTAAAGCGTTTGACGAACAGCGTGCGCCAATTACAGTTGAAGTCCTAATGCGTGAGCGCATCGTGCGCGCGAAGGTGTGGCGTGTCGATGTCGGGCGCGTGCCGTTGTACCTACTTGATACCAACATTGAAGACAACGAAGAAGTTGATCGTTTAATCACGGGACATCTCTACGGCGGTGACCGCGAAACGCGGATCGTGCAGGAAATGCTGCTGGGCATCGGCGGCGTGCGCCTGCTGCGGCGGCTCGGAATCGAACCGCATGTTTATCATTTGAACGAAGGCCATTCGGCTTTCCTGACTTTGGAATTGGCACGCGAATTCATCGAAACAAAGCAAATTGATTTTACTGAAGCGGCACGTCTCGCGCGCAAACGTTGTGTGTTTACGACGCATACGCCGGTTGCTGCGGGCAACGATGAGTTTGCGCCTGCGCTGATCGAAAAGTGCTTCGGTTCATCTTACGAACAATCGCTACGGCTTTCGCACGACGCATTTCTAAATTTAGGGCGCGTCGATAAAACAAATGATCTTGAGTGGTTCGGCATGACGCCACTCGCAATTAAGATGTGCCGCTCGACGAACGGCGTTAGCCGCAAACACGGCGAAGTGTCGCGCGCTTTGTGGCAAGAGATGTGGCCGGACTTAACGAACGCAGACGACGTGCCGATTACTTCCGTGACCAACGGCGTACATGCGCCGACGTGGATTGCGCCGCTCATACGTGATCTTTACGAAAGGCATATCGGGCACGATTGGACGGTACGCGCGCGCGACTCTGCGCAGTGGACAAAAGCGATAAGCAAGATCGACGGCGAAGAATTGTGGCACGCGCACTGTTTGCTCAAAGAGCGGCTCGTCGCCTTTATACGTCATCGCACATACCATAAACGCCTTGCGCACGGCGACACAGTCGAGCGCACGGAATCCGCGCGCAGGATGTTTGACCCTGAAGCACTGACCATCGGTTTCGCGCGACGTGTTGCTGCCTATAAGCGTTGGAGTTTATTGCTGACAGACCCGGAGCGTTTGCTGCGTTTAATCAACAACGCGGATCGTCCTGTGCAGTTTGTTTTCGCAGGCAAGGCGCACCCGCAGGATCAGGGCGCAAAACTTATCTTGCAGCAACTCGCGCAGTGGAAGTTTGATCCGCTCATCACGCAACGCGCAGTTTTTTTGCAGGACTACGATCAAGAAATCGCGCGGCAGTTAGTGCAATCGGTGGACGTGTGGCTCAACGTGCCGCGCAAACCTTTAGAAGCTTCGGGCACAAGCGGGCAAAAGGTAGCGATGAACGGCGGCTTGAATCTCTCCGTCCTCGACGGCTGGTGGATCGAAGGCTATGACGGCACAAACGGCTGGGCTATCGGCGACGAAAGCCCGGAGTTGGACGCGGCTGAGGCGGCGGACGCGCGCGATGCAGAACTGCTTTACCGCGTGCTCGAAGAACAAGTCGTGCCGCTTTACTATGATCGTGATAATGCGAACAAAATTCCGCAGCGCTGGATTGCGATGATGATGCGCTCGATTGAAACGCTAACGCCCGCTTTCAACAGTGATCGTATGGTTGCGGAATACGCACGCGAGATTTACTCGTGAGATAAGCCGTGTTGTCGTTCGGTATGTCTGTAAGCTAATATCTTTCACAATGAAATTTCAATCGATCCTTAGGGGTTTAATATCTTCGTTTGGAGCAAGTGTTTTAATGGAAGCTAAATTTGAAACAATCGCGGACACGAAAGCTTTGGAAGATTCACTGGAGCGTTCGCACGAAACGCCTGTCGTGTTGTTTAAGCACAGCACGACGTGCCCGATCAGCGGCGCAGCGTACAGGGAAATGTCAAAGTTTACGGCCGCGCCCGTCGCGCTCGTCGTCGTGCAGAGCGCACGCAGCGTGTCGAATGAAATTGCTTCGCGCACGGGCATTACACACCAATCACCGCAGGCCATCGTCGTCAGAAACGGTGAAGCCGTTTGGTCGGCGTCCCATTACGATATTACGGCAGACGCCGTGACGCAGGCCATCGAAGCTCACGCCGCGCAACGGAGCGCTTCGCAGTAGCAACACGCCGTAAGTATTGTTAACGCGAGATTGTTATGAGCGACGTGATGCAGAGAGGCGGGGTTGCTATTGAACCGCGCGAGATAACACAGGAAGGCGACGCGAATTTGCGCATCACCTGGGCGGACGATCATGTTTGTCATTACACTGCGCCAATGCTTCGCCGCGTGTGCCCGTGCGCGCAGTGCGTCAATGAATGGACGGGGCAGCGCACGCTCAAACCGGATACTGTCTCCGACGAATTGACGATCAAAGACCTCGCCATCGTCGGACGCTACGCGCTGAATTTCAAATGGAGCGACAATCACGAAACAGGCATCTACAGTTTTCGTCTGCTGCGTGAACTATGCGAGCAGCACGAAATGGTAAACAATAATTCGTAATAGCCATGTGGTTTTTCTCTTGGTCGAATCTCAACTTTTGCGATACGCGGATTGAAGATGACTGACACGAAGAAAATTCTAGTAGTAGAAGACGACGACGTAGCGCGCGAGTTAATGCGTATGTCGCTTGAGCGCAAAGGCTACGTTGTGATGACGGCGGAAGACGGCGTGCGCGGATACAGCGCGGCGGTGAGCACGCGTCCCGATCTGATTATCACGGACATTGACATGCCCGGCGCAGACGGCGTGCATCTTGTGCGGCGCGTGCGCGACACGCCGGAGATTGCGCATGTGCCGATCATCGTCACCACCGGCTACGGGACGGGCAACGCTTCTTTGACGCTTTCGCAGGGAGCAACCGCGTATGAACCGAAGCCAATTGATCCGGCGAGTTTCCTCGCAACAGTTGTTCGATTGTTAAGCGATGATGAATTGTGAGTAAGAATAATAAGGTAAGACAAATTGCTTGTAACATTCATCGGTTGTTGTTCATCGTTTGAATAAGAGGTTGCTATGACGGAGGCCATCGGGTGGATCAGTTCGTTTATTTTAGTGTTGACCATCGGCAAGCAGGTTTACAAGCAATGGCACGAAGGTTCGAGTGAAGGCGTCTCGAAATGGCTTTTTATCGGACAACTCGCGGCATCGCTGGGGTTCACGATTTATAGCTGGCTCGTCAGCAACTGGGTCTTTGTCGTGACCAATTCATTGATGCTCGTTAACGGCTTGCTCGGTCTCGCCATCGTACTGCGTCATCGCCGACGTGAAAGACGCGAAAATAAAAACTCCCCGACAGCAAACGCCAAGCTAGAAGCCGAACGCGCCTGACGAAAACTTTTATGAGTCTCTGGAGCGTATTTGCGAGACGCGCGCTGAAAAACATTTTTCCGTCAAACGAAGTGTCCAACGCGAAACGAATCATACCCATGTTGCTCGAACAGGTTGCCGTGCTGGATGACCCGGCATTGATACGCGAAGCAATCAGCGAACTTTCCAAAACAGAAACCAAAGAGCTTGCGCGCGAAGTGTTACGCAAACGCACAGACGAAGCCGTCGAAGTTTTACGCGCTTGCGATTCATGTCGTGAACTGCTCGCGGGCGGCGGCTATGATCCAATTGAACTGCTCGAAACCTTGAAAAACAGTATCGGCAAAAAGTCTGCGCCGATGGACATAGACGCGAGCGGGCGCGGCGGTTCACAAATGGGTCAGGGCTACGAAACACGTATACGCTTTGGCCCGCTCGATTTTCTCGCGGGCACTTCGCTTGACGGCATGACGGTGCGCGAGAGCCAGATACAAGTTATCCTGCACGAACTCGCGCACGCCGCCGGAGATGTGATTCCGCCTGATGGCGGCAACCCCGCAGAGAGCCTGCGCAACCAGCGACGCATCACGCGCGCCTGTCTGCCGGAAACGTATGAAAGAATAAGGAGTCAGAAGTCAGTAGACAGAAGTCAGAATAAAAATATCTCTGAACGTATGGAGCAGGGACGCCATCAACGCAAACGCAATACGCATACATGAAAACTCCGTCGCGCTTCTTCATTCTGACTTCTGTCTACTGACTCCTGTTACACTGTTCTTATGAACGAACGAGATTATTTCGATGAGCGACCAGAAACAAAGCGCACGAGCTTCGCGTGCCCGAATTGCCGTGAGCGCGCAGACTATGACGTGCGTTGGCTCAAGCGCACGAAGAAAGCTTCTCTACCGCGCGGCGCAAATGAACAGGATCGTGCGCGCTTTCAGAAATCACGCGACTACATGGTACGAATAGACGACATGCTTGTCTGCAAAAACATGCGCTGCCGCAAACGCTTCGAGATTCCCAACTCGCAATCCGTTGTTTTTATTTGAGAAGGATTCTATCTCCTCCGGCGCGATGAGGCATTGGCATGTCATCTCAACCAAAACATCTTTATAGTCTGGAAGAATATTTCGCGCTGGAGCTTGAGTCGGAAGAAAAGTACGAATATTTCAACGGCGAAGTTTTCTGCATGAGCGGCGTCAGCCCGAATTATGCGCAGATCGAAAGTAATCTTAACTTAGCTTTACGGTTGGCTCTGCGTGAGCGAAACTGTCGCGTCTTTCCGGCCAACTTGCGAATCAAAGTTCCTGCCGCTCCGCCATACCGTTATCCAGACTTGACCGTGTTGTGTGAGACGCCCGTTTATGAGGAAATCGGCGGCATCGAAACGTTGATTAACCCTGCGCTCATCATCGAAGTCTTATCCCCTTCGACAGAAGCCTTTGATCGTGGCGATAAATTTACCTACTACAAATCAGTTCCAAGCTTCGGGGAATATCTGCTGGTCGCACAGCACAGGCCGCACGTCACGCACTACGTCAAACAAACCGGCGGGAAATGGGAGTATGAAGAGGCCAACGACACAGCCGCCGATCTTTATTTGCCGAGCGTAGATTGCACATTAGCGCTCGACGAAGTCTATCGTGATGTTGAATTCAACCCTGACATGCGGTAATTGATTGCGCATCGAATTGCCTCTCGTCTTAATCACACAGGCTTCGGCATCCATGCCACGACGTTCAATTGTTTGGCGAAGTGTAATAGTGGTTGCGTTCGAGGCAACTCGAATCCAAGTTGTTCCGTCATCGTGTTAGTGACAATCTCTGCTTCAGCACGCTGCAAAGGCCAACGCTGGTGGTGTATGTCGCCGCGAAAAATTCTCCCATTGCGATTCGCCGCGTACAGGCAATAGCGCTCCGTCAGCCACTTATCAAGACTTCCACGCGTAGCCTCAAATACTTCTCCAATCGGTTGATAGCGTCCGCGAAAATTTGCGTGCGGAGCAGCGCGATGTGTGCGGGTGCTTTGATATTGGGTTACGCCGCCGCCGCTAACGCATGACATGTGCGCATCGAAGTACGGCAAATGAAATGCGCGCCGCGCAACTTGGACGGCAATGGGATTGGCAGCATCCAGGCTAAAGAACCAGACGCCGGGCTTTCCAGCAATCTTCACATAAGTTCGCACATTGAGTTCTGGAAAAGTGGAGAGATACGGCAGCGTCGGCGTGTATCTGGGGCGAATGCCGGTCATGCGAAATGGCACGACGCCGAGCCATGCTGCATTATCAAAAGTGTCAATCTCCAGCGCGGACGGGATGAGTGGGCGCAAACGATCAACGCGCACAGGCCAGTGCATAAACAACAAGTCGTGCCACTTCATTGCGAGCGCCCATAAGTTCTTGGATAGCGGCCACGGCCTGTGACTTGTCTCCGTCATTATCAAACAATGATCGCGCATGATTGCCGTTCTGCTTTCTTCACACTACATCATAGCGTTTGAGTTTGCGGTAAAGCGTCGAGAGGTCTATGCCGAGAATATTGGCGGCGCGTGTTTTGTCTTGATTGACGAAGGCAAGAATATCGAAGATGTAGCGGCGTTCGATTTCGGCGAGCGTCGGGCGCAAACCATCCGGGTCGCGCAAAGGAGCATGTCCGGCGCTGGATGCGGCGGCCTCGCGGATTCTCGGTGACAGGCTGGCGAGGTCAATCTGTTCGTTGCTCAAAGTGAAAGCGCGTTCGATGGAGTTTTGTAGTTCGCGGACGTTGCCCGGCCAGTTGTAGTTGATGAGCGCGGACAAAGCTTCGGGCGCGATTGTTTTTTCATCGCGTTGCTGTTCGCGCGCAGTGTGCAATATGAAATGGCGTGTGAGGAGCGGAATGTCTTCGCGGCGTTCGCGCAGGGGCGGCAGGTGAAGTTCGATGACATTTAAGCGATAAAATAAGTCTTCGCGGAAACGTCCGGCGGCGACTTCCTTTTCGAGATCGCGGTTCGTAGCGCAGAGAATACGCGCGTCGAAGTGGACGGCAATGCTTGAACCGACGGGCGTGACTTCGTGTTCTTCGACGGCGCGCAGCAGACGCACTTGCATCGCAGGAGAAATTTCGCCGATTTCGTCGAGGAATATTGTGCCGCCGGTTGCCGAACGAAAAAGGCCGGGCTTGCTTGTCACAGCTCCTGTGAAAGCGCCTTTCGTGTGGCCGAAGAGTTCCGATTCGAGGAGTGTTTCAGGAAGCGCGCCGCAGTTAATGGCGACAAACGGATAATCTGCGCGCGCGCTGTGGTGATGAATGGCGCGTGCGATCAATTCTTTGCCGGTTCCTGATTCGCCTTGAATGAGAATGTTTGTGTTGGTGCTTGAAATTTTTTCAACGAGACGAAAGACGTTTTGCAGCGATTCCGATGTGCCGATGATTTCGGAGAAGCTGTAACGTAGATCAAGTTCGCGGCGCAGAGCGCGGTTTTCGCTGAAGAGTTGGCGCTGGCGCAAGGCGTTTCTGATCGTTTGCAGCAAATCTTCGTTGACGAACGGTTTCGTAATGTAATCGTATGCGCCTTTGCGAAGTGCGGCGACTGCCGAATCAACCGAAGAGTAAGCAGTGGTGACGATGACAAGCGCTTCGGCATCGATGTCCTTGATGCGATCAAGCAAGGCGAGTCCGTCCATCCCGCTCATGCGTATGTCCGTGAGCGTGACGGCGACATCCGCGCCCACGAAAATCTCCAACGCTTCTTCGGCGCTTCGTGCGGCAGCAGTTCGATAGCCCGCGTCTTCAATGAGGCGCACAAGAATGGCGCGCATCAAATCTTCATCTTCGGCAATTAGAACGAGTGATGATAAAGCAGTCATATTTTATCCGCTATGAAAGAAACTGATTGAGTGATGCATCTTCTGTTTTCGTTTGGTAACTTATATTCTCCGCCATGTTTTTAATGTAGTCGTTATGTAGGATGAGAAATCGCTTCATGTAATTATCCAGAAATATCCAATCTACGAAGCACCCGAGAATGCCAAGCGGCGACGCAAAATCGAGCGCGTCAATCATCAACGTGCCGCCTTCTTGTGGCTCAAAGACATGCTGATGCCGTAAGTGTTTGAACGCGCCGCGCTGCATTTCATCAACGAACAAACGCGGGCGCTTAAACTCTGTGATGCAAGATGTAAGACGCTGTCGCATGAAGAGGTGAGTCGCTTCCCAAGTTACTTCGTCGCCCAACTGCATCATGCCGCTTGTAACGCCAGCAACGGCGCGTTCGTTCGTGATGCTTGTCGAAGCCATATGCACATCAACGCTGCGCGATAGATCGAAACACAGTTCAATTGGTGCGCGGATAAAAGTTTCAAGCTGGATTAATGGCATACTTTTCTTCTGAAACGGAGATGGATTGGACGGGCAAGACGACGCGCACCAGTGTGCCGCGATTGTTGTTCGGTTGAATTTCGATGCGTCCGCCGTGCGCTGTGATGATGCCGTAGCAAACGGCGAGGCCGAGACCTGTGCCGCTGCCTGCTGGCTTGGTTGTATAGAACGGATCAAAGACGTGCGCGAGATGCTCGGGCGCGATGCCCGTTCCTGTATCTGTAATTTCAACGAGGATTTCACCAGCCTGTGCGTCGCGGTGTGTGGTAATAAAAAGTTCTTTGTCGCCTTCGCCGCACGCCAACGCATCGCGCGCGTTGAGCAATAAATTAAGAAAGACTTGCTGAAGCTGATTAGCGTCGGCGAAGACACGCGGCGCGTTCGCATCTCTTTTCACGGTAAGATGTAATTGCTGAAAAACTTTATCGAAGCTGGCGAGCCGTATGCTGGCGTCAATAATTTCGTTGATGTCGAGAGAGAGCCGCGAGGCGGGGCGCACACGAGCGAAGTCCATCATATCGCGCAAGACTTGTGTGATGCGCGCGATCTGTGTCGAGATAAGGCGCAGCATCTCGCTTGTGACTACGTCGCCTGTCGCGCGTGTTTGCAGCATTTGGATCAAAGAGGAAATCGAAGCGAGCGGATTGTTGACTTCGTGTGCGACTCCGGCGGCGAGAGTTCCGGCGGCGGCGAGCTTTTCAGCGCGGATCAGTTGTTCGTTAAGCCTGTGCAGTTGCTCTATGTCGGCGGCCATCTTGCGGCTCATTTCGTTGAAGGACGCGGCAAGTAATCCGACTTCGTCGTTACTGTGTAAATCAACCTGCGCGCCATATGCGCCGCGCGCGACTTCAACCGCCGATTCTGTTAAGCGGCGCACGGGGCGAGAAATGATGCGGACGACGAGTGCGACGAGAACCAGATTCGGCGCAAGCGCAGTGATGACGCTGAAGACAAGATAGCGCCGCCACGCTTCGATTGTTTGCCCTTGACTGAAACTCCACCACACAATCGGAATTTGTAGTAGAAAGAAACTCGACACGGCGACGATGGCGATGGAGAGCGCGACTTTGTAAGCGATGGGGAAGAAACGAAATTGATCGAGCGCCGATTGCAGCGAAAAGAGTTTGAAGTTGGTGATCGCGTAAGCGTAAATGACGACGCCGAGCAGCACGAAAACGGAGCCGATGGGCAGCAACGTATAGATGCCGAAAAGTGGCAGGGCGATGTTGGCGAGCGTGTTGAGCGTGCCCGTGATGACGAGCGCCCAGAGAATTGCGCCGAGTTGTTGTCCCCAGAGCGTGCCACGATAAGAACGATATTTTGCGTATAGAATTACGAAGCCGTAAGCGAAAACGCCGTATGCGTAAAGACCGAAAGCGTAGGCGAGCGGCGTTAGTTGAATGACAAACTTGGCATCGGCAAAGCGCACATCTTTCCACATCATGCCCAGAAACACGGCGGGCACAAGCACTATGCCGGGCGCGAACAACACTGCGGCGCGTTTGACGTTGACGGGATTGTTTTCCGGGAAGACCCACGCGAACACAACAAGCGAGTATTGCAAAAGCAGCGCGATGAAAAAACTTGTGTTTGCCCACCACGCGGCAGAACCCTCGCGCGCCGCAAAGCCCCACAAAGCGATGTCCTTAATTGTCCACAACGCGAGGCAGAGCACAAAGACTGCGAACGTTTGGTGCGTGCGGCTGCGCGGCGCGGCGACGAAAACGTAGAAGCCGAGCAGCACAAGCAGAAAAAGCGAAAGCAACAATAGTGCAAGCAGCATGAAAAGTTTGCGGCAGCCAAATTCAAGCGTCAGCCGAATGCTTTTCTGTGAACTGAAAACCGAAAGCTGATCGCCATCAAATGTTTTACAGTCCAATGAATCAGCGCGACGATGATTGCCGTGATCCCGCACGCGAGCAGCCAAAGTTGGCGCGCTTCGATCATACCACCGCGCGCTTGCGAACGATGAAGCGGCGTAAACAATACTACTGCGTCAAAGGCGATCAGGTAATTCAGGCTTGCGTGAATGTCGTGCGCGGCAAGCGGTCTGCCGAGGCAGTGCGCGTAACATGTGTTGTCAAACGTGATTCTTCTACGTGCGAGGAAAGATGTACGTCTTTGATAGTTTTCGTGTCGAGGAAGCGCAGGCGTGCACATTCTGCGTCGAGCAAGCGCGCGATGCGAAGCACGGTTTCGCGGTCTTCGAGAAGCGACGCGAGGTCTATGGCGTGCCCGTAAACATGCAAGGTGCGTGCGGATAGTTCCTGTTCTTTTAGCCAATCAACGGGCGAAGCTGAAGAAAGAGCGTGAGTAATGTCGTGCGCTTTTGTGAGCGATTGAACAAATTGCTCACGTGCCGAGCGAAGGTGCGCGGCGAGGCGTGCGGCGTTGCGCCTGTGAATGCACAAGCCTGCGAGAAGCAGATCGTCGCCGCGCCGTCCGCCGATTCGCGCAATCTCCATTTCGCGCGCGGAAGGATTAATAGAATTTACGTTGGCAAGCTGTGTCAGCCCGACGTATGTTTCGATGATCCGGCGACATTCATAAATGAGGCGCGCGCTTTTCTCCGCATCGTTCAGGCACATCAATTCGTGCAGGTCATCGAGCGCCGCGAGCAGTTTACGTGCAGCCATTCCAATTTTAGTGGAGTCTGCCGGATCGATCTGATCTTGAGCGAAGACTGCGAACGCACGCTCGCTATTGCGAATGCGCCGCATCCACGCGAGCGGCCACAACATAGTTGCGCCGGATACTTCAACGAGACGCTTCATCAAGCTCTCGCTCGAAGTTTGCCCGAGAAATGATGCGACGCCGTGGGACGCTGCGATTGCCATGTAGATAACCAGAATTTCGCTCAAGTGCATTACACGAATGCGACATGGCAACGTTTATGCCAGCCTTGCCGCGCCCTGCTAAGAGAGCCTCGCTCATTCACCTTTCTTGTTACCCGCCAAACACTTAGTCGGTTTTTAAGTGTTTTCATAGTGCCGCACAAAAGGGAATTTATGCATAACCTTGGTTGGCAAAGCGCAAGGCACGATGCTCTTTCTGGCGTTATGCAAAGTCGAGCGCAAAAGCTCACACAGCTTTCCGGCCGAGCCTTACGAAGGAAGTATGGCGCGACGATCCTGACAATTCTTCACTGCGCGGCTTACGGCGCGTGAGTTTGTCTTTTGTACGAATTGATTTTGTACGAACAAACGTGCCTCATAATTCACCATGTACGCATTAAGGCCACACCTATTGGCGCGTCATGCGTCTTGAGCCAAGAGTTGATTGAAGCTTGCGGTTAAGATTTTGAAGCCGTAATTTCTGTTCGTTCGCGCCCAAAAGATTTTCCGGCAGCGAGTTTTATTGCTTTACTGATGACCAAGACGAAAATTTCTGCGACAAACTGTGCGTTTCCGGCGTCTAAAGAATCAAGCGTGGAAGGGTAACCGGGCGTGAGCGGTAGGTTGAATTTTGTGGCCTATCGTTTGCTTTAGAAATGTCCGTGCGAACGATTAAGACTGCGAGGCGAAGTTTAATTGAACTTTATTGCGGAAAAATCGTTCAACAATAAATATTAAGGAATCATTCAGACAGAAAGACAGGTCAACATGACTACTAAAATCCCGATCAAAGTAATTAAGCGCGATGAGCGAGATCGTCAAGAAAAAATCGCCGCAGAAAGCCAGCCGCAGTTAACGGCGCAACAAACCGCACGTGAAATGGTCGCCAACGTCAGCAACTGGGTCAGCGAATTTCAACAGAAACGCCGCACAGAGACTTCGCAGGCGATCAAGCAATTGTTAAAGGACACAACAGCGCGGCCGACCGAAGCATAACGGTTTGCCATCATCCGGCCTGCAAACAGAATGACGCTTTTTCGTTCTGCGATACATCGGCTGAAAAATAAATACCGAGGGAGCACATCTTTTGCGAGATGCGCTCCCTTTATCTTTTCCGCTCCGAACGCAAAATTTCGCTTTCAAAACAGCGCGCGTCGTGCTTAATATATATGCACGCAGCAAGCTTTTATATTGTCAGATATTTTGTCAGCAAAAATCAGGGCAGCGAAGTAAGGCGCTGTTCTTTGTAAATTTTCGAGGAGGAAACAGAAGTTCATGACTTACGTTGTTGTCGAGCCGTGCGTGAAATGTCGTTATACTGATTGCGCGCTGGTGTGCCCTGTCGAAGCTTTTCATTTGGACGAAGAGATGCTCGTGATTAACCCTGACACGTGCATTGATTGCGATGCGTGTGTGCCGGAATGCCCTGTCGAAGCGATTTTCCCGGAAGACGCCGTGCCGGAACAATGGAAGCATTATACGCAACTGAACGCCGAGAAAGTGGCAAGCGGGCTACCCATCATCAGCGAGAAACTCGATCCACTGTGTTAAAACCGCCCGCGCCCATAATGTTGCAAAAGAGAAGAGGCTGCTCTCGCAAGAGAACGGCCTTTCTTCATTATCGTGCGCAGGTTTGGGCACGCCCACCATCAATGGAGTACGTCGCGCCGGTAATCCATGCGGCGCGCTTCGATGCTAAATAAAGGATCAGTTCAGCGACCTCTTGCACTTCGCCGACGCGTCCGAGCGGGTGCGTCTGTTTCGAGCGTTCGAGAAACGCCGCGTAGTCCGTTTCGTTCATGCCGCCGCGCTTGTGTATCTCCGTTACGACGACGCCCGGATTGACTGCGTTGACGCGCACACCTTGAGCCGCGAGTTCGAGCGCCGCACAGCGCGTCAGTTGATCGAGTCCGGCTTTTGACACACAGTAAGCGAGCACACCGGGAAACGCGCGCAAGCCTGTCACGCTCGACACGTTGACGATGCTGCCTTTTTCGCGCGTGAGAAACGGAACGGCCTGCTGCATTAAGTAAAAGGCCGCGCGCAAATTGACGTTAAGCATCGCGTCCCAATCGTCAAGCGCGGTGTTTTCAATTGTGCCGTTGCTAATGTGCCCTGCGGCGTTGACGAGAATATCAAGCTTTCCGAATCGCTCAATCGTCGCGGCGATTATTCGCTCGGCGTCTTTTTCATGTGTGACATCCGCGCGGATCGTGTGCGCTTCGCCGCCCGCTACTTTTATCTCTTCCGTAACTTCTGCGAGACGTTCTTCGTTGCGTCCGACAATCGCCACAAACGCTCCCGCTTCCGCAAAACGCAGTGCGGTCGCATAGCCGATGCCGGAGGTTGCGCCCGTGACAATCGCTGCTTTCCCTGCCAACTCTTTGTCCATTTTTATCTCCATAACTTTTCACACGACGTTTCGCTTGACGACTGCCTTAAGAAAACTTATTGCGAGCGCAGTGCGTCTGAAGTGCTATTAAACGACATGCTACTACATACAGCCGTTTTTGCCGTCAAAACAGAGCGCGGCAAAATGCTTCTTTACGTTGCAGCGTATATTTGTCGCGCAGCCAAACTGGATTTGAACGTCGCCTTTCCCGCATAATCGTATATTGACAGACGAAGCCGAAAAGTTGACTATTAAATTCCGTTTCAGCCTGCGCCGCAACGCCCCCGATAGTTTTGGCGGCAAAGGTAATATGGTTGGGGTTATTTATCGCGCGGCACACTTAGTGAAGACACGCGCTGAGATAGCGGAACGAAGCGGGCGCGAGTGGAAATTTTACGGGTATGCCTGCGCACAAGCGGCATTGCTACTAAAAACCAGAGCGCAAAGCGGCGCACGGGAAAATGTTTGAGAGAAATTAAATGATTAGCCAGCGTTGTCCAAAATGTGGCAGCCGACGCATCCGGCGCGGTTACAAGCCGACGCCATTACTGCTGCGTATGTTTGGTATTTATGATCTTCTATGCAATCATTGCAATCTGCTGTTCAGAGGATTCGCAGTTCCCGGCACAGTGTCGAAGCCCGGCAGCCACAGAAAAAAGCAGTTAGCTGTAGAAAAGCAGGAAACCAAAGACCCGATCTGAATTTGCTTTCGCCGGACTAGCGATTATTCAGAAGCAGCTTTTCGGCGGTTCGGCTCATCTTTAAGAATTGCTCGCTCACGGCTCAATTCTATGCCTTCAAGAATTGAATGATTTGTAGGAGTTGACTATGAAACTTACCACGTTGACCTTCATCTTTGCGCTGTTGGCCTGCTGTGCTATCGCGCCGCTCGTTGACGCGCAGGAACAGAGCCAATCGCCGCCACAGCAAGCGAACCTTTCCGCGCCCGCGAGCAGTTCGGTTTCGTCTACTGTTGATAACCAGGGCATTAGAAATTACTTGCTCGGCCCCGGCGACACGCTCGACATACGCGTCTTCGCGCAGCCGGATATGAACTGGACGGGTGAGGTCGATAGCGATGGCAATATCTCTTCGCTGCCCTTTGTCGAAACTCCGATTCGTGCGCAATGCCGCACCGAAAAGGACGTGCAAAAGGATGTCATCGCGGTTTACTCGAAGTATCTGAAAAACCCGCAAATCAGTGTGCGCACGACGGGACGCAATAGCCGCCCACCGGCAATCGTGTTCGGTGCGGTGAACGCCGCGTCGCGCGTGCAGATGCAACGCCGCGTGCGTTTGAGCGAACTGATCGTCGTCTCCGGCGGCATCACGGAGCGCGCCAACGGCACAATTCAGATTCTTCATACAGAACCTGTGATGTGTCCCGAACCCGGTGAGATTGTTGAGCCTATCGCAAATAAAAAGGGCATCGTCCCTTTCAAGGTCTATAAGATTGCCGATTTAATGGCCGGCAAAGAAGAGGCTAATCCGATCATTCGTCCCGGCGACATCGTGACCGCTTCGGTGGCGGAACCGGTTTACATTACGGGCAGCGTCGTTGCTCCGCAGGGCGTTTATCACCGTGAGGGATTGACGCTCGGGCGCGCTCTGGCGCAGGTCGGCGGCACAAAAAAAGAGGCCAAAGCCACGGACGTTCGCATTTACCGGCAGAAACTCGGCACGAACGAGCCGGAAGTGATCCATGTTGATTACGCCGCCATCAAAAAACAGAAGCAGAAGGACGTAATCTTGATGCCTTACGATATTATCGAAGTGCCGGAGGCGGGGAAACTTTCCAGACAAATGGTCTTGAGTACATTAACCAGCAGTTTACTCGGCGTCGCGCCACAGGCGCTGACAGGATTCGGAACCACTCTTCCCTATCGCGTGTTGAACTAAGTGGTCATAAATTCGGCTCGGGATAGGAGGTTGGTGCACACTGCCAACCTCTTATTCTTTTAACTGTTCACTCCAGCTACTGCGGCTACCCTGTACGAGCTGTGCCCGCCTTATGGTAAAGTAGCAAATCATTACCACATAAAATAGTTTGGAGAAACGAAAAATGAGTGCAAGAGCGACAACCCCTGCGGGCGCTCGCAGCAAGCGGCGCCTGACAACTTTCGCGTGGATCGCCGGAACATCGGCGGTCATTATCGCGTTGCTCTACACGGAGCAGATCGCATTACTATATGTGCTGGCGACGCTCGGCGTGACGGTGTTATTAATCGTTGTCGCGTTAGCGGACTTGGGCGGCGCGCGGCAGCCTTTCACAGAGCCGCGCCCGGCAGATGATTCAGCCGCGCTTGGCGATAACCTGCTAACGCCCACTACGCCTACGATGACGGCGACAGCGGGTAACGTGGCTTCCCATAGCTTGCGCGCGAGGAAGGCGAAGCGCAGCTAAAGGCTCACCTTCAGTGTTGCTTGCACGCGCCGCCGCTCATTCCCGGGAACTTCATTTGGCGCGCTTTTCTGTGCCCATTTAATTTAGTCCCCGCCGTTTTATTTAACGCACGGCTGCTATGCGTTCCCTTAACCTGCACACGAAGACGACCACGCTGGCTTCGGCGATTACGCTCATGGTGCTCGGAGCGGCGCTCGCGCTCGTCAGCGTGCGCGTTGCAGACATTGTTGATAAAGAGCAACGCGACCGCGCGCAACTTCTGGTTATTAACTTCGCCGATCAAATCAGCCACATGCCGACGCCGCGTGATCCGCAAATGTTGGCACAGGCAGCCACATTAATGCGCGGCGCACACAGGGAGATTGTTGCCGTGCGCGTCTGGCAACGCGTCGGCGGCGTTTACAAAGTAACTGCTGAGGCTGCCGGAAGCACATCCGCCGAAAATCTGCCCGACGAAACCATTGACGCACTGCGCGCCGGACTCGATTCCCGCATCGTCAAATCTCTTCCTAAAAGCGCCGACTCCTCACTCTATCGCGTTGTTTCGCCGATCACTGACTCCGTAGAACAGGCGTGGCCAGACGTGCAAGAAAAACGTTTTAGCGGTGCGGTCGAATTAATTGAACGCCTCGATGATGCGCCGCTGATCGCGAGAGGTTTTGAGCGCACTGCAATATGGATGGCGCTCGCGGCTGTGCTGATTATCACGCTCGCCATCTATCTGCTGTTCCGTCAAATAATTTACCGCCCGATTGAGCGCCTCTTATTTGCCATGTCACGCGCTGAAGCGGGCGATTTAAGTGCCATCGCGCCCACGCGTCCACCCGATGAAATAGGTCAGTTGTCGCGTGGCTTTAATCGCATGATCGAGCGTATTCGCGGCATGACCGAAGAACGCGAAGCGCGCGCCGGGCAGTTGCAGGAACGCGTGCATGAAGCAACCGGCGAACTCGCACGGCGCAACAATCAATTGGAAGAGATTAATTTGGAGTTGTGGCAAACAACGCGCCGCCTGACGGAACTCGAACGCCTTGCCGCTGCAGGGCAAACCGCCGCGCAATTTGCTCATGAAGTCGGCACGCCGCTTAATTTAATCAGCGGCCACGTGCAATTGCTGCGCGCCCAGCTAAGAGAAGACACGCGCGCAGACGCACGTCTTGAGACGATCAGCGCGCAGATCGAACGTATCGAACGCATTGTGCGCAGGATGCTTGATCGCACACGGCAAGAAGCAATCGCGCACGTTGACGTAGACATTCATGCGTTGCTGCTGCGCACCTTTGATGCCACTGCGCCAACACTTGAAGCACGCGGTGTGCATCTGGACATCACGCAGCTTGCGGCGGAGTTGCCCTTCGTCAAAGGCGATGCGGATCGTTTGCAGCAGGTCTTTATCAATCTCATTAACAACGCGCTTGATGCGATGCCCGCTGGCGGAAATTTGCGTGTCAGCGCGGGAATCTTATCCGCCGTAGATGCTTCCGGCAGAAAAGAAAAGGGCGTTGCGGGAAAAGAGAAATCTTTGGCAGGCACACGCATCTTCGTCGAGTTTGCAGATACGGGTTGCGGCATGACTGCAAACGTTCGCACACACATTTTCGATTCCTTCTACACGACGAAAGAAAGGGGGCACGGCACAGGTCTCGGCCTCTTCGTCGTGCGGCAAGTCGTGCATGAGCATGGCGGCGAAATTGAAGTTGAAAGCGAACAAGGCGGCGGCGCGCGTTTTCGACTTAAACTTCCAGCAATAGAAAAGGAATGTCTGCCGCCGCCTGAACACACCACCGTGCCGCTTCAAACAATCGCATCGTAATGTCTGTATCAGCGAACGTAAAAATAGATTCGGATATGAAACGCATTCTTGTGGTCGATGACGATAAAGCGTCTTGTGAGCTGTTGCGCGAAATTTTTGCGGCGCAGGGTTGGAGTGCGGAGACTGCGCAGACGCCGCGCCAAGCGATTGCCGCCGCTGCGAGCGAAAAGTTCGATCTCGTCGTCAGCGATATTAATTTAGAGGCGGAAGAATCAGGTCTGGATATCTTGCGCGAACTGCGCGACAAATGCCCTGTGATTCTAGTAACCGGCTTCGGCACGCTCGAAGCTGCCGTCGAATCTTCGAGAGAAGGCGCGTGGGATTTTATTTCCAAGCCGTTCAAAGTCGAAGAAGTAGTCATCGCCGCGCGCCGCGCGCTCGAACGAAAATCGGATGGCGAGGGCAACGACGGCAAACATCAGGACGAGGCTTCGGATCATCTTTCCGCGCGCTACGAAGTCGCAGGATTGATCGGACGCGCGCCAGCGATGATCGAACTCTACAAAGAGATCGCGTATGTTGCGCCGTCGCGTTCCACCGCTTTGATAATCGGCGAAAGCGGTACCGGCAAAGAACTCGTCGCGCGCGCCATTCATCACATCAGCCCGCGCGCCGCTCATCCGTTCGTCGCCGTGAACTGCGGCGCGCTCACTGAAACTCTGCTCGAAGCAGAATTGTTCGGCCACGTGCGCGGGGCTTTCACGGGCGCAGTTAACGACCGCAGAGGTTTGTGGGAAGAAGCCGAGGGCGGCACGCTTTTTCTCGACGAAGTCGGTGAAACAAGTCACGCGATGCAAATCAAATTACTGCGCGCCTTACAGGAAGGCGAGATACGCAGAGTTGGCGCGTCGCGCACGATACGCGTTAACGCGCGCGTCGTGGCGGCAACGAATCGGAATCTGGAAGAAGACGTTAAGTCCGGCAAATTCCGCGCCGATCTCTTCTATCGTTTGAGCGTCGTCACGCTGGTTGTGCCGCCGTTGCGCGAGCGGCGTGGAGATATAACGCTTCTCGCCGAACGCTTTTTACGCGCAGCCTGTTACGACGGCAAGCGTCGCCTGCGTCTGACGGATGCAGCGTTGCGCTTGCTGCTCGTTTACGATTGGCCGGGAAATGTGCGCGAACTCGAAAACTCCGTCGAATATGCGGCGTTGCGTGCGCGCGGCGCAGAAGTGGAAGCTGAAGATTTGCCCGCCAAAGTGCAGGCCAGCGATGTTGACGCGCATGGCCGCACAACCTCGTCTACAGCACACTCCGCGCTGGCCACCGTCCACGCCGATGATCTGGTGTCGCTCGACGAATTGGAACGACGCTATTTACTTTACGTGCTCAAAGCTGCGGGAGGTAATCGTACACGCGCCGCAGAAATCCTCGGCATAGACCGCCGCACGCTTTATCGCATGGCCGAGCGATTCAGAATCAAGCTCGAAGAATGAATGAACGGGAAGTTCTGAAGCGGTATTTTGAGACGGAAGATAAAGCTTGGAATGGAAGATAAAAGCTAAAGAGAATTCTTCAACGCGTCTTTCCAAGTATGACAGCTGATTTGAAGATTAACTCTTACGGCAGTTGCGTTTGATCGTCGGGCGGGGCTTCAATTGTCTCCGACTGCGCTTGCAACGTCAGCTCATCCAAATCTTTGTTGAGGGCGGCGAGTTGCCGTGTGGCGTTTGCGTCGGATAAACCACCGCGTTGAACTGTGCGTTCGGCGCTTTGAATATTACGCAAGGCGGCGTGCAGCGCGCGGTTGGCGCGTTCGTCGCGCGTTTTCGCGCGAAGCGCGCGAGTCATTGCGGCTTCGGCTTGCCCGAGCGCGCGCAAGGCCGCTTCGTGGCTTCCATGCCGCGTTTTGTCCAGATGCGTGATTGCTTCGGCGATGCGATCTCCGGCTGTCTCTATATCCGCATCGCGTACAGGCAGATTCGGTGTGATAGCGATGGGCTGCGCGCCGTTTGCGGGAAGCCGTGCCGAACGGCTGGCAGCAGTCGTCACGGTTTCTTCGACAGGACGCGATGTGCAGGCTGAGAGTGCCACGCCGCAAATCGCAGTGGCGATCAAGTACACGATGGCAGTACGGCAGCGGCTTAACATCGCTGCGTTGCGTATTGCTGAAGATATGTGGCCGCTTAATTTCATTACGCGTACTTCGGGCAACAATTTTCCTCAATAACCGGCTCAGCCGTTAAGTGTGGCGGCACGATGCGTATTATCAAACACAAAAAGAAAATAGGAAAGGGGAGCGTCTACCTCCTCATAATAGCCGCTGCCCCTCTCCAGATGCGCGAGCAAAATCACCAGATGGCGAACTGTTCGCGCCATTCGCCTGCGTTGTCCGTCCACCCTAACTCTTGAAGCGATGTACGGCGGCGCAAGTCGAAGGTATTCAGTTATCGAGCGGCAGATTCGCTCTACCGCTCTTGACGTGATAAGCGCGGTCAGATTAACGGTTTGAGTTGCCGCCCGACATGTTGCCGCTCATATTGCCGCCCGACATGTTGCCATTCATGTTGCCGCCCATGCTGCCGCCACGATGGTGGCGACGATGTTTGCGATGGCGACGATGGTGGCTGCCCATGCGGTGATGGTGCGAAGTGCTGGTAGTCGAGGTTGTCGTAGAGGTTGTGCTGGCGCTGCCCATGTTAGAGTTCTGCGCGAAGGCGAGACTGCTAAAGCACAACACGAAGGCCAGAGTCAGAACGATTCCAAGTTTGTTTCTCACGGTTGATTCTCCTGTTTAGCGCGTATAGCGCGGCATAATAATATTAGTCTGTCATTGAGCGAGACGGATAATTCGCATGGCTGCGTCCGTTGAGCATTCACGCTCGCTGCTTTACCTACGCGCTATTGCTGTGCAACAGTTGTGCCAGCAGATACGTCACGTCCCCCTCTAATTTGCGCCCATTTCGCGGCGTGAATCCCTTCGCGCGTTGAAACAACGTGTGGCGATTGTGTAAAGCAAGCAAAGCTGCCACAAAGAAAAAGCAAAGCAGGAAGGCAAAGTCGGGCGGCAAATGGCGACGGACATGCCGCGTCCTTACTCTCGCCCCCGACGCTCCAATTTCTGCATAATTATTCGCCGCTCTTGTTTTACCTTTTCGTTGCGCCTTATAATTTCAAGAGAAAAAAGCAGCTTGAACGGTCAATTTGCTTGATTTCGCTGAAAAACTTTGTTGTGCATTGATAAACTTTGCGACTTGTATTAGGATAACTGTCGTTGCAGCCCTGACAACCGTTATAAACTTCCTAAAGAGGAGTACGAGTTGTCGTTAATCCTTGCGGATAAATTAATTTTAGGAGCCGACGAAAAGATCACGCTCCTTACTTCCAGAGCAGTACGGTTCGATTTATTACTTTCCTTACCGGATTTGAACCATCTCAATGAGAATCCAGAGGCATCAAAGCCCGGAATATTAAACGCGACCGTATAGTTTAAGGCTTAGTTTCGCGCAAAATGGATTAGTGCCTGAAGGCTCTTTATAATTTTCCCGTAAATCGTGGTTATCTCTTCGATCCCACGCGTCGCCAGCGCACGGCAAAGATTCCGGCGCAGGCTTTTCAAGTTAACCATCAATTGAGGATTTATAATGCACAGATATCTGCTGGCTTTGCTTCTCGCTTTCACCATTGTGTTCGGCTCGGTCGCGCCTGCGCACGCCTATTCACTGCAATACACAGATTCTTCGGCTACGAAACAGATTAAGTGGCCAACCACTACTATCACCGTCGCTTTGTCGTCTTCGCTCTCGACGCAGCAACCTAACATCAAATCCGGCAGCGACGTGATCGGCGCCGTCCGTAGGGCAATGGCGCATTGGTCTGCGGCGTCCAACATACGTTTTGTCGAGACTTCGTCGAGTGCAATCTCGATCAGTCCGAATAGCAGCGGCGGCGACGGCATTAGCTTAATCACCGTCGCCAACACACCGGAAAACGCTTCTGCCTTTCCAGCATGTGGTAGCAACCCGATGATTACCGGGCGAACGCGCGTTTTCTATAACCCGGACACAGGCGGCATCACTGAATCGGATATTGCCATTAATCCCTGCCAGCAATTTTCGACAGACGGCACAACCAACACTTACGATCTGGAATCAACGCTGACGCATGAGTTCGGCCACTTTCTCGGCCTTGAACATTCAGCCGTCGTCGGCGCGACGATGCAGCCGCGCCAGGGTCTCAATGGACTTTACAATCTACCTACGCTGACCGCGCGGACGCTTTCGCTTGACGATGACATGGGGGTACGCACGATTTACGGCCCGCGCGTCGGTGGCGGAATTGAGGGAACGATTACCTTCGCTGGCGGGACTCCGGCCTTCGGCGCACATGTCTGGGCTGAAGACGTTAGTACAGGCAGAGTCGCCGCTGGCAACATCAGTTTGCCGAACGGTGCTTATTTCATAAACACAGGGCTGGGCACATTCCGCTTAATGGCGGAGTATTTGAACGAGCCTATCGCCGCATCGGAAATTTCTTCGAGCGGTGGTGCATACGGCGGTCTGAGAACTTCGCAGCCACCGTTTCGCGTGGTCGAGTTAGGGCAATTCAGCGTCGCCGATGCAACCATCATTGTTCCAATTTCGCTTTCAAGCACGCCGCCATCACTCAATCCTCGTATCTTTGGCATCAACTCGCAACTTTCAACTATCGCCGTCCCGCTTGTCGCAGGCAATGCGTATACGGTCTTTGTTGGCGGCGACGGCGTGGATCAAGTGCCCGGCTCCGGCATCAGCGTTACCTCAAATTTATTCACTGTTGATCCGGCGAGCCTTCAGCAGTACGGCACGAGTTTCGGTACGCCGTATCCGATTATCAGTTTCAACGTTCGGGTGGCCGACAACGCGACGGCGGGTGATTACAGTATTCGTTTGCAATCAGGTACGGGTGAGGTTGCCTATCTCGCCGGCGTGCTGACGATTGATCCGTTGAATAACACTGCCTCCGCCAATCCGATAGATGATATACCGTTCTTTGTGCGGCAGCAGTATCTGGATTTTCTCAGTCGTGAACCAGACCAGACCGGACTCGCCACCTACGTGCAACTCCTGCAGCAATGTCCGAACGGCGGCTACGGGGAAAATAATCCGCAGTGCGATAGGGTAAAGGTTTCCCTCTCGTTCTTTCAATCCACTGAGTTTCAGGCCAGGGGCTTCTTTGTCTATCGCTTCTATCAAGTAGGTTTGGGCAGACGTCCGACGTATGCGGAATTCATTGCTGACCGGCAAAGAATCGGCGGTGCGCAGTCGCCAGAGCAGGAAGCCGCGTCAAAAGTCGCCTACATTAACGACTTTGTGCAACGACCAGAGTTTGCAAACAGATTCAATCAAGCGCAGTTCCAAGACCCTGCCGCCTACGTCAGAGAACTGGAAAGAATTGCTGGCGTCACGGTCAGCAATGAGGCACAGTTAATCAGCGATCTGCGAACAGGGGCTAAAACCAGAGCAGAGGTCTTGCGAGCGATAGTGGAGACGCAGGAAGTCTTCAATAAGTATTACAATCAAGCGTTCGTCGCACTGCAATACTTCGGCTATTTGAAGCGTGATCCAGATCAAGAGAGTTTTCTGAGATATGTGCAACTCATAGATTCAACAGGTGATTATCGCCATTTGGTCTTTGGCTTCATCTACTCTGCCGAATATCGCTCAAGATTTGGAACGCCGTAAACGTTGTTTGAGTAGAGAATTGCTTACTTAACCGGTTACGGTTGAAAAATACGTTTGACTTGTGCATAATCTGTCTGCGCTCGCCTCCCCGGTGAGCGAAGTGGTCGCGTGGGGTGAGGACACGTGGCCTTAGGGTGGGGGTTGTGGGAGACCCCCGCCCGCTTATTTTTTACGCCACACGCTTTCGTCCGCGCGTTCCACTCAAGACAATGTTTGTTAGTCTCAATCAAGCGTATTTATTGCTCCATGAATTATCAGTCGCGCAACAATCCAAACGTGGCTTGGACTCACGATTATGATTGCCTGCGTGTGTGCTGCTGCGCTTTCGCCCGAATCCGTTCTGGGTAATCTTAGGTGCGGGTCTTGCGCGTTTTGTATTCGGAATATGGTTCGGTTAGTGAATTGGAAGTTGATTTTGTATTCGTAGCAAAAGTAAAGCGGGCACCACCATCACGGTGCCCGCTTCTTATTGAGCTTAAAATGAGCCGAACTGGGCTCGAACCAGTGACCCGCTGATTAAGAGTCAGCTGCTCTACCAACTGAGCTATCGGCCCAATACGGAAAAATCTAACCGCTCGCGTGCGATGCTGTCAAGTGAGCAATAATTATTCATCCAGACTTACGCCAGCGCGAGTTCAAAGAGTCAATCGCCTTCTTCTGCGGCGTAAGCTTGCCTTATGTAAAATTCCCGCGAAATCTTCCAATGAAGCGTCGGGGACAGCGGCGTATCCTTTGCCCCAGACAATATGGTTTTTACCTTCTCACTCAAGCTTAAAATTGTATGTAATGACGCCGGAGACTTTCACAGGCTGGTGCGACAGCAGCGTCGGCGAAAATCTCGCTTGATAGGCGGCTTTCACTGCGGCATCGCGCAACAAAGGCGGGCCGTTCAAAGCTTGCGCAGAGATAACCTTGCCTTCTTCGTTCAATAGAACCTGCACGTTGACAGTGCCTGTTGTGCGCGTAGTTTTGGCGATGGGCGGATAAAGCGGCACAGGGTTGTATAACGCTTTGCCGTTGATGACGCCGAGCGAAACAAGAGGCGGAGTTTTTCTGTGCGTCGCTATGTGCGGCGGATCGGGCGGCAGTACGTTCTCAACTATGTCAATCGCACGTTTACTGCCGGATGATTTGGTGCTCGAACCTTTTGTGAACGACGGCATGTCGCCAGCGTTGCTGCCAATCGGATCAGAAGAAACCGCGCCGATTTTAGCATTCGGTAAAGCAGGTAATTCTTTGCTGCCCGTTAGCCCGATGGTGTCCGGCGGTTTAATTGAACTACGAATGTCGCTGATGAGATGTTGCCTGACGGGTACTTCGCTGATGTTTGTAGTTTGCGTTGGCAATCGTGGTGTGTCGCTGCGACGTTGTGGCGCGGTGATTGAGATGGTGCGTGGTATTAATTCCACTGTAACGGGCACAACGAGGCTTGCTGTGTCAAAGTTCTGCTCTCGCAATTGAGCATCGTAAGCATAAATGCTGGCGACGCCCGCGCACGCGATCAGGATGCCGTAAACTGCAAGTGTGCCGAGGAAAAAAATGCCTTTGCGCTCAAGTTCCTTTTTGTGCGAACTCGATTCGATGAGATTAGTGAACATCGTTTGTCTCCTTCGTTTGCCGGTGCCACGCGGGTCTCACGCGAAGAGAATCGAACATAGCTTTAGACTCCGCACAATCAAACTTGTTCCCGCAAAAACAGACGTTACTCTTTCGCGTCTGTACAGCGATCATAATTTCTTTTAGGATTAGCAATCGAAAATCTAAAGCTGCAAGGGGAGAAAAACGTTATGGCAACGAGCGCCGAATGGCATGAAGATTACGACAAGATGAGCGAAGGAACGCTCAACTTTTCGCGCGCGATCAAATCCGTGCAGGAAGAGTTGGAGGCCATTGATTGGTACAACCAGCGCGCCGAAGCGACAAAGGACGAGCAGTTAAAGCGTTTGCTGGAACATAACCGTGATGAAGAAATGGAACACGCGATGATGGGACTCGAATACCTGCGCCGCATTAGCCCGACGCTCGACAAACACATGCGCACGTTTCTCTTTTCCGAAGGGGACATCACCGAAGTCGAAGAAAAGATGGAGAAGCATTAAAAGTAGAACCTCTTTTAGTCATCTTTCAAATGATTACCGCACGTAAAAGCGCGTGGTTCGAGCGACTCTTCGCGCTTTACAATCGCCAGCTGATCGCACGCCGTTTTGAGGGATTGCGCGTCGCCGGTCTCGATCATTTGCGGGAACGAACGCCGGATGTGCCGCAACTTCTTTACGCGAATCATTCGAGCTGGTGGGACGGGTTAGCGCTGTTTCAGTTGGCGCGCGTGTGCAAGTTAGACCTCTACGCGATGATGGAAGAAAGACAACTGCGCAGGTATCCGTTTCACCGCAAACTCGGCGCGTTCTCCGTCGTGCGCGAAAACCCACGCGAAGCTTTGCGCAGCATTGAATATGCGGGCAATCTATTGCGCCACACGTCGCGCACGCTCTTGATCTTTCCGCAGGGCGCAACCGAACCGAACGATGTGCGGCCTCTCAAATTTTATACGGGCGCGGCGCACATCATCGAGCGCGTTGGAGAAATTGACGCGTTGCCCGTCGCCTTGCGTTATGAATTTTTAGATGACTTTCGCCCGCAGATAATAATTCGCATCGGAAAAGCAAAGCGCATCAAGGCGGCTGCTGATTTTGATGTGAAACGTATGACGCATAATTTTGCGGCCACGCTCACGAGCACGCTGGATCAAATTCGCGCGGATATTCTCACCAAAAATTTCCGCGATTACGAAGAGCTTGGCGCTTCGCTACGGCGACAAAGCAGGAAGCGTGGAAAGATCAAAAAGGATTTCATTGTAAGGAAGTAAAGCGTCTTGGCAAAAGCACCTTCGACTGTTTATGTATGCCAGAAATGCGGCAATCAATCTAGGAAGTGGTTGGGCAAATGTCCCGATTGCGGCGAATGGAATTCGTTTGTCGAGGAACGCACGCGCGACGCACGGAAAGAAGCGACGACGGGACGCGGCGGCTTCGGCTTGCGTCTGCGCGAAGTCTCGCCCGTCGCTTACAACGAAATCGAATCGCAGGATGACTCGCGCGTTTCATCCGGCGTCACAGAGTTTGACCGCGTGCTCGGCGGCGGCATCGTGCCCGGCTCACTGATTTTAATCGGCGGCGATCCGGGCATTGGTAAATCAACGCTGCTGCTACAAGTCGCGGACAAGTTGAGCGCGAGCGGCGCAACAGTCCTTTACGTTTCGGGCGAAGAATCCGAGCGGCAAATCAAGTTGCGCGGCGAACGGCTTGGAGTTGAAGCGACGAACCTTTTTTTGCTGCCGGAAACGAATCTCGAACGCATCTTCGATGAAGTCGAACGGATGAATCCGGGCGCGATTATTGTTGATTCAATCCAGACTGTGTTTTCGTCGAAGATCGAATCCGCGCCGGGCAGCGTGTCGCAGGTGAGGGAAGTCGCAGGGCAGTTTCTAATGCTTGCGAAGAACCACACGATCCCTGTGTTTCTGATCGGCCATGTCACGAAGGAAGGATCAATCGCCGGGCCGAAAGCTTTGGAGCACATCGTTGATACGGTGCTTTATTTCGAGGGCGAGCGTCATCACAATCATCGCATCGTGCGTGCGACAAAGAATCGTTTCGGCGCGGCGAACGAACTCGGTATTTTTGAGATGACGGGCACGGGATTGGTTGCGGTGGCGAATCCGTCGGAGATGTTTTTGCAGGAACGCCCGCAGGGAGTCGCGGGTTCAGTGGTCACGGCTTGCATGGAAGGCACGCGGCCTGTGCTGGTAGAAATTCAGGCGCTTGTGTCCGGCTCAAAGTATGGAACGGGGCGACGCATGACGCAGGGTGTTGACACTAATCGCGTCGCGTTGTTGATGGCGATGCTGGAAAAGCGCGTCGGGCTACAATTGCTCGGCGATGATGTGTTCGTCAATATCGCGGGCGGCCTTGAGGTTGACGAACCGGCGGTTGATCTGGGCGTGGTGGCGAGCATCGCTTCGAGTTTCAAGAACGCGCCGATTGATCCGCATGTAGCTGTGTTTGGCGAAGTCGGTTTGACGGGCGAAGTACGCGGCGCGATGCAGGCACAGGCACGCGCCAGAGAAGCGCAAACACTCGGCTTCAAAAAAATTATCATGCCCGCGTCGAATACTGTGGGGCTTGAACGCTTGCTCGGCCTGCGCGTCGTCGGCGTGCGCTCGGTTGAGGAAGCGCTTGATGAACTGTTTTAAGTTTTGTTGCAGAGAAATAGAGTTTACAAATGGTGCGTTATGCGCTTTCGTTCTGTGATGCCTGTGATATTCTGAGGTCATGATGAATCGAACATTATCAATCTTCTTTTTGCTAGTCTCGCTTGGCTCGCCCGTCGCCTTCGGGCAAACTAAACAAGTTTCCGTACCTGCCACTCAAGTCTTGACTGTCGGGGGCGAAGTCGCGCGTCCTCTCAAGTTGGGTGCTGCCGATTTAGCCAAACTCCCGCGTCTAACGGTGAGTGCTAAAGATCATGATGGAAAGCCAGCTACCTTTGAAGGAGTCGCCTTAGTTGAAGTCTTGCGCTTGGCTGGCGTGGAGTTCGGAGAGAAGTTGCGTGGGAAGAGTCTCGCTTTATTTCTCGTGGTGGAGGCGGCAGACGGATACCGAGTAGTGTTTGCCTTGCCGGAACTTGATTCAGCGTTCACCGATGAAGTCATCATTCTGGCAGGTCATCGGGATGGTAAAGCTCTCTCGGAGGCGGAAGGACATTGGCGCATTGTTGTCCCGAACGAGAAGCGACAGGCAAGATGGGTACGTCAGGTTGTCGCGCTCACGATACGCCGCGCGTAACAACGCTATTCAACCGGAGCGTGAATAGCGTTGCTTTCATGCGCGAGACTTGTTCGTATCGGCGGTTCGTCACGCCCGGTTAATTCCAGCGTTAGGCTGATTCGTATGGGTAAGATATGGGCATGAATATTCCGACAATTGAATACGAGCAGAAGCGGCACGTTTTTGAGCTTTGTAAATGGATTAATGAGAAGTTAGCGGAAATGGACACATTCCCTGACTTTGATACGATTTATTTTGAGAGAAAGGGAGAAAACGTAAAGAAGTTGATTGAGGAAGCAATGCCTCTTGCGTGTTTAGGGCTATATTTTTTCAGACCGGCAGATGATGTTTATCTAAAGTGCCTTACGGGTAATCAGCGTTATGATGCTGAGCTAAGTGTTACAGGGTGGCATAAGTTCGAGATTAAAGTGGAAGTGACGACCATTGAAACGGATGAATCTACGATGAGGAGACAAGCTCTTTCCAGACACGGCATTGTTTCAATGACAGGGAGTATCAAGAGAGAGGGAAGGAAAATCATATCTGAGCCTGAGATGGTAGATACGCATCTTGAAAACGAAAGATGGATAAATTCGGCTTTCGAGAGATTCCTGAAAAAAATTGAGCGTGTCTATGATAAAGACACGGCTATTCTTGTTAGCTTCGGCAGCTTTAGACATATACCGTTAAGCTATCGAGCCGAACTTATTGAAAGGACTGAAAAGTATTTTCTTAAAGAGAACCCGCAGATTTACGGAGTATATTACTGCTATGGCGATGATTTTGTAGTGGATGGTGTCAAATTTGAGCGTCGTAAATCAGCCTAACAACTCATTCAACCAGACTCACTATCAGCAACTCTTTTATCTTTGACGTTGATAGCTCGCCGGTTAGATTTCGGGTGTTGCGTAGGCAGTGAATAAAGTGAAAGTATTTCAATAGTCGCCGACATCCGGTGAGTCCGTCAATGTATGTAAAAACTCGAAAGCCGTACTCAGATGGGGATGGCTTCTCTGCAACATTTAGAGACTTTTCGTGACGCGCGTGTTCGCCTCATGCTAAGATGCGTGTGATATGCGCTCTGACATAATTCTTATACGCATCGTCTTTACAGCGATTCTCGTTACGTCCGGTTTCGTGCTGCATCCCGTCGTCGGGCATCCTTTGCTTTCGGCGGGCGCGGCGGCGTTGATTGCCGTGGCGATCATTTTCTTTGAACTGCGTATCCGGCGCGCTTCGCTGAAAACATTGATCGGTGCGGCGGTCGGCTCAATCCTCGGCATCATCGGCGCGTTTCTTATCGGCGTGCTTATCAGCCGTCAGGAATCAATGGCCGTCTCGCCCGAAACGAAAACTTTTCTGACGCTCGCGCTAACGTTCTTTATGTCTTACGTTGGCCTGATGGTTGGCGCGGCCAAAGGTGATTACCTAGACCTTTCGGCGCTCGGCGGCATCTTCAGCGACAAGGCGGCGCGGCGCGATTACAAAATTCTGGATACCTCCGTCATCATTGACGGGCGCATTGCGGATGTTGCGGAGACGGGATTTCTTGGCGGCACAATCGTCATTCCGCAATTTATCTTGCGCGAGTTGCAGCAGGTCGCAGATTCGCCGGATTCGTCGAAGCGCCAGCGCGGGCGTCGCGGTTTAGATATGTTGCAGCGTCTTCAAAACAACAACGCGCTCGATATTCAAATTGTCGAAACGGATTTCCCTGCGGTGCGCGAAGTAGATTTGAAACTCATCGAACTTGGTAAGCAACTTGACGCAGTGATCGTCACCAACGATTTCAATTTGAACAAAGTGGCGCAATTGCGTGGCGTCAACGTGCTCAATATTAATGAACTCGCTAACTCACTGAAACCAGTCGTGCTGCCCGGCGAAGCGATGCGCGTCTTTATACTGAAAGAAGGCAAGGAATACAATCAGGGCGTTGCTTATTTAGATGACGGCACGATGGTCGTCGTGGACAACGCGCGCCGCTTGATCGGCAAAAACGCGGATGTGGCGGTCACGAGTGTGCTGCAAACAACCGCTGGCAAGATGATTTTCGGGCGTCTTTGGGAAGAAGCGCCGGAGAACGGCGGCAGCAATCACGCAAATCACGTGAGCGGCGAACTGCGTACAACCAATGGCACCCGCCGCACCACGCCTGCGCGCGACACTCGCTCCGGTTTATCTGCTCCGGCGCGCGTCACAGACGAAGGCGAATCGGCAGCAGACTGAATCAAGGTAGGAAGTAGGAGTGTGGAAGTTAAGACAAAGCGCGCCGCTTTGATTCAACTTGTAACCATTAATTTCACGTCGCACGGCGCGTCCACACCTTCGGCCTTCAACTTTCTACTTTAATTGTCCTTTGTGTTTCTGCTTTATGAACGTCGCGATCATCGCCGCCGCAGGGCAGGGCACGCGCATCGGCGGCGCAACGGCAAAGCAGTTTCTCGAACTGTCGGGCGTGCCCGTCATCATTCATACGCTAAGACGTTTCGAGGAGTGTGCGGCGATAAACGAAATCATCGTCACGCTGCCTGCGCCGGATGTAGCGGGTTTTCTTGCGCTCGCCGGAAAATACAATTTGCGCAAAATCTCGCGCGTTGTGCCGGGCGGAGCAACACGCGCCGAATCGGTTGCGCGCGGATTACAGGCTATGCGCGAAACGGCAATTGGAATCATCGCTGTTCATGACGGCGTGCGTCCCTTCGTGACGCCCGATGAGATCAGCCGGACAATCGAAGCGGCGCAAGCAAGCGGCGCAGCCATCCTCGCCACACCCGCGACGGACACGATCAAGGAAGTGGAAAGCGACGTAGTGCAGCGCACACTTGATCGCGCTCGCTTGCGTCACGCGTTGACGCCGCAATGTTTTGATTACAATCTATTGCGCCGCGCTTATGAACAATTAAATGAATTGAACGTGGCGGAAATCACCGACGACAGTTTTCTCGTAGAGCGTTTAGGAGTTGCCGTGAGCGTCGTCGAAGGCTCCGCGCGCAATATTAAAATCACGCGCCCCGAAGATTTAGCGTTCGCCGAAATTCTCTTGAAGCAAATGTCAGATGTTGGATGTTAGCTGCCGGTTTACAGCTTCTTCTCACCAACACCTGAATTCTAAAGTTCGATATCTGATTTTATGTTTCGCATTGGCATTGGACATGACACGCATCGTTTGGTTGACGGACGCCCGTTGGTGTTGGGCGGCGTGCATATTGTTGAAAGCTTACGTGGAGGCTACGGGCATTCGGATGCAGATGCGTTGGCGCACGCGTTGACGGACGCGCTGCTCGGCGCGTTGTGTGAGGGCGATATCGGCGTGCATTTCCCGGACAGCGATCCGCAGTGGAAGAATGCGGATAGTATGCAACTGCTGGCGCGCGTAATGTGGCTGATGAGAGAGCGCGGATTTCGCGTTGTTAATGTTGATGCGACCGTGATGCTTGAAAGACCAAAGCTGCGTTCGTATGTTGCGCAGATGCAGGAGAACTTAGCGCGTATGCTCGGTGTCGGCAACGATTGCGTCAGCATTAAAGCGAAGACGGGCGAAGGTCTTGACGCAGTCGGGCGCGGCGAGGCCGTGACGGTACAGGCCATTGCGTTGCTGATGCACTTGTGAGGAGTTTATAAAAGTTTGCAACCGCAGGACGTGATACGCAAAAAGCGCGATGGCGCGGCGCTCTCAAAGAAAGAGATCGCTTTTTTTGTGCGCGGCGCAACGCAGAATGAGTGGGCGGATTACCAAACGTCTGCGCTGTTGATGGCGATTCTTCTCAACGGTATGACCGAAGCGGAGACGCACATCTTAACCGACGAGATGCTTCATTCGGGCGAAGTGCTCGATTTCTCGGACATCGCGCAACCGAAAGTTGATAAGCATTCGACGGGCGGCGTCGGCGATAAGACTTCATTGATTATTGCGCCGCTCGCTGCCGCCTGCGGTCTATGCGTGCCGATGATTTCGGGCAGAGGATTAGGACACACGGGCGGCACGCTCGACAAGCTCGAAGCGATAAAGAATTATCGCGTGCAGTTATCGCTCGCCGAATTTCGGAGCGTGCTATCGCGCGTCGGCTTTGCGATGATCGGGCAGACCAAAGAGATCGCGCCCGCTGATCGTAAGCTCTACGCGTTGCGTGACGCGACGGCGACAGTTGAAGCATTGCCGCTGATCGTTGCCTCGATTATGTCTAAGAAATTGGCCGCAGGGTTGAATGCATTGGTGCTGGACGTGAAGACCGGAAGCGGCGCGTTTATGGCAAATGAAGAGCGTGCTAAAGAGTTGGCGCGGGCGCTTGTCAAAACCGGCAACGCGTTCGGCGTTCGCACAGAAGCTTTGCTTACGGACATGAATCAACCGTTGGGGCGTGCCGTCGGCAATGCGCTTGAGGTGCGGGAGTGTCTGGATATTTTGCGCGGCGAAATGAACGAAGAATCGCGTCCCGTACACGATCTATCAATTGAGTTGACGGCGCGTATGGTTGCGCTGGCAAGCGGCGTTGATTCGTCACTCCAAGCGGCGCGCACGAAAGTAAAGCAGGCGCTTGATTCGGGCGCGGCTTTTGAGCGGTTTCGCCTTAACGTTGAAGCGCAGGGCGGCGATCCGCGCGTATGCGATGAGCCTGCACGACTCGCTGATTTGACTTTGCGCGAAGTGCATGTAGAATCTGCGCGCACGGGATTTGTCACAGGCATTAATGCAGCGGAAATAGGCCGCGCCGTTGCTTCAATCGGTGGCGGTCGCACGCGCGTCGAAGATTCGATTGATCCATCCGTAGGCTTTCTAGTAAACGCTAAAATAGGCGACGAACTTTCTTCGTCAGATCGAACGCTCGGCATCCTTTACTGTCGCACACAAGCGCAGGCTGAAGCGGCTGCCGCGCGCATTCGTGCCGCATACGAAATCGGAGATGCGCCCCTGTCTTCAACGCCCGCGCTCATTAAGGACGTAATCAGCGAATGAAATTCTGTTCAAGACCGCCGCTTGCTTTCCCTTTGTGCGTGCTGCTCATTGTCGTTGCGCTTGTTGGTTCAAGCTGCCGTATGCCAACACGCGCGGCGGATGATAAATCGAAAGTGCATGTCGGGATTGTGTTCGACATCGGCGGCAAAGATGATCGCTCGTTCAACGCCTCTGCGTGGGAAGGCGTCAAGCGCGCGGCGAAAGATTTTCCGATTGTACTGCGCGATGTCGAACCCGGCGATCCGACTTCGATTGAACCTGCGATGCGCGCCTTCGCAGAAAGAGGCTATGATCTTATCATTGGCGTCGGCTTCGCGCAGACTCCGATCATGGAACAAGTCGCAAAGGATTATCCGAAACTCAACTTCGCTATTATTGACGGCGTGAGTCAATTGCCGAACGTCGCCTCGCTTATCTTTAAGGAACATCAAGGTTCGTACTTGGTCGGGATGATCGCCGCGAAAAAATCGCAGAGCGGAACACTCGGCTTTATCGGCGGCATGGATATTCCGCTCATACACAAATTCGAGAAGGGCTACGAAGAAGGCGCGCGCTCCGTTAATCCGAACATACGCGTGATTGATAATTACGTCGGCGTGACGGACGCAGCGTGGAACAATCCGGGTCAGGGCAAGGAACTTGCCGTCGCGCAGATCAACAAAGGCGCGGACGTGATTTTCACTGCGGCTGGTAACTCCGGCTTAGGCGCATTCGATGCCGCCGAGCAATACAAAAAATTCGTCATCGGCGTTGACTCGAATCAGAATTGGGTCAAGCCCGGCTTCGTTCTGACCAGCATGGTCAAGCGCGTTGATAATGCCGTCTATCAAATCATCAGTGATCGCGTCGGCAATAAATTTCAGGGCGGCATCCACGTCTACGGTTTAGAGAACGACGGCGTCGGTTATGCGCTGGATAAATTTAACGAGCCGCTGATTTCAAAAGACGTGTTGCAGCAAGTCGAAGCCGCAAAGCAGAAAATCATTGACGGTAAAATTCAAGTGACCGATGCAATGGCGAAATGACAGTTTCAAGTTTTCGGTTTTCAGTTAAGACCAAGACTGATCGCAGTTGCTGAAAACTTGAAACTAATAACTGAAAACTGTTGATGCTTGAACTAAGAAACATTACAAAGCGCTTCGGCGATGTGCTGGCGAATGACCGCGTGAGCATCGCGGTTGCGCCGGGCACGATTCATGCGATTGTCGGCGAGAATGGCGCTGGCAAGTCAACGGCGATGCGTATCGCTTACGGATTCTACACGGCGGATGCGGGTGAGATTTTTATTGACGGCGCGGCGCGCGCAATTGCGACGCCGCATGACGCGATACGGCTCGGCGTAGGAATGGTGCACCAGCATTTTATGTTGGTCGAGACGATGACCGTCGCGGAAAATATTGTGCTCGGCGCGGAACCGGGCGGCGTGGCTTCGCTTGATTTACAAAAGGCCGCCGCACGCATACGCGAATTGTCGCAGGAGTTTGGTTTACTGATTGATCCGCACCAGACGATTGAAAGTTTATCAGTCGGGCAGCAACAGCGCGTCGAACTTTTGAAAGCGCTGTATCGTGATGCGCGTCTGCTTATTTTAGATGAACCGACGGCAGTATTGACGCCGCAGGAAGTCGAAGAGTTTTTCGTAATCCTGCGTCGAATGCGTGAGGGCGGAAAGACAATTATCATCATCACGCATAAGCTCGACGAAGTGCTCGCGGTTTCTGATGACGTGACGGTGATGCGTGATGGGCGGGTTGTCGGAAAAGTGAAAACGAGCGAAACGAACGCGGCAGAGTTGGCGCGTTTGATGGTCGGGCGCGATGTGCTGCTGCGCGTTGAAAAACAAACGGCACGCGTTGGCGAGACGGTGTTGAGTGTGCGCAACTTGTTTGTTGTGGCGCGCGGCAACGCACATTCGCTCATTGATGTTTCGTTTGACGTGCGCGCGGGCGAGATTGTCGGCGTCGCGGGCGTTGAAGGCAACGGACAGACGGAGCTGATCGAAGCGCTGGCCGGTTTGATTGATGCGTCGCTCGTCAAAGGCCGCATCGAGTTTGAGGGAGAAAACATCGCGCACGCACCGGCGCGTAAACGCAGGGAACTCGGCATCGCGCACATACCGGAAGACAGGCACAGGCGCGGCCTGCTGCTCGATTTCGCTTTAACGGAAAATTCTATTCTCGGCGTGCATTACCGTCGTCCGGCGGTTGCTGCGCTCGCGGGCGTGTTGCTTGATGGCGCGGCGATACGCGAGCGTACAAATCAAATCATCAAAGATTTTGATGTGCGTCCGGCAAATCCAGACCTTGCGGCGCGCTCTCTGTCGGGCGGTAATCAACAAAAGTTAATTATCGGGCGCGAGTTTGATTTGCAGCCAAAACTTTTGCTTGTCGCGCAGCCAACGCGCGGCGTTGACATCGGCGCGATTGAATTCATTCACCGCAAACTCGTCGCACTGCGTGATGCAGGATGCGCTGTGCTACTTGTTTCGGCTGAACTAGAAGAAGTGACGGCGCTCGCGGATCGTTTGTTGATTATGCGCGAAGGCCGCATCGCAGGCGAAGTTGATCCGAAGCAAACGAGCGTTGGCGAAATTGGATTGATGATGACGGGAGGCGGAAAGCAGTAGACAGAAGTCGGGAGTCAGGAGTCAGAATAGAAGCAGAGGCGAACAAAGTGATTATTTAGTAGCATTGTCGCCGTTCTTCAACTTAGCTGCTGTCCTTTATCATCTGACTTACTCAAAAGCTAATGAAACTTTTTCGTGAAATTCTGTTTCCATTGATCGCGGTTATCGCGGCGTTTATGGTCGGCGGCATCGTTGTGTTGCTGATCGGCGATGATCCGATTGAGACGTACAAATTGCTGATCGGTAGCGCTTTGTCCTGGCCTGACGGTATCGGGTACACGCTGTTTTATGCGACGCCGCTGATCTTCACGGGACTTGCCGTTGCCGTTGCGTTCCGTTGCGGGCTTTTGAACATTGGCGCGGAAGGACAGTTGTATATCGCTGCGTTTGTGACGGCGTGGGTCGGTATTACGTTTGCTAATTTGTCGGGTTGGATTTTGATTCCGCTGGCGTGTCTGGCAGCAATCTTAACGGGCGCGGCGTGGGCGGCGATTCCGGGCGTGTTGAAAGCTCGCTTCGGTTCGCATGAAGTCATCAATACAATTATGATGAACTTTATCGCCGTCGCGCTCGCAAGTTATTTTACGCAGTATCACTACAAAACGCCGGGCGATGCGATCTTGCAGACAGTGCCTATCGGTAATCAATCTCTCGATCCGAAGGGTATCAACGCGCACATCCCGCGTCTGGGGCATTTTATACATGGCTTTCCCGAACGCATTCCTTTGAACGTTGCGTTTATCTTAGCGCTGTTGGCGTGCGTGCTTGTTTACATTTTTTTGTGGAAGACGAAGTGGGGCTATGAGATTCGCGCGACGGGTGCGAGTCCTGCGGCGGCGGAGTACGGCGGCATCTCCGTGCGCAAACAGATCGTGCTGGCGATGTCCGTGTCGGGCGGCCTTGCGGGAATGGTTGCGATCAATGAAGTGTTAGGCTATCGCTACCGTTATTACGACGGATTTTCGAGCGGGTACGGATTTACGGGAATCGCCGTCGCGCTGCTTGGGCGCAATCATCCTGCGGGCGTCGTGCTCGCGGCGCTTTTGTTTGGCGCACTGACGCGTGGCGGTTTGTTTGTGGACATCTTTACGGAACACGTCTCGAAAGATTTAGTGCTCGTGTTGCAGGCGATGATTATTTTATTCGTCGCCGCCGAAGCATTGTTTCGCGGGCCGTTCGGTAAATTCGGTTTGCTGAAACGATCAAAGGTTTAGCAGCAGTTATTTGTTTTATGAAGTATCGAAGATATGCCTTTGCCTATCGCACATGGATTAGTGGGCGCAAGCGTTGTCGCCGCGATTTGTCCGCCGCCTATGGCGAGGCGTTATTTTGCACTGCTGCTCATCGGCGCTTTTCTGGCTAACTGTCCTGATCTGGATTTCTTTTTGGTTGTTGTCCTGCGATCTCGATCATGGCACAGAGGATTTTCACATTCTTTCGCGTTCGCTTTTCTTATCAGTTCATTGTTCTTTGTTTTTTCAGGCAGGCGTTATATCAAAGAGGCGATAGCTTGTAGCCTTGCTTTTGCATCGCATGGAGTTCTGGATTACATCACCACTAAAGAAGGCGGCGGCGTTGAATTGCTGTGGCCTTTTAATTCGGAAAGGCTGGCGTTGGGATGGTTTGGACTTTCCGAATTGCCTTCCAGACTTCCTGTGACGGAAATATTGAAAGCGATTGTCATTGAATTTGCTATCTTCACGCCGATTCTATTAGCGTTGTTGTTGCTGAGAAAGATGCTCGCAAGCCGTGTGCGCTCGTTGGCAGAGGAAATATAGAAATTGTGAGCGCCAAATGCACAAGCAGTGCGTCTCGTTTTCACTGAATTGTAATTGCTGAAAACTATCTATTAGCTTATGGACGAAATCTTTGGCCTGTCACTAATTTCTTCGACAATTCGTTTAGCAACGCCTTTGTTGCTGGCGGCGCTCGGCGGATTGTATTCGGAGCGCGCAGGAATTATCAATATCGCGCTTGAAGGTTTGATGCTGGCGGGCGCGTTTACTGCCGCAGCGGTAACGCATTATGCGGGCAATCCTTGGATCGGACTCGCCGCGGGCATTTGTGCGGGCGTGTTCGTCGCAGGCATTCATGCTGTGGCGTGCATTCGTTTCAAAGCGGATCAGGTGGTGACGGGAACGGCGATCAATATTTTGTTTCTGGGTGTGCCCGCTTTGATGAGTGGCGCGCTGTTTGATTCGACGGGCGCGACGCCGCAGATTCCGCGCGGGCAATTGCTGCCGAATGCGCCGATCATTTTAGCGTTCGTGCTTGTGCCTATTACTTGGTACGTGCTGTTTCGCACGCCGTTTGGATTACGCCTGCGTGCGGTTGGCGAAAACCCTGAAGCGGCGGATACTGCGGGCATCAACGTTGCGCGCATACGTTATACGGCGGTGCTGATCTCCGGCGCGCTGGCGGCCATTGGCGGCGCGTATTTGTCCATCGGTCAATCATCTTTGTTCACGCGCAACATGACGGCGGGCAGAGGTTTTATCGCGCTCGCGGCGTTGATCTTCGGCAAATGGCGACCTGTGCAAACGATGCTCGCGTGTTTGTTGTTCGGCTTCGCGTCGGCTGTGTCTATTCAAATGCAGGGCGTCGTGAATGTGCCCGTGCAGTTTATACAGATCGTGCCGTATGTCTTGACGATGGTTGTGCTCGCGGGCTTCATCGGATTGGCTCGCGCGCCGCGTGCGCTCGGATTGCCGTACCAGAAAGAGCGTTAGATGCTTTCGCGGATTATGAAACACATCCAAGTAATTGATGGCGCATTAAACTGCACTTACAGTATCTTTGCTGTAGAGGATGTCGAATTTGAATTACTCTTCCCGGACGGAACTGACATTGAGTTTAATGACGATCTCTTCAACCGCTTAGGTGAAGCCAAAGCCTCTGCGGTGCTCGGCAAGGTATGGAAGAGACCGGTTAATAAAAGGTCTGTGATGGGTATCCATGGCACGTTATTTTACGAGATGTCCTATAAGAAAAAGTATTATCCGACCAAGCGCCAAAGTGAGATGCAGGTAGTTCTCTAGGCATAACTCAGCCGAGGAATTAGTCGAGTGGCCTAATCTAGCAATCGTCCTTATTGTCTAATTGGTATTGAAGAATACACGCAGGTTGAAGTAAACATGTCCGAAGAATTGAGCGTGGCGACTCTTTACGAGCGCGCCGAACATGCTGCGCGGACGATTCGCGCGCGCTTGAATGATGAAGCGCCGCGCATCGCTTTAGTTCTCGGCAGCGGTCTAGGCGCTTTCGCGGACGAACTCGAAGACGCTCTCGCTGTGCCTTATGAGGAAATACCGGGCTTTGCGCGTTCGACTGTCGAAGGCCACGCCGGGCGACTTGTGATCGGCAAATGCGAAGGCATTTCAGTCGCGGCGATGCAGGGACGCTTTCATTATTACGAGGGTTATTCGCTTGACGAAGTGACGTTTCCAATACGCACGTTCGGCGCGCTCGGCGTTAAAGCAATTGTTCTGACGAACGCAGCGGGCGGCATCAACGTCGCTTTCGATCAAGCCGCGCTAATGATTATTAGCGATCATTTGAATTTGATAGGCGCGAACCCTCTACGCGGCGCGAACGATGCACGCTTCGGCGCGCGCTTTCCAGACATGTCGGAAGTCTACGCGCGCGATTATCAGGAAATGGTCATTGATGAAGCGCGTGTGATGGGCTTGGAATTGCGACGCGGAACGTACTGCGCGCTGTCTGGGCCGAGTTACGAAACGCCCGCAGAGATTCGTATGCTGCGCACGCTCGGCGCGGACGCGGTGGGCATGAGCACCGTGCCGGAAGCAATCATCGCGCGGCACATGTGCATAAAAGTTCTGGGCATTTCGTGTATCACGAACATGGCGGCAGGCGTGTTGGATCAATTAATCAACCACGAAGAAGTGATCGAAACAGGCGAGCGCGTGCGCGCCACGTTCAGTGAATTACTGCGGCGCGTCATTCCGAAATTAGTTTTCAGTTTTTAGTAGTCAGTTTTCAGCTAAAACTTAAGCACCGGCAGTTGATAGTTGATTACAAGCTACTGAAAACTTAAAACTGAAAACTGGCTTTTATGGTTATAGGCATTTGCGGCGGAACAGGCTCCGGCAAAACGACGGTGGCGAATCGCCTTCTTGAATCGGTGAAGGCGGGCGATGTTGTTTACTTACAGCAGGACTCTTACTACCGCAACTTGAACGACCTACCGCTCGATTTTCGCCGCGCGGTGAACTTCGATCACCCGGACGCGGTAGACAATGATCTGCTTGTCGAGCACTTGAAAGCGCTGAAGAGTGGTAGCACGGTTGAACTGCCGCTCTACGATTTCAAAAATCACGCGCGCATGACAGAGACTTTGCGCGTCGAGCCGACGCCAATCATTATCGTCGAAGGCATTTTGATTTTCTCGGATGCGCGCCTGCTCGCAGAAATGGACATTAAAGTGTTCGTGGACACGCCGGATGATCTGCGATTTATACGTCGCCTGCGCCGCGACATCGCAGAGCGTGGACGCACGGCCGATTCCGTGATCGAGCAGTATCTTTCCACTGTGCGCCCGATGCACATGCAATTTGTCGAACCATCGAAGCGTTACGCGGACGTGATTATTCCAGAAGGCGGCCACAATCTCGTCGGCATAGATTTAATCAGCGGCAAGATTCGTGAACGTTTATCGAAGACTTTGAGAGAGACCATCAAAGCAGGTAACGGAACCGCCGCATGAACGAATCATTCGATGAACTGCAACGCTTGATTCACATCGCACACGACGCACGCACGCGCGCCATCGCTCCATATTCGAACTTTCAGGTGGGAGCGGCTCTGGAAACAGTTGACGGAAAAATCTATTCCGGCTGCAACATCGAAAACTCGAGCTACGGGTTGACTATGTGCGCAGAGCGCGTCGCAATCTTCAAGGCTCTTTCCGACGGCGAGCGAAATTTTAAGCGGCTTGCGATTGTCGCTGAAGCAAAAGAATTGACGCCGCCGTGTGGCGCGTGCCGACAAATTATTTGGGAATTTTGCGGTGACATCAACGTTGCGCTCGCCAATGAAAACGGCGATGTAACTGTCTTACCAATGCACGAACTGTATCCGCACGCATTCGATAAAAGTTTTCTAAAACAGTCTCAATAATTCATACCGGAAACCAAGCATGTTGAAATTCGCGCAAGCTTTTGTCGCCTTTGTTCTCGCCGGTCTTTTGTCTATCGCTTCACCCGCAGCGTTTGCTCAAAGCGGACACGCGCGCGTCGATCTGTTAGTGAGTGGTGGGACAATTGTGACGATGGACGGAACGCGGCGCGTGATTGATGACGGCGCGATTGCGATTCAAAACGGGCGCATCGTGGCGACGGGCACGCGTGTTGAAATTGAAACAAGATACACGGGGCGGGAAACGATTGACGCGCGTGGGCGGGCGGTGATTCCCGGTCTCATCAACGCCCACACGCACATTCCCATGACTTTGTTTCGCGGTCTTGCGGATGATCTGGATTTGCAGGAGTGGTTGACAAAATACATTTTTCCGGCAGAAGCAAAAAACGTCACAGAGGATTTCGTGCGCGCAGGCACGCGGCTCGGTCTCGCGGAAATGATTCGCGGCGGCACGACCACTTATTGTGACATGTATTACTTTGAGGACGCGATTGCGGACGAAACGGCGAAGGCCGGGATGCGCGGACTGCTCGGTGAAACAGTAATTGATTTTCCCGTCCCGGATAATAAAACGAACGCCGAAGCGATGGCGTACACGGAACGCTTCCTTAATAAGTGGCGCGGGCACGCGCTCATCACTCCGGCCATCGCGCCGCACGCACCTTACACTGTTTCAGAAGAACATCTCAGAGCCGTGCGCGCGCTTTCGGATCGCACGAATGCGCCCATCGTCATTCACGTTGCAGAAACGCGCAAGGAAGTCGCCGACGTTACAAAAGATCACAATGCTCCGCCCGTCGCGTATCTGGCGCGAATCAACTTTCTGAATGATCGCGTCGTCGCCGCGCACGTCATTTATGCGAGCGCTGATGAAATAGCGGTGTTGCAAAAACTCGGCGTCGGAGTCGTGCATAATCCGCAGTCGAACATGAAACTCGCTTCAGGCATTGCGCCCGTGCCGCAGATGCTCGCTGCCGGTGTGCGCTTGGGACTCGGCACGGACGGCGCTGCATCGAATAATGATCTGGATATGTGGGAAGAGATGGACACGGTGGCGAAGCTTCATAAGATCGCAACGCTTAATCCGAAAGTTGTTTCGGCGCGCGAAGCATTTGAGATGGCGACGCTTGGCGGCGCGCGCGCTTTGCACATGGAGCGCGACATCGGATCAATTGAGGCAGGCAAACGCGCCGACATCGCTATTGTTGATTTGAACGCGCTGCATCAAACTCCGGGTTACAATATTTATTCCGAACTCGTGTATGCGACGAAAGCGACGGACGTGCGCACTGTCATAATTGATGGACGCCTTGTGATGCGCGAACGCAAACTTTTGACGCTCGACGAAGAAGACGTGAAGCAACGCGCGCTTTTGTACCGCGAGCGCATACTCAAGAGCCTTGCACGGACGAGCGCGCAGAATTGAGGAATTGAAAAACGCTTTCTTCCGGCTTGATCGCAAACGGGTTGGAGGTAGATAATAGATTCATCGGTTAAATCACAAGTGCATAGAAGCGCGAAAATCTCTCACAATCGCCTTCGATGTTCATGGAGTTTGCGCTAATGAAAAAAGAAAATATCCTGCGCGTCTCATTTCGAGGCGGCAAAGTCGCATTTCATTTAATCGCTTTTGCGTTGTTAACAACCGTCGGCATTTATGCGCAGTCTGCTACTAATACGCCTGCGACGACGCAAACGGCGACGGATGCGATGCAGCGGCGCGTAGCGCGTGCGCGTGCTCTGGCCGCCGCGCACGATCTGGCTGCTGCCGCAACAGAGCTTGACGCTATTCGCAGCTCTGCGACGGATTCTTCTATCAAAGATGTCGCGCGCATTATGCTGATGGGGATTCATCTTGAACAGGGAGATTACACGCGCGCCGGATTACTGCTTGACGAAACTTATAAGGCGCGCATCGCACAGGATGAAAGCTCTACGCGCTCTTACTTTGCGCTCGCCGGACAAGCCGTCAATGGCGCGCGCGCTCATCTCGAACGTTACCGTGAATTTGGTATCAATACCGCCGACAAAGAATTGCCGCCAGAATCCCTCAATGATCTGGATCGCCTGCGCCTGCTGCTTGAACGCGTTGCGGATCAAGCCAAAAACATCAGCAGTGAAGATTCTAAGAGCAACGATTCCGTCGCGCTGCTTGAAGACGTGGCGAGCGTGCGCGGTTCGCTTGCGCGCAACGAACGCGAACGCTCACAGTGGCAGCGCGAGTTTGCCGAAGCGCGCCAGAAACTTGCCGCCAGCGAAACGCGAGTCGCCATGTTGCGCGGCACATCCAATCAATCTTTTTCGACTGTCGCCGCCGCCAACGTGAATGCCAGAGCGACAAGCGATAACAACACCAGTAGCAGTAGAGGCAGTAATATCACGACCACATCAAACCCCGCCGCGCGTTCGTCCGTTAATCGCTCCACCACCGTCGCAAAACCAACAAATGAAGCTGCCCCAGCGCGTTCATCCGCGAACTCTTCGTCTTCTACCGGCGAAGAAGCAACGGCGAGCAATTCTTCACCTGCTGCGACAAAACTGGGTGCTGCCAACCACAACGGACAACCGCTTGAAGTCGGTTCGCTGGTTGAAAAAGCGACGCAAAAGATTTCCCCTTCGTATCCATCGACGGCGAAAAACGCGCGCATCGCGGGCATCGTGACGGTTTATCTGGCAATTGATGAAAAGGGCGCGGTCACAAAGGTCGAGCGCGCCAGCGGGCCGCAAATGCTGCGACAAGCCGCGCAGGAAGCCGCGCGCCGCTGGAGATTTCGCCCGACTGTAATTGACGGTCAGCCGACGCGCATCACAGGCTTTATCAATTTCAATTTCTCTCTCTAAATTGCGCCGGTAGGATTCGCTTGAATATCTATGCGAGGCAATCCGAAGTGCCTCGCTAACACTGTCTGCATTTTGCACGAGAGTGAGACGGACAACGCAGTTGACGGGCACGCTGGCGGGCCGTCCGCTCGACTGACTTGTTCGGCGGCGTCCCCTTAGCTGCTTACGCCTTTATGACAATAAATCCTGCTTGGGTGAAATCTCCGTCAAAGGTTAATACTTCCGTTAGCCCGTTTTCCTGCATCACCACAAACGAGATGCAATCTACCAAACCCCATGTTTTATCAACGCACTTCTCATAAACTTCTAACCCCGCTTCAAATAGCCGCTCATCTATTTCGGTCACCTTAACTCTTTTTGCACTTCGGAGAACTTTGATGATTGCAATCGCCTGTTCTCGGAAATGTTTAGCCATAGCATTGCCGATTTCGAGGAGAACTGCATCAGTGATAAGGAGCAACGAGTTTTCAAGTTTATGGGAAAGGTGTTCAGCTTGATCTTGATACCGATCTCGCTCGTTTATCAAGGCAAGAACAAACGAGGTATCCACGAAAATTCTACTTGGCATCTGATTCCTCTAAATCATGCAAGTTTGCCTTAATTGAGAAATCTGGTGAGGCTGAAATCTTTATCTGGCGCAACTTTGCCATTACACTTTGGCTCGCGTCATCTTCTACACTCGCCTTCTCATATTGTTTGACAATACGGTACAGTTCGCCCAGATGCTTTTCTGGCACCTTCTGAATTTCAGCAATAACATCTTCTCTAGTTACCATAAAATCAACTCCTTTCAAATCGGAATACACTTTTCGATTTGCTAGGATACAAGCTACGAGACGTCCAACGCTGGGCATAACCGGCGCGCTATTGACCTCACAGATAAACGAGTTGCTGGACGCGCGTCCGGTTGATGCCGTTGTTAGATGCGTTGCCTCATTATTCAGCTTCAACTAACAAATACGGACAAGTAATAAAACTTGGAATTCGCTCTACACGGTACATTACTCGCACTCTACACGGTACATTACTCGCACCAGAGCCTTTACAGGAATACTTATATCGTACCTTAAAATGTAATGTGCGGTTAAGAGAGCGCTAATGTTTGAATTAAAGTTTTCTGGTTGTGCCAGCAATGAGTATTTTTCATCGCCAGACGTAATCATAAAGAAAGCATACGTTGGCTTTTCTGATTCTTTCTGAGAGATTATTTCACTTGTTGTAAAAAACCCGTCTATCCAAGACGTTCGAGTTTTCTGACCATTAGCAAAATTTTGGGAGTCGAATTTTGGGTAATCTTCAAGCTCGTTGCTGATTTCTTTCAACATCTGCCTGGATGACAAAATATAAGTCCTTGTCTCTTGGCTATAGATTCCTGCTTTGAGCAACGGTATCCCGCCGTCAGCTTTCATGCCTTCCGCTTTTGAAAATTGAGTAGTAGGCGAAACCTGTTTGATCTCCTCGTACTTAAATGAAATGAAGTCAGGGTCAAGGTAAATTAATTTGTCAAAGAGGTCTTTCTGTGTTGTCATGGGCATGTTCGACATCCTGTTCTACCAAATTCGTAAGCATCTAACTAACGTATATCATGAACGATTCCGCATAATATACAAATTTGGAGTGTTATCTGACATCGCGCCGCATAACTCCGCTTTGCGTCAGTGATGGAATTCACCGGCGGCGCGCGAATAGCCTTCAGCATGGAAAGGATATTTTCAACGATGAAAAGCACGCAATCGAGCAGCCCGCGCGGAATGACTTGTTCGGCGGCAGCGGGCGGTCGCATAGAGAAAAACCGACAGCACCTTATTGTTGATAAGATACCTTTTTCTCCTTGACGCTTGTGTATATGATGAGCATTGCGAGCAACACGGTAAGGATTAGAGAAGACCCGGTCGTGCCGAAATCGAGTCCGCCCTTTTCGATAGGTTTTGTCAGCAAGTCGCCAAATGTTGCTCCGAACGGACGAGTTAATACGAAAGCAATCCAGAACAGCATAACGCGATTGATGTGCGTGAAATAGGTAGCGATAACAACTAAGCCGAGTAGCCCTGCAATCAAGCCCGCCCCGCCCAAAAAGCCTAGCCCGGAATCATCTGCTAAAAAGTCTCCGGCGGCTGTTCCCAACGTATTTGAAAATAATATAGCCACCCAGTAAAACAGTTCTGCTCTGGTAGTGCGTATATTGTCAACGGATAATGTCCTTTCGCTATAATGCCAAACCGCCAGTACAGTCAATAAACAGCAAATTAAAATAAGCGAGCCTTTGGCGTAGCCCAAGCCTAATGTTCGATCCATGTAATCCGACATCGTTGTGCCAGCAGTGCTGGTGGAAAGAATCACCGCCCAGTAAAGGATTGGATGAAACTTTCTCGATACAAGCTGTGCTGTAAGCGTGATTAAGAATAACCCGATCAGGATCAGGGAACTGACGGCATAGCCAACGTTGAGTGTCATTGACAGAAGGTCTCCTGCCGTTTCACCCAGAGTGGTCGCACATATCTTCATGACCCAGAAATAAGCGGTGACCTGCGCGACTTTGCTTGTATTCATAATTGATTCTTTGCCCAAATTGTGACTGTTCCTTGTTAGCCGCTCGACCGCTTTTCCTCAAAATGTAACAAAGATTTCTGTTGATCCATTTATTCTTTGGCAACCTGTCGTCCAAGATCGCCTGCGTCGAAGTAAGCGCGAAAACGTGTGACCGCGCCCGCTTCAATTTCAAGAATGCTGACTCCTTCGTATTTGACGGGCGCGCCGCCGCTCGTCGTGCCTTCGGTCGTCCATTCGAGCGCGAGGTGATTGTCTGTGTTGATGATGTTGCGAAAGGTGGAATAAACTTCGCCGAATGTGTCGCGGTATTTCGTCCAGAACTCACGCGCTCCGTCGCGCCCGTTGAACTTTTCTGGCGCGACGACATTGCCGATCTCGGCATCTTCGGCGAATAATTTGACGATTGTTTCAAGATCGCGGCTTTCCTCTAATTTGTGTAAGGCTTCAATGAATTTATCGGCTATTTGTTGCGACATATGTATGCTCCTTTGAGGCGTATTATCAACACAGGTTTTGCAAAGTCTACACAACCGTTCAACGTTATCAATGCAACGCACAAGACGACAGTGTGACGAGTTTGTCGCGGGGAAGCTTTACTGGCACG
>JAABUS010000170.1_pt1 | contig 160040 bp, 150 predicted proteins | sample 5560161 | NCBI WGS metagenome assembly JAABUS01 (sample SAMN10711885, study PRJNA513376) | rock metagenome | isolation source: Antarctica rocks | place: Antarctica: Victoria Land, Trio Nunatak nord | collected 2016-01-04
GCATAAAAGAGGATGTTGTACCGAAGATCGGGAAGCCCAATGTATGTCAAAGTTTGAAAGTCATGTTCAAGCTCACGCCCAAATTGTGCTTGTAACTGATGGGCCATGTAGTTTACGGCGTTCGCCAGTTCCGCAAAGGTGACATCTCGAAAGCCCTCTGTTAAGTCCGTCGACTTTGCAATGGCAGCGAAAACTCGATTTGGGTTTGCTTGAGCCTCCTCATCAAGAATCGTAGGCATCAGTCTCCGCCCGTATTTTGGTCTCTGCGATGCAGGATTAGCCACTGCCATGTTTGATGAGTGCTAAATCTATTTCTGATAGAACTAATTGACAGAGTGAGGATATAGCCAAGGTAAATAGCTACGGTGATGTGGGGTAATGAATGCTAGTAAATGACCGTATCAATGCACGTGCTTTTCGTGTACAGACTATCTAGTCTCATCCCACGTGTGGGTTTTTTATTGCCCTCAATATGGATCAGGCTGTTCTGTTGCGTTGTGAAGATGTGGTGGATGTGCAGGATGTGGAGGGGAAGGGAGGATTGGGCTATTAGCGTATGCAGAAAGCTCTGCAATCCTTGGCATTCATTTTTGCGTTACCCCACGGTCCCTTTTGTATGGGGAATTCGAAAATTCAACCCACCCCCCCCCCCCCAATTGCGGAAAATTGAAGCTATTCAGACCTCTTTGTTTGTTGACGTTTTTAACGCATTTTCAGCTATGACCGGCCCACTACCTGCAGCGATTCGCTCCAGAATCATACGGCTTCTACTACTTCATTGGCAACCCGCCGTCATCGTCGAAGAGGTTCACTGCTGTTCTAGAACAGTGTATAGCATCCTAGAGAATCTCTTCATGTATTCGTCATCGTTTAAACCTCAGTTTCGCCTCAAAAAGGTGTTTAAGGCAGCTGAAAATGACCTCATAGTCTACCTCGAGGAACAGTCGTGAGTCATGCAGAAAGAGATGATCTGATACATATGAGAGGAGTGAAGCATTAACGTGCATCAATCCACGATATCAAGAATTCTGAAGAGAAGACGCTGAAGTAATAAAAAAGAACAGCGTGTAGAAGTCAGACAAAACGATGAGCTTCGTTTGAATTGAGTAGCAGACATGCTTCGTTTGACGATCGAACAGCTCGTGTTCGTGAATGAGTCTTTATTCAACGAGATCACAGGCTGGTGTCATCAAGCCTACGCCCCCGTTGATCAACCAGCTCGCTATCAAGCCTCTAGAAATTCCTCAATATTCAGGACGTAACGACGGTGCGAGCGAATCAGGCCGTGAACGTCTTAGTGGAGAAGGCTCAGGTCGTCGAGGAAGTGAAGACAACTGAGATTCAGAAGACGAGGATTGCCGAGAAGTTGAAGGCAATCGGGGTTCATCTACATCCGGTGGAATGAGAGCCCCTCTACGGCGACGGCCGGAGGGGCAGCTCGATCAGTGGTCTTTGACGGCTGTTCAGCCTGAGTCGTCGGTTTCCTACGCCTTCCGGATGCTCTAGAGGGGGTGAGGGGGTCATCTAGAGGTAGGTTTTGACTCCGGCGTTGAGGCATTTCGAATAAAAACGGTTACAAGAACGTCAACAAACAAAGAGATCTGAATAGCTTCAATTTTCCGCAATTGGGGGGGGGGTGGGTTGAATTTTCGAATTCCCCATACAAAAGGGACCGTGGGGTAACGCAAAAATGAATGCCAAGGATTGCAGAGCTTTCTGCATACGCTAATAGGTGCTGTTGGCGCGGACGGGTATGGATTGGAGAGGTTGGTGACTAGGAAAAGATCCTAGGGTTGGAGTTCCTGTAGTAGCAGTCTTCTGCTCATGCTCCTCATCCTCATACAAAAGAATAATAATAAACAATCAATCGAGTCCCGAGACAAGCAAGAACTTAGTAACGAGGCGAGGGTATGTAGAGAATTAATAGAACACCATCGTCTCGAGTCTTCAATCTCCGCAAGATATTAATTGTAATATTAGTTATATTATGATAGGCATATACACCTATGCAGCCGCCTCCTTTCCAGCCCAAAGCTTCGTTAATTGTTCGGTCGTACAAGGTCGTAGCCACGACTATCATCTGCTAGCATCCGCGAGCCCTTCTCTACACACTCTGCGTAGTCGGCTGGCTCGGCCAACTCACCGTCCCCCGCGTCGCATAAAGATTGAACTGGCCCCTGCCCCCACAGGACGCCGTCCCCGTCGTCGCCGCGCCGATCGACCCACTACAAACATCCGTGCACGCATGAGCGCCAGTTAAGCTCGTCACGCCCGAAGTGCCGAAGGCGAAACTACTGCCGCCATAGCATTCCCGGTGATACTCGACGTAGACGTAGGGTATCACGGTGGGAGTGGGCATCTTGGCTAGGGACTGCGCGTAGGCGATGCAGAGTTCAGGGGTCACGCTGTTGTTGGAGAAGAGGAGGGGGAGGGCGCGGCCGCCGGAGGATTTGTCGGCGAAGCAACCAATGTAGGGGTAGCCGGACGCGGTTGGGGTTGGGGTTGTGCTGGTTGTGCTGGTAGAGAGGGTGGTGCTGGTGGAGGTGGTGGATGGAGTAGTTGAGGTTGTTGTGGAAGTTTTGGAACTGGTTGTTGATGTGGTTGAAGAGGACGTGGACGAGCTGGTTGTTGTTGTTGTTGTCGTTGGGGGTGGGGGATTGGTCCCGGATGAACCGATGGCAATGACAACGTTTTGCTGGATCACATAGACTCGGCCATTTCCGAATGCGGGCCGTTGGAATTTGGTAAGTCTTCCTGTTGCGGGGAGCGGGATGGGCACCATAACGCCGTTGACTGGCACAGCCTTGAATGCCAATAAACCATTATTCACATCGGCTACCCATACCTGTGGTTGTAGGTAAGTATCTACTGTCTTGAACACAAAGGTGACAAGGTACTCACAATACCGGTACCAGCTTGTCCGCCATTAGTGGTAACGGTGGGCACACCCTTTCCGGCAAAAAGAACTGCCGATTTTCCAGCCAGTGTAAACAGGGGCTTGCCCGACCCATCAACACCCATTTTGTATGCATACAAATTGTCCCCTGAGGGATTGAAGCTTTGGAACGAGTCAAAATCAGGTCAAGAAGAATGATTGGGGTACTTACTAGAAGTATCCACCCTCCAAAGGGTAACTTCCTATTCCGCTAAAAAGGGAATTGGGTTGGACAATTGTTTGAATAACTTGACACAAATTAGTAGAGCAACAACGATTGGCAATTGAGTCGCGCACCAGCATCTGAGCCACCAGGTCCTGCTTCTTAGTTAGCATGTTATAAAACTGGTAGTGAATAGGTTCCATCAACGAACCATTTGCAAATCCTCCAAGATTATCTGCATTCAAAACGTAGACTTTGCCACTCTTGCCACCAACAACCCCTATTCTACTGACGCCTGCTCCAGAAAAGGCGGTTGGATCGAGGAGAGCCACTCCTGAAGATCCAAAATCTCTATCGCCTCCATTCAAACTCTGGTACTCGAATGGCTCGAAGTAATCCTGTTGGGTTAGAACGCCGCTTCCCGGATCAACGCCAAAGTTTGCAACTGCTTGTTGAAGGGTGCTGATTGGCTTTTTGCCGCTGGCAGGTGCACCGCCAGCATTGTCCCCGCCTCCACGTCCATTACTGGGAATAATAAGCAAGGTGATTTCGTGTCTTTGTGAACTTGACGTACCCAGTACAAAAGAAAACCCGGTTACCATCAGCAGCGATTCCCATTCCAGACTGCCAGATTCCGGCCTTTCCACCGTTTTGAACCGTGATATCAGTGGCTTGTGGCGATGGGGCACCTACAAAAATTTAGTGTGAGCGGCTGGAAGAGGTTCGATCACAGTCCCTACGCACCTGGCTGGGCTTCCATTGCTATGATATTGGTCACACCAACGCCTGTCGTCTTGCTCGCGGACACAAGCAATCCTGTGTAGTTGAAGTTATCGCAATGCCCTCCGAAACCAGCAACAATTTCGTTGCCAATTTCAGCTAGCGAAGGTCTCTGTAGGACGGTGCCGCCAACGAAGTATCTACGATCGTAAGCGTGCTTCTTCTCTAGTTTGACTTGGCAAAGATCCTAACCGGGAGTGATCATTATTGGCAAAGTGACCCTCAAGGCTGACAGGGAAACCGGCGACGTCCGATAGGTCTGAAATGTGAACCGCGTAGAACTTGTACTCGCCTGATTTGAATCAGCTAACACACTCAGAGAAACGGAAAGCCGAAGCAAGGTTTATCAGAACGCACCGTTTATAGTCCCTGCTGGTCCAGCAACGGCTATAGCAGTCAGTCAGCGGGGCTATCACCTGGGAAGAATTGCAGACGAACCTCCTTTGTAGCCCTTGGAGTAAAGATACATTATATCAGTAGCCGAGTCAATGATTGGCGTACCCGTGATTCCGACAGTGTTTGGAATATCTCCGCAATTAGTATCTACGGATTGGAATGGAGGATCGAGGGTTCGAGATTTGACCAAATTGCCAGTTAAACCATCGACGACTCTGATAATATTCTGGTTGGAAACCGTGATAACTAGCTCGTTCGGAGAACCAGATGGGGTGAAGACCAGAGGTTTGGCGTAGAATACTTCGTTGGTATTATACGTTTGCTTCCACGAAACGGTATATTTTCCATTGGGATCCATGTTGTGATTTGGCAAGTATCCGGACTGCGGAGGATCCTAATCGAGTATTAGAGATGTTTGAGCGAGGCCCCATCATTCAGCAGACGCATACCGCATCCTGAGGAGAGTCCGTGGAAACGAACGCATTGGCTAGGGCAGGCAACAATGCCAGCCCTAGTATCTCAGAACACTTCATCGCGACCAGAAACAGACTGTGTACTATAAGTTGGTTTCAACGAAAGAAGAAGACAGAGAACGAGAGCAGGGAGGAAACAGAGCTACTATTAGTATTGAGTCCGAGGAGCTGAGCTCGAAGACTCGGCGCGTCGAGTCCGATGAAAAGGTGCCGTCTAGATGCCATGGCGGCCAAACTTTTGCACATAGGCCGGTTGAAGGCAGCGAATATCATCAGAGCGTGGCTTGAAATGGGCAACGGACGCTTGGTCCCTGGCAGAGCCTTGCAGGTGCAGCGTCCATAAAGTGCTACGTGGTACGGAGGTACGAATACGATGAACCCCACAGAGGGACGATGGGTGTCCAATGGGGCGTACGTCCTTGTACACAGTAGTACATTGGCATGGCCCTGCCGTCAAACCTTGTAAGTGCCTAGGCAGCAGGTGATTAGGGATGCATAGTATTCCGTACGGGATGTACAGGTAAGGTACTCACGATTGTTGTTAACGGTTATTGTACTGGCGGGCAGACTTAATCGCCGCCCCGTTGCCCTGGAATTGCCTCTTTTGGCTGAGCAATGTTTCCCCGCCGTCAGCCTCCATGGCCACAATCAAGACTGACTAATGTTCCTATTCGCCCATCTCCAACTATCCCGCCTCAGCTTCAGCTTCAGCTTCTACCAAGTCCACTGCATCCAGTGTACATTCTAGACCGCGCTCTATCTGTGCTAATCCCACGATTACTTCCTGGATGTTCTGCGGGTTCTGCTTCCGAGATAAAATAACGCAGTGACACTAGAGCAAGCACTAGCAGTAACAATACCTTAGCAACAAATCAAGTTTTGCTGATATAACCCTCCTTTCCCCAAAACAGAACGCCTTGAACCGCGGGAGCCTTATAGAGATATCATATTAGAGCTAATGATAATGGAACCGGTGACCTACAACCTCAATCTTGATTCTACAGAGCTAAAAGACGCAAAGCAAATAACAGGATAGCCCTTGGATAACATAATAGTTCTTTTATTGACTCAAGTGCGAAGCTATAACGCTACAATAGACACTCGCTAAATATGTAGGCCTGGTTACCCACAGATTATACAATCGCCACCGAACTGTACCATCCTCAAGACAGGTCCTCAATACACGAGATTCCTCCTATTCGTACCCCCTCCTTCAGTACTCCAGGATAGCTGGCCTTTGTAGAATAGCCCCACGGAAACGAAAAACCACCGGTTTTCTCCCGGTGGAAACTCTAAACCGTAGAAATGCATCGATGTCTCTAGGTATAGAGGCGTATGAGGGAGACTGACAATTGGATCCAGTCCTGCACAGTCCCTGGCTCTCAAACGACACGTCGTTAAGTCTTGATTCCCCCTCTTCCTGAGCATTTCAACTTTCCAACCAACTTGTATACCTTCCATCGTAGTGGGCGCTGGATCCAAGAGCCAAACTCCTACCGAAGGCCACCCTATAGCCCATATAGTGTGTTTATTGGCAAAGCCTCTTTCCCAACAGAACAGTGATTTGAACGAAACGCAGTCGAATAAGCCTCGAGAGCTTAACCGTCGAAGATCGCTGAGAGTCCCTATCGATAGAACTTCGGCATTGAGGTTATATAAGCCGTGTGGTGAGGACGCAGTATCTTGCCCCCTGGCTCGGTGGCTTCGATGATCGTTGTAACAGTCGCACATCGCTCGATAAAGATCGTTAATAAGCGTCTTCGACTGCATGTCGTCGGGTTCGTGACTCTTCTTAGCTCTGATAAGAATAACCAATTGTTATCAGGTTCCCAGCCGGCACCACGTGGAGGTGAGAGTCTTGCCAGCCGATAGCCCTTGGATATAAAAAAAAAAAAAAAAAAAAAAAAACCAAATTCGAAAAAAGTGACGTTCCGAGGCGTTCCATCACTCCCGACAATTCCTTAAAAGGTGACATTTTTCTAACTGCACGGTCTGATATATTCGACAAGAGCCGCAAGAAAACAAGTCTCAAACATATTTTGCCGCAGTCAGAAGCAACCAAGTTAGGGGGATTGCGAGATTGGGTTCCTGTTGCAGAATTGTGAGATATCGTCTCTGAGCAAGGTGCAAGTTAGAGTCTGTACAGTATCATGCATAGCATTAAATGAACTGATCACTATCCCGAACAGTGAGAACTGAAAAAGAGTTCTCTGTTGGCTTTAAATCTTCAGAGAGCCGAGGGATAGGTGGTAGAATTTATAAAACATCTGCTGTGAAGAGGGGTTGGTGATGGTCGAAGGGGTGAGCATACCTTAAGCATGGAATCATTCCAGACGAAGGTGCTCGCTAAAGCGGCAGCCTCGTCCACTGACTGAGCTGGGGGCCAGATCTCTGTCCTCTGCCTCATTTGCAGCCATTATATCGATACACTTTACCATACAAGATATCTTTAGCTTCTACCAGCACGCGTACTATAAGTACCTTTGGCACATCGAGGCACCAGCGACTTCGCGCAGCTTGGCAGACTCTGGCCTCCTCACTCTTGCTTCAAACGATGTGTGCTCCTCAGCCTCGGGCAAAGCCCATGAATCTCCGGTCTCAAGCTCTTTAGATTGAGTGTGTGGACTACATGCTTCCCGCTTAAACATCAATGCCATCCACAGTAACCCCCTTGTTCCAGCTGTACTGTAATATCCTCGCAACCTCCAACGCGGACTCATGAGACACCATGGCAGCAACAAGATACAGACTCGCATCCAGCCCGCTGGTCACCCCACCACTCGTAATCAGCCTCAACCCTCCGAGCCTCAGCGACGATCGCCTTGTAAACGACTCGCGCCGCTTGACACTCTCCTTCCATGCATTGCTGCCTTTGCGCGCAATGGACTTCCTCCTTCCGTCGGGTCTCTTACTCAGGATGAATGGGTTTTCTTCTAGCTTTTCGCCCAGATCAAAACGCGCGTTATTGACAACGTAGTTCTCCTCCATGACATCTGTTTGTTGCAGGTCACCCTTTCTAGCGGCTTCTTTGCAGATGATCTCCATCTTGGTGTAGTAGTCCGGGTGCGTGGTTGCTGCCAAGCCTTGTAGAACACCTGCTTGAGCGAGGAGCAGCGACCCGGTGCCGATGGACATTAGGGTACGCTCTTTGCTGGGATCGGTCTGTTGAAGATTGCAGAAGGCTTTGATGAGCTTGATGGGCTCGGATTCTTTCTTAATCACTTCGTCGATGCCGCTGCCGCCAGGGACGATTAGGACATCGTAGTCTTTGAGATCTTCATGGGCGTCTTCGTAGTCGATACCTGCCTTGACGGTAAGGCCAGAGGAGGAGGTCACGCCTGCAGAAGCTGCTGCGATGGTGCATTCGAAGGCTTTGCTTGCTGAGAATGAAGTAAGTCAGCATACTAGTCCTGACGAGCCAATTGTGGGACAGCTTCAAAGGTAGAGGAATGGTATAAAGCTCAGAGGAGACTCACAAGAATCGCTGATCTTATGACGAGCATTGGCAAGAACCTCAAGAGGCCCACAAAGCTCCTGAGCTCCAAACGAGGGAGGCAGAGCGAAGAGGACCTGGATCACTTCGATCGGACCCTCAACGCTCTCTTCTTGGATTGCACTCATCTTGCACGACTTGGAGGATTTTAATTAAGACTTAGTTCTATAGCTCCATCAAAAGGTAAGGTAGGTAACAGTTGTTGTGACAAAGCTCAGACTACAGCTTTCCCCGCAATGGGGCCCCGCATAAAGCTAGACCTGTTTGGGAACTGTAGGGTTTTGAGGATTTCATGTTATCTTGAGTTTGAGCAGTGGTTTCGATAGTCTAACATTTTCCTTGACTATGAAAGTCGTTTTCATCGCCGCTGCAATACGACGAAACCTTTTCTTGCTTTCGTCCCTCACTTTCCCACTCCATCCCTCCTAACCAACCACCCCAGCTCCTGCGGCTGCCCGGGCGTAACCAGCTCACCTGCTGTCTCCTTGAGCATGAAATCGTGATCCACATACTCAAAGCCCGGAACAACCACCTAGAAACAGTAGGATCAGCCTCCGTTCTCCAACTTCCAATCCATACTTCCACACCAAGCGAAGAATCAGAACACATACCCCACCAATCAACAACTCCCCTCCCCTCCCCCTCCTCAAGAAAACTAACCTCATACTTCCCCCCCTATAACACCCACTGCAACCGCTCCCCTTTCTCCAGATCCCCTCCAACCGTAAACGTCTCTACCCTAGCAGCACCTCCTTCGGCCCCAACCTCATCTGCATGAATCACCACGTAGGTTCTGCGTCCCCTGTGCAAAGTATGTATCGTTCTTCCCTTATTTCTATGGAAGCTCCCGACGGGGGAGTGGGGGCTCAGGGGGTAAAAGATTGTTGTTGAAGCGCTGCGGTTAGCTGTTTGGGGTGGCTTCGGTGGTTTGAGAAGGTTGGGATTGGTAAGGAGGAGGAAAGAAGGGATGAGGGATGAGGGGATCACGGTCGATTTCGACAAAGTAGCCTCCTTCAACGTGGGGGCTTAGGTTGAGGATGGATATTAGGGTTTGGGCAGATGGGGATTCGGTTGGGGGATAAGGGTTTGGAAAGGGGAGGAGGGAAGGTGATGGAAGTTTGAGAGGTGCTGGTGGTATGTTTGCTGGGGTTCGACAGAGGGGAGAGCTGAGGTTTAAGGGAGGACTGGGCTGGAGGTTTGGCGGTCTGACACTGCTTGATGTCAGCATGCTGTCACTAATTGGAATTAGTGAAGTGAGGGGAGTATTTTCTGTCGTCCGAATGTAGGTATATACATCGTATCGTAATAGACTCAAGTCATGCTTCCTAAGGCAATGACAGAAGAGAACGGTCATTTATCCTTTCCAGAACAAATTCACGTTGTTCTGTCATCATACGCTCGTTCAATTGAGGGTATATTCGTTGGCGATAACCGGCATATATTGCATTTCAATCAACGTGCCGCTCATTCATCCTGGGAGATAACCACATTCTTCTCCTCTGGCGGGATAACCTTATCTTCTTTCTCGCCCTTTAGTTCTGGCAATTCTTTCATGGCACTATCAATAATATTCAAAGCCTTCCGGATCTCTTCTTCTGTGATAACCAACGGTGGTGCCAGGCGAATAATATTTTGGTGCGTCGGTTTGGCCTTCACATCATCAGCATCCGCCGCTTTCTTAACATGGGCAATCTTTAGAGCTCTGCCCACCAATAAACCCTTCTCTTTCATCAACATGCATAGATCCCATGCACTGTGACCTCCTGTTTTTGTTTCATCAATGACCATGGCATTCAGCAGGCCTTTTCCGCGAACGGTTTGGATCATTGGGCTTTTCAAGTCTTCGAGCCCTTTACGGAAGATTTGGCCTAGACGCTCAGCGCGCTCTACCAACTTCTCATCCCTAACGATTTCAAGAGCTCGAATGGCTACTGCACATCCAAGCGGGTTACCACCGTAGGTAGACCCGTGGGTGCCAGGCTCGATCGTGAGCATAATGTCCTTGCGCCCTAGAACGCATGATACAGGATACATGCCCCCTGATATAGCTTTACCCAGTAGTACAAGATCAGGCTTGACGCCACTCCACTCGTGACATAAGAGCTTGCCTGTCCTTGCTATACCTGTTTGGATCTCATCACATATAAGGAGTACGTTGTGCTTGTCACATAGAGCTCGAGCTTCCTTGAGATAATCTTCATCCGGTACTACAATCCCAGCCTCGCCTTGAATAGGCTCGACAAGGAAGGCCGCAGTCTTGGGTCCGTGTGCTTCAAGTGCGGTACGAAGTGCGGGTATGTCGTTATACAGGAGAGGTTGCTTTGTCTTTGGACATGAAGAGCCAAGGTTGGGGACATAAGGACCGTAGTTATCCCTCGACTCGGGATCTGTAGACATGGATATGGCGGAGAACTACGAGTATTGTCAGATATTCAAGCTCTCAAAACAATGAAGGGTATTGCCGACTGTTCTTCCGTGAAAGTTCTCCGTCACACTCAAAACTATAGCTTCATTTGGTGGGATCTGTTTGGTTTTGTAACCCCACTTCCTCGCTATTTTGAGCGCTGTTTCTACAGCCTCTGCTCCAGTGTTCATGGGAAGCACCATATCAAAGTCAAAGAATTTTGTTACAAATTCGGCAAAGCGGGGGAAGACATCGTTATAAAAGGCTCTTGAACTCAGCGTCAGCCGTGACGCTTGTTCCGTCAACGCCTTCACTAGCTCCGGATGGCAGTGTCCTTGGTTAACGGCACTGTATGCTGATAGAAAATCGAGGTACTAAAAGCAGTGAGTCCCTATTCTCTCACGAGGGATGGATTGAAAGCAAAGCGCTCACCTCTTTACCCTCTGGATCCCAGACGGAGGTGCCTGAGGCTCTGGCAAAAACAATCGGAAGCGGGTGGTAATTATGAGCTGAATAAGTATGCTCGCTATGTATTGCTTCCTCCGTAGAGGTAGTGTGGTACTGTGAGGGGTCCGGTGTGCCTGTGGGGTGGAAGGAGGGTGCTGTCGCTTTCAACGTAGTTGAGCTACCATTTGTATGACCATCAAGCGTTGTCGCCATGGGTGCCATGTTGGCGTTCGGGATAGGTCTACAGGAAGCCTTTCAAAGGAGGAATTTTCGCGCCGTGTCACTTATCGAACGACACAGTTTTTCCACAACTCGAATGCCTACGCAACAGCTGTCCAGTGTCGTTAAATTAGATAGGTGGAAGAGCTGAGAGGCTGACGGTTGGAGTGTAAGTACTCTGACTGATGAAAATTGAAATATTTTTGGGCGGAAAGCAAATAAGAGTGCTTTCTACATTCTTATAGTAACGAACAGCAAATTGGAATTAGTCCCCTAAGTGCAATGATATCCAGTATTTACACTGGTCACAAGTACTACGAAATACGTAGTACTACGTAGTACGGTAAGGACTGTTCTTATTGCGGCTTTCTCGTGTGTACCTGCTCTTAGAGATCGTTGATACGTAAATCTGGGTGGGGGGAGACTTTTTCGCAGTGCTTAGTGGGGCCAGCCTTATCGTGGTGCGGGGCCACCAGGGCCAATCGGAAAAATACAAGGCCCCTTAGAGTAAGCGTAAGATACATACAAGGGCGCGCCTAGCTTACAGTAGCGTGCACAATCCCCCCCCTGGTCTTTTTATCTACACAGTAAGAGCCTCAAGCACTTCTCTCATTTTCATTTTCATTCTCGTCCTCCTTCTCCTTCTTCTCAACCTTACCTGCTCCTAACATGCATGAGGACTATCAGATCCCGCTAAGGTTCTCTATTCAAGACTTTGACTGGTGCTGTCTCTTGATTCCTATGCTAGATACAAATAAGTCAGAAGTAGAGGAAACCGGTCACCCTGCTTCATGGATAGCTGAATAGTCCCATCTTTTGTGGCACCACGTAAAATTGAAGGACTCCACACTTCGTTCTCGTTTATCCTATCCTGTCACTTAGAGGGGAGTTCGAAAAGGGTTGGCTGGTTTTGAAGACGGACAAAGAATTCGTGAAAACACAGCAACAGGCCCGCGCTCTGGTACGTTAGAGTTGCTTTCACTCTGACAAGAACCGTTGCCTCGAACTCGTAGAGATACCCGTCAATTCTTATTCCAGACACTACTTCCCCCAGCGATCCCTCTCTTTGATTTGCATATTTCATTATCGCTTGACCTACTTACGACGTTCTCTGTTTCCCATATGTAAGATTTCCAATCTCGACTCATCTTCCATCATTGTGGACTCCTCGTTCGAAAGTAGGGATATAAGCTTTACCGCATTGTAAGCAGTTCACTACTTGGTGAGGACAAGGGGTATCATATACCCAAAGACTTGAGGAATCTTGCACTTCTGATATCGTTCCACTTAAGCCCGTCGTTCCACTCAAGCCCGAGTTCTGTCTCTTTGTACTGAAATACTGCTGAGTTGGAAAACTCTTTACGCAACACATGCAATTGTTTCCATTTCCATGCATCACGACTCTGTCAAATGTTAGACGAAGAAACCTTCCAGCCGCTTTGCATCATCTGGCATAACTTATCACTGTATCATCGCAACTACCAACTCCGCCTCAAGTTCTTTGAACCATCATGACTGACGTCCCACGAACCCTGACCAATGCCCTGTCATGTCTAACGGAGGTTCAAGAATTTATAATCCCGTACCTGAACTGCGCCGACATCATCAATCTTCAAGTCGCCGGGGTCCCCTTGAATCTAAGCCGCACAATTCAAAAGAGATATCTTGGCGCTCAATGTGATACATCAGAGATTACAAGACGTTCGGGCGAACCTCGTTCCTGCTACACCCATTGTCCAGTCGGTAGGCTTTACGAGAAGACTCGCATAGGACGTTGCGAAGGGTACATGATTGATGATCGAAAGAAGGGGCCCGCGCGAGGTGCGCAGGGTCGGCTTGAACCTCCTGCGCACCGGAGTACCTCATGCATACCGTCAAGTCTGCGAAGAATGCCTCGACCGCTTTAGAGAAACCGCGATGTGGCTCGATAAGCAAGCAATCTACGGCCTTGAGCAAGAGCTTTGCAAAACACACACTGCACACTATAAACACCCCTCTCTGCAAAATCCCTGTACCTGCTACGCCACCATCTCGACACCCTGACGTTGCCTCAACTGCTACAGATCTTCTCTTAACACACTATGCCAATGCGCAGACAAACTTCGTCACATCCGTAGAAGGTACAACTCGAAAAACGGGAAGTGGAAGCATAGTCGGATAAGGCTAAAGAAAGCTGGTAAACAAACAAGTCTCTGTCCTGGTCCTAAATGTGGCAAGCTGAGTTGGGACGAGTCGAAGTTGATAGGCCGGAACGTCAGAAATATAGGCTCTATGCGTATGTGTCTTGGGTGCGGGACCGTACACAAGCTCCCCTCCTTTTTCGAAGACAACTCAGAAGAGCTCAAGGAGAGCGAGTTCGAGAGAACTATGGACCGCGAACGAGGTTTCACTTTTCTTTCGACACTTCGCAAGGGCTGAGGAGAGCCGGATAACAAGATTATAAGACAGAATAGAGGTTGATGACGTTCGTGGCTCGTGGATCTCTTTCGGGAGACCCACTCTACAGTCTACACCAAACTATCTCTTAGCCAATATGACATTACTTTCCCAACATTACACACTTGATTTGCCAATCATTGTATACCAAAAGGGGATAAATCAATCCCACCGTTATCCTTCATCTGCTCACGCCCGTTCTCCATCTCAACCGAAGCTGTTCTTCCTGCCTCTCTTTCTTTCTCTCCTCAACTAGACTGTAAAACAGGATTTTAAACACTTCGAGAATGAGGCGAGCAGCAGATGAATGGAGGGTTGAAACTATAGACGTCTCCCTCATTGGTCAAGCAATGAACGTAAAAGGATCCCTTACAGCCCCGGGCTGCTGATCAACTAATCGAAAATGTATTACTTCTTTATCGAGTGTATGCACCAAGCAATGACGCGTTTGACAATCCTAGTAGCGAAACACTTTCGGCAGAAGATTAGATAGGAATATCTACAGGAAGACAGTGTAGATAGTCTGGATTTCTGCTAGTCTAACAGCAGCGCTCTTCTTTTGAGCGACCCACAGTTCATAATGAGGCTTGCAGATATAGAGAAACCACTGTGTGAATGTGTCCAATAAATATTGTCTTACAAATCTATGTCTACACCGGACAAGGAATTCTCTCCGCACTAGGAATTCGGACATATGTGAGTATGAATATCGCGACCCCATCGAAGGGTCCTGTCCGGAGGTTTTTACTTTACAAACATTCAATGTTCTTCAAATCAACAACCTCAAGAGTACGATGTCATCTACGCTGACTCTGAAAGAATATCTCAACACGCTCAAGAGTTTCCCAAGGCGTGCGTACTACCGTGTCAGGAACCCTACAATCTCCCAAGATGTTCTCCTATTCCTGATTGCCTTCCGGATACTCAATGCTTTCTGCATCAAGACTTTCTTCCAACCGGATGAGTTCTTCCAATCGCTGGAGCCAGCATGGGAGATAGCTTTTGGAGCAGAAAGCGGGGCGTGGATCACATGGGTGCGCTCCTCTAGAAGGGGCGCGAGTATCTGCTAAAATCCAGCATAGGAGTGGAAAAATCAACTTCGATCTGCTGTATATCCCACTAGCTTTGCTTCCGTTTACTGGCTTTCTTCGCGCCTGTCTAGTCTTTTGAGACTTTCTCCAGATGCGCACGCCGAGGTCTTGATAGCTGCGCCCAAAGCGACGCAAGCAATCTTTGCGGCTGTGGGGGACTATTATACGTGGAAATTAGGGGAGAAGGTTTATGGAGAGGGAAGCAATGAAGCTTGGGCGGCTGTATGTAGCATCCATAGCAATCAAGAAAGAATTTTCATCATTGAATGGCATCTCAAGGCTGATGTTCGTTCTATTGGCCCTTGTAGCTCGCCATGACTGTGTGCAGTCCTTGGCAATGGTTTTGTTCCACACGCACGCTTTCGAATTGCCTGGAGACTACCTACACAATCGTTGCTCTGGAATCCTGGCCCTGGCAATGGTCTTTGGCCTGGAAAGATAGAGAGGCCGCCGACAAGGAAGGCCTACAGAAGGGGGACAGCACAGTCTTTGCTGATGAAGTCTTGAAGTACGTTCTCCTTTCTCTTGTTTGAATGTATCAGATTAGTAACTTGTACATAGGCTCAACCGCTCTCTGATACTCGCAGCCTGGGCTTGCATATTCCGACCTACAAACATCCTGATTTGGATATGTGTTGCTTGCTTCACCTTATTCCAACGCCAGAAGCCAAGACAATCAGTAGAACCCCGATTGGCAGACATATTCACTGTGACAGAAGAGAAACGGGCCCTTCTACGCAAAGCAGCAGTGTGCGGGTAAGACTATCACAAGTCACCAGAAGATCATTTCTGCGACTAATCCCTCGTAATAGTTCTCTTGTGCTCGCCTCGTCAGCCATTGCGGATCGCCGCTACTACCAAGAATGGACCTTCCCACCCTACCGCTTCCTCTACTTCAACATCGCCCAATCCCTCGCAGTCTTCTACGGCCGCAACGATTGGCATTACTACCTGACTCAAGGCTACCCGCTCCTCCTTACTACTTTCCTCCCCTTCGGTATCATCGGCCTCTATCGATCTCTCTTCCCCCCAAAGCTTTCATCTCTCCAATCAACTCCCTCACGTATCTCAAATACCATTAGATTTCAACTCGGCGCTATCGCTGTTCTTGTCCCCCTAACTCTCTCCTTCATATCCCACAAAGAAGTCCGCTTCATCTACCCTCTCCTGCCCCCTCTCCACATCCTCGCTGCGTCCCCTTTCACCGCCTTCTTTTTATCTGCCATCTCCCGAAACCCCACCAGGAGTCACAACCTCCTTCTCAAACGCGCTCTCCTCTTCCTTCTCCTAACCATCAACCTCGCCCTCTCCCTCTTCCTAACAACCTCCTACCAAACCGCCCCGATATCCGTCATGTCCTACCTCCGCTCCCAATACATAACGCACTACCTCACCCAACCACCCTCTTCCAGCAACCTCGCCAAAGCCACCCCAGACACCATGACCGTCGGCTTCATAATGCCCTGCCACTCCACCCCCTGGCGCTCCCACCTCATCCACCCGGGCATAAAAGCCTGGGCCCTAACCTGCGAACCCCCCCTCTCCACCCCCCCTTCCGAGCGCGCCGCCTACCTCGACGAAGCCGACCGCTTCTACCTCTCCCCCGCGGCCTTCCTGCACGAAAAACTCGGGGACCCGCCGTTGCCTGCCGACCACGAAGACGCGCACGCAGAGCGGGCGCAGAATGCGCATTGGGATGGGGAGGTCGGGTATTTGGGGACGGTGGGGTGGCCGCAGTATTTGGTGTTTTTTGGGCAGATGGAAGGGACGATGCGGGAAGTGGTAGGGGAGGAAGGGGTGTATGGGGAGTGTTGGAGGGGGTGGAATGGGGTGCGGGGTTGGCATGAGGATTGGAGGAGGAGGGGCGGGATGGTGGTTTGGTGTTTGAGGAGGGGGGAGTGGGGTGGGGTGGGGGAGGAGAAGGGGGGGAAGGGGGATGGTGGCCGTGGAGAGTTGTAGGATCGAGAGGTGTTTTGGCCCGGATTGCTCGGGTGGCTCTTCTCAGTGTGTCATTACCAGTAAACATGCTGTATCCGTTTTCTTTTGTTCTTGTGATGTTTACTTCGACCAGCACGCGTAAGGGGATCACACAGCCTAGCTTCACGGATACTATTAACGACCTCAGACCGATGCAAGTCCAATAGAGTGATGTCTCAATATAGTACATGTCTATACAAAGCCCATCCATTTAGTAAATCTACAATCTTGCCTTTCCCAAATCCACCCCCTTTTACACCTTCACCTCCCCGGCCCCAAATCCATCAACGGTCTATTTTTTTTTCCCGCAGCACCCGCCAGCTCATCTACAACCCCCCAGTCAATCCTATCCCACCATGCTTCCAAAAATTGCCTCTTCCCGCCAACCCCCCAATCCCTTAACCACACATGTTCCCACGTGCTCACCCCCAATAGCACGTCCAGGTCCGCTCCTCCGGGTGCCGCTTTCTTATCGTGCCTGCTGTACTGTCCCATCACCCCCGCACTACCCGCCGGATGCATCGTCGCGTATTGTTGCGGGGTGGTAGTGCCTGTGATTGCCGAGGTGGATGTGGCCATGTCGATGGGTTGCTGCCGAAAGTGCGCACCCGGGTAAGGGGAGCCGGCGTTGTAAGTTGTGAGTATGGCGAGGGAGTCGTTGTGACGGCCGGCAACGAAGTTTTTTCTCCTGACAAGCCAGACGAAGCCAGGGCCGAACATGGCGGTCGCGGTGGCAAGGAAAGTGCTACGGAGAGAGTCCGGAGAGGAGAAAGATGTGGTGATCTGTGAAACCATGTTGGAAGACATGGGGGGTGGGTCGGGCGAAATGGCGCTGAAGAAGAGGTGGTTGTTGTGGGCCATGGAAGCGTGATTGAAGAGGGAGGCGTGGTCGGCAGAGCGGGCGTATTTGAGGAGGATGTTCTTGGTTATGCTGTTCTCATCCGGGGTACCTTGAAGAACATATCAGATCTAATACAACGGGGCAGGATGTCTTAAAATCCATATCCGTACCGGCTGTCAACCGATTCAGCTTGTCGACGATGTAACCCTGATATTGGGTCCATGCTATGTCATACCCCTCGGGCGACAGCATACCCGGCACCCCATGCTCTTGGAAATAGGTATCATGCGTGAGTCTGGGTACAGCATGTATTCGCCGGCGTTGAGCTTTGGGTGCGTATAAACATTTCCTCTATATCACGCCCCATTAGTACGTGAGGCGTTTACAATGGCGGTAGAAACCCACGCAAACAAAGTTACCGACGCGCAAGGCAGTCTGCTGTCGTAAAGGATTTAACAACACCATTGAACTTGGTTGCGATGATGCAAAGATATCTACATCCTGCAGTTCTGCTATTCCGGTCTTCAAGATCTGAAGCTAAATTTGCATTCACGCTAGCGCGGTATCGAATCAACCAGTCGACGCGTTCCTTTCTTCAACTTCCTCGACATGCCACACCGAGCCGCCGGCCCATTGTGAAAGTTTCGTTTCAGTTTCTACGACAGTCTCAGATGGCCTCTCAAGGTGGAGAGTCATCTTTCTTTGACGAAGACATTCATTCGACTGTTGTCCAATCGCTCGAGCTCTGGCGCGTACCACGATGGCTTATTCCAGGAACAATGTGAAGCATCTGGATGCCTCAATGAACGCTCCATCTTCTTTATCCGCGAAGGCCAACCTTTGTTGGCCTTCATTGTTCTCCTCCGTCGTCATTCCGGTTTATTAATACACCCGTTGATCGGATTGTTCTATGACTTTGGGGAACTTGTATTGTTTAGTTCACCCATTCACTGATTGTATTTCTTTATTCCCCACTCGACGAAGACTCTCTACCCGCCATCCAGCAGATTCATCGTGCAGAAAGAATCGAAGTTTCCTGGAGAACACCAAAAGGATCATTTTGTGCAGGCACATACCAACTATGGTCCGGACAACCTTTCTCAAGCTCGCGGTTGTGTGCCTGATATCGGCAACAGTCCCAGCGGTCTCAGCGCTTTCAGCAGCTCTTTCCACGGCACAGGCAATAGGCTTGGTGGAAAGACAAGCGGATCCTTCTTCTTCTTGTGCAGTATCTGGCTGGCAATCATGCGGGCTAACAGGAGCCCAAGCCAATTACTGCTGCCCTGCAGGCTCAGGATGCGTACAATTCAACAACAATGCATCAGTTATTTGTTGTCCCCAAGGCCACAACAACTGCCAGACTATATCACCTACCACATGTGACACCAACCAGAATAACGCCACCTTACATCCCGACAACCAGCTCCATAGCTTGGACTATGGGGGACCACTGGTGAAATGCGGCAGTGACTGCTGTCCACAAGGCTTCTCATGTCAGGACAACGCACAATGTGTTATGAAGGTCGCTCCAGGTGCAGCCGCTTCATCAACTTCCGGTAAAGGCACTTCCACTTCCGCTTCTACACTCCCAACTACAACTTTACCCATTTTGAGTCCTACCAGTTCATCAAGTTCGTCAAGTTTAACAAGCTCATCAAGCTCATCAAAAACAGTCTCCACTAGTGCCTCCACCGCCTCCCACTCGCCCTCCTCAACCCCCCCCACCACCCCAACCGGCGCCCCCGTAAACGCCTCACCACCCACCCCCACACCTACCCCAACGAACACCAACACCAACTCCTTCCCCGCCCCCGCCATCCTCGCCGGCTTCTTCCCTGGCCTCGTTCTCGGCATTCTCCTCACCGTCGCCATCCTCCTCTGCCTCGGCCGCCGGCGCGACGCCAAAGAAGCCAAATCCGCACATTCCGACTTCTCCTCCGTCACCGCCACAATCTCGGACCCCATCTACAACCCGCGCGGAGTTGGCCCCCAGCGCAACGACTTCCTCCGCCGCGACAGCGCCAAAATGTTCGCCCCGCACTCCTTATCAACCCCCACACCACTCAGCCCGCACAACCGCGTCCGCTCCCTGTTTTCGCGAAGCCCCACCTTCCGCGACGGCATCGGCCGCAGCATCATTCCTAAAACCCCTGAGATGGCGCACTATCGCACCCCCGATCTTAAACATGAGCCCAGCACTGAGAGCATTAAGATCTACAGCCCGCCGAATATCGCGCTGGGTGGGGATGTGAGGAATACGAGGTTTACGGATATGATGCGGGATGCGGGGTTTAGGTCTGGTGAGCCGTATTTGGGGAGTCCGGCGAGGGTGAGCCCGAGGAGGGAGTGGAGGCCATGATGGGGGGTTTGGTTAGATGGGGAGTAGGTGCGTTGGACATGTTGGATGATGCATGGGTGAGGCGTTCTCTGGGTGGTCATGTGTGTGGGCATTGCGAAGGGAGAAATTTCCTTGGTTGGTTGGGTGAACTATTAGCGGCTTTCCGTTCCGAGTAGATATCAAGCAGCATTCACATCAATCACTACCTCCAGTACTTGACGTTTTAAGCGGCTCGTGACTTTGGTCGCATCAGTATATACTTTGATATATTTCGTTACCATATTCTCATCTCATATCCAATCGTCTGAAACCTTCATCTATCCTTCTATCCCCTCGATAACAACTCTTTCGTCCCCAGCAACCCTCGATTCGATTCCCCACTTCCCTCCATTGCACGCATATCAACGCCTCCACTCCAGACGTCGAGTCCCAAGAAATCGCTCATACCTAGCTATATCTACAACCCCCCCCCCTCTTGACCTGACCCACGAACGAAAATGCCAGAACCCTCCCAAAAGGAGAGGGCCAAAGCTCCGAAGGGTGTGATACTATGCTGCGAAGTGCGTGGATTCGGTGGGATAAAGGAACTAGGGGGTGCTCGTCGGGGTTTTGGAGGTGATGATAGTCTGGTGAGTATTGCCCGAAGCCGGAGATGCCATGGGAGAAGTGTCCTTTATCTATCCCTTTGTACCGTTTCATTCTCTTTCTCAGATATACACGCCTCACTCTCGCTATGATTTCCGTTGCGCAACTCCCTTTGGCATTCCCAGACGGCCTAGAAGTGGAGAGATGAGGCGGGTGAAGGGTCCCGAGCGAGTCTGGAATCGCTCTTGTGTTTATATGGTAAAGGGAGGGAGAGGTTTGAGTTTGCTTAGCGGGTTCTTGATCGTGGTGTGAGCGTGTTCGTCTGATAAAGGTGCCAAGGTCGTTGAGACCCCGGGGATCTTCTGGTTTGGTTGACGAGTGGGAAGTCGTAGCTACTCCGGTCGTTGTGACGATGCATCTGCTTTAGACGTGAAGGCACAATCCACATAGCTCTCAAGCTCCACTGGTAGACGACACGCGCTGGTCTTTCATTGTCGCTACGCTATGCCAACGGCGTAGTACAGACATGCAGAAGGCAGCCACCAGTCACCACTCGCGCTGGCAGCTTCAAGTCAACATCACGATTCAATAAACCGAGCAAGCCGACGAGTCCCGGCTCTCAAACGCCACAGCGAAGAAGCTTTGCATCGCCGAGTAATGAAACAGTATTCCCCCAAGCACAGCAAGGTGCCAAATATTATGGCTGCCCCCCGCATAGTCAAACCATCCATGCAACCACCTCTCCGGGACTTGTCCGGCATAGATGATAGCGCCCACGAGGTAGACGGTGATGCTCTTGATGATCGGTGCGTAAAAGTACCACGACCACTCACCACCTCGGGTCCAGCTGAGCTGGAATACGGGCGCGAAGCCTGTGGCTGCGAGGGAGACGTAGAAGGCTACGCGGGCCCAGTTCATGTCTGCGCGGTTGAATGTTGGATGCCATGGCAGGATAACGCCTGCGACGCCAAGAGTAGCAGTCATGACGATGTATATCCATCGACTTACCGGCTCGCAATAGAAAGCTGTATACTCCGTAGTCATGATACTGGCCGCAATCAAGAGGCTTATCCCCGTGTAGTCTACACACGCAAAACGCTCCATAAGATTCTGCTCAGAAATACTGCTCATGGTATGCCACATGCAACTGCAGATCAAGCACTTGCAGGCAGCGAAGAAGAAGACGGCAGCGAAGAATATGTCGGTTCGGGTAGATTGCGAGAAATTGACTGAGGCGGGGTAGAAGTAGAAGGCGATTGCGAGGACAATTAGGAGGCCGATGGCGTGAGACCAGATGTTGACAAGCTCGTTGTGGAAATTGAAAGCTGACCTTATACACTCGATCTTGGTACCCGAGAAGCGGTAGCCCCTGGTGATATGTGGGTTCACTCGCCATGGGTGAGGGAGGTCTTCGTACTTGATAAGCCCATGCTCTTGCGCGCCCTTGATTGCATTCTCGATACTATCTCTAAGCGTTTCTTTCGTACGCCGGGCCTTTTCGAGACCCTCGTCGACGACTTCTCGCGCTTTACCAAAACTCTCTTCTGCCATGCGCCACCCTTCATCCATGACAGATGAGAGACCGGCATCACGAACGGTGTAGGCACGGGCTTCGAGTTCGGAGAGGAAGCCTTCCATTAGACGCATGCCAGTTTGGGCCTTGGCTTCGAGGGTTTCGCGGGTGGCTAGGACATCGTTGTACCGACCTTCTACTGTCTCCACTAGTATTTTGGCACGCCGTCTGCCCGCCCCAATGAGGTCGCCCGAGACCTGTGAGCATGAGTCTCGAATAGCTCCAAGTGTTGAGTATGCGCGATTGATTCCAACGTCAAGTTTCAAATTCCCGTAGCTTTCGATCCAATCGAGTCGAGCCTCGAGATCGGAAATGAAGAGGTCGACCTGGCTCTTCAATGAGCATTCGTCATGTATTAGCAGCACGGAGTGAGTTTTAGTTCACCTTCATGAAAATAGCCTCAGCATCCATTTCGTGAGAATACCTTCGAAGTGGCGTGAATGACGAGTGCCGCCGCCTTTGGTGGGGTGATGAAGGCGACGGCGATAGGGCGCCATAGCTACGTCCTACCAGTGGCTCATCATAAGCCTCAAGAGTCAGAGATGTAGAAGAGCAAGACATATTTAATGGCTATCGCCAGGCTTGCCGCCGTGCTTGAAGAATAAGAAGATGGTGAGGGATCTCGAATGGATAGTGGGGCTTTTCTCTGTTGATGGTGCAAAGCGGAGTGTGGACAATGCCTCTGTATATCGTACTTAGATCCTAGATCATGGTATCAACGGTCGAGGTCAAAGAATAGTGCACGTGGGACGAATCGCTGGATGTGTACACAAGATGTGGGGAAGTCGCTTGGGGGAAATCCCCTGGACTTTCAATGACGATGCCCATCGTCGCGGCCCTCGGTTCAAGGCTTGGCAGGGTCTGGAAGCTTTTAGTTCAGCCAATCGCCACCTGCTTCTTTCATTGGCGAACATCGGCCAGAGAAAGCTCCGTGATCACCAGATCTTAACAGAGCTCAACACTCTCAGTGTACGGAGCAAGCAACCCACAAACAATGCCACTCACCCCCCTCATCACCTCCCCCTTCCTCCAATCCGTCCTCGACACCTGCACCCACACCCGCCAACAATGCCTCGACCTCATCGCCGCCTCCGAATCCCACGCCATCTCCACCTCGCACCCCCTCACCCCGGCCGCCCAGCTTGAACTCTCAAAGCAGCAAAAACTCCTCTACTCCTACCTGGCGCAGCTCCGCGGCCTCAACCGCGACGCCATTCTCGAAGTTCGCCGCACTAAGCAATTTACTGCGGAGGCGAGGCAGGAGATTGATAGGCTGCTTCTGCAACTGCAAAATCTGTATTATGAAGAGCGTCACCTGCGCGGCGAGATCTCCGCATGCGAGTCCTACGAGTAAAAACCCCTTCCCCTCTCCCCCCTGCCCCTATGTTCCGTTAGGGACCGCTAACCCTCTAACCCCCCACAGCCACAAATACCTCTCCCTCCCCCTCCTCCCCCTCTCCAGCTTCCTCACCCTACACCCCCACCTCGACACCACCACCACCGACGAAAAATCCCTCATGTTCGCGCGCATCAACCACGAGCTCGCGGAGCGGGAAGCGCTGGAGCAGCAGCGGCAGGGCTTGCTAAAGAAGAAGCAAGGGTTGATTGCGGATAACAAGAAGAGGAAGGAAGATCTGGCGAGTTTGGATCGCGAGCTAGAAGGTTTTATTGATGTGAGTGGCTCTTTTGTCCTCAGGGGTTTTCAGCGGGTGTGGAAGGGATGGAATATGCTAATGTTGTGTGTGTTGGGATAGGCGGCGAAGCCGATTCAGAAGATCTTTGAAAAGCAGTATTGAAGGGATGGTAAAGGCGTGTTAGTATCAACGAAGGCGTTCCGAAAGAGTTGAGGATATTGGCGTTGGGGGAGGTGCCTTGGAGATACCCCATTTCGAGAACGTTCCGCTGCGTCGATGGAGAAAGGAGATTCAGGCTCGATGTTATTCAGCATAATCTAGGTACACATCTTTGATCATATGACATGGCGTTTCTGGATATATGGAAGGCTCAGGTGAGTAATGTAGGGCTCGGTACGTTCAACCAGTAATGGATACTCAGGGTACGACAATGGGAAAAGCTGGAGGGGATATACCCTATCGTCTTCCTGAACTACTCATCCCAATACCGATCCATCTCCCTCATGCCCATCCATCGCAAGCTCCCCTAAACCCTGGGGATAACCGCCCAATAAACTCCCTACCCCCGCTCCAGTGACAACTGTTAACAGTAACGCTCTACATCAACAAATATCACCAAAAAGCCCAGAATGCCAAAACCTCGAAATCCGTTCCCAAACCAAAAATCAAAAAGAGGTTCCACTTCCCGTCGTGGAGTGGGTCAAAGTGTACATCCTCTGGTCGACTTCGTCATTAAAGCTATTTAATTAATTTGTTATTGTTTTTCGTGAGCGTGTTTCGAACCTGTGCCTCTTCCTCGTGAGGGGGTGATAGAAGTTGTTATGGCCGTTCGACGAGGCTATGCCTGCTGTGCGTTGATTAGTGAAAGGTAAGAGCTTATTTTGATACTTGAAGGTGAATAAAGGGTCCATAGACACAGATTTTCTTATTGGTTGGGGAAAAGGGCGCTTACCGTTATAGTTATTTCTTTATTGTGTTATACACGGCGTTTATCTACGCTCTGGGGGCTTTGAGCGTATTAATCTGTATTGGTAACGCTCCAAAACGTGCTGAGCTGGACTTTGGCTCCTCAGCCCTAGCTTTCAGACGCTCGGCATACTCGGCGCAGCTGATCCGGATTCCTTCCTCGAGACCAACACGGGGCTTATAGCCCAGGATTTTCCGCGCTTTCTGGCCGGTGCAATATCTGACTGAGCAAGCGTCCTTCACACTGGCGCTACTTATCGTCGTCTGGGTTCCGGTAAGCCATGTTATCCACTCCGCTACGTACCCAACGGATGCGGCAAGGGCCTCGGGGAGTTGAACCTCGAAGGGTGGGTAGTGGCCGAATTCTCGCCAGACGGCTAGACAAAAGTCACGGAAGGTAATTGGTGATTCGTTGGAGATGAAGAAAGCCTCCCCAGCAGCGGTTTTTGAAGATAGCATGTTCTCAATGGCTAGGACGTGGGCAACTGCGATGTTTCCAACGTATGTGACATCCCACAAATTCTCGGCATCGCCAACGACGAAGGGGGTTTCCCACTTCGCGATGCAGGCGTGAACCGAGGGAACGAGTTGGTGGTCCCCCGGCCCAAACAGGGCTGAAGGTCTTATGGAGCAGGTGGCGAGCTTCTCGTCATTCGCCTCAAGGACCAGCGCTTCGGCAACTGCCTTTTGCGGGGCTCAGCTGGTTTTTGTCGATGCATTGAGAGGCGTATACTTACCTTCGACTCCCCGTATATTAGAGAGTGACTTGACGTTGGGCATGTCTCGTCAATATTTGGGTACTGATATCTCATATCGTCTGTCACGGCGGTACAACTACCAGTCCACACGACAGCCTCAACGCCGTTTGTCCTCGCCGCATCGAGGACATTCTTCGTTCCATTGACGTTTGTATTCCAAACGAGCTCTCTCTGTCTTCTCTTGTATCGATCTGCCAGCTCAGGGACTATTCCAGCGGTGTGAACAATGACATCCGGTTTTATCTGCTCTACTATTCGACGCACTTCAGCGGCATTCGTAATATCTCCTCTTACATGTCGGATGTCTGATTTGGGCTGCAAGGGCTTTTCTAAATCCACCACAGTGATTGCCCATCCGGGGTGCTTTTCTTTTGCGGCGTCAACGATCGCGCGGCCCACGAAACCTGTGTCGCCTGTGACGAGAATAGAGATAGTCATGGCTATGATCTTATACGGAAAAAGCACTAAAATCTAAAGGAAAATTCGAAGTGAAGGGCTCCATGCCTACGTGTTGCACGTAGTCATGCCCTTCCAGCAACGACGCAACCATGACATCGTCAAGAATTTGATGTCCAGTCGGATAAGAGACCTGCTTAACGTTGAAGTCACCTACCTTGAGGTATCGCAGTGTCAATGCAGACCGCAGCCACAACATTCCGAGAATGCCGCGGCCGCTAACTGCTTTCATCCGCCTCGCTTCCGTCAAGATTGCGGGATGACATCATGACGCGACTTTTCGAGAATCTGGTCGGAAGGCACGAGGGGATAGGATGGGATGGTGATGGTGATGGCGCTTCGAGACCTTGGTAGTTTGGAATACAAACAGAGACCTGATTAAAACACCGGAACCACAGTGAGCATATATGTACGAATGCACAAGGTTATGTAGGGCTTTAGAAAGCAAATCGAATATGCGCGATAAGATATCAGAAATGATACGAGGTACAGTAGACGTTAAACGACAAGGGTCTTTACCCATGCTACTAAAGAGAAAGCATTTCAATTTCATCTACAACAGTTCCGTTAAGTACCTCCTTATGGAAGAGTGAAGCTCCTACTGCCCTCCAGCCCGGACACAAGGGATAGTGCGCTAAGGTACTGATGGCCTGGATGTCCAGACGTCATACCCCAATGGTGGGGGGATGAAAGGGACAATAGGTAATGTGTGCATTAGGGTCAGGATTGTATAATACATGTTTATTGCCTAACCAAATTAGGATAGTCAATAAACGTGTATTATACACGTTTATTGAAGCAGGTATTATACACAGGGGTATATATAAATAGCATCAATTATTTGGGTGCTCCATTGCCACCTCACCGTCGACGATGCTATTCAGAAACTCCTCCAGCACCTCATCGTTTGAAGGATTTAGCCTAGCCATAGCAACTTCCTCCTGTAGCAGTCTATCTTCCATATCCAAAAGCTCCTCCTCATCGATTTCAATGCCCTGTGTATAGCGAAGATTCTGCTGACGAGTGACTTCGAACGTCATTTGACGGTGACAGTATAAGCACTTCACTGCAGGGATGATTCGATTTGGCAGGATTATGCCCTGAAAGGTATCAATAACAGCCTGATTGCGAGATTTACCACCGCGTTGAGGCGGCATGGCTGGTGGTAGGAAGGTCTATCTATTGCTGGCGCCAGGCGACAGCGAGGTCAAACCTCCTGAGCTAAACCAGCTGGGTTTAGCTTGCTTATATAATATAAAACCAATAAACATACATGAATAAACCGCTAAGAGGTATTATACACGTTTATTGTAGAATAAACGGTTTTTTCCTGACCCTAGTGTGCATGTGTACTGTGGTTTGCGCTGGTTCGTAATCTTTGAAACCTTTTCGCTCTCTCACCGAGACATCTGCATCTTACGTTTCATACTCATCTATCTATCTGTACATAAAACCAATCAAAATGTCTGGACATGTGGGCATGAGCTCGTGCTGTCTAAGTGGCGCTGTCCACGACGGCAAGCCAACCGGCCGGGTGGAAACCATCGGTGGCCTTCAATGTTATGTCTCTGCCCCGAAAAACGACTCCAACGCCAAGTCAATCGTTTTCATCGTTGACAGTAAAAGACCCCATATTCCACTTCTGCATATATATACCCCACTAACCCCTCTTGCCACAAGTCTTCGGATGGGAGTTCACCAACGTCCGCCTTTTGGCAGATGAGTACGCCAAAGCAGGCTTCTACACCTACATCCCCGATGTGCACGAAGGCGACTCCCTGCCGATTTCCTTCCTGCAAAATATCGAGCCCCCGTTGAAGGAGCAAGCTAAATTAGGCGTGGCCGGCAAAGCCAAAAACGCCGCTCTCGTTCCTGTTACTCTGGGGCCTTGGCTCGTCAAGCACCGCGAGGCTGTTTCGAAGCCGATCATCGATGGCTTCATCAACACTATCCGTATGACTCCAGGGACCAACAAAATCGGCGCCATCGGGTTCTGCTGGGGCGGCCGATACGCGATCCTTGAAGCGCATGGGCAATCGAAGGATGGGTCTGGGAGCAGTGTTGGCGGTGTGGACGCAGCGTATGCCTGCCATCCCAGCTTGGTCGCTATTCCGGGAGACTTTGATCCCGTCACGAAGCCATTGAGCTTGGCGCTGGGGACAAAGGATAGTCTGTTGGATGTGGCCAGTGTCGGGAAGATTCAAGACTGCTTGGCGAAGAAAACAGATGTTCCCCATGAGATCAGGGTACGCTCCTTTTCTGCTCCTCGTTCGCCGGCCGTATGGAGCGTTTGGCTGACTTGAACGGATAGATCTATGAAGACCAGGTCCACGGGTTTGCACTGAGAAGCGATTGGAGCAGCGAGAAGGACAAAAAGGCCATGGATGATTCGTGCAAACAAGGAATCGAGTGGTTTGAGAAGTACTTGTCGTAAATCAATTCAGACATCTCTTGTATATAGCACGCGGCTCATATTCATACAATATCCTGATTACGAGCTGAAGGTAGCCGACGTCTGAAGTGTACATATGACACCTCTAAATGCTTCTAGATTAATGGGGAGAAGGACTAATGGTCTTTTTGATATCATAATAATCATACCACTGTACCTATTTAATGTAGTCCAGATAATTGTATCGTCAAGTCGTCAAGTCGTCATCCGCGCCATATATCATGCGAAGAAGATTTGATCTTTTCAAGCTTGGGGTACAGGAGGTTTGGGCTCAATATCCGAACCAGTTGTGGACGGCGGAAGAGGCTCAGTGCCTTTGGTGTCAGGAGTAAGGGCCTCAGATGTTGGCTCGGCATGAAGGGGCTCGTTTGAAGTTGCTTCATTGGCGGGGACACTCCGGGCTTCTTCCCCTCGAATCATTGGTGGCTCCTCGGCCTCGCCGGCCTCATTCTCTGTACTAGCCATCCCCCGCTGGAGGGCCAATTGCTGCGCAGCTCGTCTTCTTCGCTCCACCTCTGCTTCCTCCTCCCCACGTACGCGCTCCTCCTCTTCCTTCAGGTCGTTGAGCGTCGGTACTTCGTCTTCGACTTCGGCTGTTTCGGTAACGTGTGGCTCTTTTCCACTAGAAGTAGAGTTACCTCGTCTATCGTTCTTTGTACTCTTGGTGTCTCGAGATGAAGCTGTCTTTGTAGATGCTCGAGAACCGTCGGGCCTCTGCTTTCTGTTCTTTCGGCTGCTATGGTCGTCAGGTGTCGTTCCTGTATTTCTTCTTCCTAACATAATAGCGAATTCGTCGTCAATTGGAACCGCGTCATCCTCGTCCTCGCTAGGAAAGAGGTCTCCTCTTGAACTCAGGGAGTTGTTTGTAGACCTTGACGTAACCGTCCCACTTCTTTTCCTTCCATGCCTCCCACGACCCGCATCAGGACCGCTCTCCTCACTTTCCTCTACCAGTAATTCATCTTCCCCCCTCTTCCGCCCAACGTTCTCCTGCAAATCCGCAGCCGAAGGTCGATACCTCACTCCCCTAGATCCAAACTTCCACGGTAATCCCTCCAAGAACCCAAACATCGACGAGCTCGGGACGACGGTCGGATCTCCCCCACCATCCTTCGGGAGACTAAAGCTTTTCCTCCTAACGCCCCGTGACCCATAACTCATACCCCCATGTTTCCCTGGCTGCTCATCACTCTCGGCTAGCAATCGGTCGAGTTCATCATGGCCCCATTCTGCTTCATCCTCTTCCCAGTTATCGTAGAAATCAAAACCGAAACCCTCGCGCCCACGCCGCGCACTGCGATGAGGTCGGCGCTGTTCATCGCGCGCGGTGAAGCAAGGTTGGCATGAGGCTTCGAGGCAGGACTGGAACGAGGCGAGGCATGGGGAAAGGTATCTTTGAGAGAAGGTGAAAAGGGAGGCCTGGGTGGAGAGATTGGCGGACTCGAGGTTCTGAGAGATCTGGTTGATGGTCTGGCGGATACGTGGGTCGTTACGGCGCATGATTGGGAGTATGTGGTCGTATTGGGTCGTGGGAGACTGCTCAGTTCAGGCCCCACCTCTTCAATCAATAGTATAACTATTCAAGGGCTGCTTTGTAATCATGGGTTTGAAGCTTTGCTGAGAGCTGATCGACGATAGTAGATAAATCTGTCATGCTGAAAGGTTGTAAGTTCAGCCTTAGGGGCGCCTTAGTGGACTGACGAGCCAATTTACAGTTAGATATCTTCTACAACATCCACATTTCATCTGTCTACAATGGTTCATTACATTCGCTTCCTAAAGCCACCAAAGATCCAAATTACAAGCACTAACCATGTGACTGTAAGATGCCTGATTACAATCACGAATGATCTTGGGGATGATTTCTTCCAAGGTGATCTCGCGCTTGATGCGGAACTCTTCCCATCAGGCCAGAAATCTACGAGACTGTTTGTGCAAAAGGATTTAATGTGGACTTCGGGTATGCGAACACTGTGGATCATAGTGGAACGGATCCCTTTAAATTTTCAATGGCCTGTGCAACTGCACATTACTCCTAGCAAAACTCTGGCAGATACTCCTTTGCTGAGGAACTTTCCCGATGTATTGACCGCATGGAGTGAGAGTTTTGGAATAGGCCTAAACTTTGAGGCTGGCAAGCGAATTGAGAGGCGATTGAACTTGACATCGGATAGCATGTTGAGCATATTTGAAGATCCTGGAGAGAGCATTGCTCGCCATGTCTGGTAGGTAAGTCGCCTGAGCCATTTACAATTACTCATTGCACCAGGGATGCTGGCGTTGCATTGCTTGCCTACCTGAGAAGCTTCCGTCAAAATCCTGACGACGAATTGCTTCTGCCACTCAACGAGCTGTTTGGCGCTTCTGGGCCAGGTTATCTTGAAGTGCTCGAACTGGGAAGCGGGTGTGGGATCGTTGGCATAGGGTTTGCCCAGCTATATCACAATTGCCATGTCCTCCTCACAGATCTACCAGAGGCGATGGAAATTCTAGATTGCAACATTGCTCAAGCACGACCAGCCTCCGGGTCGAAGCTCTCTAAGGCAACCATGAACTGGGATGACGGTCTTCCAATTGCTGTGGCTCAAGGGCGATACCATCTATTCCTGGTTTCTGATTGCACATACAATTCAGATAGTATTCCTGCTCTTGTAAAAACCCTCCATGCATTGAATCAAAAATCTCCATGGGCGTCTATAGTCGTCTCGATGAAATTTCGTCATTCTAGCGAAAATGTCTTCTTCGATATGATGAATGATGCTGGGTTTCAAGTCACTAGCGAAGTAAGATTTCCACTGCCAGACCGGCATCGAACTGCCGTCGGGCAAGAATTGGAGAATGTGGAGATATATATATTTCGCAATACAATATCGCTTGAGAACATTCCATCAAGGTCACAAAACGCTCACACATCGAAGCAAGCAGAGAAAACAAGAAAAATACCATCTTCCTAGACGGAACCCCATTAAGGCATATCGGTATGCGGTCAGTTTACCCTGCCGCTTAGGTCTAGATTTGTGATACTCGGTTGCAAAGACTCCGCTAGGTAGGTGGGTAGCAAGGTCTCATGAATATAGCAAGATTGGACAGAAAGTATAGATAGATATAAAGATGTCTTCCTCGGAAGGAGATAGGACGGTTTCTTGAAAGAGCGGGAGTTTATGCAACCCATAAGACGTGACTGCAGGTTGGTTGATGCAGTCATTGCATCTGAATCAGGGGCGGTGTTGTGCATTTGCAGCCTTTGTACTCCGTAGGGCAAACTCTAAAATTCATTGCCCTTTTGGTGGGCAGAATTTGCAAAAATGCGGTCAGTAGTCAGGACTTGTCAGGGCATAACTCGGAATTCGCGCACACTAATGTAATAGTTAATATAAAACCAAGAACAAAATTAACAATAACATTACCATCATCACCACTTTCACATCTTCAATCTATCACCGGCAACCTTCATTTTGTCAACAGGGACATCTTCACATCCATCCGCCATCCCCAAGAGAAGCATCACCGCGTTGGAGATAGGTAAATTCATATTGCGGTCTATATTGCCCCCTCTAGGCTTTCACCCGTCTAAGGCCCTCATGTGTAAACCTCTTGACTGACACAACCTAAAAATTAGATTTCTGCCTCATTATAACCTAGACTGCCTTTGGTCTTTTCAGAGGTGTCCATTTCAACACGGCTCCACCAGCCTTGACACAGTTCTCTCTTCAAGATCCGTCCACACGCCCACACCGAGACATCTTCAACGACCTACCGCCCCCTGCTGAACGCCATTCCCCAGCCAAAGGATCGACTGCTTGACCAACCTCCAACCCCTCCCCTCTCGTTTCCACAACCTCAGCTGCCGCATAGGACGTCTTTCAAGGGTCTTCCTCTTCCTGAGGAAGAGTCTAGGAGGCCTCGCCGTGCAAGCCTCGGCACTGTCATCTTCGAACCTCCCTAACACGACTTTCGATCCCCAAAAACAAATTTACACCTGCCTTCTGCATTGTGCATGCTCATGGCACCATCGGCAACCACTATTACTGAACAATATGCACCAACCATTATATCATTGAATGGTAATAGTACCAATGAAAACCGATATAGTAGTGCAGGATATGGAAGACTTATCACGAAGGATGCTCTGAAAAAGCGTATCGAAAGCATCGATACAGATGCCTGTGAGGCAGGGGAGGAAGATGCTTTTTTTGTGGCGGACATGGGCGAGGTCTACCGCCAGCATCTGCGCTGGAAGATGAACTTGAAGCGGGTCAGACCACACTACGGTATGTTATTGCTCCGCCCGCTTGTGGTGACGTGTTACTGAGACTCGACAGCTGTCAAATGCAACCCAGATCCTGAAGTCCTCCGCCTACTGGCCGGACTGGGCACTGGATTCGATTGTGCATCCAAAGCAGAGATTGAACAAGTCCTCAGCATTGGCGTCGACCCATCTAGAATCATCTACGCTCAGCCCTGCAAGACCAAGTCCTATATTCGTTACGCCGCTCACCAAGGGGTGAAGCAGATGACTTTTGACAACTCAGATGAGCTATATAAGATCAAGGCATTGTTTCCAGAAGCAGAATTGTTCCTGCGTATCTTGACAGACGATTCCTCCAGCTTGTGTCGCCTAAGCCTCAAATTTGGGGCGTCTATGGACAGCACCAAGGGCCTTTTGGAGTTGGCAAAAGAGCTAGATCTGAATGTAGTCGGCGTCAGCTTCCACGTGGGATCGGGAGCTTCCGACCCACAATGCTTTGCTAAAGCGGTCCAAGACTCCCACACTGTCTTTGACCAAGCCGCCGAAATCGGCTTCGACCTCAAAACTCTCGACGTGGGCGGCGGCTTCTCTGGTGACACCTTCGAAGAAATGGCATCCGTTCTCAGCGAAGCTCTTGATGAGCATTTCCCTTCGAGCGTCCGCATCATCGGCGAACCCGGCCGCTACTACGTCGCTTCAGCCTTTACCCTTGCATGCAACGTCATTGCTCGTCGCGACATTCAAGATCCAGCAACCAGAACGACGTCTTACATGCTCTACCTCAACGACGGCGTCTACGGTAACTTTTCTAGTATTATTTTTGATCACCAGCAGCCAGCTCCTCGTATCCTGCGCAAGCAGGGCGGGGACAGGAACACGTGTCTCACGGAGTACTCCATTTGGGGCCCTTCATGTGATGGAATCGATTTGATCTCGGAAAACTGTACGCTCAGAGGCTTGCTGGACGTTGGCGATTGGTTATATTTTGAGGAGATGGGGGCGTACACGAAGTGCTCGGCCACGAAGTTTAATGGGTTTACGGATGACCATGATGTGCTTTACGTGTCCAGCGAGCCCGGTGCATCCGCACTACTGGATTATTAGATTGACTCAACCCTCTGGGAAAGGGGGTTTTTGGACGAGACAAGATTAACAAACAAGTGAAGATAGGTCGAATGTAATGCGAAAAGCGTTTCTAATTCTTTTTCTTTTGTACCTAGATCACGTTGGCTTTTTCTTTCTTCAATACCTTCCAAAGGCGGCATTCTCCCATACACTTTCTAGAGAAGGAGGCTTCCACAAGCACATAGATTAGCTCATAGATCTAATTAATTATTTTCAGTCGTTGCTCACAAGATCGAATATCTAAATTTAAAAAAATCGCGCCCGAGTACCCTTTGACTGCTAGATAGAACAGCATATCTTGCACCGATCTTTTCATAATGCCTCCTGAAGGAACCTGACAATGTTTATACACGTACAAGCACCATGATCAGCCAGACTACCGCCCTACTCGCACTCAAAGCCATCAACATTGCCCATTTCGCCCCTTTCAAATCTCGAGGCAGGGAAACCTTTTTTGAGGAATTGGATACGGCGAGGGACGGATAGGGTCAGGTGGGAGTAGCGAGATTATCAAATGTTTAGAGTCTTTTGGCAGATGGGGGGAGGTGTGGATACAGGGGAGGAGGAAGGTGTTGTGTGGGGGTTGATTAGGCGAGGATGAGAGAGAGAGGGTGCGTGGGTGGGATGTTGAGGAAGAATCAAGGGGTGGGCGGGATTTGGGGGGGGGGAGGGAGTATAGTGATGTGCTTGACGGTTTTGGGGATTGAGGTGCTCGAATGTTGTGGAGATGGTTGCGTTGTTTGTTTAATTTCTCTAAAGAGTGAATGAGCTTCGGGGTTGATACGAGTAGCGGCAGGGCGAATTGTTTGATGCGTAGATTACCGGTTTCTCGTAGTGCAATAGATGGTATCATCGAAGAACTAATGGAGTTCTGATGGGCGGTGCTGGGTTGATTGGCTCTTTGCCACATCTCACTACCCCCTTTTCCGTGGGAGGAGGCGTGGGAGGCCCTATTGCAATATTTACCCCCCTACTCTGCGCCCACAGTTTCACAATGGCAACGCCCCCCTTTGCCATGCTCGTCGTATTTCGCCGCTGCCAAATCCTATGTCTCGTTCTGGGTTTCTGGCTGTGGGTGGGTGTGCGTTGGTGTTGCTGGTTTCACTCGGCTAGCTTTTTTGGATATATATATCAGAATAACACCCTCTCTCTCACTAACAATATAGGTACGTTAGTTCAGTCACTAAGATCAACAAATTCACCATTTCGAGTCGAGGTCCATGGTTCGATTCCTGGACCAAGCAACCAATTCGATGGGATGACACCCCATGGCTGTTCGCGGTGCTGTAGTCTAAGTTTAATAATCTCGATGATGACGAAACACCTTCGAGGCTGTGTGAGAAGTTCAGCGGCATGTAGTAGGCAGTGACTAGCATCCCGTTGGTGGTTATCCACCATCGGGATAGTGAACACTTTTGCTTTTTTTTATGATTTAGCCAAAAAGCGCTGGTGTGCTGTGATGTTGCAAAATAGCTTGGGTATGGATGGGATGGGCTTTTGGTTTTGGGAGGATGAAATTTGAAGCGCGCCTTGTTTGGACGGAGAGGGGCGGGAGTGGTCTTGGTTGTTGGAAGGGGTTGTAGCCTTATCTGGGTGGAACATAGGGCATGGGATGAGGACGACCGAAAGACTTGAGATCTGACAACGCAGGTGAGAATCACAGCGAGTTCTAGGAGACAAGATGTAATGGCTCTGAAACCAGAGAGGAGAACATGATGGCGAGGAAGAATTGCAGAAAGGTTTGTTTGCAAATGAAGAAAAGAAACAATCGCTGTATCGTGACTGACCACATCTTCTTGGGCAAAGTATCTTAGCCATGTACCGGGGAAGACGACGGGCCAGACGTAGAGGCAGAAAGTGAGATATCCAGGAGGTCGATTTAATAACCGACAGGCGGGATCTGAAATCTCCTCCACCCCATGGCGAGAGTTCAGTAAGTCTGCAGGTTCCGTATCGTCTCGGAAGTCCATAAAAGCAGACTTCTCTCCTAAAGAAATACATAACTATAGGAGATATATGAATGTAACCAGAATTTTCCGTTCTTCCTCCAGCTACGGCAAACAACAACTGTCACAAAAAGAGTCCCCGCAGCCGCACCCCCCACAATTCTGCCCCCACGCTGCACCTCTCTGCCATGCACCTCGCCGTCTTGCTCCGAGATTCGCGTATTGATCTTCCTCCTCAGACATCCCCTGATCGCTTGCATCCTCCTCTTCTTCGTCTTCCTCGTCCTCCTCGCTATCTAGCCGTAGTTCTTCGGGCTCTTCCGCGGACCCTGGTTCGTGCAATTTCATGGTCTCAACGGTGATCTCAAAAGTAGATCCATATGTATCCTCTGCATAAAGGCTGATGCATCCCTCTTCATCATAAGTCTCACTCCATTCCTCATCGCGGTTCTTTTGCACCTCGAGGGCTTTCCAGTTGGCGTCTTGAAGCGATACATATGCGCATAACGTATCATGGTATGATCCTTCTGCTTTGACGTTCCATTCTTCAGTCTTCACGACATAGATGTGTTTAAAGCTAGGTTGAGAGATATTCAGAACATCCGTTGCTTCGGCTGTGGGTAGTGGAGCATGTTGGGGTCTTTTGAGAGGGGGCAACTCTGCTGTTTTACTGTGGGCGCGTTTGTGTCCGGGCAGAGCTGTTGGCCTTGACATTGAAGGTGGTCTTGCCTTTCGAGGATCTAGATGAACTGGGGGTAGATTGGAGTATAGAATCAAGATGGGAGTACCTGGTGTTGCTTGCCTCAGGACCTCAGAGGCGTTTTTGCAACTAAGCCTCTTCGGGTTAGCCTTACTAGACCCTTTCGGGTAAGCGGCGGCAGCTAATCCCCTTCGGGTAAGCTCTGCTTATGTACTTCGCTAGCTCAGTGTAATCGCAGTAATAAGCGACTGTGGCTAACACGAAGGGGCTTAGCCCCGCACGTCTGAAGTCCTGAGGTCGACTCACCTAGTACGTCTGAACAAGCACTCAATCTCATCTCTACTATTCCATAGTAATCCTATGTTTTGATAGTGATGCACATCTGTCAAAATGGAAGCGTAGTAATACAAATTTCTGCTGCGCTGCTTTGATGGCCGCGTATGGATCATCTGCTTCGAAACTTCCCTCATCGCTTTCGTCCTCCCCCTTTGTCCTCGTCCTCCTCTTCCTCCCCTTCCTCACCCTCCTCACCCTCCTCATCGTCAGAAGTTTCCTCCGATCCAGGCGGTCTCAACTCCATCGGCTCAATCCTGATTTCATAGCGATCACTTTCGTCATCCTCTGCGCTAACGACGTTACACCCACTATCACGAGAAGTTTCGAATTTCTCTTCGTCTGAGATTCTCTGAAGAGCCAACGCTTTTCGCTCTGCATCTTCGTACGTTGCGTAAGCACCAATGGTCTTAGTCTCTGTATCTAGATAAGGACCAGTCTGTTCGGTAGTTATATGCGAAGGGACTAAGTAGGCTTTGATCTTCAGAGCAAACTTTGGTACTTTGAGAGAAGGAAGTTCCGCTGTGTTACTGTGAGAGCGCTTGTGATTTGGTTGTGTCGGTGGTGCTGAGCCTGAGACTGACATCTCTGTGGGTCTACGTGTATGACGATGTCGTGGATATTTTACTTGAGTGATGCCTGTATCTTATTCTGTACTCAACCAAGTCCTCAATATCGGATGCCTAGACCGTCAACTTCCTTGAGAGGTCGATCCCTAGTTAACCCCTGTCACTAATCTCGTAGTCTACTAGTTAAGTATAGCACTACCTATCCTAATATTATTTTGGCGTCCGTATTCCGTACTCTTCCTCTTTTACCTTAAGTGTACCTTTCAAGAACTCCGATCCCCCGGCTTTGGCTCCAGCCGTACAACATCAACATGAATAAAAGTCTCGCTCGAACGATTACAAGCTCGGTATTCCATACAGCCATCAGAATCCTCGCTGGAATCATATTCAAAGTACCCATCTTCTACTCCCGCGTCCCGTAGCAATTTCAAGGCCTTTTCCATTCGTGTCTTGGAGGCTTACATATACGGAGGGTGGTGGGTGCTCCGAGGGTTCGCCGCCACCGCCAGTAATTAACGTTACGATGTAGATCCATGGAGAGGAGTTGGCTGGGGGCTGAAAGATCTTGGGTCCGCTTCTTAGCCTCTGCTGTGCTACTGTGAACATGCTTGTGAGTCGAATGAGTCCGCTGTAGTTCGTGTTGTGGGTTGCATCGCCGTTAGGTAGGAAGGGGTAGGTTAAGAAACTGCGGTGAGCGTCTAGCAATCCAACGAGTGGGATGCTCTCGAGCTCTTGCAACAACGTCATGGAAGTGTAGAGAGCTGTCGGTTTATACTTTATGGATGCGGCAGTATCAGTCAGACAGATTATCGTTGATGTATTAAGCCACAGAAAGTACAATGAAGGAAGCTTTGGGTGACTAGATCCATTGATAGCCATTTTTTGTTCAGTAAACCGAAAACGTGGTTATACAAATCCTCAAAGGCCAGAGGTGAAGGATCGCTTGGACGGGGCTCAGCGGACATCGTGACCAGAACGCCTGCACAGATCCTTGGCCTGTTCTGCCATCAGCCGTCATCCTGTACTCCCCTTTCCATACTCGGTAGCTCACGCTCATTATCAGTGCATACCCTTCTGCTTATCTGCTTTCCTCATTTTCATCTCTTCCGGCCTTTAGGTTTTCTTCGAACAACGAAAGATCCGCTTCCTCCGACTCCTCCCTTTCCTCGCCTTTCTCGCCTCCCTCGCCTTCCTCCGAATCCCATTCCTCCGACTCCTCCCCTGGCCATCTCACCCTCATCCGTTTGACTACGACCTGGACAATACGACCGTCCTCCTTTTCGGCGTAGAGGTACACACACCCTCTTTCGTTATAAGAACGTTTCTGTTCCTCGGAGTCTAGTTTTTTCATTACACGGATGGCTTTTTGGTTTGCTTGTTGCACGGTGGGGTACGCTTTAACAACGTCATAGGATGTCATGTAGCGGCTGTGTTTCTTGACGTCGTATTTTACGAGGTAGATGAAGAAGGGGATCTTAACTTCCCGTGAGATGGGTCGGCTTAGGATATCTGAAGAGGGGTCGTTGACTGGAGGATTGTTGGTATGGTCGTGGTTGGATGGTGTCCCTATTTGAGCCATTGGGGATGACATTGTATTCTAATCGGAGATACTACCGAAAGGGCTTGGAGGTGGGATCGAGGCAAAGACTACTCTAGTAAAAGAGTATTATGATTGCAGGTGGCTTTGGCAAGGTAGATGAATTTTCAAGTTCAGTTTCTTGGATTGCGAAACAATAGCAGGCATCAGCAATTCATCTCAGTATTCATTCAGTGAATGCATCTCTTCATTTGTTTATTGGATTGGCTTTGGCTTGATTCATCTTCTTCTCAGAATGCCTCTTTCGTTGCAAATGTTTTCGTACGCTAGACAGTTTTTTCGCGGCATGATTCGTGAAGTGCATTCTTTGCATGCTGTATATAGAAGTTCAGGATGTCTCGGACTATATTGAATGGCTACTCGTACAGTGGTACCTATTTTCTTGCTTTCTGTGACGTGCTTCATACCACGGATTTTGATGCTTTTTTCTTGAGACAGACCAAATCTTGTTTTGGGAACGAGGTTCGGAGGTTGACTATTTTTACGACTGGTAGCCTTTTTCCCTTTATATAAGAAAGACTGTTGGCAAAGTGCCCTTGTGCTGTTCTCGCGATCAGTAAACATCTTGTAGTCAAAGTTGCTGGCCTTGTATGTACACATGTGCTTCTCAGACTTCGCATAGCAAAGCACACTTTAGGTGGGCGGATTCATGGCAATCTGGGGTACTTTTGGTGCAGCGCCTGGTATCATCACTGTCGGACTTACGAAAGGGACCTTGATCATCGCATAGCCATCAAAGAGTTCTTATGCCGAAGACTGTCGAGTCACAAATTCAACACGTTGGCGATGATTAGTCTAACCCATAATTCAGTCGTAGCCAGACAAAGATGGAGGACGTGGGCGAGATAAAATGATCTGGTAAAGTGGGAATCTTAGTATTCTGCTGTCTCGCTTTGCTGATAGGGACACGGCGAGCCAAGCCCGTCATAGATCTCTAATTGGTAGAAAAATCTTTGAAGTACCTCTTTGGCGGTAGAACTGGTCTCAAGCCATAACAGAATGCCATGGCGAAAGTGAGGGAAGCTTGCCAAGTTGATGAATACAAGATAAAACGACCTTTAGAACGCCTGCAGGGTACAGACGAAAGCATTGCCTTATCCTATGATGGTTACGTATAAGCTGCAAGGACGGAGCAATGACAAGGTGCGAGATCATGTACTGCTGATATGAACGCAGTGTGAATGAATTTGCTCGAAAAGAAAAGGAGGATTCAACCATGTGTCCGTCGCAGTAGCTCCCCGCACACTCATCGACTCAGACAATGGCGTGAGGCAGAAAGGATTGAGCATCCAGCACCAAAAACGGCTGTTAATGGCTTATTTTGCTATTAATATGATGAGGTTGACGATTGGGCTCTCGGAGCGATGTCAGCTGATAGCGGTGAGCATGCGAGGCATGATATGTACATGCCGTTTAGCGATTCATCCCGCCATCAACAGAGCCAACAGGAATGGAATTGGTGTTAAGAAAAGAGCTCTAGTCTTCTTCCAGTTCACGATCACTTGCCCTACTGTAGGTGCGCAGCCAAAGCACGCTGCGCGGCGCTTGCTTCGACAAACAGACGTGAGACGGTTGTAATTGTCAGGAAACCTTGGGCCCTCTTTACCCAGCGGCTTTAGGTTGCCTGACAGCGACGATCTTATTCGCCCAAGGTACCTAGGTACCTGCCCAGATACTACGGAGTGACTCTGCTTTCTATCAGTATGTACTCACGTACTTTAATATGTGGGGTCAGTATTAGATTTCGGTCCTGTCCGGGAGTGCCTGCAATGTGGTCATCAGCCATGTAGCGTATGGTTTTTACGACGCCGCAATTTACAGGGCGACCAAACAGATATTTTACTGCGTGGAGTACAGAGTAGACACGGGCGCCAAGAAGTTCCTGTACCAAGAAGCCCCTGAACAGAGCACTGTGATTGGGTATGATTCTTGAAGCTGTTTTTCGAAGCATCACCACATTACCAGCGAAATGATCAAATACGGAAGATCGGCAAGCCTTACATTTATTAGATACAGTACGTTCCGTAGATACTCTGCAGTCTGCAATCATGAACACCTCCCTTACGCTCAGTGATATCATTCCTGCGGCTGGGCTGCGGCATACTCTGGCTAAGAAAAGGCATTATGGGCATAACAACCTGTTTTGGCTGCAACTACCACAGTACTGAAGCTCGACTACAGTCTACAGGTGTCAGACGTCTAGGGACCTTTGCTCTATACGGTACACCTACCTACCTAAGGGTAATACTCCGCGAGAAGCACGTGTAAAGTGGTACACAGTAGTAGTATTGTCCCGACTGCTCAAGCGACCCTGTGACCACTCGGACCTTCTCCTCCTCCCCATCCTCATTCGACGCCCCGTTAATGCCCAATCAAGGATCTTGGCTCTTGGCTCTTGAATCCCTCCGGGCAATACACGGGAATCTCTGGCGACTCGACAAGCTTCCGGCCTTCAAGCGCACATGTTGAAGACACTGCACTGTGATACGCCCTAGACTCTGTTGTGTGTACGCCCGTGCTATGCGGGCATGGTTAATATTGATCGAGCAATGCAAGAAGTCGTCAGCGAACTCTGTGTGACGTAGGAATCGAGGAATCTTGAGCTACGCCCCAGTGTTAACTGGACGCCAGGTGTCGAGAGTGCATGGCATTGAGCGGTGACAGGGTTCTTCCCCGGGTTCGGTCATGTTTGCCAACTCATCACACCTAAGAATTCAGTACAGTACACAGTACGCTCATCGGGACGATCACCGCGAGCCAGGGGCATCTTCGACTACTAGGTATTACTACGTAGTGCTACGTAGTAGGATCCTTGGAATTTCAATCATTAAGTCATATTACGATGCTCCAACAACCGTTCGCGTTATTCTGCATCGGGCGTCAGGATCTGCTCTCACACTGGGGACGTTTTGAGTAAAAGGACCGGCGATCAGTTCAGAAATAGAGATTAATAGTCAGTGTCCCGTTTCTTCGAGGTGTGTCCTTCAATTCCTACTGTTTCCAAGGTCTACTGGGATTGTATATTTCCCATAACATCAGGGCCTGTCTCTCCTCATGACTTCGATTATCCGTCCGCTCAGTATGTCTCACCGAGGTGGCTACCCATTCGATCCTTTCCTCGCTTCAGGACCTGATCGAGGCATCTCCATGCCTACCACCCGCGCTGCCTCTCGCGGCTTTCCCAGCAGGTCATTACTCCTTCAGACGCTTTGAGCCAACTAGGCAAATCTTGCTGACGCACCTGAAGCGCTCCACGTCCTGATGCGTTGGGCTTTGTGCCACCAGCTTCAAGCCCAATCCCATCGGGACAATACTGCGTAGGGTCTCAAAGGTAGGCGTACCGTGCCTGAGTCTCTAATCACTCCCTGACATGGGAATCCCTAGTTCTTCCCAATCACCTGATCAACCATACTCCAGTGGCCGCCCTACCACGATGCCCATGTTCGGCTCGTCTGCTACTACCTGTCTACCAATACATGAGGTTCCTAGCCCATACATAAGCCTCGGCCGAGGAGGCACTGGTCCACGGTTGGAGACTTCCATGTCACAGCGTTCACAGTGGCCTGCACCCAGCAGTGTCAATTACGGATCCATAGGGTTAGGGCCCGTTCCAATGCCTGGGCAAAGCCTCCCGGACCCTGAACCTAGGCTGCGGACCTCACCTGACGGCTATGCTTGGGAAGCCGAGTCCCAAAGTTCCCGAGGGTCTTCGGAATTCGTCAGAGATTCCACTCTCTTACGGGGATCAGGCAGTAGACCCCGATCTGAAGGCAAGGGCCATTCACAGAGGCGGCCTTCAAATCGTGATGAATTTGATGGCCCTTCTCAATTTCTTGAAAGACCACCTACGGATGTAGTTGCCGCACAAGACCGGGAGCTTCCCCACGTGCCTACTAATCTTTATGTCCAGGAGCAAGATGACGTTCTTTCTCAAGTGAATGACCGCCTTTCTCAGTGTGCGTTTGATTTCATTGCCAAGTATCAATTTCCTATTCCACTGGAACCGGACAAGCGGCCAGTACGAGTTCCCGCAGACAGGGAGTGGACCGAATGGGTTTATTTACTGAAGAGGCTGGCAACCAAGAGGCGTATTCCTGCCCGCCTCCTCTACAACGGCCAAATAAAGCAGCTAGTCACTGTCTTGGAAAATTCACTGGAGATGCGTCATGCAGCCAAGCATCAATCGAGGCCGCTCAAGGATGACAGGAACGTTCTCCAGCTCATCTCCGCTGGATTACAGGTGGCCAAGTTGTTTCGCGACGCAGAAGCAATGACATATATGGACCAATTATACTTTTCAGTCGAGAAGAAGATCCAAGGAAGAATTTCAGGAGCTGCTTCACATTTCAGCTACGTTGTAAAATAGCCATTGTATAAGCTCTCTCAGTCCAAAGCAAAGGTCCTTTCCTATGTCAGAATTCTCATCCAGGCTAGGAGAAAAACACCCGGATACCTTGGATGACCTATTTCCAGGCTATGGAGGACTCTACCCTGCTTGACTTCATATTGTCCACGCGGTACGATTGTTTGCGTGGGGATTTTCTTTTATTCCATAATCGGGATCTGTAAGGACTGGGTATCTAACTCCAGATGGAGAACCGGAACTTGCCTACCGAAATGGGATTGCTCTCCACTGTGGCTAGGGCTTTGGATGCGAACTTCGTAAAACGTCACCTTGATGTCCTAATACCCAAATGCGGCAGAAGTACCAAGATCATCAAAATTGATCGAACACTCCAGGAACCTGAACAACCAAGCTATCCATGGGCTTGTAATGAACCACTCGTTAGGCGAGACTCTTTCGTTGCGTTTCAGGTTGACATCAGTCACTGTTGGTCAGTTCTATGTATTCAGGTAGTCTTCTTGATGGTGTTCTTGGGTTGGATTTTATGCTATGCTATGCTATGATTGCGAACCTTACCTATTCATCGGCAATAATCCCTTCTAATGTGCAACGGTGAGCTTTCGACTACACCGTGACGTTAATGCGCTTGATGAACCACCAGCACCGTCTGTACGATGTCACATCATCTCCAATAGCTGAGTCCAGCTGTCGAAGGAAAGCAAACCTGCATGTTGCCGGATCAATGGACGCCCTGCTTGTCCAGGAGTCACTTCCATGTCACTACATAATCTCTTGCAGCTTTAGCCTTTGGATTTGGGCTGCAAGCGTGTGTCATGCTTTTATGGTAGACGCCCGGTTACCTCCAAAGCGAAGGTCGGCCAATCCTTTTACACAACAATGCGTCGGTGTGTCGGGTCACTGTCTTTGGGTTTGACACCCCATTGATGCCTATTTACGAGCATCCAGTGAGTACCGAATTGGATTTCTGCCGCATCCCCATGGCAATGGCTCAGCCCCTGTGCCAGTATCAGCAGCCTTCCCAGAATGTGCTACTTTACTCGGGCCACTTTTGTGGCCCTTCAATTGGTTATAGACTGACCAAACTCCAATGGTCGTCTATAAAATTTTCTGGGCTTCTTTACATCTTCGTGTACGTCATACTAGAGAGCTTCGAACACTGCAATAGTTTACAGGTGACTTTGGCATGTACCTTGTGCGGGAGAATGGGGTTGCAGAGCAGCAACTCGTGAAATTTACTTGAGAATTATAGAACGATGTGTCCACTGTATGAGAAAAGCACAATTAGTATCAAAGCACGTGAATCTAGACACTATGTAAACATATGCAGGACCTCAGGTCATTGACCATAGATTATTTGATACCTGAACAACAATGGTAATGATAGAAATATACATGACTTGAACAACCAACACGAAACGCAAAGACAACATTAAATCCAGCCAATGATGAAACAGAATATTACACGAGATCAGACACACACAACTCCTGTTTCAAAAGATGTCCATTTCTATCGAGTCTAAAATTGGTCTGTGCAGCGTCTGAAGCTGAAATCAGCGATGATAGCCATCGAATGAGGGCATTGTTTACTGATGCGGCTGCTGTTCTGCTGCATTCGTCCACACATTGATCTTGCAGACTTGTACCCCACGATCAGATAGTTGCGGTTCCAACCAGTCATTCTACCTTGCTTACCGGTGCCATGCGACAGGACCGCAGAGCCGCCGAGGTCTCACCGACCTGGCCTTTGACGCTGTTGGTTGTGCTTGCAACAAGATTGCATTCTGAAAAAGGAATCTCACCACTATTCGTAGCAAAACAACAACCGAGCCGAATCCATTCGTTCTGGCGAGTACTTCTTTTTAACACTCCAACGCCGCGCGAGAAGGCCGATGGATTCTGGCGGCTGGCTATTCGAATCTTCAGCATATAATCCGCCATCGATCCCTCAATAACGCCTCTGTTGGATGTGACCTGGTCCACGGGTAACCTCTAGATCTCTTCGGGGAGCAGTCACTTCGTAGCGCTTCAGCTCCTCGTCCAGCTGCTGAGACGGGCAAGCCCACCGTCGATTACCTGTTCTTGAGCAGCTTCTACTTCTACGCGTGTCTTTGTTTGCCCCACCACCCTCTTCAAGTCATCCATTACTCATTCACGGGGTCAAGCACTACGAACCACCAGTCCATCTTGTAAGAGTCTCTTAATTCCCTATTTCACGACTTCTAAGGTGAGTTAGGTGATGTTGACGGCATTAGGGTGCTTTGGTCGAATCAAAGCCGAGGCCGCAGTCCGTCCTTATTCCAGCTGCACGGACGGCGCGAATCACATCCCTCTTGGCTTCATCCTCCGACCAGTCACAGCGGCTCCTTCATCCTTTTTCCCACTAGTACCTCGTGGCCCTGACCTGTTCGTCGGTACCATCCCCTGGTCCCGTCTATACCCGACGTGGTTAGACCAAGATCTATACTTGCAAAACGCTGCATCACCGCCCCCGCCGCTGTAACAAAACATTTCGTGTGAGAAAAACGTCCACCTTCGCGCGTTCAACTACTGTAACCGCCCGGACTTTGGCAGCTAAATACACACCATCCTGAACGTGAGCTGGCCTCATAGTACCCGTACACCATAATAATCCCAGGTATGTGCTGGTCTCCGTTCTCGTCCATCTCATAAAACCCTTCGATGCCCTTGTGTCTCTCTTTTCCTGCTACTGCCACGGCTCACTCATTGCCCGCCGCAGGCATCGCCGTCAGATTGTCTCCTTGCGTTCTCTTCTCCCCAAGAGTCACGTCGAGCAATCATGGCTTCAGACTCGCCCAAGCCAGCCCTTCCCACTCCTACGATTAATGCTCCTCGGTCACCCAAGGCTGCCCCTCCGCCTCTCAAGACTCCTCGATCAGCGACTTTGCCGTCGGAGATACCAAAGAGCCCTAACGCAGGGCTTCTCGACGTTATCAAGCAAGAGGAGGACATCAAGACACCCATCACTCCTCCCACGGCCTACACCGAGTTCCTCAAAGCCCTCTCCCCCGCCGTATCGAGCCCAGCCACAAGCAAGAGCTCAAGCTTCTCCGACAGATCCTCCGGTAAATCAACCCCGACCTCTCAACCGTCCAGTGCAGGTAGTAGTTGCTTGTCCTGCACGTACGACCCTCACAAGTCTGCGTCCGGCCCTATGGTCCCACCGTCACCATTTGTCAGACCGCCTAGTTCTGCGCGAACACCAACGGCACTACGACGGCTCCGCATCCCTCAATCACCCATGTACTCTCCAGCCGCCGACTCTCCCAAGAGCAGTGCTATGCGCTCGCCATTCTCTCCTGCCGACTGGTTCCTCGAAGGCAAGACTCGATACTACGAATCCCCTCGCTCAGGCTGCCATCGACCCGTCAGTGTCAGACAGGTCGTGACCAGGACTGTGACATATACTCGCAGCCCTGTCACTCCCCTAGACCCTGCACCAAAGGGCAAACGGAGAAAACTCGAATAAATCATTCTTCGCATCTCTTCCTACCAAGCTGTGCTTCCACCTTCTTCGCTTCGATTCACCAACTATGTTCATTCCCTCCACCATCACATTTCACCAAGCATTTTGCGCTATGATCTTATGTCGCGCAGCGCACGATGACCAACACGAACTGCCATATTTTCCACACATGGCCTTGTCATATTCTCCCCGATACCGAAACCTACCTGATACCTCTGGCGGACTCCCGATATACTCGAAGTGGGACGCATGAACTTTACGAACAAGGATGGAAAACGGGAGTCTGATATCCTGACGCGGGGGTTCCACGACGGCTTTTTGATTTCTTGTGTTTTACTGGCGCTTTGGTGTTTTGGTGCGAAGGGAGTCTACAACGGACGGGAAACGACCATGATACCATATTCTGTTGCTATCCGGTTTGGAGCTCTATCTACCGTCTAGCTATATATTTGAATTGACCATCTACATCTGCTACATAGCTACGTAGCCCCGGTACATGTACTGCGTATGCTCTACTGACACGCCGCTTGCATTGTTGACCATCAAAGGCCTGTGCTCCGACCATCTGATAACCCAAACCAGCATCCGTCTCGGCCGTCAAAAGCGGCATCGAAACGTCCCACTTCCGGACTCGGCTGACCCCGAGGCCCAAGGGTGTGGTCGGCCTACATAGCCGCCCGCACCAAGCAGGATTACGCAACCGACGCTAGGATCTCAGCCAAGCAAATGAACGCATTCACCACTTCACCACTGCGTTGCTGCTAACCGCCGGGGCTACCGAACAGGTACATGAGAGATTGTACGATCCTGCCAGATGACCGGCGAATAGGAGCCAACGATCCCAGATTGGAGGGTTAAGTACTTTAAGGAATGAGCACAAGGCATTGGTGTGAAGAACAGCAACAACTGTTTCCAGAACCGGAGAAGTCCCCATTGGAGGACTTGTTTTAAATAATACCTTACGCTTGGTTTGTGTGTTATGCCCTCGACGGGATCATCATTGGACCGAGAAAGCCGTGACAGTGAACGTGACTGTAGAGTTTCATTGGATCTCACTATGGCGTGACAGGGGGACGTTGCGCCATCCCTTTCCCGTATACATACGTAGGTAAGGTACTTTGTCGCTGTCAACGGTACCCAATACGCTCTCACCGCATCATCAGGCTCGTCATGGGCGCTTCTTCCGTAGCATTCAACAACCATTCTGTTTCTGGGTCGCTACCTACGAATGTTTACAAGAATGATCACGGGAGCGTGTCGTGATACTTGGCTTAATCTGGGGGTAGGGGGTGGAGGGGGAAGATTATGCAGAGCATGTCACACCGAGTTTGTTGGACGGGGGGGGCGCTTGTGAGATATTTTGGTGTAGGTAGGGTAGGTAGGTAGGTAGGTAGGTAAGGTAAGGTAAGGTAAGGTAAGGTAGGTAGGTAGGTAGGGTAGGGGAGGGGTAAAAGTCTGGTACATAGCGGGTTTTTGCCTTGAAAAGATACGAGTATTCGGTTGCGAGGAGAGAGAATGGGAGACGTACGGCCCACGGGTAGAACTAGAGTATGTTCATGCTCCGAACAAAATTCCGCATGTGAGCTTTGAATGCTCTATACCTACCTCATCAGCTGCGAGCCATGTGTCAAGGACTTTGAGCGCCCCGCTTAAGGTAGTTATGTAGGCCTTTTGTTTTGCACGCATCGCCCTCTCCTGCTCCATTGTGTTTTGCGTTCATCCCTTCATCCCTTCTCAGTTCTCACGCTGAGGTTTCCGCTCCGTCAAATCTCAATCTCAATCTCAATCTCAATCTCAGACCCCCGTCATCACAATGGATAAAAAGTACCGCAGCTCTCTCTCGTGTAAAAGAGACGCAAAAACAGGCCTTCCTCCTCCTTGAACTGTATGGAAGAGATAGATAGATAGATGGAGATACGTTTCGGCTTTGAGGTGGATTTTTGGGGAAGAGGGGGGGGGGGGGGAAGTATGGGGTTTGTGACGATGGGGGTGGGACTGTGGGAGGAATATATTATTTATTTTTTAATTCTTTTTACTCTCTCTCTCTCTTTTCACTGCCTCTTTTTTAGCTTCTGGGAAAGAAATCTCTCCTCTCAAATCAAGAAAGTTTTTCTTTCTTCTTCTTCCACTTGGTGGGCGTATCATTGCGATATGCTTTGAGCGGACTTTTGGGAGTATGTGATTTTGCTTGTGCTTACTCACACACACACACACATGCGTCCTTGGAAGAGAGGACGCGATCTGGGAGGTTTTTGCAAGAAGCGAGCACCACAACAACAACACTTTGGTGCGATTGAGATGGCGCGTTTTCTCCTCGTTGGGTGGGTCGATGGCGTGGGGTGGATTGGCTGGGTGCTTGCGTTACTGGGTATCTATCTACCTTTTTGTCTAGTTCTATCTACCTTTTTATCTCTCCATCCATCTCTCCAACAAACATCCCCCCTCCTCCAAAACTCCAAACCAATCCTTCCTTCCTTCCTCCCGCACAAGCTTCCACACCTACCCACCCCACCACTCTTACCAACCCCCAAAAAAAGTTACAATACAATACAATACAATACAATACAGTAAGCAAGCAAGCAAAAAAGCTCCAAAGTCCAGCACGCCCCCATCAAATAGACAAATACAGTAATTACAGTAGCCACAAAAGTATCAGTATCAGTATCAGTATCAGTATCAGTAGCCACAAAGTATGTATCAGTATCAGTACACCCCCCCCCAAAAAAACTAACTAACTAACTAACCAACCGACCGAGTAGCGAAAAGCCCATTTCGGGGACGCTACTAGGGAGAGAGTTTTTTGGTGGTGCTCGGGGAACAAACAGGGCGGTTTCGGGTTTTTTTTTTTTATACGATGGGTTTGGGGGGGGATTGAGGAGGGGGGGTTTTGGTAAAACGGGGGTCGGGTGCTGGGGGGTTTTTTGGAAGGTGATAGGGGGAGGGAGGGAGGTAGTGGAGTGCAGAGTGATGAAAAGAAGGGGGGGGGGGGGGGTTTCTAAGGATATACGGAGTACGGAGATTGCGGCTTTTTTTGTGGGTGCCAGGGCCCGGAGATGTTTGGAGTTTTTTCTTTTCGTGAGAGGGGAAAGGGAACTTAGGGAGAGGTGAGGTGAGGTGTCTGGGGGTGTTTTTCCAATCCGAGGTAAAGGGGGTGTGGTGGGTAAACAAGTGCAAGCCGTTGTCTGGTTCATATTCACATTCGGCTGTCTAGCTATCTACTCGTAAAAACCAAAAAAATAAACTGGGTATCGTCACGCACCTCTTCTCAAACTCAAAGAACTCGCCCGCGGGAAAACCAACATATATATAGACAAGAAATCCGAAATGGAATCAAGACCTTTGGGTCCACGCTATGCCCTCCCAAACAAACAGAAAACCAATACCAATATCAAGGCTTGCCTCCCGGGAAATGTGATGCGCTATGCAATTGTGCCGACCCGGGTAAAGAAATTGGAACAGGAATGGGGATGGGGGACTATGTACGCTGCTGTGTGTGCTCGTGAAAACCAAAAGAGAGGCCCTGCCTAGGGTCATAGGGTAGTCCAAGAAAATCGGGCTTGTTTGTCGTTAGGGGCTGGGTCCCAATGTCCAAGTCGATCCTAGAACTGATTCCCATTAACATAAATCTCGCACCCCTCCCCCTTCTGCCTCAGTGCCTTGGCCAGCATCAACTCGCGCATCCAATCAATGCGCTCATCCCGGCTCTTGACCGCAAAATGATGCGTCTTCCCCGTCGCCGCATTCAAGATCCCCCGTTTCTCCGCCGCGGGGACGAGCTGGAATGTAAACGCCGCGGGGTCGCCTTCTTTCTTCTTGCCGCTGAGCTTGAGCGATTTAAAGGCCGCGCCGAGCTTGGTGTTGGAGGCCAGCGAGGAGCATGCGACGGCGTATTCGTCGACGTCGATGCTTTCGACGGCGTCGAGGGCTTTGCTGTTGCGGTGCATGGCGAGACGGGTGCCGTGCAGGCGGAAGTGGCTTTCTTGCCATTCGTGCCGGAGCATTTTGGTGCGGCGCTTTTTCATCCAGCCGGCGTGGTTGGCGTCGTGGATGTTTTTGGTGGTTGGCGTCAGTTCGTCCGCGCCGTCGATGGGGGTCAGGGTGTCGCGGGCATTCTCCTGGACGGGCGCCATGGCGAAGCTGGGTTGGCGGCGGCGCGAGGCGCAGGAGGCGGAGCGCTCGATGGGGGTGGCGGTTTGGGGACGGCTGATGGGGGAGAAGGGCTGAGGGCGGTGGCCGAGGCCGGAGCTGGAGCGGGAGATGGGGGCGCCGCCGCCGAAGCGCATGTCTGGGGGGACGGATTGGGACTCGTCGCGGGCTACTGGTCCGAGGGGGATGGCTGTAAGGGGCACATCCATATCGGAGGCTGGGCTGCCCATTCTGAAGAGATCGTAGGGAGCGTTGCGGTCTTTGATTTCCATGGCCGTGATCGGGGTTCTTTGTTGGCGAGTGACTGTGCGATTGGGAGAGAAGGCGTCTTGTGGTGCGGCGGCAGGAATTGTTAACTTTGGCAGCATCCCGAGATTGCGGTTTGGTGCTTGAGTGTTGGCTGGCGGCGACAGTGGGGGAAACATCTCGTATGGAGGTGTTGTGGGTTCTTCAACGGGAACACCCATATGCTGGAAAGTGAGGAATTGCCGGACATTCTCTTGAGGGTCACGTGTCTGTACAACACGGAGGACGTCCTCGTCAAGGCGAAGTGTTGGAAGGCGTGCTGGGCCCAGGACGTCAGATGAGGCTACAACCGAAGGCACGGCCTCCGAAGTCGGCCTGGCTGCAATCTCTGTGGGGGACGAAGCGGTATCATCAAGCTGCTCGAGCTCCAGTGGAAACTCTTTCGCTATTTTGGCCAATTTTCGCTGTTGCTTCTGCCATTTCGAGCAATTTTCTCCTTTGGAGCAATGATGCGGTTTGGGTAAAAGCTGCTCGATCGCAACAATCGAAGCCGACTCTCCTGGAGAGATGATATCGTCCGGTCTCCTAGCTCTCCGAGCTCGGCGTTGCCCTGTGACAGGTGATCTCGCATGGTCATCCTCAGGAGTTGCTGGATTTGAGCATTCGTTGGCGCGAACGTTACGGATCACCGCCTGCTGTGCGACCTTGGGCGATGTGCACACCTCGTCTGCGGGAGTTGACGGTATGCTATTCAGGCCATTCCCTCTCAGAGTGCGGATCTCGTTCCACAAGTGGTGACGTTGCCCGAAAGACTTGATACCCAGCTCCTTGAGGTCTTCGAACTGGAGGTCTTTGAGAATGGCTCCGGAAATGTCGTGCATGCGGAACTTCTCCACAATCGAGTCTTCGAAGCCAAACCCGACCATCCAATCCGAGACTTGCCGGGGCGTCCACGCTTGTAGCGGTATACTACTCAATGGGGCCTCCTCTACGTCTTGTCGATATTGGATATTGGTCCTTGCGGTAGGGCCAGCCCTATAATCTTGCGGCGACGAAGCCGGGGACATGGAAAGATAGAAGTCGACGTCCTGCGTTGCATCTTGCGAAATTCGGAAAAGGTGAGGTCCAACGGGACCCTCGACTGGTTTCGACGGTGGAGGCTTATCCGGCAACTGAAAGTTGAAGCCCGCGAATTCATTGGAGTTTGGCGTACGTAGCTCATCAAAAGTCGATATTGATGTATCGCTTTGTTTGCCAAACTTGCCACTAGCTTAGCAAACCGCGCAAGATGGAAACTCACGGGCGACTCACTGATTCTTCACTTCTACGGCCAGAGTACTCTTCCGAATCACTGAAGTCTTCTTCGAAATCGGTGTCGTCTATCTCGGTCGCCTCGGAGAGAGGCCGAGACCCCGCCATCTTGGTTACAAAGATTGGCCGAACAGATCCCTTTTGATACATTTCGAACGTAGGCTGGCGGGCAGCCATTGGCATGGAAGCCTGTTCAAGGTTAGAATCTGATATGAACAGGAATACTGCAGGATGCAGCTTACCATTACAGGCGAGGAAAGAGAGATGCAATGCTATCGATAGGGATTTGAAACAGGATTGCAATAAAAATAACTATGAGACTGTGCAACCACAGATTGTACTGCCCTTGCGGGTGAAGACTTTCGAGAAAACAATATTGCAGGAACGACGAGAAAAGCGGAAAAGGAAGTCCTGTGGGTATTGGGCGCTTGGGTTTGCTTAAGTAGAAAGCTCACGATGTTGGACTCGGGGCACTCTGCAGAGAGCTCTTGCAGTTGGACCATGGCTAGACGTCTAGCGGTCCATATTTCTGAGACCGTAGTCAATCACCGTGCAGTGCAAGCGACAGAAGCTATTGGGCGGCACGAATTCGGGTTGGCTGTAGTGCCCTAGGGTTCAGTCTCTCCATATCAAATCAGGGCAAGTCTTGCCCTAAGGTGCTTGAGGTGAAAGCAAGTGCACGGGGAAAGCTATGCTGCTACCTTCGCTAGTGTTTTTCCCGTCACGCCAATCATACCTGTACCACCGCTCCACAAATGCACGCTTTAACCATCTAACCGCCGAAGCAATTCATCAACTCCCGTAAATCTGGTCTATCACCGCCAGAAAATTCTGTTGTCGACTTTATTCGAGCGAATGACATGCGCAGGAAATATTGCCATTTGCACGCCTAGGCTCGGCGCGCAACGGAGGCGTGCGGTACGAGGGCGAGAGCCCTCTTCTCGTCTGTCAAGTATTTCTAAGCGTACTGCCACTGCCACTGCCCTGTACGACTGACCTTCCGTGCCACCATGCTGCCTTGTTTCATCTTCTCAGCTTCTATATGATGTACATCAGCGACGTCAGATGGGCTCTGAGCCTCAGTTAAATCGGTACGGAGATACGACCGCTCTCTTCGGGAGCTCAGCTAAATAAAGCGAATGGCTGGTAGGACAGCATGGACCTCCTACAGCTCCCTTGTCGCTTTATGCGGGTATATATCGTTTCTCTGCAAAACGTTGCCTACCAATCACGTTTCTACCTCTGTCGGGACACAGCGATGTGCAGTGTGTGCATATACCATCACGTTCAGCACATGGACATATTATTGTTGCTGATACAACAGAAGCTTCTCGGTCTGCCATGAACACATCAAGAGGTGAACAGTACAATTGGGATGCTTATTGGCTCTGAAATTGTATGCGATGGCCAATGAGTGCAAGAAATTGTCCTCACATGACCAGAATCTCATGCGGGCTGTCGAGATGGCACAGTGAACATTATCCAACCAAGCTGCGATGTGGGTATGAAGTTGTATATCATGCCCGATAGGGCCTCGGACTCGCCCTTGAATTGAAGATCCCCGGAACCTGAACAAGATCTGTCGGCGTGATCTGGTCACGTAGCAATCAAAGACGGGGACCGACTAGTCTATCAACTCTGCAAGATCCAGCCCGTCAAATGGTCCGAATTACATAGAGTCGGCACAATTTTTTAATTGGTTCGAATTGTCAAATGTTTCAATTTTCCAATTCAGCTCCGGTTGTTCTACTACACTTGGAGCAAGCAATTGCTATCCGTAGTTCAATTACCCAATATTCCGTATTCCGTACAGGATGTGATATCTCCTTTTGCTGACTTCAACAAGGAGTTGAACCCTTGATAATCCTCGTATAGGATCGCCAGCGTGGGCGCGACCCATGAGATGCAGGCGGGCACCCGATAGCTATCGGATTGGGAACCATCCAGGTCAGCAATCCTTCCAGACAAAGTACGGAACTTGTTCCGCGTTCAGAATAATCCCAAACCTTCACATGACAACGGCGACGAACACAAGGCTACAAGCTCATTATTAGTGTCGGATCCTTCTGTAGATGTTCCAGAGCACAAACAGCTCTGGCAAGTCACGACATACAGACCGCAAGTATGACGAGAGGGCTATCATTCTGTTTACTCCGTAGCGAATACTATCAACGGAAATCGTCGAAGCCCTGAGGTTTCGTGATTGGCGCAGAAAACGAGATTGAGTGAGCATGGGTCCGTGAACAGGATCACGAACACGGCATAATTAGGGATATTTTACTGTGGTACAGCACCATCGGGGCAACAAATTAATCACATTTATTCTTAGAACTCTTGCCGTGTCGAGAGTTGCCAAAGAGACATAATAGTGACGTTTTGAGTCAACGCTGCCTGAATAGCTACTAATTTAGGTCTAAAACCACAACCTCGCGCAGCGCCGGGGGTCTGCAGCATGCATCACACAATCAATAGTCTCTCATGCACTGTTGACAATGGGCTTGGAGGGTGCGGGACGAACCAGAAGCGCCGGACGTACAATCACGCTACAGCACCACCACTAGCTCATGCACTACCGATCACTCACAACCACTCGTTCGATGTGGATGCTCTCCCACCTGCATCACACCTTGTCCATATTGGCAGCAAAATGCTCTTATCATGGAGTAGCGCAATGGGTGCGACTGTACCAGTAAAGATCCGAGGAAAGAGGGGGATGGCTGCTCGTGATCATGGGGAATGGGGAATGGGACAATGGACCAGTCGGTGGTACGTAGCAAAGAGCTGCATGTTCTGTACTAAAGGCACTCGACATGAACAACCAGACGACTGGGAAACCTGGAGTTTAGGCCTGTGTTCGTGGCAGCCACGGAACCGATAACATTTAGATGAGGTGGTACGGATGTACCGTTCAGCGTCCGACGTGCATGAAAAACCGAACGTTCACCCGCTGCACGGACGATATGCCAACGCCTGAGGAGAAACTTTCTCTGGATGACTTTGCTCCTATTCCGTACGAGTACCAGGGGTACCTTGCAAGCTGTCCACCCCCCTTTTGCCTTGCTGTGCCGATTGATCACGTCGGGGCGCGTCCACATATGCAAAAATAGCAGTTAATAGCCCCTAATAGGAAGGTATGAGGCATTCTCATTGGCAGACAACTTCGAGTCTTTACCCCTCATATGCAGTAGCGTTTTAGCCGTCTCTCACCGAGCATTTCGCCAATCGATTCGCACCTCTCGTCGCCTTAGCGTCCTGTACACTTTGCTTTCCCTTCCCCGATGCTTTGGTCTCGTGGAAATTCACACCCACAGCATAGAGTCAAATTTAGAATGGTGGCTTCGTGCCCTGATTCTAGAAAATGCATACATATAATGATTCAATCATGCCCGAATCCAAACTTCAAGGCTCGTTACGGCAGACCGCGTCCATATTGCTCGCTATTCATCTCGTCCTCGCATATCGAAGCCAGCTGGTCGGGCTTTGATCCTCTATCACCTCACCCTAATAGCAATCCGGTCTTGCTGCTTGTCATTCACTATCGCCGTTCCTTGCTTCCAATATACAACTTTGATATTTCCAGTACCACGATACCAGTCTTAAGTGAGGAAACATGCCCGTGACAGCTCATCCAGCCGGGCAGGCTAGCAAGTCTGCACCCACGGTTGTCCCAAAACCATCATCACCCCCCAAGACGAGCACGAAGATGCATAGGAGATCCAGATCAGGTGAGCGTTCATGGATTCATTGAAATTTTTGAACAACAATTAATGCTAGAACCTCAGGATGCTTCACATGTCGGCTGCGAAGGAAAAAATGTGACGAAGGGAAAGGTCAATGCAAAGCTTGCAAGCACCTTGGACTGAAGTGCGAATACAAAAGGCCGATGTGGTGGAGCAACAGTGAGCAGCGGAAACAACAAAAGGAAACCATCAAAAACATCATTAAGCGAACGAAGCTTTCCGAGAAAACAACTCAAATCGGGCCTATGGGTGGGGAAACTCCTCCTGGGCTCTCACACTCTTTGCCAACATCAGCGACCTACTCAGACGTTACCGCTCGGACGCGCGCCGCCTCAATCGATTCCCAGTTCTCAATAGGATATGACTTCAACCAACCTTCAGTACATGAGCATTTCGATCAATATCAGCCTCACGTGCTGTCCCCACCACCATACGACGCGAACCCTCATTACCAGCCATACCTACCAACACCATACGAAGTCGACATTAAGACGGAACGACAAATGTATGTCAACGATATCCCTACGAGAAGGGACTCGACAACTTCGACATTCAGCACATTCCAACCTCCGCAGGCTCATTCTACTTTACCGTCTTTCCCCGAGGAAGATTGGGTGCACGATGACATATACGGTACCGGAGATATGTTTAGCGGCGAGGAGGGGCTGGACTTCAACTTCTTCGATTTCTCCCACGGAGCCCCTCAGGCCTCACAACAAGCACTCATCCAAGTTGACGATTGCGATAGACCCCTTTTGGACCACTTCATAGATAATGTTTTGAGACTTATATTTCCAATACTCGAGGTCAATCAACATGGCTCGGCAAGGTCAGAAGTGATCTTACCTGCCCTCGAGTCGAACAAGTGTTACCTCCATTGCTGTCTGAGCATCGCTGCCATACATCTCAAATCGACCCAAGGACTACAAAGTGAGCAAATTGACAGTGATATTATGCGCCATCGTTACGCCACGATCTCGGAGCTCTGCGAAGCGCTCAATCGCGACACTGACCATCTCCAGATATTGGAAGCGACTCTAGGCATGATATTTTTCCAGTGCTCAGTAGGCCGTCCAGATGATTCTCTCCCGGATATCCCGTGGCATCAGCATTTCCAAGCCGGCTCAAGTCTAGTAAGGAAATTGCAATTACCGCACGCAATGGTGCATGTCAATAGCGCCAACATGCATCCTCCGTTCAACATGACATTAGCCTCCTGGATTGACATCCTTGGCGCGACCATGTTGGGACGATCGCCTCAATTTGCAGACACATACCGCGAGAAGAACGACAGTGGATCGACGTCTGGATTGTGTGAGCTAATGGGGTGCGAGGATCGTATGATGTACTTGATATCTGAGATCGCCTGTCTAGAAGCGCTCAAGAACACCGGTCGTGTCGATGATATGCAACTTTGCCAACATATCAAGCTCCTCGGAGAACACCTGGACCGAACCGAACCACCACCAGGAACCCTTGACTATCCGTACTCATCGACGGGTGCCATTCGGCCGAAGCAGCTATCTAAAAATATGACGGCAGTATTCCGAATAGCCGCTCGTATTTACTTGTGCAGCTTAGTCCCTGGTGCATCTAGATATGCCCCTTCCATGCTCGGACTAATCTCACGCTTTGCAAGCACCCTCGAGTACATACCTTCTGGACTAGATGGCTTCGATCGCTCGCTTGTTTGGCCATTGCTGATTGCTGGATCCCAGAGCACTCCAACATCCCCGTTCCGCCAGGTCTTCGCAGACAGGATCTCGTGCCTTGGTGAACACGCCGAATTTGGTAGCTTCGGTCGGATGGTTCGCCTACTTCAGGAAGTTTGGTACCAATCCGAGGAGGGACACCCCACAGGAGAAAGACAGAGCGTCCACTGGCGGGACGTGATGCAGCAGAAGGGCTGGGATTTCCTGCTGATATAATGGGCCTATCTTGATGATTTGGCACCTTCAGCAGAAATCATATTTCCCATAATTACCTGCGCTTCCTGGTCTGTTTTTTTCCTGTTGCTGCATCGCAGGGCTGTTAGCATAGCGAGGTAACTCGGCTGTATGGGTTTGGTTCGGTGAGTGCAGGTAGCACATGGCTGAGACGGCCACTGGATGTTTGCGAATCTCTTATACCCTTTTGTTTAATGTTTGAGCGTATGGTTGAGGATTGGAAGGAGGTCACCGCCTTTATGATTACGGCATATTAGACAGGAGTTTGGGAAAACGCCGGCGTGGTTGAGGCTCTCCCCCCGGCGGTGCTGGCGTTTTCGATCAGAGACGAATCTGTACTCCCTCTCGAGGGAAGATTCTGTCTACTTGGCAATTGGGCCTACATATTGTATATAAGACACCTAGAGAACCGAATATTAAATTAGCCACATTGAAACCACCTAAAATGTCGGAACAGATGTTCTTCAGCGGGTACGATTTTGGAAAAGAGGCCATTCAGCTTTCCTGTAAAGATTTCAAGCATTAGAAGCGTTGTCATGTCCTTATGACATTCTCGTCCTCTTCGTATGGCATAATAGTCATTAACTCTCAGGCTTTTGCAAGGGTCGGTCACCTCCGAGACTGATTATCAGTTTAATGACTATAGCTTCGAGAAACTAGCCTTGCTCAAATGCATGTTCTTCACAGGCTGTTGTCCTTTCGAGAAGGATCTTGGTTGCTATGGCCGCCGTGATCAATAGGCCGAGCTTGGAGACCGAAATGGACAAGAAGCCTCTGAATCTTGCGGACATGGCTAGCTACAGTGAAGACGTTGATTCCATCAGAGGGAGAGAGTTCCCAATGCTTCAAGGTATCTCGCTAAACTGGATTATAGAACTACTGGCTAACGGAAACTATCCAGGTACGACCTACTTGGATCACGCTGGCACCACCCTATACCCAAAGTCTCTTATGGAGGAATTCTCTAAAGAAATGATGTCCAATCTTTTGGGCAATCCACATTCTTCGTCAGCTTCCTCTCAGCTTACGTCTCGGCGGATCGAGGACACACGGCTCAAGGTATTGCGTTTCTTCAAGGCCGATCCAGACCGTTTCGATTTGGTCTTTGTGGCAAATGCTACGGCGGGAGTCAAGCTAGTCATGGATGGTTTCAAGGAGAACAATAATGGGTTTTGGTATGGGTACCATAAGGATTCGCATACGAGCTTGGTTGGGGTCCGTCAGACCGCCTTGGCTGGTCATCATTGCTTCGAGTCGGATGCAGAGGTTGAGCGATGGCTTGCAGCAGAAGATTCTCCAGATTTGATCGTTGACGCTGCTAGGCTTGGTCTGTTCGCATACCCTGCTCAGTCCAACTTCAACGGGCGCCGATTGCCGCTATCTTGGCCTGGCGCTGTCCGATCCTTAGGCAATACACAAAATCAACGGGTTTACACTCTTCTCGATGCTGCCGCTCTTGTCTCCACATCTCCGCTTGATCTTAGCGATGTCACTCAAGCGCCTGATTATACGGTCCTTAGCTTCTACAAGATCTTCGGCTTTCCGGATTTGGGAGCCCTTATTGTGCGTAAAGACTCCTGCCAGCCACTACAGCGTCGAAGATATTTCGGAGGAGGTACGGTAGAGATGGTGACATGCGTAAAGGAGCAATGGCATATGATGAAAGAGAGTAGTCTCCATGAGCAATTAGAGGACGGTACTTTACCAATCCACAGCATTATTGCTCTTGATAGTGCCTTGAGTGTCCATAAGCGTCTCTTTCAGTCTCTTGAACTCGTTTCGTCTCACACTTTGTATCTTGCGAAGCAGCTCTATGAGCGGCTCTCTGCTTTGCGTCATAGTAGTGGCGGCAAGGTTTGCAAAATCTACACGGAGCCTTCAGCGTATGAAGATGCTGGAACGCAAGGTCCAATAATCGCGTTCAACCTGCGGGATGGCCAAGGAGAATGGATCAGCAATTCTGAGGTCGAGAAGCTTGCAGTCATCAAGAACATTCAGTTCAGAAGTGGGGGCCTCTGTAACCCGGGAGGCATTGCTTCTTCGTTAGAACTGGCTCCTTGGGAAATGAAGCGAAATTTCACTGCCGGCCAGCGTTGTGGGAATGATAACGACATCATAGGAGGCAAACCAACAGGTGCCCTTAGGGTTAGCTTCGGTGCTATGAGCAATCTGCAAGACGTCTTGACATTCTTTGCTTTTGTTGAAGAATTCTTTGTTGACAAACTCGATGTCGTGAAACTAGGTCCAGAACCAAACTCGTCACACAACGGCTTCTACGTTGAGACATTAGCCATTTATCCCATCAAAAGTTGTGGCGGCTGGTCGATCCCAGAGGGCGTGTCCTGGGATATCAAGACCGAAGGTCTGGCTTTTGACAGGGAATGGTGTCTTGTCCATCAAGGCACTCGTGCAGCGCTCAGTCAAAAGCGGTACCCTAAGATGGCTCTATTGAGACCCAGCATCGACCTCGATAATGGGCTCTTGCATGTGCGCTTTCATGGATCTATTCTTCCATCGACCGCCGCTGAAATTAGCCTTCCTCTATCAGCAGATCCCACCCTGTTCCAACATCCAGGAAACGGCTTCTCAACACCGTATTTACGGGTCTGCGGTGACACCATCGTCGCGCAAACATACGCTTCAAAACATATTGCTGACTTCTTCACCAACATCGTTGGCACCCCCTGTACCCTCGCCAGATTTCCAGCCAGTACATCTGGTTTAAGCAACAGACATTCGAAGGCTCACCTACAGCCATACCAAACCAGCACTCATCAAAAAGACTGCAGAACAGCCCTGTCCAGCCCCCACCCAGACGCGCAAAAACGCCCAATCCTCCTCTCCAACGAATCCCCCATCCTCACAATCTCCCGCTCCAGCCTCAACCTTCTAAACGCACAAATCGCACTCACCGCCCACGGCAAACCCGCCCCCGCCTCTGTCTTCCGCGCCAACATCATCATCGCTGAATCCTCCCACGAGCACCCCTACACCGAAGACACCTGGCATTCCATGCACATCGGCGGGCATGAATTCGACGTGCTGGGACCGTGTAGGAGGTGCCAGATGGTATGCGTTAACCAGGACACGGCGGAGAAGAATGAGGAGCCGTTTGTGGCGCTGGCGAAGACGAGGAGGAGTGGAGGGAGGGTGTGGTTTGGGGTGCATTGTGCTTTGCGTGGGGGGAAGGGAAGAGCGAGAGTTAGGGTTGGGGATCGGGTGTTGGGGTTGGGGAGGGAAGGTGAGGGTGTTCGAAGTAAGGAAGGGATATGATGGTTTTGAAGTGTCATATCTCAACAGAATGCAGAAAATCAATGCACACCAACGAACAACCCCCCTCCCCCTCACGCATCCACACGACCAAACTTATCATTCCCTCAAACCACTACCCTCACCACCTCGACTTCCACCTTGCACAAACGCCACAAACATCACTGACCCCCCCAAAAAAAAACAGGACATACAACCCTGATTTAATCTTGGCTTTTCAATGCTACATACCGGGTATATTATCTAATTCCCGCACATACGATTCAATCGTACGCCATCCATCTCCCCTCATCCCCGCTTCCCTTCTCTCCATCTACTCAGGAAGGATCCCATATTTGGGGGAAAAGGGGGGGAAGGGTGTTTGAGAATATCGCAGGCGTAGGGGAAGTTATAAATATAGAGATAGATGTAAAAGCCGTGGAATCAGGATTGGCATAAGGTAGGGAGGGTTTGGATGAGCAAAAAAGACGCCCGCCATTATCATACTTACTGTACATATATATACCCTACGAGATACATCGACCTCACCAGACAGCAGCCCTCTTGTACCATACCATCCTACCGAGCTACTATAGGTACCTACCTTGACTGCAAGAAAAAGTATTTCCGCAAAAAGCTGTCGTTTTGCGCTTTTTTTCTTTCTTTTCTTTCGTACAACAAGTATCTATCTAAGAAAAAAAGCCCCCTCGCCATCTTCTTTCTTTCTGTTCTTTTCGTTTCTGCGTTTAGCGATGCCGCGTGTTTCCCGTCAGTTTTTAATTATTTCTGTACATTTCGTACTATCGCGTGAGGTGTATTGAGAAATGAATGGGTCAGGTGTTGGGGATGGTGGTGAGACAGGGGGGGCGAAGGGGAAGGGGAAGGGAAGGGAAGGGAAGGCGACGACGTCTTTGTAGTTAGGTGGGTGGGATAGAGGGAGAGTACTGTAAGCAAAAAACATTGATTGCTATTTGCACGTAGCTTATCTATCGATCGACTAAATCTGAGCTACAGTACTGCCATCCTACCCGAGCTATGCAAGAACAGACAGAACCTATGGTATTTGTGTTTTTACAAAGCTGCCTTGCAAATATCGATTTGACATCAGTCATCTTAAAAGCCCAATCCTTCGCATCCATATCCGGCCCGTCATCCGACATCATAAACAGCGCCCCCCCTTTGCAAGTTGACTCCGTGTGTCTGTGTATGACCGTCGCCCTTTTGATGCTCCTGCCACAGCATAACAGCGACCCTTTGCAAAATTCGACTCCATTGTTTGTAGATCCCGTCGCCTTGTTTTTGCCTCCTGCCTTAGAAGCGGAGCCAGTTGCGTGGTTAAAAGGTGGGGGAATCATCTGGGGAAATAAAGGAAATAAGGAAAAATGGGTAATAAAGGCGAATAAGAAAAGAGGAGCAGCGATATGCAGCGCCTTAAAATCCCAGGAGGGAAAGATGTGGAAGATGGTGCTTGAACCCTGGGCGTTAGACCTTAAACCTTGACCTTAGACCCTGACCTTAGACCTTGGCTTGGACCTTAGGTTGAAGAGGTGGGAGAGGGCCCTAGACCTTGGTCCTTGGACTTTGGTGGAGGGCCGTCGACCCACTCATACGGCGCCCGAAAATCCGAAAACCCATGCCTCTCCGCCCTCCTCTTTCTCGCCGCCTCCCTCACACCGTCCATCGAATACTCTCCACCGCCGCCGCCTGTCCCTCCTGTGCCATAACTATCGTTCTGCCCCTGCAGCGGACTCCCGTCACCAATCACCTCTGTCTCGACCACCGTCTCAACCACCGTCGTTATGCCGCCATCGCCGCCAATGTCCATCTGCTGGGCTGCGTTCGTAGCGACCCATTCCTCGGCGCGCTTGCGGCCGATACTGCTGTATTCGCGGGATCTAGTGGGTGTGGCGACACGGTCAGTGGGAGGCGTGATGATGCGGTCGCGTTCTGTGCGGTCGCGGTCTATGCGGTCATGGTCTGTGCCTTCAGCTCTGGTGCGGCCGTCGCCGAATTGGCCCCAGATGATGGGTTTGTGGGCGCCAGGGCGGGCTTTCGGGGCCGAGGGAGCCCAGGTGGCGGGGATGGTCCAACAGTGGGAACGCATGTGGCCTGCTTCCTCTTCGCGCGGGGCACCGGGCTCGCGCCAAGGGACGATGCCTTTCATTTGCGGGTTGAGGTGGTATTGCGTGCCGTCTTTGTAGCGGAGATTGGGACTGTCGACGGAGATGGTGGCAAGAACCTGGAGGATGCCGTAGATGAGGATCCAGCGGCCGCGGCGAGCCTCGTATGGGTCGACGGCCTCGATCATGTCGCCTTGTTCGAAGCGGATGAAGTTGGTCACGAGGTCCGTGTACATGTAATGGTCACGAAGGATGTAGACGTTGGTAGCTTCGCTATAGGAGATCGCCTTGCGGCGGGATTGAGCCAGAACCTCGTTGGCGGAGGTGGGCTTCTTGAGCGTGAAGGATGATTTCGGCTTTGTTTGGGCTGGAATGGACAGAGGGCATATTGGATAAGGGTAAGGTATGTGAGGAAAGTTATTATTAATGTCGAAGCTTGCAAGAATGTCGGTAATAGGAAGCTCGGAAGTGTCAGCTCTGAAAGGCTGGCCGGACGTACTGGCAATGGCCCATTTTTGGCCGGGACGATACTCGGAGCCGTCAAACATCACGTCGCGATCGACCATGTAGTCGTAAAGCCCGTGAAAGTCTTCCTTGAGGCGCATGACCATATCCCGCGTCAGCCATGTCTGATCGTTGGTGGGTGGCCAATGCAGAAAGGCGTTTTCGTAGTATTTGCAAAGCCACTTCCTCAGCCTATCGAAGCATTGGCGAGCAGAAGTCGGGGGTACGCTGCTGACTGGCCACATTCGACTGAAGTCAAAGGAGAGAAGCCAGACCTGTGCGCGGTGAATTCGCTCCTCAATTTCCATACTCGCATTCTGGATGAAGATCTTGGTGTTTGGTGTGATGTAGCGCCATTCGGGTATTGTTTGCAGACCCACATTCGACATGCCTACGCAATGCACAAATGCTTCGATGTACCCCTCTCTCCACTGCACTCCCGGGCTCTCGCTGAAGGCGAGCAATGACGCTGCATAAGAGGGGTTGTTACGAACGTCGTCGAACTTGTGCCGGACAATGTAGTCGGTGAGCCAAGCTACTTTGCTGATGTTCCTGTCCAAGTAATCTGGATACATATTGATACGTTCAAAAAGCTTGAACATAGCCTCGTGCAGGGTAGTGCCGACGAGCGCGTTTGCGTCATACATGACGGCGAAGAAGTTTCGGGTCGTAATGTGCCATATAGTTGAATGGATCCCAGTTTCTGCTCCAGGCCATGGGATGTAAAGTTCATGCTGGATGCCTCTGGGAGCCTTTGTTGTATATCTCCTTGGATCGTCTATTGGACGGATCGCATCGATGTCGTCTTCACCATCGTGCAAAGTCATATCATTTGCGTAATTTGTGAACGATTCGGATGGATCCCCGAGCGGGATAGAATCGCGCGGTTCATGTGGATAGAATCTGGGCCAGCCCTCGGGCTCGTCAGGATGCCAAAGCTGGTCAATGAATGCTTTTGACCCAGATTGTACGATGACACTAGAGTCGATGCGGAAGGATGGCGGTGGCTTCGTTCTAGAGCCTTGCATGTACATGTATACGAACGTATCTCCATGCTCATCCCACAGCTCAGGCGTCTCGAGGAAACTGGTTAGCACACACGGATAAGCGTCGGTCAAAGACATAATAACTTACATTTGTCAGTGATTTCCAGCCTAGCTGAGGCAGCTTTCCACTCCCTTCAAACCTCCTAATCTTATGTAACACCGACTCTTGCTGCATTTTTGACCTGATCGCATGAGAGGTAGGCGCACCAAAGGAAGATAGTGTTGATGGTCCCTCGGACGGAGACGTGCTCGCTGTTAAGGACGGTACAGCATTGATTGAAGGCGTGAAGTCAGTGCTGTGCGATTCCGTGTCCGAGCTGACAGCGACTGGGCCAGGTCGCCGACGGCCCAGAGGCGTGTGGTCATCCCCACCTTTCATCAATCTACCAAGCTTGCCTCGTAGACTAGCGCTCATGCCATCCAGATGTGTTCGGAAGTCACTTTTCTCAATCTGTGACTGAACGATGCCATTGTGAGGTTTCCGCATGGACGGAGGAGGATATCCATATGTGCTACCGGCGGAAGAGATGGATTGACGACGTCGAGGACGCGGGGAAGAGACATGTGATGGATCTGCGGAAAAGGTAGGTCGAGACATTGACATCGGCGCACCGGGGTAGCCATAGATGAATTGTTCTTCTTTTCCATGTCCATAATCGGAGTACGCGCGATGTGCTCTTTTATCTGCCTGCTCTGTATTCTTTGCCCGCACATAGGCGCTTCTGCCGGACATCTTGAGAGTCGCCGCGCCGACGAGGTCTTTTACACCGGTGAAGATTCAACCAAAAACCTGAGGTTGTAACTTGGAAGTGAGACCATGCAGAAATGCGGTTTATATCCTTCACACTTCGGCCAACACTCCCACTACGACTAGAGCTGTCGCGTCGCCGCGTACTTTATGAGGATTAATTAATTAATTGACTTCGGCGCGTTGCAGAGAATTATAGCTGGAAGGAATCATACTATTCACATTTAACTACTTGCGAGTCGTAAATGGAGCAACGGTGGGGTGATAAGGTATGCGACGTAGGGGTGCTGTATCAGATACAGCACGCTTTCTTAGTGGGTATTTGAAGGCGCACAGCAGTAAGGTAAGGTAGTGAACTTCCAAGGGTAGAATATGTATAACAGGTGACGTGGTTGTTCAGGAGAGACTACCTTAGGAACGATGGAGGGTTTCCGCGCAAGCTTCCCATAAGTTATAACATTAATAGATGAGAGTTGACGGCTAGGATGTAGTGGGCTCGAGTATTGTAAAGTATGGTGCTGCAGGCAAAGGTACTTTAACGATCACTTATCCAGATGGTATCAGGTGGGGAAAGGAGGTGGATATGCAGAGAGCCGTTGGTCAATCTCGGCATCCAGGTACCTTGTGAGTTGTGCTGCTTCAAATCATTGTAGGATAAGGATCAGGACTGACGTTCATCCGACGCGCAGAAGCGAGTGCAGCGATACTGTACAGTAGGGGCACTAAGGTACCTTACTCCTGGACAGCGAACGGTTTACGACTAAGCAAGGAGAGGGGGAACGTTTCACACCTTCAAAAGCTACCAAATTTGATCAGCAGGAAGTCAGAGTTTTAGGGGTAAGAATACCAGGGTTTACGGCAATTTACGATAGAACTTGATATCGCAGCCATATCAATTCAATTGTTTGGTTTTGAAATGGTCAATTTGTTGGCACAAATTGTAAATTGAGGTACGTACAGTAGTACCCCTAGCGGGTGCTAAGTTTCGTGCTGTGAACTTGGGTATGTTACTGTATGTGGGTTGTACTGAAATCGTCCTTGTGCCTGCCCCCTAACGCAGCTAAACAGATGCTCCACCGAAGCGCTCCAACACAATCCTTCCCGTCCCCCATCTTTAAGGCGAGGGAAGATCCGCACATGCTCCATGCTCAGGTCCTTGCCCCTGACGGACCGAAATGCCTTCAACTTCCCGTCGCATCTATAGACGTGCATACGAGTTCAAAGCTTTCTTCCGTAAAAGACTTTCAACGTAAAGCATATCCTACATGAATGTCTGTAAACGAGCCTTTCTTGCCGTGGGCTTGATAAGGGGGGAACAACATGTGCCCGCGCCATGAAACTGCGTGTATGTAGAGAGCCTGTCAGGCTGTCACAGACCAATTGAATACTGTAGAGAGTAGGTAGCTGTATGGATGCGCTACCCAACTAATTGAGGCCCTTCCCGCTAATCGGAAAGACTTCCCCACAAACGGGATGAGTCAAGTCACCAAGTGCTATCTTAGCAGCAGTCAAAGCATTGATTTAAGAAATTGGAAGGTGGGGAAATATTATAGAAGACGGGAAATGACAGCAGTACCTAGGTACGGAGGTAAGGTACTCCATCAGTAGTCTGTATGGAGTAGCGCTGGAGCATATCAGCGGATGGCGTATCGTCGTCATCACATTTCGCGTTATTCCGTAGAATCTTGTATTATGACCACGAGGCTTCCATGCAGAATGATTTGCCCCTCGATTGATTGCTGCATTGCTGGGCAACACTCAAGAATCAATCCGGGCTTTAGATGCTGACACTGCCTTATCATAGCAGCGTGCCGAACCCTCAGCTCCTTGAAAACTCCAATAAGACTATCACCCTCCCATGAGTTGAAAAAGGCCGAGGCCGTGGCTGTGGCACCTGCGATAGTTATGGTCCATGGACAAGTTGATGTTTCGTTTATGTGCTTCAAGAGACCTTGACCGACTTCCCGTGCGACCTGGCCTCCGGGCCTTTTGCGAAGATCAGCGGAGGAGTAGCTACATACTCTCAACCGAGGACCAGACAAGGTAGTCCACTGCAAATCATGGCGGACTGGCTTACGACTCCGTGGTTTCAAACATCAAGCCCGTGCTGTTGGTGCGAGCATGTGCTTTGCATACACAATCACCATTTCATGCTTCCTTTCCCTTGCCGAACCCCAATACGTCCTACACACCACCATCAATGGAACAGCGGCACACCAGTCCAGAATTAGTTGATAAATTGAGATCCACCTACGCCGTAAATTTAACACTCGGTTTCCGCTGATCAGGATCGTCTGTCGTGCCTCGATACACCGTATGTGGCGTATTGCTCGCGAGCCTAACTTTAAATAGACGTTTCTCAGGGAGATGGCAAATCGAGCTCGATATGTTGTCACGTGCTGTGTATATCCGTTGGCACAGTGAATACGTGAGACTCTGCTGGTGGGGTTGAGTTCTCTGTCCTCATGCTAGATCGATGAACGACCTGTGTTATGTAAAATGTTTGCTGTTGTAAGAATCGGGGCCATTAAGGTAGACGAGGTTCGTCAAGGGCTGGGATGTCCTGTCATTCATGACGCCCGTAGCCTCTTCAACTCCTTAAGAGCGCTCATCACCAAAGGAACGCCAATGGGCCCCAATAATGGTAGGTAGACTGCAATCTTGTGCTCATCCGGAAAATAAACTTGACCGACCATGCTCTTCTCGAAGAAGCCTTTCTCCGCCTCGGCTTCGGCGACTCTAGCCAGGTTCAGTGCATCGTTGAACCTGCCGTCTCTCAAAGCACCACACGACTCTCGAAGATGGGCAATGGTGGTATCCACTGCAGCTGAGACAGTCTCTGGGATTGGGATAGAAGGGAGAGCAACGGTAAGCCGCGCTAAGGAGCCCATGGTTGATGATGCTGACAGAAGAAGTGATGCAGCTCGAATTCGAGTCAATGTCTGCAATTGTAGTGGAAGTGAAGGCGGTGATTGAGGGGCTCCCAAGAAAGACAGCAGCTGGTGGGAGAATGTTAGCAAAGCAGGTTGGATTGCCTCTTTTGACAGGGTACGCAGAGCCAGCGGCGCTTCGCTCGGAGGGTTAAGTATAACTACCCCACCCCACTGAGGAATCAACCAGCTGGAGGCTTGGCTCCCTTTGACCACGAGTGGAGCATTGGCTTGATCCGGAACGTAGAGTACGAAATTCAACGTCGGACCAGCACCAATACTGGGGCTCAAAGGCCACTCAGCGGCATTAATGAAGCCACTAAGGTCTTCCTCACGTAATGTCCAAACCCTGGTTTCTGAATCATACTCCGGATGCTGCACCGATGGGGAAAATGTCGCATAGAGCTGAACTTGTGTGTCTACTGTAAAATTGCTTATGACTGAGATCGACTCCAGTAGGGGTGTGAAATATTCATCAAGTGCTGACTCGATGTCCCAGGAAGACGGTAATGCAGTCGGCGTGAAGAGAGAAAGCGTGATATGATACGTAGGTGCATACTTCAGAGACCTCGTCATACGGCTAGCGAGACGTGCTGCCAACTCTGGTGGGAGAGACCTGTTTGATCCAGATCTATGGTCCCGCGACGCAGCAGAGATCGGCTGGGAAACATGCTGCGCCTGGCTTAAACCCGTCGACAATTGATGGCTGCTGGTAGAAGAGTGACTATTTGTTAATATATCGGCAATAGTCGCTTGTTCCTCGGCAAAGAGATCTTGGAGCTTTACGGCTATGAAATTGGCTAGAGCTGAAGAGCTTGATGATGTAGAAGGTACCTGGGTTGGAGGATAAAACACGTCAAGTATGGAGGAATGAGCTTGTAGCTCGGCATGTGCTGCTGTTGCACCTTCCTGTGACAGAAGCTTGACTGTCAAGGCTGCCTCTTCTTTTGCATTTTTCTCCCCGTTGGTTGAAATTTCATCGCCTGCCTCCAGATCCTTAATGGATGCAGTGGTCAGGTTGAGAGGTATTTTTGTCTTGGCCAGACGCAGACGCAGGTGGTGGGCGGAAAATTCGTTTAAGTCATCCAGAGCATGCTGCGTCGTTCGTTCCAGATGCTGCGCTTCGCTCTCTTGCAGTAACGGTGCATCAATGACAATCTGCAAGGGAAAGGAGGGTTTGCATGCCTGATCGGTGGTTCTTTAGTGGCTGTCCAAGTGAAGGCTGTTCGATTTGGTAGTACATACCTTTCCATCAGCCCACTCGAGCATCTCCTGTAAAGGGAGCCGCGCCCGATATATTGACGTGGTCCACCACCATGTCGGAAGTCCAAGGAATATGACAATTGCCCAGAACGAGGCAATCACCAGACTGCGGACGCGTATGCTCTCCCCTGACTCGGGGGGTGGCTGTTTCTTGACCGGAACACTTTCAAGTGGGGACGAGTTGCTTCGGTCAGTGACATTGCTCCGAACATCATCTAGATCTTCGGGTTCGTTGTGCCCCTCGTCCGGTTCCATGAGTGCTACATGTATAAAGTAATTCAATAAAACGCGATTGAGAGTCAATAAATGCGAATCATTTGCGGACGGAAAAAAGTAGTTCCGGCGACCAATCGGGCTTGTAGGGCATGTGGGGCTAATGATATCCCGCCAGATCACGTGCCACTGCTCTGCGATCCACTAAGGTGGCCCCATCAAGATGGATAGTAATTCAGCTTCATTGTTTTGACTCTTGATAATTGAGTTCGACCACGCGATATCAGATTTATAATGTTAAACGATTGATAAGGTCCGGTATCTTCAGATCCGTTGGTGAGCAGAGCCGCGATATCCTAACGATTCGAATAGCACGTCTAGCTGCATGAGTTTGTTTCTGTGGATCCTCACGGTACGAAGGGGGGCCTATCACTTGGATTGACTTCGAGACTCGAACTCGCTCGTCAAGCTTCCTACTCAACAAGGCCGCCTACTAAGGTACAGTACTCTACAAATTGGTGATCATCCTATCGCTGCTAACTCAAACCAAAACTTGCAACAGGCCAGTGAAGGCCTCAGATCGCGGAATGCCGGTGATCTGTCTACCTTCCTAATCGGGATAGATGATGACGAACATATCAACGCCAAATGCTAAATTATGCATTTCCAGCAAGACTTACTCCTCACCTCGACGAGATTCAACTGGCGTTTTCTCACACATTAATTGAGATCCAGGCCCTTATCAACTGCCGAATGACATACATGTAAGCTTCCCACCGTGGAAAAGCCGATAGCTTGAATCTGTTATCGTCCCGTTATTCAGTCAGCTTTCAGGCTTCAATCTTTCCGTTGGAATCTTACCTTAAAGTAAGCTCTTGCATTGTTGGTTGAGCTGCCGCTCAATTTTCTCTCAACGTCTTTGTGCAGATTGTTTTCTTGCTCCATGGGAGTCATGTCTTTACGCCTTTGCATTGCTTCTTTGTTGTGCTTCATATCTCTTGTTCTTGTCAATGGCCAGTCATCATGCCCAAACCAGACAACTTCAAGTCCTTACCCAAGCTTGATTGATGTCACAGCTGAGGAGCTCGAGACAGGTCTGGAAAGCGGCTTGTTTACAAGCGTAGACCTCGTTAATGCTTACATTGCGAGGATTCTGGAAGTGAATTCGACCCTCAATGTTGTCACAGAACTGAACCCGGATGCACTAGCAATTGCTAAGGAACTTGATGCTGAGCGGGCCAATGGCACAACTAGAGGACCGTTGCATGGCATGCCTCTACTCATCAAGGGCAATATCGCGACTCTCGACAAGATGAGTACCACAGCTGGATCGTTTGCCTTGCTGGGGGCAAAGGTCCCTCGAGACTCTGGCATAGCTGCTAAGCTGAGAGCTGCAGGAGTGATCATATTGGGGAAAACAAATTTGAGCCAATGGGCCAATTTCAGATCCAATAACAGTACCAACGGGTGGAGTGCATACGGTGGGCAATGTTATGCAGCCTACTATCCCCTACAGGACCCAAGCGGCAGCTCCAGCGGCAGTGGTGTGGCTTCGTCTTTAGGACTTGCACTTGCTGCTCTTGGCACAGAGACAAGTGGTAGTATCCTCAGCCCCAGCGAAGTCAATAACTTGGTAGGCATAAAGCCCACTGTGGGCCTCACGTCCCGAGCTCTAGTCATACCCATCAGCCAGCGTCAGGACACCGTGGGACCAATGGCCCGTACGGTCAAAGATGCCGCCTACATCCTTCAAGCCATAGCCGGCAAAGATCCCAACGACAACTACACTCTCGTCCAACCTGATCCTCTTCCGGATTACGTCGCAGCCTGCAACTTTTCCAGTCTCAAAGGCAAGCGCATTGGCATTCCCCGCAATACAATCTACGACCAAGCAGGTGATGCACCCCTCCTAGCTGCCTTCGAGAAATCCATTCAGATTATCAAGCGAGCCGGTGCCGTCATTGTCGATAATACCAATATTACTGCCTACGCTCTGGACCAATACTTGAACGGCAATGCCTCGACTATCGTTTTGGAAGCCGATTTCCTTCGGGATCTCCCAGATAACTATCTGTCCAAGTTGACCTACAATCCCCAAAACGTGCACAACCTCGCCGACGTTAGCAACTTCACGCACGCGTTCCCGCCAGAAGACTACCCAGACCGAGACACCGGCGTCTGGGATCAAGCGCTAGGTCTCGGTTTCGACAACCTAAGCCCCCAGTTCTGGGCTGCGTATCAAATTAACCTGCAGACTGCGGGCCCGCAGGGTATTCTAGGGCTTCTAGCAAATTATAGCCTGGATGCTTTGATCTTGCCAACGGACTTCTCTCCAGGTCTACCAGCACTAATCGGTACCCCAGTCATCACCGTCCCCATGGGCTTCTACCCTGCCAACACAACTGTCATCAAAAATCAGCGCGGGTCCCTTGTTGAAGTCGGTCCTAACGTCCCGTAAGCTCTCTAATCCCCCTTTCCCCGATTCCAACCCTCTGTCTCTAGCTCACATCTCATTCCTCGACAGATTCGGTATCTCCTTCCTCGGCGCTGCCTTCAGCGAAGCCAGCTTGATCGGGTACGCCTACGCCTACGAACAGAGAACGATGGCTCGCAACCAGGTGCAGCCGTATATAGTTCCCACGACGGAGCTGATTAATGTGGTGGGGAAGGGAACCGTGAGTACGATGGTGAAAAGGGGCCCAGCGGCGCTGCCAAAAGCGTATGCGGTAATGCCGAAAGGCTATCAGGCTATGCCTGTGAGGGTAAGGTGAGAACTAGTTCTCTTTCGGTATCATTTTAGAGGCGGAAACAGTTCAGTGAGTGATAGGGGCTGGTGATTGCAGCTTTGTAGATAGGATAAGATGTGGATCAACAATGACTGTCACATCGTGGAAATTGCTGGCTCTGGCGGTTTCACCGCATCAGGTTTCTGGAACCGGCCTTGCATCCAGCATCGGTACATCTTGACTTTGCTTTGACGGTTGATGAGCAATCTCCTATCGACGCCCAGGCTCACAATCTCGAAGGATTGGGTAAAATCGGAAGAGGCGTCTAGGGAAGAGAGAACAGTAGTCTTTTGTAAGAAGTCTCCATCGCCGTCCTGTTGTCTTTCCCACATGCCTCCACCCCACATCCCCCTCAACTCTTCCTCGTCAAAGAAGTACACCCTCGTCCCATCACCCCTCACATAGAAGTTCTCCTCCATCCACCTACCTTTCCTAAACCGGACCTGGGCCAGATCTCCTCTGCCATAATCCCGAAAACACACCTCCCCACCTGGCTTGAGCACCCTGAACACATTCCTCACGGCCTGCCTCCACTGCTGGGGGCTCAGCGCACTGAAGATGAACACCAGAAGGACGACGTCGATGCTGTTTTCGTGAACGTTTTCTGGAAGGGTATCGCTGGCGATGTCCCAGACTGAGGCCTGAATGTGCTGAGGGCTGTAGGCTGGAGAAGACCGTATTAGCTCGACGGCTTTGGTGCTGAAGTCGCAGGCGTGGAGCACGAGGTTAGGGTTCTCGTTGGCGGCAAGGATGGGAAACGCCGTATTGCCTGCCCCTGCGCCTACTTCTAGTATCTTTGCTGGGGTACTCTGGGCCTTGGTCAAGGCGTCCAGAATCGGAAATTCCTGGCGCAACCACTTCCTGTCTTTGAAAAAATTGCTTGTATTGTTCGTGTAGAACTTGTTCCACCACTTTGCAGGATCGGTATTGAAGCGGGTTTTGTCAAACGCGGAGACAGGGGAGGCTCGCTGAGAGGCGTACATAGCCTCGGCGTGGGCTTTGTAGGTTGAGTCGGTTTCGACATGGTCCCAGGCGTTGAATTCGTAGGGGTCGTCGGAGGGGAGGAGGTAGCGGGAGCCGAATTGGAAGGGGTCGGAGCGTTTGAGGTTGCTGGTTGGGTCGTGGGAGCGGTGAGGAGGAGTGGGGGAGTCGAGCGGAGGTGGGGGAGGGGTCTCGAGGGTTGGGGGGGTGTTTGCTGAAGATGTGACGGAGAGGGTGGAGAGGTCTGGTGGAGGATTCATCTCCTCTTCGGGTAATTGGTGGGCCATGATGGCAGTTAAGACACAGGAGGGTCGTAGATATCTAGTTTTGCAAAAAGAGCTATCCTCTGGGGAAAATTGCAGCCCTATGACTTTAAATCCGGTGCATGGATTACGGAGATTGTCCCGGATCCCTGCAATTGTCAAATAAATTTCTTAAGTGTGAGCGTCATGCTCAGGATCCCAAATTGGGGGGGTTTTGGGGGTTGAATAATGCAAGTAATTTTATACAATAAGCGGAAAGCTCTATTGATGTCTACCAGCATCCATTGATTCAGCGGATCAAGATGAAAGCCACTCCACGTCTTCTTTTCCTCCGCCCCACCTCCGCGCCCTCACACCTCATCGTCCCTCGAAAACGAACCACTCCCGCTACCCTCCCCTCCAGAATAACAGACAGCCGTCAATTCATCTCCAACCCTCTCACCCCAATCCAAACCCTCACCGCCTCCCGCATCCTCCCCTACCACGCCGCCCCCATCTACAACCTAATCGCCGACATCTCCTCCTACCCCTCCTTCATCCCCTACTGCACCTCCAGCACCATAACCTCAACCTCCTCCCCGGACCCCACCCACCACAAAACGTGGCCCCGCACCGCCGAACTCCGCGTAGGTTGGGGCTCCTACAATGAACTCTTCCGCTCCGCCGTCTACTGCGCCCCCTACCAGATCCTTGAAGCCGTCGCCGGCGACGCCACGCACACCATTCCCCACGACAAACTCCCCCACTACTACAGTTCGAACCAGCCCGAAGACGCGTCGGAACTCTCCGCCAACAACCCCATCTTCACCTCCCTCCTGACCCGCTGGATGCTACACGAATTCCCCTTCAAGCCCCCCCCGCCCGATGGGAAAACTCCTCAGCCTCCGAGCAGGCCACGGACGGAGGTGAGCTTGGTGATTGAGGTCCGGTTTGCGAGCGCGGTGTATAGCGCGTTGAGCCAGGCGGCGGCGCCGAAGGTGGCGGGGATGATGGTGGAGGCGTTTGAGAAGAGGGCGAGGGAGGTGCTTGGGGAGGGGGAAGGGGAGGTGGGGGAGGTGGGGAAGGGAGATGGGGTTGAGAGCGCTTTGGATGGGGTGCTTGGGGGAAAGGGGACGAAGGAGGAGCCTTGAGGGGTATTTAAATTGGTGAGGGAGGCGTTGGGATAGATGGGGTTGAATTAGTACCACTGTTGATAAGTGAAATGTAAAAGTCTAGAAACTGTATTGTAAATAGAATCACCATTGTCGAGAATCTGCAGGAAATAAGGTGCATCTCACCAATCTCAGTTGGCTTCCCAATGCAGCTGTGACACCTGTAAAGGGCATTACTATATCACGAAACGTTGCTCGGTAACAGATACCATTTGAGGGAAAAGGAAGATATGGGGCTTTCAGGAGAAGAATCCCTCTGATATTGGTTTTGCTACTCTCAAATGCACATTAACAAGTGTATGGTACGGAAGACTTTCACGCCGCTGCCACTTTGGAAAAGCGTATGCACAAGAACCAAAAAGCATCCCGTCGACAACAGTGCTGCTACAGCATGGCCTGACTGGAAAAAACGCCCTGCCCGCAACTGCCGTGGCTTGTTTATGGAAGATAAAGTCCACCAAGAGGTCCCCCATATAAAACAAGGTATGTACAATCCCCAGACTGTAGACTCCCACCACCCAAGGAAAAGGTAAGTATGAACAAGAAAGTCAGAGACCATCGCATCTTGACACATAAAATCATGACAACGAACCACCACGGAAACCCAACCACTATGTACACCTCTCCCGTGGATGATGCGTCGTCTCTTCAGACCTGAACCTTACTTTGCACAAATTCAGCCGCGGGCACGGCATCGACTCCGTATGCCAGGTGGAACGCGTCGACAACGGGAAGGTCTTGGCAGATGAGATCGTCTTCGAAGCAAAAGGTTTTCACCTTGCTTGCGTCGATGTTTGGCAGAGGTTGGCCGTCAAAGGGGTCACCAAAGAGGACCTGAGAGCTCGTCAGCAAGGGAATCGAGAAGGTTGGGATAAGTTATCACTGACCACTGCGGCTACCTTGGAAGCGATTGCAGCCGGGAGCTGCTGCACTCCGAGGTGGACCACTTGAGCTCCTTGACTGATTTATAGTTAGCATATGCTGGTTACCTGCCAGCCAAATTTTATGTACCTGTAGCCGGAGAGAACGATTTGGCTGTCCGGACACTGAGCCATTGCCTGCTCAGTCAATGCTGCCAGTGTCTTGCCTCCACCGACGTCGCCTCCAGTAAGGTAACCCCAGATACTGGCAGGATACGGGACACCCTGGATGCCGAGATACTGAGCTCCAATGGCGAAATCGAGAGCGTTGAAGAACGGTGGACCAGCTAGAGAGCCGACGTTGCCGAGCTCGATAGTGCCTCGGGCAAAGATGACCGTCACAGGCCTGCACAGGCCGAGTTGGTTCTCCACAACGGAGAAGCTTTGACGTTTACTCATCTCGGAACTGAACGCGCCCATCGTCTCGAACCCACGTGCGGTAGCATCTCCGACTGGGACTGCAGCTACCGAGGCTGCAAGGAGAGCAAGAGATAAGATTGGCGACTTCATGGTTCGTGAGACGCTTCTCGTGAAGGTCGGATGCCGAGGTCTGTTAGAATTGATGGAGCAATGAGAAGCTATAAGAATCTCGAGCTGGCCTGATCTTTTCTGGAACATTTCCACTCCTCTTATACCTCCCAGGAAACCCCCCCCCATCAAGCGGTAAAAGCATGTAACGTGCCCATCTCTAAGAGCTATTCCCCGCATTCAAATTGAGTAGGAGGATCGTCTGAAGCTCTACTGGCCCAACGTGCAAGCACGAAGCAACTATCTACTGACAATATGCTTGGTTGAACAATCGAATACCATAACGAAAGGCGGCCTGGACGGCTTGGGAGCGTTCGTAGGAGCGAATCGGAGAATAGGAGAAATGCCACGGAAGACCTAAACCATGTTCATCACATCGCCTTGCGACATAAAATCGATGTGACTGTTTTAACGCCGGACGAGGAGCCCCTTTCAAGGCTTCATTGCTCAGTGGTTCGAGGGGTCCAATCCACCAAGCAAGCGGCGGCAACCATTTGGAGCCCAACGCCGTACCTCAGCCGAGGTACAGGATGAGCAAACATTACAGAACTTCGAGAAATCCCCGTATAGCATAGAGGATGAAGGGAAGACGGTCACGAGTACACGATGTTTGGTCGTTACCGGATCTGATAGCGTCGGAGGAGCTTTGTGGGGTGCACGCCCGCTCGGCAGGAATCCCGAATAAGGAGAAGTCTGTGGAAAGTATCGATCCGGGGTAAATGTGAATAAGCACTGTCTATTGTTATGCGCGCTGTTATTCTAAGTACTGCTTGAAGACCACAAGTGAGTGAGCTGCTGTAGTGGGAAGCTCAAAGGATCATTGTGGGTTCAAGCCCCTGAGGAGTCCCCCAGATGGTACGGAGGTACAGATTGGCGAGTATTACATATCAACGTATGTAGGTACAAAGAGGGAGAGAGCGAGCAACGTATTGTTACTGCACGAAACAAATCCGCGCGTCTTTACCCTTTTCTGTCGTTGCAGCCAATAATATTTGAGCCGTAGGGCAATTACAGGGGAAAGACGCACCATTGAACGGCTTGTCCCAGCTTGTCCCAGCTTGTCCCAGCAAGAACGTACCACCATCTACTAGTACCTTAGGCACCTTATGTACCTCTGGAGACTGATAGAGTGACAGCACAAACGGATGTGGTGACCTCGGTTGTCAAGGTAGCTTGGGCGAATCGTTCTTTGCTTTGGGAGATAAATGCGACTTTTAAGCGAGACCTTCGGTTGCTGTTACCATTTGCGATTTGCGAATGAGAAGTACAGGTCCCTCGGTCGGGTTTCATTATCATTTCTGGCGGGCAACATGATGAATTATCTATCTAGCTTGTACGGGCGTAAGTGATTCGATCCGCGTACCCCACCGCCTCTACCCTCAAGATGTGAATGTTCCCCAAGATTGCTTCAGCAGGCACTCTGGGGCTTCATCCTACGGTTCAGAGTAAAGAATGTCACGTAAGTTAATCCTTGTCAATCACTAGTGGCCCCGTATGAAACGACAAGCATAAAGTACTGTAGGTGTGTAGGTAGGTAGGATCACTTACTGATTGGAGATAGTGCCAATCGTCCCTGCTCTTTTGGCCTCAGTAGCAGGAGTAGCCTGGTTTAACGCAAAGACACAGCTCAGTCACGATGTAAGATTACTCTACCCATACTGGGCCCGCTCCAGAAGCATTCGTGCACGAGAAAAGCGCGACCGCGTCAACTTCTTCTACATCCTCGAAGAGCATGCAACAGCCAAAGCGACAGCCGGCTCGCCCTGTTTGGTGTACGAAGGGAAGACATGGACTTATAAAGAGGTGTATGATACTGTCCTTCAGTATGGAACTTGGTTGAAGCAAGAGTATTCGATCACACCAGGAGAACTGGTAGCCATGGACTTTATGAACAAACCTCAATTCATATTTCTATGGCTGGGAATCTGGAGTTTAGGAGCACATCCGGCCTTCATCAACTACAACCTCACGGGGAAGCCTTTACTACATTCTGTCAGGTCCTCCACTTCCAGGTTGCTTTTTGTTGATGAGGAGGTCAAATACAGGGTGTCACAAGAAGTGTTGAATGCTCTCACTACACCTGGGGAAGAAAAGCTAGTCCAGGTATTCGTTTTTGATGAAGCGACCGAGCAACATATCCTTAGCATAGAGGGGGTGCGAGAGCCTGACTCGTCAAGGGCAGGGGCTAAGGGCCCAGATATGGCCAACCTCATATACACCAGCGGCACAACTGGCCTTCCGAAGCCAGCGATTGTAAGCTGGAACAAAGCCTACATTGGTGGCGGAATTGCAGGAGCCTGTATGAGCATGAAGCGATCAGATAGGTTCTATACGGTTCGTTTCCTCACCGGAAAACCCTCCAACCTACATCGATTTAGCTTTCAGAGAGCTCAGTCCTGACCAAAAGTATTTTGACTAGTGTATGCCCCTTTACCACACATCAGCCGCCTCCCTTGGCTTCTGTAACTGTCTAGTCATTGGCAGCGCATTCCTTCTTGGTCATAAGTTTAGCACTCGAAGTTTCTGGCCGGAAGTACGTGCTCACGATGCGACCATCATTCAATATGTGGGAGAAACGTGCCGCTATCTCCTCGCCGCTCCGCCACAATACGATCCCGTAACTGGCGCAGATCTTGACAGCAAGAACGACGTAAGATTGGCTTTTGGCAATGGGCTAAGGCCTGATATTTGGGACAGGTTCAAGCAGCGTTTCGGTATCGAAACTATTTGCGAGTTCTATGCAGCCACCGAAAGCCCTTCCGCACTTTTCAACACCTCCTCGAATAACTTTTCTAGTGGCGCAGTCGGCCGCAGCGGTTTACTTGCCGCCTCAACCATGGGTGCCGGACTTGCTCTTGTTGAGACTGATAGGGAAACAGAACGTCCCACACGTTGTGCAGAAGCCAACAATCACTGCGTCAGAGTTAAGACGGGTGAACCAGGAGAGTTGATCCACAAGTTAGACCCCGCCGATATTTCTAGGTCCTTTCAAGGCTATTACGGCAATGCCAAAGCTACAGAAAGCAAGATCTTAAGAGACGTGTTTGTCAAAGGTGACGCGTGGTACCAGACAGGTGACCGCCTTCGCTGGGATGCTGATGGTCGATGGTGGTTCTGCGATCGTATTGGGGATACTTTCCGGTGGAAGTCAGAAAACGTCAGCACCACGGAAGTTAGCGAAGCGCTGGGAATGCACCCCTACATCAACGAAGCGAACGTCTACGGAGTGGAACTTCCACATCATGATGGACGGGCAGGGTGCGCCGCGGTCCTGTTGAGCCGAGATCTTGATCAAGCGATGCTGGACCAAGTGGCATCACACACCAAACAAAGCATGCCAAAGTATGCCGTCCCCCTATTTTTGAGAATCGTAAGCAACATCGAAGCTACGGGAACCAATAAGCAGCAGAAGCATCGGTTGAGGGCGGAAGGGGTGGATCCGGGGAAAGTTCGAGACACCCAGGGTGACAAGATCTACTGGCTGAAGGGAGGGACTTATGTGGAATTTGGTGACGCGGACTGGGAAGAGATGAAGGCGGGAAGAGTAAAGCTGTGAGGGCCGGGAACCGGACATTTCATTTGGATGTTGCAAGGCGTGCAAGCAATATGTAAAAAGGGCCCAGGTATTGTACAAATATCCTTATGATTGCGTACCTACCTCATAAACACTATCAAGTTCTGCTTATAGAAGTCGATAGTCACTCAGTAATCTCGAAGTTTGGAAGAAATGAAAGACCTTCTAGTCTCTACCTTACAGTCGAATGGATTCTGGGTTTCCATTCTGGATTTAATACACACCTATTTCGTCGCATACGAATAAAGCCCACACCACAACTTGCAAAGTTATTGTCGACTTGTCAATTATCATTGGCTGGTATTCTACAAGTTGGGATTGAACATTCAACAAGCGAGTTCTGCAAGCTTTCAAATCAAGCTTTCTAATCGAGGAATGCCAATTTGCAAGCATGCCTCTAGCCGCAACGCAATGTTGCCAATATCCAATCACATACCAAGCCTTTGCGAGCTAGAAATCCGATCATCAGCGGTGAGACGGTCCTTACCGAGCAAAATGTACTCTATCGGTCTTATCTTATCACCGAGGCCGCCGCTTGTCGAATTTGGGCGGGGAAGGACTTCGAGTCGTCTACGACATCATTGTCGCCTTACCCTACTTACATAATACTATTTTTGGCTATGAATCTGAACTGCCATGTCTTTCACTTCGATCAAGCAATAATTCTAGGGCAAGATGGCCGAAAAAGGTCACCAGCAAGAGGAATACGCCTCAACGGATCTTATGGGCACTGCCCAAACCACAAATACCTCTGAGCCTGTCACCAGCGAACCTTTGCGATATGTGGGATCCGAGAGTGATCTCTCCTCCTCTACGGAGCCGGAAAAAGAAAAGGGAAGACATGGTCGGCGGGTGGTAGATAGAACGTTGACAACTACAACCACTACTTCCTCAGTCGCGCCATATTCGGTGGCCGCTGAACCAGCAAAGAAGAAGCCATGGTACAAGCGACTGAACCCGCTGAAGCGTTCAAAAAAGCCCCCCGTACCGAAAGAGAGAATCGTTTCCAGGGAATATGGGGCGAGCTTTTTCAGCATGTTGACTTTCCAATGGATGGCGCCCATTATGACGGTAGGGTTCCCGATCGACGACCAAAGCTATGCATTAGGCTTACTCTTACGTTTAGGTGGGATACCAACGAACATTAGAGCTCAACGACATTTGGCTTGTAAACCCAGAACGGAGAGCCGATGTACTATCAGCAAGACTCAATGTGTCTTTCAAGAAACGAGTTGCGCGAGGCGATAAATACCCACTGATCTGGGCCATGCATGAGACCTTCAAATTTGAGTTCTGGGTGGGCGGATTCTGCCAGCTCTTTGCCAGCATCTTTCAGGTCATGTCGCCATTTACACTGCGATACCTAATATCTTTCGCCACTCAGGCATACAGTGCAAATGCACTGCATACACCAAAGCCAAACATTGCACACGGTGTAGGGCTAGTTATAGGCATTACATTGATGCAAATGCTTCAAAGTTTGGGAACGAATCACTTCATCTACAGAGGTCAAATGATTGGAGGCCAATCAAGAGCTGTCCTCATCACTGTCATTTTCGAAAAAGCGATGAGAATATCAGGAAGGGCCAAGGCAGGCGGTAAAGCGATTGAGGATGGTAGTATGCAAGAGAAGGCGGATATTATGAAAGATGACGCTCGGAGCAAAGAAAATCTTATCAAAAGGATGTTGAACAGAAAGCTTCAACCCAAGGGAGGCCCACAAGCCACACCAGACAAGGCACAGGGAATTGCTGGCGATGGCGCTGGATGGGGTAATGGACGGGTGGTTAACCTCATGTCCGTCGATACCTATCGAGTAGACCAAGCTTCAGGCATGTTCCATATGACTTGGACCTCTCCAGTTGCAATCTTGATCACACTCGTGGTTTTGCTTGTCAACCTAAGCTACTCTGCTCTCGCCGGATTCGGGCTACTGGTCATAGGAATTCCGGCCCTTACGAAAGCTATCAAAACGCTTTTTGCTCGAAGACGCGCCATTAATAAGATTACTGACCAAAGAGTTTCCCTTACTCAAGAGATTCTGCAAGCTGTCCGGTTTGTGAAGTACTTTGGATGGGAGACTAGTTTTCTGGAACGCATCGGCGACATCAGAAAGCGGGAGATTCGATCTATTCAAATTCTTTTGTCCATAAGAAACGGCATCAACGCAGTCTCGATGTCCTTGCCCATTTTCGCATCAATGCTTTCTTTCATCACTTTCTCACTCTCCCAGCACGCACTTAATCCAGCACCCATATTTTCTTCTTTGGCTCTTTTTAATTCTCTTCGCATGCCGCTAAACTTACTACCATTGGTCATCGGTCAAGTTATCGATGCATGGTCCTCGCTTGGAAGGATCCAGGACTTTCTGCTGGCGGAGGAGCAGGAGGACGACTTTACGTGGGATATGGAAGGGAAGAACGCGGTAGCCTTGGACCACGCCGACTTTACATGGGAGCGTACTGTGACTCAAGATCCCGAGAAAGGTGGCCCACCGAATAAGAAACAAATCAAGGATGCTAAGAATGCCGAGAAGTCAGCTGTCAGCCCCAAAAAATCAAGCGGCTCGGGTGATGGAGTCGACAGTGCCAGCACACTTACACAAACCGAGCCATTCAAGCTCCATGACATTAATTTTGCAGTTGGTCGTCATGAGCTTATTGCAATCATTGGCGGTGTGGGGTCAGGCAAGAGCTCGCTACTCGCTGCACTTGCAGGTGATATGCGCCGTACCGGAGGTAATGTCACAATGGGAGCAACGAGGGCTTTCTGTCCTCAGTATGCTTGGATTCAAAATGCTACAGTGAGAGAGAACATACTTTTTGGAAAAGAATACGATCGCCAATGGTACGATATGGTCATTGATGCTTGTGCTCTGCGACCCGATCTGGAGATGTTGCCTAACGGTGACCAAACCGAGATTGGGGAGAGAGGTATTACAGTATCAGGAGGCCAGAAGCAGCGCCTGAACATCGCCCGAGCGATCTATTTCAATAGCGATATCGTACTTATGGACGATCCTCTATCAGCCGTGGACGCCCATGTAGGACGTCACATCTTTGACAACGCCATCTGTGGCTTGCTCAAAGATAAGTGCCGGATCCTCGCGACACATCAGTTACACGTTCTCAACCGTTGTGACAGAATTATTTGGCTCCAGGAAGGTCGTATTCAAACCATCGATACTTTCGATAACCTCATAGCAAATAACGACGGTTTCCAGAAAATGATGGCCACTACTGCGCAAGAGGAGAAGGTCGAATTAGAGCAAGTCGATGGGGACGAGATTGAGGAGGAAAAGAAAGATGCTAAGAAAAGAAAAACTCATAAGCGTGGAGCGGCTCTTATGCAGCAAGAAGAACGAGCAGTTAAAAGTGTCAGCTGGGGAATTTATATAGCCTATATTCAAGCTTCGGGAACAATACTCAACGGTCCTTTGGTTATCTGCCTCCTGATCGCTTCGCAAGGCGCCAATATTGCCACCAGTCTTTGGTTGTCGTTCTGGACCTCGAATAAATTTGGGTACTCTACAGGTCAATATATAGGGGCGTACGTGGCTTTGGGAATTGTGCAAGCATTGCTCATGTTTACCTTTTCCGTCTCACTTTCAGTCTTAGGCACCAGATCAAGTAGGGTCATGTTGCAGCGGGCCATGACTCGAGTTTTGAGGGCTCCGATGAGCTTCTTCGATACAACTCCCCTGGGCCGGATAACAAATCGGTTCTCTAAGGATGTCGATATCATGGATAACAATCTTACGGATGCTATGCGGATGTACTTCTTCACCCTGGCACAGATCACCGCTGTCTTTATACTCATCATTGTATATTTCCACTACTTTGCCATCGCCCTTGGACCGTTGTTTTTGATGTTCCTATTCTCGGCAAGCTACTATCGTGCATCGGCTCGGGAAATGAAAAGGCACGAATCGGTACTGCGATCTGATGTGTTTGCGCGCTTCAGCGAAGCTGTTTCTGGTACTTCTAGCATTCGAGCATACGGCCTTCAGGATCACTTTATCAAGGGACTTCAAGTGTCTGTTGACCAGATGAACTCAGCATACTACCTCACCTTCTCTAATCAGCGCTGGCTAAGTGTCCGCCTCGACACCATCGGCAATCTCCTTGTCTTTACCACCGGAATACTAGTCATAACTTCGCGCTTCAACGTCTCTCCCAGTATCTCTGGCCTTGTCCTCTCCTACATCCTCTCGATCGTACAAATGATCCAGTTCACCGTTCGCCAGCTCGCCGAAGTCGAAAACGCCATGAATGCTACTGAACGCATCCACTACTACGGCACCGAACTCGATGAAGAACCCCCGCTAATCCTCAACAAAGTTGACCCTGCCTGGCCCCAGAGAGGCGAAATTGTGTTCGACAACGTCCAGATGCGCTACCGCGCTGGTTTGCCTCTTGTTCTCCGTGGCCTTGATATTACCGTCCAGGGCGGCGAGCGTATCGGTATCGTTGGTCGAACTGGTGCTGGGAAATCAAGTATCATGTCCGCACTTTTCCGGCTTGTCGAGCTCAGCGGCGGCTCCATTTCCATCGACGGCATTAACATCGCGACCGTTGGTCTCAAAGATTTGCGAACACGCCTAGCTATCATACCACAAGACCCCACTCTCTTCAAAGGCACCATCCGCTCCAACCTTGACCCCTTCAACGAACACACCGACCTCGAGCTCTGGTCCGCCCTCCGCCAATCCGACCTCGTCGACGCCTCCTCCTCCCTTGACGATAAAACCCATGGCCGCATCCACCTCGACGGCGTCGTCGAAGAAGAAGGCCTCAATTTCTCCCTCGGCCAACGTCAGCTCATGGCCCTCGCCCGCGCCCTAGTCCGCGGCAGCCAAATCATCGTGTGCGACGAGGCGACATCGAGTGTAGATATGGAGACGGATCAGAAGATCCAGCGCACGATGGCGACGGGGTTTAAGGGCAAGACGGTACTGTGCATCGCGCATCGGCTCAAGACGATCATCAATTACGACCGCATTTGCGTCATGGACCAGGGTGCCATTGCGGAGTTGGATACTCCTCTCAGACTATGGGAGGCGGGAGGGATTTTCAGAAGTATGTGCAACAGAAGCGCGATCAGGAGGGAGGATTTCGAGGACATGGGAGAAAAACTATAAGATCTTCAGGGGTGGAGGCAGATTTTAACGGATAAAATAGATTACATCCTCGACATGAATTTTACGACAGTATATAAACACGATCGCATTTAGCATAGCAAGCAAGCAGCATAGACGGCGTTTCCCACCAGCCTCAAAAATTTACAATCTATCTCGCCCATTCATTCTCTTCCCCCTCACCGCAGTAACAGCTTTTCTACAACGTAAATAATTCAACACACCCAAAGCGCAAGAACTTCTCTAACATCTCAGCTACGAGATCCCCCGCACGTGTACGTGCTGCTACATATGTAGCTAGCTACTAGTCTTCTCCCCCGTCACGAGATCCTTGAAAAAAAAAAAAATTTGTTTCAAGAAGTGAGGACTGGAGTGGGGATCTATCTGTTTACTCGATTAAGAAAATTCAAAGAGATTGTACATTCATAGCGACGGGGACTTTTTTTTTAGTAAATCAAAGCAAGATCTCTGTAGTATGTAGTTAATCAGAGGGGTTGTGCTACCTACATACAGTACATAGACATTTTCCTTTTGAATTTTAAAGCCTTTCTTTCTCTCTCTCTCTCTCTATATACAAAGAGCGGAGGATCTTTTTTCAGGACGATAACCCTACCCCCCTCTTTTTCAAAGACGGGTTTTTTGGGGGGGTCAAGTTTGTTTGTTCGATATATACAGTATTTCTGTATGTTATGCATTATTCGTTAACATTAAAAACCCCATTATTTGATAGGGGGTTCTCACGCGGTGAGCTGGATCAGCTTGAAGAGAAAGGAAGGGGGGGGGGGGGGTTTCCCACGTGTGTGAGGGTTGGTTGTTTGATTGAGAAGATATGTAGATGGGTTTGAATATCGATGGGGTTTTTGTGTTTTAGATGGGGGTCTAGCGCGGAGGTTTGGATAGGTTTTTTTTGGTTGTGTGTGTGTTTGGTAGTGGGGTGATGGGTGGATGACATAGGACAGGAAAGGGCGCAAAGAATGCGTGATCGAGTGGCGAGCTGTAAACATAGGTGGTGGGTAGGAGGATAAGGGAGGGGTGAAAGGTATGGGGTGGGGTTTGTGGTGAGGCCTGGGATAGAAGGGTAGGTTTGGGGGAAAGAAGGGGAAAGCAAGGAAGGCGTCATTGTGTTTTTTCCCCTTAGATGCTCGCTTTTGTGTTGGGTTTGAGATTGCTTGAGAGAGAAGGGGTTGAAAGGCTTTTTAGAGGGGGGTTCTATGGTATCAGAACAGGGTGAAATTTTTTGAGGATCTTGAGTGAAGGAATATAGGGAGGGCTTTTTGGGGTCCCGTGGATTTATGAAAGTCCATAATTGCCAACAAGGAATCTTTGGGAGGGACTTGAAAAGATATTTGTATAGCTTTGGCTGGGGTTTTCTCTCATCTCAAATCTTGTGAGTTTTCCAGTGAGTCTGATTGGAGCCAAGGCAGTCAATCTTGGAGTTTTGGTCAGAATGAATTAAGACAAATCTGAAAACTCGGGGAAATGTAGAGACTGTGGCAAGAAGAATTGTTGGTTTCATGAATATCGCATACTTCGGGAGAATCATAAAGAAATCTGTAAGCACATGGAGATGGACTTCGAAATATCCTTTGCTTTCCTAAGCTTTGAAGCTTGTGGAATTTCAACGGTGAATTATAGCGAGCGATAATTTTCCGTAGAAGCTCTCATCAGCACTGGTTTGTTGTTGTCGAAAAGTGATTGAGCGAAGTGACGGCTTAGCTGATCCAGGGGCCTGGCCAATGAAAAGATCTAATCGTGAAGATTCGAAGAACCGATCTCTTTGTCTTCAACAGGAAGTAAAGACGGTTTTCTGGGTACCGTGCTATATTCGTGCGATACTGATTCCATGGTGTGCTTTGTCGATTTAGAAGAGTCCCTCGGTCGAGAGAATTGTATACTTAATGGGTGGACAAGAGAGTGGAAGTTGGTTTCGTTTTCAGTTGGTCTTCGTTTGGATGGGATCCGAAGCGGCGTAGACATCGTGGATGCAATATCGCAATGTTAAAAATGTTGCATCGGTTTGGTGACAGCGATTTTCGGGAGTCGTACACACCGTTCGCATGGCTTTTGCCTCCGGCGGAAGCAATTGCAAAGGCGCTCTACAGAAAGCCAAAGTAAAGCACACCCGCTCGAAGACGGCCCGCATAGAAGCGCAGATCGTACTCATCCTTTTCAGCGCCAATAGGTCAAACACTCTGCGGAAAGTCGCTTGGACTCGATAAACTCCTTGGAAGCACCAACATATTGGCGCTGATATGGTTTTTGTTATCAAGCTGCCCTGCGGTTCCCATTGGCATCCAAAAGCATCATTAAATTCTCTATCCAACTTCAATATTTCATCCTCTGATAGTAAGGACTAGGAACACGATGTTCAAGCATTCCTCACTTACCTACATACTCCTAATCTTCTCCCTTTCCTCGACGTCCCTCGCTCTCGCCCTACATCCCGCCCTTGATCCCTCCCCACTTGATGTTCAGCCGTCAATAAACCTCACCATCCCGAATGGCCGCATATACCACTGTAACTCCCCAGCAATCTTGTATATCATCAACCCTGTGGACTGCTACGTCGCCGTCAACAGCATGCTTACCACCCCTGACGCCTCTCAGACTATGACTTTTGGCAGCGCAGGTAGCTATCGAGGACCTTACAGCTGGACCTGGATCACCTGCAAGATCACGCTAAACGTTAGCAGCATGGTCGCCATAGAGTCGTCGCTGATGCTGTTTGCGCAGGCGGCGGCAGAGATCACGTCAAGGTGTCACCCTTCTACATGGGTGCCCTACACTGGGGGTACTTGTTCATGGGTGCAGAGCGGAATGCGTGGAGTAACCACTGTGTTGGTAAAGGCGCCATAGCCACCTCAACAGCGCGAGGGTTCTGGGCCACAAATAGGACGCATCCACTGTTAGCTGGTCTTTGTTGCGAGCGAGGAAATGTGCACAACGTTCTTCCATGAACAACGGACAAGGAAGTTTAGACAGGATGTACGTGCGTCTTTAGATATTTTACTCGACGGAGGCTGAAGGAAGGGGTTTGGGTAGCAGGAGTTTGTGTGTGCGAAGCTAGGTGCAGGTGGTTATCGTTCAAAACGAATCCTAAGACGCGAAAAGCCGGGAGAATACACATATGACAGCATGGAATTGACGTGGAGCCTCTGGGCCAATTTTCGAAAGCTTTGAAATAACTTCACTCGACTTCATTGCTTATGAATGATCTTGAACATGCCATTCGATGTTTTGTTTGGATAGAGATTAGGTGCGATAACTACGACGTAAAAGAGACTGATGAAGTGACTGCAGAATGAAATCTTCTCCGAATGATCTTACACTGAGGCATATGGTGGATGATGACACGCCTATCTGTGTTGGTTTGAATGATTGATATCATTAAGGGGGCCTCTGGACCTCAATCTTGAGCAGCAAACATTCAATCATTCATACTGGCTGGATGCTGATCCGCGTAGTCCCTGGGTTTCGTACAGCGCACCCACACGTTGGTTTTCGTGGGATAGTAGGGTATCATTTTAACCTTCTCGTGCATGTACGCCTTACTGAAGTGTACCTACCCACCTACCTCACGAACTCGATCTCTTTTCCTTTTTCTGCGGCTAGCAATGGTCCTGACCCAAGCCTGCGAACCATTGTTCAAACAACTAAAGACGTGTCTTACGGCTACTTATGGCTTTCAAGCTTTCATGCTTTCATGCATCGAAGCCCTGATGGGTCTGCCTCGCCGTCCTGCGGGTGGGGCCGGCATCGGCTGGTCTGGGTTGGCACGCCTGGGCGTTGATGAGTTTGCACATGCGAGTACCCCGCCCGCTTGTAGGGTGTGCCTAGGGTACGGTACGGTTTGCGAGACAGAAATTAAAATCTACGTACGTGGAGGAAAGGTATCTTGAGGTAAAGTAAGTATCATACACATTTCTGGTGCGTATAACCAAGGTAATGCAGAAGGCAAAAGGTTGCCGCCATGTTGAGAAAGCATGTGGATCCTATGTATTTTATTTCCAAAGCGTGAGTGTGATGCTTGATTCTCTTGATTTAGATCCCGCGCATCATGAATGAATCGATAACCAGGAACAGGCAATGATTGGCGCGATGGCTTTCAATATTACTACTAGCTGTAAGATATTGAGCTGTTTTGGGCTTCGTCCAATCCAATACATAGGTAAAACAAGGCAATACCATGATCGATGCCTTCTTAGATGTAACGTCTTCATCTTGTCTTGCTTGAGCTGGAAGACTTGAGCCGGCCCAAGGGAGCCATCAAAGGATATGTACTGAGCTAGCACGATACCTCTGAAAGTTGGAAGTGCAGTATTACGGACGTGACGATTGACGAATGTAGAAAAGATAGATAACGAAATCAACTAACGCAGTCTGCCGGAGCTACTGTATTGTAACCCACGCTAACTAGCTTCGGATGCGCCCTCACCCAGATTAATCCACGAGAACAGGGTTGGGGCAAGCACGTCCCAACTGGAGAAGATTCTTCTCCTTAGAGGTCAGGGAACACCCACTCACTACATAAAAACTTGTCCCTACTTCTCAAACCTTCTCTCGCTCTGTCCACTCTTTGCAGAGCCTTTCACGTAACAGTTACCTGTGGGACGTAATTAGATCGATTTCTCTCCGAGAGGCACCGCATACTACAGGCCAATACTCTTTTACGGCCATTAACCCACGAACATCACGAATAGTAGGACCACGAGACCTCCTTGCGCGACTACGAATAGTCGCGCCTTCAATTAACCCTCACGTCCTCCATAACCCGCCGAATTGGGTTGTCGAGCAATTCAACCGCTTGTCAACCGCACTTCATAGTCTTCCCTTGCTACTCCGTCAATCCCCTTCTGCCGGGCTCCTCAACGAACCTGAACTGAATCATATCAGCAACACCATCTTCTACGCACTCCATACCGCAGACATGTCTCTTAATGAGAAACCAACGATGGGAGCTGCAGTCGTCGAGTCTCAACCGCAGCCAAAACCCACCTACCTCGCAATCGGGAAACCCTCACTCGACAACGCCTCAGCACAGTCACTTGCATCAACGGTCGATCAATCGCATAGCCCTGTTGAAGAGTATGACCCGACATCTTCTCATCCCTTCTCGGCCTTCTACTCACATCCTACCACCCGTACATCGTTGGAGCAATACAAATCGGAATCGAAAGTCAACATCAAGATTTACGAGCAAGATCTCGAAGCTGGCTCGCGGATTGTGCCATCCTCGGACATATCAAGGACGAAGACGGAGTGCACAGTATGGCCAGGAAAACGCCAGCTGATCGAGAAGCGAATGAAGATGGAGAGGAATAGGGGATGCAACCCAATGAGGAATTTGTCGAAGAAACAGAAGCTATGGATCAAGATTCTCATCGCAATGGTCATTGTGGGAGCTGCTGTTGGTCTCGGCATCGGTATCTCGAAAGCCACCGGAAGTGGGGTTTTCAAAACTACCAACTCGCAAACCGCCATTGGAAATGGAAAGTCCGGGTAGTCTAGACGTCTGGTGTTCTTGTAAGATCATGCAGGTATGATATCAAATCTGAATTACCCCGGATAACGTGTTGACAAGCTGTCTTTAGATGTCGCATTGTGAGATTCTGCTCCAACGAGCATCAAATTTGTCGAGGCCACAACTTCTTCGCTTCTATTCTGGCTTGCCACGATACTCGAGACTTCATACGAACACCTCACCTTATGTTGGGTGATGCCTTTCCAGAGGTGTTAGCACCTTTACTTCTGCTGTCAGGCCTAACGATATGCCTATTAGAGGCACTGAGAACTGCCGCCAATTGTTAGCAGCTCGCTCGGACTCGTTCGGCCAGTGCAAATACTTATGCAGTACAATTCGTAATACCACGGGCGATATTGGGTCTCATGAGCGGGGTTTGGGCTAGGCTTTGGCATGACAGAGGCGTTTGGAGCCGAAAACGTCGTGGAGATTATCTTAAATGATAGTAATGTCTTTCTAGCTCATAGTAATTGGTATGGAGCGCCCATACAAGCCTTGAGCAAAACAGCTTGAGAACAACACCTGTACTGCAGTGCTCCGTATCGGTCTTCAACTACACAGTGACTACTGGCAAATAAGTTGGTTAGGGCTTTCGTGATAGGTAGAGCCCTGCAACGCGCTGTGCACGCTAAAAGATTATATAAATGACTAAGCAGTCAGTAGCGCGAAGCCAATTAAAAGCCACAATCCGAACGCAAATTCCTTTCTCTTCTCTCATCAAAAAGCCACGGAACCAGCCACGACCATTGTTCAGGATCACTGACAGCAATGTGTTGCCATGTGAACTCTTCGGAGTTTGCAGCGGTTCTGGAGATCAATACAGACCCGGACTATAGGAAGTTTGCCTCTCGATGAGTTCTCTTTGATGAGAGCGATGGGAGGGAAATGTCGATTATATGGGTGACATGCTATGCTATAATCATGCCGTTGTCCAATCTTTGACGACTAGGATCAAACCTTATATGAAGGCCTTTGCTTGCATGTTGATTGCTCGGTGTATATTGTGAAGTCTCGATCAGGGTGTTTCCTTACTGCTGAGTGGAAGAAATGAAGCTTTTGTCTTGAGGCTCCCATATCAAATATCAATGCGTTTGCAAACGGGTTAGCATCTCCGCGTCGTCTTTCCAGCCTCTCCCTTAAGTAAGCTAGCAGTTGCCGGGTCCAGTCAGAGAAAGCAATTTCGAAATTCATTCCCTCTTTTCGTGTTGTTATGATCGCTTGCGGGCTCAGCAGTAGCCGACATTCCAGAGGCAGATATGCAAATCATAATATGCCAGCCTTCAATTTATAAGTTCACCATCACTCCAGTCTGCATCAATCAGCTTCGCTCTCCTCTACGCTCTTTACTGCTTTATATCGTGTTCGCACTTGCCAGCAAAGTTGTTTAATATATCTTCAGTACCTGATCTTCAGCAATAGAGTTTTCTTCGTTCAGTCAACCCCACTCAAATTTAGATCAAAGCCAATAGCACAATGAGGTCCGCTGTCGCTGTCATCTTGGTGGCAGGTGTGGTCAGCGCTTGGGCGCAAACGACTTCCACTGATACGGCTTCGACTGATATCAGCTCGACTGATACTATACCGACTGATACTAGTTCGCTCGATCCCACCTCGACTGATATCAGCTCGACTGATACTATACCGACTGATACTAGTTCGCTCGATCCCACCTCGACTGATACCGGTTCGCCTGATCCCTCTACGACCGATGCCGCTTCCACTGATGCCGCTTCCTCTGATACCACCTCGCCTGATACTATGACCGAGTCGTTCTCAACCGTCACAGAATACTTTAATAGCTGCCCCACCACCACGAGCGGAATGTCTACGGAGACTGACACCGTTGTTCAAACCTACTGCCCTGAATGTTCAGACATGTCTCAGGGCGTCTCCACCGACCTCCCTAAATTTGGAGTCTTGACAACGTACACCACCGTGTACTCTCAGACCTGCTCCACTGGCCTAGAAGAGGTAACCTACACAGTCACTGAATCTTGCAGCAACAGCGGCCAGCCACGTGAGGCAAGTTACGTTCCGCAAGGCTTCATGGTCACCATAGTCTCCTGTACCGTTTGTGGAGAGAAGCCCCTCGTCGCCACTTTGACAACCCCCGCACCCCTTGCAGCTACCCCTGGTGCTGGCAGTGGTCCCAATCCCGCCCCAGCTGCTCCCACTGGATCCTCTCCTAAAGCTCTGGCTGGCCCCTACCCTGCTCCGGGAAGCGCTCCTCCCGCTGGCGGGGTTCCCGCCAATGGCTCTTATGCTCCAGCTTCCAGTGGATCTGTCCCCGCATCTGGCGGCTCCGCTCCTGCTTCGGGTGGATCGGCCCCTGCTGTCGGCGGCGCAGCTCCCGCTGGTGGTGCTCCGGATTCTGGTGGTGCTCCTGCTCCTGCTCCTGCTCCTGCTGCTGCTCCTGCTGCTGCTGCTGGTAAAGCCCCGGCTGCCGCTGGAACTCCCCCACCCCTATTCGCAACTCCGACTACAAAGGGTCGTGCAGGTGCTGCCGCCACGGGAGCCTCCGCTGTAGGAAGCTCTGCCCCCGGTACTTCGCCTGTTCAGTTCACCGGTACCGCATCAAGTTTGTCAGTCTCGCTCGCTGCAGGATTAGCAATGTTCGTTGGGGCCCTGGGTCTTAATCTCTGATCTGGGGAAGGAGAGATGAATGTTTTGATCAGGGAAGAGGTGGGGAGCTATACCCGTGATTGTATTTCAAACTTGGCTGATATTCTTATTAAAGGCGCTTACTTCTTGCATCACGTCTAATTCTATTTTCAGGGTTGTTTTTATTATGGAGGTTGGGGCTAAAGATCTTCATATACATTGAATAATACTCTGATGTTACAATAGCCTTGAATACTACTGCTCTTGTTCCATTCTCTTGCACTTCTCGTCACGTGAAGTCTGCTAAATATAGACATACAGGTTATTAGATCAAGACTCTAGACTACGGGACAATACCTCGTTGACGGAGAGACAATGACAGAACAAAGGCCATGCAATAACCGGACTGGATTGGAAATGGGCAAACAAAGAAACCGAAAGAACTTCTTCACAGAGAGGTACTAAAAATGGAACAAAAAGACTGTAAGCTTCCATTGCTATAATCACATTCAATCCCCAACGTTTCACTCATGGCACGTGTGTACCTGATATTCATCTAACACCTTCGAACGCAGATCAAACCATATTGCAAATATGAACAACCACAGGCAACAGAGAGAACCCCCCTCAAAATCTGCATTCATGAAAGTCTTCAACATACTCTCCGGAAGCAGTAGCGACAAATCCTCTACAACGCATCCTACAATGCCGGAATATGATCCGTACGACCGACACGGGAATCTTGAAGATTTCCTCCAAGCGCCGGAACCAGCACAGACGAAAAGCTCCAGGAAGGCCTCGAGGGCTTATACTGAGGCCAGCGGCCCCAGTGGTGCCCGAATAAGTAACTCGAAACCGTACGTTGCGAAGAGACGACCTCTAAGGGATACACTAACATCATGGGGCAGGGACGCGCTCGAGGTCTACACAGCCGAAGCAGAATACTTTGAGAGAAAGAAGCTCGGTGCGAAGACAGAAGCAAAGCCCAAGACCGTGAAGCGATCCATTTCCCGTGCCAAAGCTCCTACACTGCCTCTTCAGGGTGTCTCAAATCCATTTGGCCGTCCTTCGAACAACATCGGAGAAGCTATTAAATTGGTCCCAAAGCACTCTGTCCATGTACAGCAATCACCCCATCGCACTAGCCACCATGGGTCACAAGGGTCGGTCTCGTCTCGAATGACGCGCATGTCTGATTTCATGAACGTTGCATCTGACTCCGACACTCCTCCGCCCATGCCTGCATCTGCGGACAGACCTCGTATGCCCAGGAGCAATGCCGCTTACCCAAACTCCTACCGAACAGAGGGGCCGAGCAGAAAGGGATGCACCAGCACTATTAAGCAAACAAACTTCTACACACCAGCAGCTTCAAGTAGGCCTGGGAGCGGTCGCACTGAGCGATCAAGCCTCAAACCAGATAGCAGATCGACCAGAAGCGGTCGCACCGATCGCACAGGCTCCTACCCAGCCGAGAGCTCAGGCAGAATCAGAGTCAGGAGCCCTCTCGCCGGTAGAGGAAGTCCCAAGCCCAGCATCGGAAGCCAGGCCCGGAGCAATAGGACAAGCAACCACTCGGGTAGCAACGCCAGACCGCCCAAGCCTTGCCAGTTCTGCCAAAGACCCGCCTCCCCCTCCACTCAATACTCTGAAATCGACCTGCACCTCTGCTCCCAATGCGCCGCCAACCCCTCCGGCGCCGCCACCCCCAAAACCCCCAACACCCGCTCCCTCACAACCCCCACCTGCCGCCTCTGCCACAAACCCATCATCCCCGGCCAAGCCGTTGTCGAAGGCACCTCCCACCTCTGCCGGCCCTGCGCCGACCGCGCCTTTTACCACCACCCCTCCCCCAAACGCTCCCCCACCGACCCCCCCTGCCAAGCCTGCCACAACCCCGTCTCGCCCATGCACGCCATTCTCGAAGCAAACAACTACCTCTGCCGCCCCTGCGCCGACCGCGCCTTCCCGTCCCCCATGGCGCCCCCCACCCCGCTCAAAGACCCCCGCCACCGTAGCCGCAGCGCCTCGACCGCCGGCCGCCGTAGCAGGCAGCCCTCCCCCCGCACGCGCGACATCTCCGAGGAAAGCCACATGTCGGAATTCGACTTTGACGGCCCGGACGAGCCCATCATCCTCATCGGCACGGCATCCCCACCACCTCCCGCCATGCCTAGCCAGAAATCAGGCCCGTACGCCGGCCGCAAGATCCCCCCGCCCTCCTCCGTCTACCCAGACTCCGTCTACCAAATCTCCCCGCCTCCCTCCCCACCACCCCTCCTCCCCCCACAATTCCACCGCCCCTCGGCCCCCTCATCCATCTACTCCACGCGCACCTCCTCGCCCCGCCGCGGCTACCCCTCTCCTTCTTCCGTACCCGACATGCCCGAGATCCACCCCGCGCTACGCAGCCAGTACCAGGCCAGCGCCGTGGATCTGAGCACTCTAGTTCCACCTTCCCCGATGCCGAAATCCGCAAAAGGAACTCTCTCCAAGGGCAAGGGCAAAGGACGCGCAGCTACGGTTGCGGACGAGGATGAGAGCGAGAGCATAGGGGGGACGGTGCGCGATACGAAGTTCTATGCGTTTTACGATGAGATTATTCCCAAGGGCGGGAGGGGGAGGGGGTATGGGCTTTGAGGTTGAGATTGGCCCGCAGGAGATATCAACACAGAGTGGGAAAAAAACATACATCGTGAAAGTGGTGTGTGTGTGGTTGGGAAATTTTTTGTTAAGGGAATTTTTTTTTACAAGAGCGTTTTTAGCGACATATGTAGCATTTGCTGCAACTGGATCTGTGCTTCTTTGATGAAGGTTTGGGGCATATGTACATAGCATTTTGCATAGGCGTGCGACATACGCGCGTGCTGATTGTTTCTTGGGATTTCTGCCATATAAAGCATACAGCATTTTTTTGCGGTTGGCATTTGCACATAATCAACCAATCGATTCCACATAATCAAATCCACATAATCAAATCCACTGAGCATACATACCCCTTTTATACATGCGTGGTTTTTGACTTCCTTCTCATGAGAAATAAACCGTTCCTACAATCTACTTCCGAAAACGGAAGTACACTCAAGTCCATGAATGTGAGTTTCTGCCAAGTGTGTACAATGTTTCGTTCACATGCGGTATTGATGGTTCGAAAAACCCCCCCAAAAAACCAGTCGTATTATCAGCTTCCTAACCATGTTCATAGCTGATAGCCTAGCACCAGTCTATAAGAACCCAAAAGGTCAAAGACAAGTACAAACTCCTAAACCGTATACGGAGGTAAGAGTATTCTCAGCATAACCCGAGCAGTAGCCGAAAAGAATCTTCCACTTGCACTTGTATAATCCATGAATCCAAGCACCCCCCACCCCAACTCCAACATACCACCTCCACAAATACCCATAACCAACCAGCTCTTATCATGAACCAAAACCATCGTCCTCCGAGTAACCATTCGAAACCGTAAGAAATCTATTCCACTCCACCTTCGGCACCACCCTCACGAAACCGATCCAGGCGAGACTCTTCCACGCGAAAGACTCAATTTCTCGCGCATCCCCCTAAGACTTCCTCGAATCGACTTTCCAATACCGCCAATGGGAAACGGTCTATTCTCCTTGACTGTTTCCGGGTGTCCCCGGCCTTTTTTGGATATGCAGTCATCCGGGCGGATGTCGCCGTTTCCTTGAGGGATTTTCCGCCAGCTGACAACAGTACGATTGTTCGAAGTTGAGATGGATAGTTGCTGGGCCTTGAGCGGGTTGACCGCCGTCTCGTCGCTTGGCCTCGGGTAGCTCGAAGCCTCAGCTACCATGGATAAAGGGTCTTCGCCAACATCATGATCTGGGTGTTGCAGCCAATTCGATACCACACAAAGGATTTCAGGCGTAGTCCCCTTGCTATCCATTTTCTCTTGTTCCCTTATCCTCTGTGTCTCACTTTGTTTCGTTTCCGCCACCTCTTTGACTCCCTGGCCCTCTTCTTCCCTTTGTCTCTGTTTCGATTTTTGTTGCAAGATCGCGTTAGCCGCCTTTTTGCGTGCCCGGTATCCTTCGAGTCCCGTTGGGTGTCGGATTCCATATTCATGAACTGGCTCTGATTTTGCATTGGACGCCTTCGCTCGAGCGCGCTGTTGGAGGGTCATGTCCTTGCCCCGAGCGAAGAATAAATTCCGCCCATATGAACGTTGAAGCGATGACTCTTTCTTCTCATATAGTTTCTGGTTATCTCCGGCGCCGTTCGGCTCAGCAGGGAGTGCTTGTCCAGAGTCTTTCTTCGTTGGCGACTCTGCTGGAATTTGGCGAAAGACAGAGATATTGGCAGGGAGCTTCGATGAAGATCTGGGCTTTTCGCAGCGGCAGTCGAAGCTCTTGAAGACTGCTTCGGATATCACAACAACACCCCTGTCTTTGGCTTCAGCTTCTGCTGCCATGCTATGAGCCCGTGGTGGAGGCTGAATCTTGCCACCTTTGGAGTATGCTCTTGTCTCGTCCGCGAACCATTCTGCTTCCTTAGAGAATCTGTTTCCCGGAATGGCCATGACAGAGCATAAAGGAAGAAAACAAAACAGCGTTTCGTCGTACACAACCTCGACTGTAGCATCCTCAGCTTTACAACTTGAACCTTTCGATGCTGCGTTGGAAATGCAGGTCAGTTTTCGCCCAGAGTCCCTATGGATAAAAAGTCCCCATCCATCGTCGTAGATGACTGCTATCATGAATTCATTCTTGTCATCGAGCTCTGAATTTCTATTGGATTGGCTCGCAGAGAATGATGTGTCTCGTATAAATTTAACGAGGTACCCCGGCCTGATGGGGTTCTGGAATTCCTTTGGCTGTTGAATATCTGTACATAATATGTTGTTGGTGATCTGAGGATGAGTGAAGTCGAGGGAGACTTGTGGTATTTGATCAACGTATTTGGGGGCAACAGTTGGATGTGCTTCTAATCCCTCAATTCCTGTCGAGCCGTTTTCAAGAAAGTCCTGATTTTTCTGATCATCTCGAAGGGCAGCCGTTGGTTCTTGATGCAGCGTGGCGGCGTTTTCACAAGGAACTATGAGCGAATTGGATTTAGCAGAGCAATCCCTACTGCTTCCTGTTAATCTGCTTTGCCAGACCATATCGGATGAGGTTATCTTAAGGAGCCCATGCTTGTTCCTCTGCAAGTTTTGGTAATCAGAATCTTGAGGGAGTACAGTGGATTCATGTACTGATGTATGGTGTTCCGAAGGGTCTGCGGTGGGAGGTTCTGATACAGTAAAGTCAGCAGCGACCAATAATGGCAAGCAAGCATCGTCTGGCGTACTTTGAGCAACAATTTGGTCTGCATGTTCCGCCATATTGACCAAGTCCGGTGTCTGGCTAAAAATATCTGCCATCTTCCTAATTTGTTCACTAACAGTTGTCTCGGCAGGCCTCATGGAAGATACATTACGATTTTTCAAGTCAGTAAAGACGTCTTCATCAGACTCACAGGTTCCTGTATCGGTATCTGTATCTTCCAAACCATTCGGCGAGGAATGAGAATCTATTGGTAGGTCGTAGATCTTCCATACTGGAGGCCGTGGAACATATTCCCCCTGACGTCTCCGGTGGATAAAGGAATCGGGACTCGAAGGCGTTAATTTTCTTGGGCTCTCGTCATCGGCGACATGTCGGATAGGCGAAGGGTCTGGTACAAGGATGTTTGGTGGGACTGGCGGCTTGCTGGGCGTGCCCATGAGAGGTTTCCACCTAGATTCATGTTGCTCCTCTTTGCTGGCGACGTCGGTCAGTCTTGGACGTATTTCCGGCATTGCTGTAAGGTACGAGGTATTTGGAGGGTCGATCGGCATTGGTTCGTCGTAAGAAGCACGAAAGACTTCGGGTACAAATGGAATTTCCGAGGAGGTCCTGATTCTGGTGTTGCGCTTCGCCATACTTGCAAAATCCAGCGATATGAAATGAATGGTATTAGATTGAACGCTGTTGAGGTAAACTGAATGTTACGAAAAACTGATGTGTAGTGAGACTCAAGTGTGCAGTGAAACAATGCGGTTTGTCTTTAATGCAAAGGTTTGGGTTTGAAAGGATATGGGAAAGATGGAAAGCTCTCGTCAAAGTATGGTTTCTCGAAGAGGCAGTCACGATATGACAGTCATGATTTCCAATTTGCAGCAAACGAAAGGTCCAGATCTTCTTTGCTACAACGAGCCAGACGAGTACCATCATTTTCCTCCCCAGAACTTCCAAATCAAGTTAACGACATGCTCACTGTCTGTTATAGCAAGCTCATGCCCAGCATTGCAGACTTCAACTCTTAAATTTTCCCAACCCAAAACTTCACTCGCGTCCTCTACTATCTCATCCTCGACAATGATAGGATCCTGGTCCCCAAGAATGACTAGCACTTGACCGTTCTGCAATCCCGCTACTTCGGAGACTCTATCTCGAGACGCCTTCTGTATAATCAATCTTTCACCAATCCGCTGCCATTGGGAATGTTGGTTATAGATAGGGCCGTGGCGGATGCTGGACATGAATGACTTGATGAACCCTTGGTGCGAGTTGATTTGCCAAGCCTAAGGACCGAATCAGCTTTGATTTCCGATGCCGGTTTTCTAAAATAGTGAGACTCACGACTACAGAAGCAACTGTGACACCGGGTCTGCTTCTCGAGAGTACCGCTCTGTCGAAACTGCCAGGCCTTTCCTGCATCGGCACTTCTGCTGCCTCTGGTCCATCTGGTGTTGTAGGTTTTTCCGTCGGATTATTACCGCTCAACCGCCTCTTTACTAAGTATTGCAGCCAACTCTCCGGAAACCATCTAGTAGAATATAAAAGCTTGCTGGTCCACGTAATGTTATGAGGGCGTTGGAGACCAGATGGAGCAATCAGAACTAAAGAAGAGACCATATTCGGAAAAAAGGAAGTGAAGTTAGCGGCTATGCCACCTCCAAGAGAGTATCCGATAAGAGAGAAAGAGGTGCTGCCGGTCCATGATAGAGTGGAGGATGTGAGGGCAAGAAGAACCGAGGTGGTAAAGAGGCGGCTGGATTGGGGAAGAGCGTGAGATCCTGAGAGGGGAGCATCTGAGTAACCGCGGCCCCAGAGATCTACGGAGATCTGCAAGTAAGCCAGAAACGCATGATCCATAGGCTAAATTTCAAGCTCAATATCACTTTAAAAGAGTTAAGGCTGGGAAAGCATCGCAGTAGACGGCCCGAAACAAGGGTTTTGAGAAGGTTTGTATATAGGTGGAACTGAGATTACTTACCAAAGAGCATTACACGACAGCCTCTCTCAACCAAGCCGTGTGCAATGGCTCCTTGTCAATGGGTTAGTGGGTCCTGACGATACGAAGGGACTTCTCGTAACCCAACAACCTAAAGCAATAGAAGGAGTACTGATCCCATGTATCAAGAGTACTTTCCTACCATCTTCCGGTCCCCATTCGTATACTCTCATGGTTCCATAAGGCGAATCGACATCCCTCGCGCCTGGCAACACGTCTGGCGGATAAGGCAAATCAGCAATATGGGAAGGCGATCGCGGCAAGCTCTCCCTGGGTGACTTGACTACAGTCTCTTCCAGACCAGGGTAAGAGGCTTCGGAGGCTTCGCGAAAAGCCCATAGTCCTAGGCCCAAACCTAGTACAATCCACTCGGGGAATGTTAAGTTGGGGACTAGCCGTTGATGAGGCACAGCTTTGACCAGACCTGTCCCCAGCAAAGCACCTATCGAGACAGTGGTTACTATTGTTGGTAATTGTGACTGCAATCCTCTCAGCATTGCCATTGAACCATAAATTCAAGATCTCGATTTGGCTCGACGTGATATGAAGCTACGGAGAACATCTTTCGCGTAGGACTCATTACGTAATTGAGTAATTGACATCCACGATCCACCAATTGATTCCTTTATTGTTTCCACATTGTCAAATGCTCCTCAGGCACTTTGCAAGCTTTGGCGTTAGGGTTGCTTTCGATCAATGGGTTAAGAATTGGTACAGCTCACTTCAGGGAGTCCATCTACGGATTACATTCCTATCATGTCTTAGGAAGATGGTGTCATTCCTTACGGTTCCAATGTTTACGCAAACGGCTTTAGCAGTCTCCTATTTTCGTATCCCCTTTGCTCTTTCTTTAAGGTATCAAAACCCTCCAGCTAGAGTTTCTGGCCTAGAAGCTCAGTGAACGCTTCCCAATGCTTCAGGTGCTTCCGATAGCAGAGAGCTCATAGCAATGTTTTCATGAGTAAATTAATCGCTTCCTATCAGTCCCACAATCTCTTCTACGAAATTTTGGGTCTATCATATGTACTAAACATTACGCATGAATCTTTTACTGAGGGACCATCTTTCTTTGCCACACGTTGACCGTTGACTAATCACAATGGGGTCCTCTAACCGCCCTGCGCATGGTCCAAAAATACCGCCAATTGATTCGCAACAAGTGCCAGGGGCTGCTGGTTTGCGCCAGATATCTGAGTTGACCCCACACGCGAAGCCTGGTCGTGGTGCTATCAATGAAGGAATTCATCCCAATACCCAAAAAGAACCTGATTATACTCGGGATTCTGGGGAACACGAGCCTTCCTCGAATACAGCGGCCGAACCCACAGCATTTGAGTATGTGCGGAGTACAAAAACGCAGAAGCCAACATCGGCAGTTGGTTCCCCAACCGTTACGCGCAATGCTTGGACAAAGGGTGTTCCTGGTCGGAAAGTTGAAGTAGTATATCACGAGGAAGAGGAACCAGAATTTCTTGACTTCTATGGTGAGAAAAGCCATGGAGAAGTCATGCTACGCAGTAAGTGCTCAGACTAATCAATAGCAATGGCAGAGGATCTAACGATGTCGTAGGACGCAAGCCAATCCCAGGAGGACAAATTCATCGCGAGATACCTAAACAAACGCCGCATCTAAGAGGGTTAATGACACCATCATTTGAAGTGCGAGGGCGTCAGCAACCAGCGCGGGGTCAGGTCGCACGTCGTGTTCCTTTCGCAGCACATACTCGACACTCTAGCCCATATTCGGCAGCTAAGGAGAAGGAAGAGACAGGGATCTTGATACAGTCCCGAAAGGGGGCTCTGTATCTCCATGACACTTCTTACAGGTCTTTCTGCGACTTGATTAAAAGGCTAGTCCGCGATGAGGGTGGCTCCAAATACTTCATTGACTTTAAAAACATCGAAGCGGAGTCTCCCCGAGAGTACCCTATTGATCTTCGATTGGGAGAACATTCTTACAAGGCCGACATCCTACCACGTCTGAAAATACGGGACAATGAGGCTCGAGTCCGCAGTGATAGCTACGATGGATATGAAAACTTCATGCCCGATAATCCCGCCTTTGGTCATTTGAAAATAACAGCGCATGGGGTTGGCTACGTTTACTGCTCTACAAAATGGCACCTGTGGAAAGATGATCTGATACAGAATAGTGGCCAGTTCTTGAAAGCCCTTGACCTTCTATTCCCACAAGAAACTGAAGACCATCAAGCAGAGCAGTTCACTGTTTTTGTGCCCAAATATGGATCGTACAACATTGATCGTTCATTCCTTCCCGCGTTAAACAGCTCAATACAAGAGAGCCTCAGCAGAGTCACCGGTCTCGAAGGGCAGGAGCACAACGAGATACCAGCCGAGATATTTGTGTCTAGAACAAACACGCCCTTACCAGACCAATCAGTGCTCCCAGAGCAGACAAAACACATAATGGGAGGCGGGTCACTAGAGACATCTGTAGACGAAGCGCAAAGGGAGAGGTTAGCTCGGGAACTGGAATCACATCAGCATTCCTTGCCCGTGCCTCAATCCGTCTACAAAACAAGCTTAGCAACCCTTCAGTTACCTCGATATGGACCAAGCCTGGAGCCTGAGATCCGAGGAGGTCATGGCATTCCTTTAATTAATCCAAAGATTCTTACACTCTCGGAAATCGAGGACCTCCAGCGACGGCTTCGATTACGAGAAAATGAACTCCTTCAACGGGAAGAATACTGTCGAGTCTGCGATAAAACCTTTCGACACGGTTCTTCTGAGGTATGTACCCGTTTCGCCACCCTACGATTTTAGTCTCATAGTTTGCAGGTCGAACAGCACTACCAGCGGCACAAGCTCAGACGGCTCTGCCCAATGTGTCAACAAGACTGGACGGAGCTGACGAGAGAGGCAAATCACCCAATGCTTGCTTGGGGACTCAGTACTTATAATTTTATAGGATCAGATATCACATCTGATCTCGAGCCACCTCCATCGGAGATCGCAAATGCGAGAAGGATGCCCTTCTGCAGGTTGCTTAGAGGACCTGGCCGACATCGCACAGTTTCCAGACCTTGGCGTATGTAATAGACTGACTGTCTTATTCAGACTGGGCAGCTGACATATATTGCAGCATGTTCTCGAGCATTTGCAAAGCCATATAGAGCATCGCCCTATTGCTCGAGCTACAGGGCAGAAGCGGCAGATACCCAGATTATGCTCGTATCCGGGCTGCCACACAGATTTAGGTCTGTTCACTACTCAAGTGAGCCCTTCAGATCTGCTTGGCCCTCACATAATTGCTGATTCTTTCTAGCAACAGGAGGAGCATAATGGAACACATTCGCCATCAAGATCTTCTGGAATAGCAAAGGACATCGAGACTCAAACCGAACGCCTAGTCTCGGGTCCACCTCCAGTCTCGCCAGAGAAACCACCAGCCTTGGAAAGATTGTATTGTAATAGATGCTTCGAGTGTATGCAATCTTTGTCCGAGAAGGTAAATTATGACGTCTGGTTCCTCATACGTGAGAGTGCTGATAATTTGGTATCATAGAGGCGACAGAACCATGCCGAAGCAAAATGCCAGACCACTGTGGAAGCATTTCTGCTGCTCACAGCAACAGAAGCCAAGGAACGGAAAGCGGCAATGAAGGCAGCGAAAGTAGAGCAAACTAGAAAGACCATACCCTCCGTCACACGGACGCTCCGTAATCGGGAGTACTCAACCCCTGTCGAGACAGAGGTTTCAGACGAAGAGGCAGATACTGGGTCAAAAAGGAAGAGGAAACCAACTGCAAAAGCAACTCCTACTCTGAGCAAAAGGCCGCGCAAGAAATGAGTAGCTGCGCTGTGTAAGAGAAAGAGCTTTGAGCGTTAGGGTTAGGTATCGAGAACGTTCTCTATAAGCGTACAAAGATACGTTCCATGTTTTCCTGAGCATTCGTAGTTCATCCCTGTAGAAGAGTAAGGGCAACAACGAGTGACACTCGCCGTTTTGGGCGTCGTTCTCATCTGTTATTTTAGGCGTCTGAAACGTGGAAAGCGATCTAACGGTAATATATAAAACACTTCAATGCGTTCTAGGTGCTAACGACGGTGCTACCTAAGGTAAAGTGCTCTTGAACGTACTCCACAACCAAATACGTCGATTATAATGCCCTTGCCTATGCTTAACCATCTTCTCAATTTTATCATGATTCAGCTTGTTACGGCGACCAGGAAGAACAGAATGCATTATCTTTGAGCCCCATGTGTATTGAAAAGCTCAGTTTCTTCTGCTGTTTGACGCGTGCGCGACTAGGTATGGTTTCATTTCAAAGGTGCAGAAGGTCTTGTTGTGTTGTACATTAGGTGTACGGAGGCGTTTACATGATGATGTGATTGATATGAGGTACTCCAGAAACTGCTAACAGATTTGTTGATGTTTGATGAGAATCGTCTAATTTCGTGCTTTGGTGTCTGTGTGAGGACTTTTTCTAACCAAGATTCTACGGGGTCAGAATATCAGAACTGAACATGACTGCATCTACTATATACGCCATGCGCACACTCTACTACCTATGTATATGTGGATAGCTGAACTAAATGAGCTAAATGAGCTAAATGAGGCCTTTTGAACGATGTTGAACACGAACGAGGGGAAGCGAAATTGCATACTTTCTAGAAAGTATGCTCAAGTAGAATATTTCTTATCTTATCTTATCTTATCTAATCTAGAATAATGTAATTGGCCCCTTGGCACACAAAAGCAGCGAAATAGAGAGTACCGACCTCGCTAAAGAAACCCTATCTCCATCCCTCCCCTCCAATCATCATCTCTCCAATGCTCGACACAATCTGCACGCTTCCACTGACCTCAGATCTCTTCGCCCAATCCATACATCCCACAGCCTCGCTGTTGGCCCTAGGTCTCGCGTCTGGTCACGTCCAGGTCCATCGCCTTCCCCCTTCACCTGCCGATGGCCACGGCACCATTGAAGTAGCATGGCGTACACGCCGTCACAAGGGAAGCTGTCGCACTCTAGCATTCAGTCCTAATGGCGAGCATTTGTTCTCTGCTGGTACCGATGGGTTGGTGAAAGCGGCCGTGACGGAGACCGGACAGGTTGTGTCAAAGATTGCAGTACCGCTCCACGCGTAAGTCGCACTTTCTTCATGGCCATATTTCCTAACATTCAAGCCATAGCTGGATGCATGCGTATATAGCCTTAATACATTCAACTGGCTAAATGTGCAAGAACAATAGCTCCACAACGGATCCACCCACTTTGATCCACACACTCACCCCGCAGTCTCTCCTTCTCGCTACCGACTCCTCCGCTCTGCACATCTACGACCTCCGCGCCAACTCTACCTTCACAACCTCTACCCCACAGCGGACTCACCACCCCCACGACGATTACGTGTCCTCTCTCACCCCGCTCCCACCTGGAGAAGCCTCCACCAGTGGATTCAGCAAACAATGGGTCAGCACAGGTAGTACCACTGTCGCTGTGACGGACCTGAGAAGGGGCGTATTAGTTAAGAGCGAGGACATGGGCGAGGAGCTATTGAGTAGCTGCAACATCAATGGGAAAGTGTTTGTTGGTGGGGAGAGAGGGGTACTGCGGGGATGGGAGATAGGGGAGTGGGATGAAGAAGAGGAGAGGATTAACGTTGCTAGAGGTGAGAGCCTAGACGTTGTAAGCTCTGTTCCGGAAGAGGTGGGCGGTAACAAATGGGGTGGGGATTTGGTGGCCGTAGGGCTGGGCGGTGGCAAGGTCAGGGTTGTGAAGGTGGCGAAGGGGAGGGGCAAGGTAGTGGGGGAGGTGGTGCATGATGAGGTGGAGCCGGTTATAGGTGTTGGGTTTGAGGTTGGGGGGAGGATGATTAGTGGTGGGGGTAGCGTGGTGAAGGTTTGGCAGGAGACTGTGGGCGGAGCCGCAGAATACGATGATGATGAAGAGGCTGTTGCTGGGGCACTGGATGTGGACGGAGGTGGCAGCCGTGACAGCGATGACGACGACGATGATGATAAAGGGGCCATTAATGATGAGAGTAGCGAGGAGGAGAAGCCCAGGAAGAGAAAGAAAAAAAGGAAGCGCGGCAAGGGCGGAGATATAGGAAACGAAAAGCAAATCATCAAGCTCAAAGGCCTAGACTGAATCTCAAAAGATCACAATCAAAAACAGGTACCCGAAATGCCCAGCCTGTTTCTCCAGGCCAATCACTCCCAAGGCACATTCATCATCACCAAAATCCTTTATGGGCAGACTCTGTGGGTCTATCGAATTGTTTAGTCAATTTGATGTCCAAAGCCAAATTCGCTCATTCCAATCAGGCAGACCTCCCAACCTTTCCATGCCTCAGAACCCCCGAAACCTCCATACCTAACCACAACACTTTAGAACCGGCCGTCAAGAAAAGAAAACCGTCCATACCCAACCACCTTAGTATCGGCCGTCAAGAAAAAGAAAACCGTCCATACCCAACCACCTTAGTATCGGCCGTCAAGAAAAAGAAACCCCCCAGAACCTACGACCATTAAAAAAAACCCTCGTAACTACCTCCCCTAAAATCCCATCCAACCCCCCTCCCTTCCACAGTCCCCACATCTAACCTACGGCGTCGGAGCCAACGCCACAACCGCACAAGCAGCAGAACAAGTCCCAAACGCCGCATTACACGCCAAAATCGCCGGCGGCGCTCCAAGCCCAGCAGTCGCTCCCCAGACAGCGCCCGCGGCGGCGTAGCATGCGGTGACGACCGCGGCGCAGCCGGCTTGACAGATGCCGTAGGCTGCGGGGCCGGCGGAGGCGGTGGCGAAGAGGGTGGTGCTGGTGAGGAGGGCGGTGGTGAGGTGCATTTTTCGGTGACGGAAAGTGATTTGGTGGGTGACGTGTTTTGGTTTTCGAAATGGGGTTGGGTGGCGAGTGGTTTTTTTTTGTTTTTGAGGAGAGTTGGTTTGGTTGGGTGTGGGGTTTAAGGTGGTGTGGGAGGGTTGAGAGGGAGTGGTGTCGATATGGAAGGTTTTTGTAGGAGGTGATGGTGGTTGGAAGATGGGTTTGAGGTGGTGTGGGAGGGTTGAGAGTGAGTGGTGTCGATATGGAAGGCCTTTGTAGGAGGTGGTGGTGGACGGAAGATGGGTCTGGGGTAATGTTTCGAGTCGATTCTGTGGTGTTGAGATGTTACTGCTGTCGAGGAACTTGGCTCTTTGAAAGTAAGTCGGTCTGCTAATCTCCGCTTTGATGCGAATGTTGGAGATGGAAAAGTGAGGCGGATATGCAAGTTCACTTTGATGTGAATATGTCAGATATGTCAGATGGAAAAGTGGAGAAGTGGAGGAGAAGTGAAGGAAAAGAAATGCATGTGGGGTCTGCAATTAAGGCTTGGATCAGCGATGCCTATTTGCTAGACACAACGGGTAAAGACATATGTAGGTAGTTGGTAGTACGGTGGAATGATCTTGCATAGACCAAGTCCAGGACATCAAAAATTAAAAAGCCATGAAATCACCATTCCAACGCCGAAGCACCAGCCAGGCAACCCAGTCACTTTCATTCATAATCTCCCCTTTCCCAATTCCAATTCTCACTCACTTCTTCCCTCTCGAAAGCAACTTTCCCTCCAAATCCCTCACTGCTCTCGCCCACCCGCCACCATCCGCCTCCGCCCACGTCTCCACACCGGTCTTCTGCTCCAAAAATCCTCCCAGCTTCTTTTCCTTCAAGTCCTCGCCATACACTACTCTCGCGCTCGGCGTCAACTTGATATCCAGACCCGTCACACCCTCTCCACTCTGCACCTTGACCTCAAAGGTCACCTCTATCTTTGTCCTCATGGATCGAAGGAGAAGAATCGAGCGGATCGCCATCACTTCATCGGCTGTTATTGTAGACTCGGTGATGTAGCTCACTCCTAAGGCTCTGGCCTCTTCCATAATCACAGACGCCTTTCTCCAATTTGAGCTCACGAAGTCAAGCAAGTCCTTGATCTTTGTTTGGGATTGCTGAAGGCATTGTAGCTGTACACGCATGATCTGAAGGAAAAATCGCTTTTCTGTTGTGAGCGGGCGGGGTTGGTATTCGTGAGCGTCGGCGATGTAGGTGAGGCTTATTGGCGAGCTTTCACCGTTGACTGGGTGTGCAGAGCCGTTTGGCATGAACGAAGCGGGGGAAAAGAAAAGCTGGAGGGTATGCTGGTAAGACAGGGTCAAGGTTTGCCCAGCGGCAGATATTATAGACCATCCATAAGCTTTTTCTAGCGCATTTACGTTGGCTACAGAAATTGTAAGCAATGTCTAGCAAAGTGTTCATTGCTGAAACAAACCTTGCAGAGTTGCAACTTCTGTTAGGCTCCAGCCCCGACACTCCTGTTGGACTTTTTCAGCTTCCTTGATCTCCTCAAGATACTCTTGTTTCCGTTCAACAGCATTCTCCAAGCCTGTTTCTTTCTCACGCAATTCATGTTGGAGGTCTTCAATCATCTTTTGCTTGGCTTCTATATCCTCTTCCACTGCGACAAGAGCGTTTCTTGCATCCTTCAGCTCCTCTTGATCGCAACTCGTTAGCGCTTCGGCTTGCGCTTGTTGCGTTTGAAGCTCAGCTTCTAAATGCTCATGCTCCTCGATTAAGCCTGGCAAAACAGGCTGGAGGAAAGACTCCTGCTGAAATAGGTTTTCATCGTCTTCGTTCATGCCTTTATCAATTTGTAGTAAACCCTCCTTGAGGCCGTCAAGCAACTTCATACGCCATTCATACCACATGGCTTTACTTAAAAGTCTTGCATGGGTTTTCACATTCTTAAATTGATTATCCATGATTAGCTTGATGTCAGGGGGTGCAGACATATACTCGCGGAAAAGGGGCGGATTCTCTTCATAAGTGTCAGCTTCAATCTCTTTGACTATGCTACGACCTTCTGCAATATATTTCTTAAGTTCTCGGCATGACTACGGGTCAAGGTCAGTATTAGAGGGAAGTGGGTCATGCCAGCAACTCACATGCTGATACAGCTCAAGCATTGGCACTGTGGAAGCACCAGCAACCACACAACTCTCCAATTCAAAGCCTGGTTCGGCCTGCGGCGCATTTTCAGCTCCAGAATTCCATTTCTTCGCGCTACCCTCCAACAAGGGGTTTAAGGCAAGAGTATGTCTTCGTTTAGTGGTTGTTAACTCCATGAAGCGGATGCTGGTCATGTTTAGGAAGTCCTGGAGGTGAATGTGATCTTCCTCTTCTGCTAGCTCAACAGCAGCTGCAGTGCCTTCTATAAGCCTGCGCTCGAAGGAAACAGGCATTTTCCCTGGGCTGAGATGTGCTTCAGCATCTTTAAAACGCGACTGCTCCTTCGGCGTCGTGTTGCCAGTCTTCTTCACTGGGGAGTCGCGAAGGGAAGGAGTAGTAATTTGAGCATTTCCAGATATCTCTGCAAAGCTCAGTCTTGTAGATCTCGTGATACGTCCAGTGGTCTGGATTTTTGATGGTGGTAGGGGAAGTTTTACACTCTTTACCGGACTTCCCTCTCTACCTTTCAAGCGTTTTGGGGTTGTGTCCTCGTCCTCGTCGTCTTCGTCAAGCTCTGCAGGTCGTTTGCCCAGAATGCCTTTTGCTGCACCAACATGCAAGCTCTTGCGTCCATTAAGTTTCTTCTTCTGTGGTGTGAGGCTTTCAATCATGTCCTTGAGGTTGGCCGTGGCATCCTTTTCCTCCTCCAAATCTTGAGCGTCAGCCTCCATCTGCAAGATGCCGCGACCGCTTTCTCGACGCTCATCTTCTACGCGCTCTTTGTCAACCTCCTTCTCCATGGTTTTGGGGTCATCAAAGCGTACGCCTGTCGACACTTGTGCTTGAGGCACGAACCTCGCTGCTTGTTCACCAATTGATACTCGCCTATCAAGTAATTCGGTCACTCGAGGGGATCCAAGGCCTTCTTTGTCGACCCCAAGACCAGAAGATCTCCGACGTCGCGGTTTGAGGACAATGCTCGGCGTAGCAATGCCAGTATTAAAGTCTTCCTGGAACAATGGATTTAACACGGTCGGTTGTGGAGAAGCGGCATCTTTAATTTCTGCTTTGAATAGCTTTCTTGGCGAGCCAGTTCTCAACGTTACGTTTTTGGATGGCGGTGTCTTCCCAGGTGTAGTGGGTCGTGTTGGAACTGGTGTCAATTGCTTAGAAGGGGTCATCGGTTTCTTGATTGGCGTAGATCGTTTCGATGCAGGTTTTGGAGTTACAGACCGTCTTGAACCTGCACTTCTTCTAACATTACTTCGATTCTGCGAGGTCGCCAAACTTGGGCTCCCTGTTTCAGATGCCGTTGCAGTCATATGATTCGACAATCGGTGATCGATAGGCAAGCTTGGGCCGGAAGAGCCCTTAATGATATCCTCATAGAATGGAAAGCCAGACAATTGGCCGCTGTCTGTTTCTCGTTCCATGATCATCTTAGCTTGTTGCTTGTTGTCGGTAAAGAGCTGTTGAGGTAAGATGGCGCCAAGTGCTGTGGTAACCTCCATGTCGATTGTCTGATCCTCTACAGGTTCAGTGCGCTCCGTTATCGAAGGTAGAATGCCACCGGCTGCGTAAGTCTTGTCCATGTCCTCTCCACTACACGACGAACCTTCGCTTTCACGTCGTTTTCCCTCGCGGTGCAGCAGTTGCTGGGTAGGTAGGACATCTTCAGCCGCAGAATCGCCTCGGATTTGACCTTCGTCCTTCCTTACGACTACGCCGCCCACAACCGAGGTAAACTCCATCGTCAGCTCCTCGTCCTCATCACCAGATCCTGAAGCCCCTGCATCTTCACGAAGACCGGGTAATTGTTCATCCTGTTGGATACCACCAACCACCGTGGTCAAATCCATCGTTTCGTCCCCAAATGCAGACTCATCGCCGGACGATCGATGACGGTTCACGCTACTCCTTCGCCTAGCTGTCATACCAGACTTTCGACGACCTTGTATCGGTGAAACCTGGCCCTCTTCGCGAGACGATAAAATTGTGCCGCCAGCTTGAGTGATCTCCATGGTCTTTTCCGCCTCGCTGTTTTCGGTATTTCTTCTCACATTGGCCTCGAAGGCTGGCGAAAAAGGGTTTTGATTCTCTTGATCCAGAAACGCACTGGGATCACCTACCACCTTGGGGTCGTTCGTCCCTTTCTTTATCCAAGGTTTGAAGGCCGCAGTGACCTCATCGTCAGCCATCTCCATCGTGATATCACCATTCTCATCATATTCGATTCCTTGTGTACCAGCTTGTCTGGCTGCTTGACGTAGAGCCTCCTCAAGTCTACCACTTGTGCTAGTACTAGAACTCCCGTTCGATCGATTAGAGACCGAAGAGTGAGCAGTGATGTCATCATTATCAATTCCCGTCACGGTTGGCTCGTCTTCGACAAGATCTTTGTCATCTGAGTCAGAGGAATCGCTGTCTTCGTCGGCTGTCGTAAAGGTCTGGCTTCCAGAATCATCACTGTTCACAGAGCTCCCGCTGTATGGACTCGAAGAAAATTCATTAGGGTTATTGAAGTTCATTGGAGGAATTCCTGAGCTGCGGCGACGCTTCTTTTGATGCAGGTCGCGTTGGTGAGCCGGTGATGCAGTTACCTGTACTTCCTCAACCTGCTCCGGTGGGGTAGACGGTGGCTCTAGAACGTCCGAACTCGGGATTGGTGACGCTGCATTGGCAGATAAAGCAGATGCTCGTCGAGTAGAGTTTGTGGATGCGGATGAAGTAGTCGAGTCTTCTGGAAGCTCGACAGTATCCCATGTATGCAAAGTAGCCTCTGGGGCAAATGAGACTCTCCGATTTGCTTCAATCAGTCAGTCACCAGCAACAAATGTACATGAACCCAGATGGAAAATGGTATCTTGGCGGGTCATGATGCATCCAATCACATACCCAAAGATTTCCTCCGTGCATCTTTGTGAGCTATAACATCTTGGCGCGCTCTCTCCTTCGCCGCCTCTTGTTGCTCCTCCTCAGTACGTACGGCAACTCGTGTTTGACCTTGAACAGGAAAATGAAGATGAGGCGTATTATCCGTAGCCTCTGGCGGGCCGCCAAAAGGGTTTGGTAGAACGTCGGGTCCTAGTAGACCTGTCGTAGGTGTAGGAATAGAAGTATCGATCAAAGAACCATTCTGAGACTGTTCAGGCGTTGGCCCATTGTCAGTCTTCCTAGGTGATGTCCTTGTGCTGACCCGAGCTGGGATCTGTTTCGGAGGCGAGAGTGGTATCGTAGGCTTCAGAATTGACTTGATTTGCGGCGGCAATGCAGACTGCATCATTGATCGACTTAGTATATGCTACATTTACAGCGTGCAGACTTGAAATATCCTACCGCGCGCCGGTTTCCCGCATTTCCTTTGAGCGCGTCCAGACCTCCAGGTCCTATACTCTTGCTGCGGGATTCCCTTCCTGTTGGCCTCTTTGAAGTTGTGAGACTCAATATTCCCGCAGAATCAATTGTAAGATTCTCTTTGTCACCACTGATGTCCGGGGAAGGCATGTGCGCGATTGATTTGCGTGCTCGAGGTCGTGCGGCTGATACCTTTGGGCTTTGGGGAGTCGCCATTCTGAGGATTCGATTACACCAAGGCTGTTGGAATAGTTAGGTAGGTTTAAGCCATCATTAGCTCGAAAGGTCGAGATTGATGTCAACAGGTGGGGAATAGCGTGAATGTCTTGTAAACAAACTATCTAGGCTTAGTACCGGAGCTAAGCGAGATACCACTAACTTTTGGCTCCCACACGAAATTCAAGATTGGATCAACGACACCATACCCAACAATTCCGCGATCATGGCGACCGAGTTGACAGTGCAGTCGGAGCGTGCTTTTCAGAAGCAACCTCACATCTTCCAGAATGCGAAAGGCAAGAGGACCAAGAGCGCAAGAGTAGGTAAGGGAGGGCGAAGATGGTTCAAAGACGTCGGATTGGGCTTCAGGACGCCGAAAACTGCCATCGAAGGCACATACATTGGTATGGATCACAATTCCCTAGTTTGCAATGCGAGAACTAGTACAGAACCCATGCTACATCTGGAGGTTCTGATGTTTGGTTTACAGATAAGAAATGTCCGTTCACCGGCCTTGTATCGATCCGCGGCCGTATTCTCACTGGCACCGTTGTCTCGACAAAAATGCACCGAACACTAGTCATCCGTCGTGAATACCTCCACTTCATTCCCAAATACTCAAGATATGAAAAGAGACATAAGAACCTTGCGGCGCACGTTTCACCAGCATTCCGTGTGGAGGACGGTGACCAGGTTACAGTTGGGCAGTGCAGACCTCTGAGCAAGACGGTATGTACTCAGGATTTGAGCCGTGGATTGGCATACGAGAGACAGCAGGATCCGGACGTATTTCTGTACTGATAGTTGCTCGCTCTTTAGGTCCGATTCAACGTTCTCCGTGTCCTACCTCGCACCGGCAAAACTGTTAAGTCATTCGCCAAATTTTAGGTGATCTACAATGCAAGGGTTTGCGGTTTGGGCAGATGCGCTCGGTTTCTATTGAAGTTCAATTGGCATCTGTAACAGCTTCAGATATAATTGAGAGAATCGAAGTGCCAAGTGCCATGTTGTTGTGATTGCGATCATCATGCGGTCTTGTGCGGCTTGTGGAGACTTACCCAGCAGCATTCGCAGTATTTCTACAATCTACGTATATCTTGCAAGAGGTAGCATCTCCATCATGTTACTACCAGCAACGCGTTAGAACCAGAATATAGCGACAGTTCCACGTACCTTCTAATCAATTGTTCCTCCAGTTCTTCCCAGATCCCCTTTGCTCTCGCCGCCGCCTCTTGCATAAGCTTGTCGCTGAACTCTGCAGTCATGACAATGATGCTTGCCCGCTTTCCCATCCAAGCACTGTCGCCGCTGTGGGCAACAAACTAGCGGAAATAAAGCGTAGGTGCTGATTCGAATACACCCAAGCATCCCATGGCAGTTACTTATGGAAAGCTACTTCTATCTCAGCCTTTTCGAATCCTAACTAGTGCGTATCAAGGCCTTTGTGACCATTTACCCCCTCTTTCCCGTTAATCAAGGATAGGATAGCAATGAGTATTCAACCAAATACTCTACTATTATCCATGGCGGATCCCTCATATCAGCATCGGCATTCGTCAACTCTCCTGCCAAACAAAAACGGAAGGTCGACAAATGTTTGATCAAGTAGATTCAAAGGCTCGATTTACAGGATTTTCATGTAATTACACCACTGTAACTGCGAAATACCTCTCCTGATTCGAAAACCTTACATAGGACAGGGATGGCTGCCACCACATCTTCATGACCAGACAAAATCTACTACGAAAGTACCAGGGAAGTAGAAAGAGTTCTCGAAATCGAACGCAATGAAATAAAGTCGCCCTTGGATTAATTCACCATTACCCATCCTTAGACCAGTCCCACTGCACAGTATCAAAGCCCACCACACCGAATGACCAACCTATCATCTTCAGTCTCTAGGAGAAAATAACCTGTTCGTTGTGCTGCGCATCCTACCAGACCACATGTCTCACCCATCATAATAACCATCATAGTCCATCGAGGATAGTTGAACCGGTTTCTTTACTTTCGTGATACCAACCTCTTGCTCTCGCCAGATGTCATGTCTTAAGATACTGAAGACACCAAGCCTTCTGATTCCAAGTTACTTCTGCTCTCCTAGGCGGCCAGCGGGTTGGTTTTGTCCTGTTAGCGGTACTGGGAAGCGCATTTTGCGTAAGAGTATTCTTGTTGAAGCTTTACATGTCAAGTACCTTCTCCAGCTGTCCTCGGAATGCTTGAGCCCACCAATCTTCGTCCAACATCCGTCGGTCCATCTCATTATCCAGGTTCATGCTCGATTGCTTGCCGTCATCGGCTCTGTCAATAGCATTCTCCTCAGGTACAGTGCCTTCCGATGCTTGACTATCAGCTCTTCGAATCCCTAGCATCATGTTTATGGCTCCTTCCTGAGGGTGGAACCCTTGATCTCCTCGCTTGGCCTCGGTGTCTTCAGAAACTGGCGGTGTTCCTTTCCTAAACCCCTTATGCACGCCTTTCATGAACTCGTTATTTTGCTTCCACCTTCCGCTCCTGGAAGCATTGAACTCCCAGTCAGTAATGACTGCGTAGATCGCATCATGAAGGTGTGAAGTCGGAATACCCAAGACGCGTAAAAGTCTGCCAACAGCTTGGCCATTATGTGAGGTTAAAGGAGTACGAGCCTTTCTGATATGAGCACGAGCGACCGGGCTATACGCTGCAGAGCGTATTGCTTCAAAATGGAATGGACCTTCATTCTCAGAAGTAGAGAAAGAGGAAATGACATCAGCGATAGTATTGCAGCTTATGATTGCTTGGCCAGGTATTTCACCCCACACCAGCCAATCTGATGCACCCCTGTAGTTATCCGGGCTTTCCAATTTGAGTGATTTGACCGAATGAGCGACTGGGTGAGAGTCCTCCTTCTGCGTATTTCTTAGGCGTCCCGCTAATTCTAGATCAATAACCGCGATTGAAGAATTAGTGGACATCTTGAAGGCGCGGTGGAAAGCGCCGAGCAGCTTTGGAGTGACGGAGACAAACGGTGTCGTTCCGTTTGGCACTTTATTGATATGCCTGTGTGCGTGCTTTTTGAACGTAGGGCTTTCACTGCTGATAGGAGGAGGGATGGTACTGTTCATAAAGCTACCAGCGCGGATACAAGTCGACGAGTTGATGCCTTGGCTCTTGTCGCAAAACGCTCTGAACACGAGCTTGGGAATTTGGCTGGGATTATGGATACGGTGCGGAAGCTCCGGCTTCTGAGAAGAAGATGGCGGAGTAAGTAGCGAAATCTTACCTCGTCTGGTGCCGGCCTTGGTAGGTGTTTGAATAACATCGCTGAGCCGGCGTTTTGAGACTAGAGGAAAGACTGTGCCCTCCTCGTTCTCGGAAGAGCTGTCTCGAGATGGGAGATGGTATCCTTTTCTCTTTGTGACACGCTGAGGTCTTCGGGTTCCTTGGTATATCAAGGGTATCCTGATGTCGGAGCCATCTATGGATGTCGATGTCCGTTTCTGCAATACTAAGCCAAGCTCATCTGCGATATGTTCCAGAGCAGCTCGAGCTACTGCCCAAGCGCTTGATGCTTTAGAAAATGCGGTGTCCTGCCAGATCATCTTCGACGTGCCATCTGTATCTTTCTTACGGCTCAGGTCATGCCACATAGCTCTGATGGCTTTCTCTGAAAATAGTCGGCTCGAGCCTGCAGACAGCTTTGCGCCGATGAAGTATGCATTGAACAGAAGTGTCTTCTCTTTCCAAGTATTCAAGTACCAGCGAACGAGAATGCTCAGCGTAAATTTCTGTTCCAAAGTCCACCTGTGATTTACTAAATGAGGCCTAACGAAATCGGTAACCTCCTCCGATAGATGAAAAGACTGAGGAACTTCTACATGACTGAATCTAAACATAGCTGCGTTCAAAATATCCACAAAATAGAGGCTGGGTTCCAGCACGAAGGGACTGCTGTTGAGAAGATGTTGAAGGTTGTGACTGTTCAAGCTAGCTTGATAAGTGAGGTCGGGGTGAAATCGTAGAAGAGTTCAAAGTTCAATGACTGAAGGACTGCGCTAGCAACCAGTCATCCTTATTCACCTCACTCTATTCAGGAATAGATTCCTTTGATCTAGGAGTAGGCGGACCCAAAAGGTTGCTCTTCAGTCGCCAGAAATTGAAGAGTTGATTAAACATCCCTAGTACCACGACTTTTGAAGCGCCAAGAAATATGGATCTGTCATTTGCTTGATTGAGGTATAGAGCAAGAAGCTGGTAAGAAGCTACCTGTGCAGCTATTCGAGATATCTCAATCTTGCGCCGTTCGAAAGATGATGTACGTAACAGGTTCGACGAAGGTCTTGAGTGAGAGGGCACCCAGTACCTAAGAAATTCGAAACCGTATTTCGCCATACATCATCTTTTCACAAGGGACACGTCCTGAAGCTAAGAACAACCATGTGAAGTAGTCTGAGCTTGATTCCAGCTAATCGTCGTGGAAAATGCTTGATCATTGCTCGCCATCTCTGAGGCTTGTCCGGTATACTCCTGCTCAAGTGCCTTTGGAGAGATCGAAGGTGCTGTCTTAAAGCTAAAATTCTGAAGATACCCCTGGACAATCCTATGAACATCATGAATCATCGACTGCTAATCACTTTCCCGGGAAGACTGCGCTCTCAGCACACAGCTTTACGTTCCGTGGCCCACCGGCGCTGCTAGCGCTGTCGGTTGATGCCTGTGCTCGATGCCATAATCTTGTCCATGAAGTGAGTTTCGAAGATCGATCGAAATCTGCCCTGAGCATTTCCTCGCGTGACCAATATCATCCAACTCTCTGCGTAAGAGCCCATTCCCGGCGGGCTCTCAACGCAGATCCGTCGTCCTAACATTATGCTCTCAACAAGGTAGACGGATTCTAGAGAACTAAGGAACTTCGAATAGAGTTGCAATATATGCAAGCTGATTAACCCTCTTCGGAGGTGCAACCTACCGTATCAAGCAACGCACTGATAAGTGTCAGAAGAAAGTTCAGGCTTGGCAGAGAGCCATAGCCTCTGAAGGTGCTCCTTAGGTAGGATTGACTGGAATCTAGAGGATGATTTACCACCGCAGGGCTTTGGGGAATTGGGAAGTGGAGAGCTTCTGATAATTGGAAAACTCAGAAGCACATCGGAGAGCACGGACTGGAAATTCCTTAACCATACCAAAAAGGCCTATAACAGGCGTAAGAGCAATAGCATCATTGCGGATCTTGATGTGTCCTACATTGTGGACTATCACTTGAATGGCCTACTTCATCATCTTTGAAATACCCCTGACGTACAAAAACAGCTGGTTGAAGCGACATGCCGATCCTAGAATTTATCGAGAGCTCATCAAAAGTTGACTCGATATTTTCAAAGATGATAACACTCGTGAAAGTCATTAACGTTAATATTTCTCGAGCAGTCTAGTTTTTATGATTTTTTTAATGCTTTATGTCGGCGTGATTTGTCAGGAATGAAAAACAGTTAGACTGCAAATTCAAACAGCTACACATAAATCACGTGATGTTCAAACATCTCATACGGTACCTAATGCTGAATTCAACGTTTGATGAGTTCTAAAATTGGCATAGGTTTTTGCACACGCCGATATCTAGCCAACGTTATTGAAGCTGTGTTTCTACTGCCTGACACAACCGTGATTAGCAAAGAACTTGACCATATGGACAACGGCAGAGGCAAAGAATTCCTTGGCTCAATGCTCGGAAAACGGTTGCATCTGCACACGACCGACGCACGGATGTTTGTGGGGGAATTTAGGTGCACCGACAATGTGTGCCAAGCTACCCAGAGCTCTTGAAACAAGTAGTTGACCTAACTAGGAGTGCAATATCATACTCTCTCAGTCCTATGAATACCGTCCACCAACGTCCACCGCAATCAAAGCCTCTACAGAAAGAAATCCAGCACCATCTTCATCTGCAACCGTGAAGGTGGACATGACCAGCCGCTTTTTGGGCTTGATCGTGGTACCAGGGCAACACATCACAAAAATTGAGGCCGAGGAATAACGAACAGTCATGGGTGTTCTTTCTCAAGGCTCCAATTGTGCTATACAAGCAATAATACGAAAGCAGCTCCAGCAAGTGCTCTATCTAACCCGTCGAGGCGTTTCAGCACCCTGGATTCGCTTTCAGAGGCTGACTGTCGCCTCAGTTACGTCTTTCCTAACCATCCCACTTAAAGCTTGTCACAAGTCTCTAGGAAAAGAGACTCGGCCCTCTAAGGTCAAAGCGGAGGAGGGTTTTCATAGAGGGTCATCCACTGCTTGCAGGATTTGAGTACCGAAACCCCCTTAGAAGAGCCGTAATGCTATTGGGAACTTGTATCGAACTGAAGATAGCATATGAGCATGCTCAAAAACTGGCCGTTCGAGTCTGTCAGATTGGATCCCATGCTCTAGAATTCTGCGACAGCTATTGCATCTTGAAAAGCATGTATATAGACTAGCTTACACACGTAACAGGAAGACAAATGCTTCAGCGTAGGAAATGTTACAGCATGATTTCTAAATTCCGTGAATGTGATGGCGGAGGGGATGTGGAAATATAGATCGATGCAAACAGAACCTTAATTTTTTGACTGAGGCGAGCCGAGAGACCCAAGCTTTTGCCAGCCCTAAATTCTTTATCTCGTAAGGTAACCATCATCAACAACTGCTACCGACCAAGCGACGACCAACAGATCAACACCAGGCCGTCTTTGCACCTACTCTAGGTATGTCTTATTGTTATGTCGCGCCCAAATCGGAATTCACATGTCTTCCGGACAGCTGTCGTTTAGTTTCCATGCTTCTTGGGTTTTGTCATCGGTGCGGGCGTCAACGTCCCCCACAGCCTACTCTGCATTACCCATTACCTCTTCGAGAATGCCTTTCTATTCATTGCTCAAGTACTGACATGCATGTCCCCGCCATTAGATCAAATCCTCCCCGGACAAATTGCGTCCGACACCATTTAGAACTATACCCAGCCCTGGCAGGAGCTCCGTTGAACCACATCGACCGCCTCCACACTCTCTATATCGAACGATTTCCTCCAAATACCGGCAGGCTGGGAGGAGCGCAGAGGGCTACTAAATGGTCGTTCAGTGACGCTCATCTTTTGTGGTTTCTTTCTATCTTGTACAAGCCGCCTTAACACGAAAAGAGCTACATTGTTCATAAAGAATATTCTAGATACGGAAGGCGATATCTGGCCTGGGTTGGAACTTTAGATCTCAGAACCGGAGGAGAAATCTCGTGCAGAGTAATAGAGTACCAAAAAACCTGGACAGTCTGTTACTAGAAGCTTGACACCTACACGCAAGCTTGAGGAGCCCACCGTCTGACCCAAGCTTGGGGGAAATCTCTATCACGTTTTAAAGATCACGAGTTGTAATAGAAATGGGGCAACAGCCTTCAAAGGCACGAGACGGCTCTAGAACACCAACAAATGCGTCATCAACTTCCATTGACCGAGCTGCTGGTGATGGGCTACAGTCATACCCTTCGTTCAGCAAGTCAGATACTAAAGAGTCATCACGCTCCTTCCGGGGCGTCATACGATCTAAAATCCCAGGATCAAGGTCGGATAGTCCCAGAGCCTCTCTCTCGAACTTTGATCCTGGGGCTGCTGATCGCTCTGATGTAGCGTCTATTAAATCTGCTGCTAGCGGTAGGTCAAAGGAATCGAAGTCCCAATCTCTGCTTGCCCCTGCCCAGGAGGAAGACGCAGCGTCGACTCCAGAGAGGGTAGATTCGCCAGCTCCAGTTCCACCATCACCTACTCTGTCAGCATCTGTTGGTAAAGGGCACGGAGCCGTTAGTAAGGCACAACAACAAGGCGAAGTGGACCATGTGTCCGACGTGGGACCAACAGGAGCTTTACACCCATCACATAATCAGCAGCCTGGAGAATCTATACTAATGAAAACCACTTCTGTCAATCCAAAAGCATCTGACACCCCAAACTTCAAAGCCCTAAGGGATGAGGATAGCGTTGCGGGTTCGCCCGGCATTACCATCGGCGCGTTGAACTCCATTGACCTCGATGATATGATCACCAGGTTGCTGGATGCAGGATACTCCACCAAAATCACTAAGGCTGTCTGTCTCAAGAACGCCGAAATTACGGCGATTTGCACTGCAGCGCGTGAAGTCTTGTTGGCTCAACCAGCTTTGATTGAGCTATCTGCCCCTGTAAAGATTGTAGGCGATGTCCATGGTCAATATACCGATTTGATCCGGATGTTCGAGATGTGCGGCTTCCCGCCAAACGCCAATTATTTGTTTCTAGGTGATTATGTAGATAGGGGAAAGCAAAGCCTGGAGACGATCCTTCTTCTGTTTTGCTACAAACTCAAATTTCCAGAGAATTTCTTCCTTCTGCGGGGAAATCACGAGTGCGCCAACGTCACCAGAGTCTATGGCTTTTACGATGAATGCAAACGGAGGTGCAACATAAAGATTTGGAAAACATTTATAGATACGTTCAACTGCCTTCCGATAGCCGCGATTGTAGCAGGCAAAATCTTCTGCGTCCATGGGGGCCTTTCGCCAAGTCTGACTCATATGGACGATATTCGACAAATCGCAAGACCGACGGACGTGCCTGACTATGGACTACTCAATGATTTGTTGTGGAGCGATCCAGCAGATATGGAGACTGATTGGGAAGCGAACGAAAGAGGCGTGAGCTATTGCTTCGGAAAGAAAGTCATCATGGAGTTTTTGCAAAGGCACGATTTCGATCTTGTGTGCAGGGCGCACATGGTGGTCGAAGACGGGTATGAATTCTTCAATGACCGGATATTGGTGACAGTGTTCTCGGCTCCTAACGTAAACCACCTAACCTGATATGTACTTTGGACCAAGACTAACTCCATGGCAGTACTGTGGTGAGTTTGACAACTGGGGAGCGGTCATGTCAGTGTCTGGGGAGCTGCTTTGCAGCTTCGAGTTACTTAAGCCGCTAGACTCGAGCGCGTTGAAGAACCATATCAAGAAAGGCCGCAACAAGAGAAATAGCATGTTGAATAGTCCAGTAAGTCTTAGGCTGCCGCCAAGTTGTATCGTTGCAGTAATTGACCCAACATAGCCTGCTACAGTATCCGCTCAGAGCTTCTAGCTGATGTCCGCCGGTGATCACAATGTTTGATGAGAAGTGTATTCCATAATAGCATGCCGCTCTTCTCAGAATTGGAAGAAGTGCTGGCATGCTTTGAAATAGGCAGGGTGCGCGGTTGAGAAAGGGCCTAGATTTTTGGTGGGGGAGGGGGATGGGCGCGACGTTCTTAGTTAGCTGTCGCGATATGTATACATCATGTAAAGGGCTTGCTTACCAGCAATGGTGATAGCGCCCAGGAGTATCGTACTCTGGCGTTCTGACGGAACACGCGGAGATTCACCGGTATGTCAGGTCACTGCAAGGTCCTGAATACTGCATGAATTCATTGAGATATGACTTCAGTTCATAGGGGGTTATCGATAATCTCGATGACTTCGTCGCGGAAATTGATAGCAAGTACCTTACCCTGTCGTGCCTGTAGGGCCCATTATTTGCATGTACACATGCAAATTAGTGCAAGATTAAGCGAGAGGCCACCGAATTGGCCAATTCTTTATGACCAGCACCTAAGACCGTCGACGTGAACGATCAGAGCCAAGGTCGGTGCATGTTCACTACGTAGGTGCCCGGTGGCCCAAACACATCAAACTTGGTCGGGCTCTACGATCAAAGAACCTTGGATCGTCCCCGCTTGCAGGAGCTTTTGAGCGCCTGAAATGAATAGCGACAGTCCCCTCTCGACCACCGCCAACATCTTCGGCATCCTCACCTTCGCCCTCGGTTTCTTCGCCTTCTATATCGCTCTGATCTCCTCCACACGCGGGGCGCCTGTAGAGATGAAGCGCCTCGTCAATGATCTACGTACTACGCAACACGAGATCAATCGCGTTGCCGAGTACGTATTCGACGACATGCACTATGCATCCAATCCTGAAATGCGCCTGGTCTCACCTCCATCATCATTGCGATATATGGACCCTTTTGCTGGGGATGTATTGAAGAACGAAATTGAAAGTTTATTGAAAACGTGTATCACCCTATTCTATGAGGCGGATGATCTGCTGAAGAGGAGTGAGAGGGATCAGTATGGATTGAGGAAAAGGATACAATTTGTGCTGAATCAGAATGAGGTGAAGGATAAGATGACTCGATTACAGGATCAGAAGGCGAAGTTGGCGGATATACAGATGAGTTTGTTTTTGAAAAAGAGTGCGCTACACGATGCTATGCTCAAAAGGATTGTATCCTTCATTGAAGGGCAGCACTCGAATTGTAGCCTCTGTGACGGGAAAAAAACTTTCAGCGAGAGTGACAATGTTGTCTTGGTAGAAACGAAGCCCTACAAACAGTAAGATATTAGCAAAACACGGTTGAAATCTCACGACGTAAATACCTACGATTTACGACTACCCCGTGGCTTGCTCAACGCCGGAGCACCCTTCTCATGGACGTGGATCTCTTGATACATTTGGACAGAGAAAGATATCTCGATAACTTGAAGATTTTTTAGGTGAACCCTTGTCGAGGAATCTCTGTGCCTCCATTCTTAAGCGTGTGTGGCAGTGCACAGCTACAGTTTATCGGCCTAAACCCAGCGACATGAGATACGGTGTGTTCAGGAAGAGTACCACCGGACTGCTCCTCTCCGAATTCGGTATAGGGAGGTCGGTAGTTTGATGGCTGAGGTGGGCTCATAGGTTGATGTTGCTGCTGCGCAACGGGCGGAGTTTGGAATATCGGATTGTAGGGAGGATTCGTTGGCAGAGTCTGCATCATCGTTGGATCCAGACGTCGAGGATTCTGCGTATTGTCTGACCGCATCATACTAGGCTGTTCGAAACTCTTCATGTTGGCAGAGGAGCGTGCCGCAGAATTCTCTAAACATGTCACCCTCTTATTCAACTGGTCGTATAACTGTGACAGCTCCTCGATTCGAGCCTCTTGCGCTGTGATTATGTCCTGCAGCTCCGTGACAACATTTTCGTTATCACCATCTGGTACTAGACGGTTCTCTTCCTGAGTAGGACTCGCCATTGGATCAGCAGTGTCCGGCTCGTCCTTAGCTGTCGGTGTTGATTCTCTGTTCTCTTATCAGTATACCTCAATCAAAACGAAGCAAGACACCTACCTGTTTCTCTTTGGGCGCTGAGTCCGAGGAGGATCCGGCGTGCCAGGTAGGTGACAGAATGGTTGGGTTATTTCTCTAGCTGTGCAGAATGCGCATTTCCTGTATTCAGGAAGTCGGTAGCAGGCTTGATGTTTATCTACGCAAATGCTACAAGAGGGCTCGCTAGTGTCGTTGTTTGCGATGATCTTCCAAGCACGGATTTTATAGGCTTGGTTGCCTCGTGCGTAGTCGGGGCCATTGTAGGCTGGCGTTGATGTTGTCGTGTACATTTCTATTGGGTAATAACGATTTCGAGCGAAGCGGTCAACTGCACAAGGACGCACTGTTTAAAGATATGGGTTTATATTTCGGATGGAGAAGGACAAAGCCATGCTGAACGGTCCTGATGCGGCATTCCCAGTCACATAAGGACAAAACTGGAAGAAGAGCAGGTCTTGTTTTCAGAACAAAGCGAAATTCAAGAAGAGTATTGAGTATATACGCCGACAAAGCAGATTCAAAAAAAGAGCACCAAGTAGAGGTGACAACAATTGAGAAAGCGAGAGGGCAAGGAATGTCACCGTCCACGGCTCTCGAGCAGGCATGACCCGAGTATCATGTATGATTCGATGATCCGAAAGCAGTAAGAACTTACCAGTAAGCTTTCACCAAGTTCATTTTCTTCCCATCTATTATTATGGACTATCACCTATTCATAATTTCGGTTCAGAAGCTCGAGTTTCCCTCTCCTGATATGGTTCACGGTTACGTATTCAAGATACAGGAAGAACTTAAGATATCAATGTCATGCGTTCCAGCTGAACAGATGGACAAAAAAGGCATTGGACTTATTTTTGGACTATTATACAACCTTCCCTTGAAATCTCTCCTAAAGTTTTCAGCTCTTGCTCAGGCCGTCGCAGAGGCAAACATGATGGCAGGGTTACTGTATGGCATAGTAACTTCATGGAAAGGAGGAGGAGCGCGCAGGTATAGAGGATGCAAAGACATGAGACTAGTATATAGTATATAATATAGTACAAAGGCGAATAAAATGTTTCAACCAAATGGAAACTTCACTGTAGAGTCCCCAGTGAAATGGAGTTTTTCTGAGCGGAGATTATCCCTGTGAAACAAGAAGCGGTCGAAGAGGCGTGCAGTCAGGAAGTAGAAGGGAGACTCATGTGGAAGAAGTCAGATGGACGAGGCTCAAAGACTTAGGAGAACTCTATGAAGAAAGAAAGTCAAAGTGGAGAAATTTCACTACGATAGTTGTGTTCGTCAGGTCTCTCCTGTACTTCATGCTGGATGTAGGTTCTAATCAAATACTGGGTTGAGTCATGCAAAACCTTGAAACGTATCATCTATGAGGCAATTAATGGTCAATTATAACGAATCAAGCAGAGGATCATCAGCCTAACGTCTGCGTAGACATTTCGGGCTAATAGCATGGCTGACCCACATCATGAACGTCTGCCTTAAAGAATCAACGGAGTATCTGACGCTGCTCCCGCTAGGCTAGTGGTGAGAGAGAGCTGTGTTCCAAGTCGACATATGGGATAGTGCATCAGTCGAGGACTTTGAGAACTATGAGCATCCGGTAATGACACCCCCCCATTGTTGGGGCTTTGGAAGAACGAGTTACTGGATGAACGTCACGAGGGCTTCCGAGTCACTCAAGTAGTTTGGCAAGTTAGTACTCAGCAGAAGTAGCGACGAACAAAGATCATTGGTGATCTGCACGAGCTTGCAGCTCGGCGGTGTTGAAATGGCCATTCAGCTCCACAGCCCTCGCCCCACCTTGCATTTCCAGAAATCTTTGTTCATTCAACTCGAGCAAAGCCTGCTCATCAAGCTCCAAGGGCCACACTTCCTCATATATCTCTTGCAAAGACCCTTGCTGCGAGTGGAGCGCATTGTTTGCTGAAGGAGGGGCCGACCTCTTCAGACAGCAGCGGCTGACGCTAAGAACAAGCGGAACGACCAATCCTCCAGCGACACCGCCGACAATGGCGCCAATATTGCTTTTCTGACGGGACGATGGGGCGAGAGGAGACGCAAGTGTGCTTGCATACATGCTTGATTGTATAGTCGAAGAAAATCAAAAGTTGCAATCACATCTGGAGCTTGACAGGTCTCAAGCTCCCTTCCAGTGAGGACATTGTCGAAAAAATTCCCTCAATGGCAAATTGCTAAGAAAGCCCGCAATGACAGTGTTGGCAAACAGGGGGAAGATATGCTTCAATATGATTGTTCATGTGAGCAGTACAGTGAACGCAAGCAATAACGAAATTATGTCAACGAGAAGGAACAACGCTCATATCTTTATAATCAACCGCAGTGCAAAACACCTCCGCGAATTGAAACCTTGTTGAAATTAGCAACAAGGCATCAACCTGAGACTGGGCATAACGTAATAACCGGAGCAATGCAGAACTATCAGCTACGCACCATTTCTCCTCTCTTCAATATGAGAGTGGTACGTTGTACAGATAACGTATGTTGTAGGTGGCTATGCACTTCATTCACATCCATTGGCTCCTTCCTTTCGCGCAGATCCTTATGCGCACCAGACAATGGCAGCGGATTTGGAGTATACGACAGTCGCGGACAGCCTGGAAATCCCGAGAGTTTCATCACCACAAGGCTATGGCATCACAAAAGCTAGTTTAGTCACTCACGATCTAGATGATCTCCTAGAGTAATCCAGAGTGGCTTAGAGAGAACAGTACACAACGAACATCCAGAGCTATGTTGGAACACGAGGCCATATGGGCATCGGTATGTAGATTGAAAACTCTACTACGAGGTGATGCAATAAAGTATTCGGAATGGCCACCGTACCGCAATTGCACTATACGCGAACATCAACAAAGATGCAAATATTTACATATAAGGGCAATAACGTCAAATACATATAGGAAACGTTAAGTGATTGGAATTATAATATACATCTAATCATGAAAGTGACTGTCATCAATTTTTTTAAGATTTGATCCACTCGACGCTTCTGCAGTTAACGTGTTCGTTGAGTGACATGTTTTGATTGACCGTAGAACCCCTGCGTAAATTTAATCATCAAAATTTTGCAATCACACATAATAATCAATACTGAGTTAAATCTGATTATTAGCGACTTCATTTATAGTCCTGAACTAAATCTTTTTAATGAATCAATAAAAATCGAATACGATAGAGCGCGCATAAAGATAGGTATAAAGGCCTATGTAATAAGCTACGTTGATTCTACGTTGGCCCCCTACGTTGTACGGTGGCCATTCCGAATACTTTGTTGCACCACCTCGTAGCGGTCCCCAGCCCTACCAGCCCTATATAGGCGGAGATTGCCATAACCCCTATCCAATAAGCTAAGGTAGGTATCCTCTGTTCAAGCAACATAATGACATGAGATAGAAGGGTTCACCAGATCTCAGTCGGAGGCCTCAAGACGAAAGGCTTGGATATCTAAACGAGGCGTCAAGGTGGGATGATCACCTCAGCGGGGCGTATGCTGACAGCCAATGCATGCAGGGCAAATGTCTGCCTATTTACCCAAGATACTCGACTATTGTGTCCCTACATTAAGGAGTCAAGGCTGCCTCAGCTATATTAGTAGTGGGCGAGAGCCGCATTCTTTGATCGTATCGACAATGCAGGTATCGCGCGAACTGGCCTCGGGTTTGCCTTGAATCAAAAGGGAGGTCAACAACAAAGCGGTTCCCTTGCCCCTCTTCGTTCATCCAACTCCCTTCTGCTGCTCGATATTCTACACGTTTCTTGGTCCATATATGATCCAATAACCCAGACATGCAAGTCCTTCCTGAGTATGTTGTACTTGTTATTCCAATACGAAGTTATTTCCAAGTTAACTTCACATAGCACAAGGGAGACTGAATTTGGGATGAAACGATAATACCCAATCTGTAACTAGATGGCCCATGAACTAATGAATCGCTTGCACGCCTGCCCATACAACATACTAGTATATCCACAAATGCCGAATCTCCCAGATTGTTATGGCGGTAGTAGACGATATAAATTGCCGATATCAAGGTCCCATAATTCCCAGTATACACTTCAAGCACCGTCATAGCCCGAGAACGGCATGCTGCAGTGACGTCCTTCTGGTGAGGATGCCTAATGCTGTTGTACCATACCCTTCGTAGCGTACATTGCAGATGTCTGCGAGGATGTTTCGCTCCATGGCTTCGAGTTGAGAACATACAGCGTCGAAAGCTTACCGAGGAGCCGTAAAATCTGATTGAGCGCTCCGAGTGGGAGCCGATCAAGGTAGAGCTTCATCCACATGACATTGCTATGCCCATCATCCGTGGCATTTTTCGTCGTTGGCTTTGACTCAGTTTCGGGATCAACAAAGAGAGTGACTTCCGTCCTCCGTGGTGGGAGCTGGACTTTAGTGTAATCGTCTAGAAGGCGCCGGAATTTTAGCTCCGCCAGTCGCTTTAAAGGTTGGAGTCGTTTCCATTGTTTGCATACCTTTAGCAATAGATTTTTCATTCTGCACTTCAACAGTACCTCGATCAGGATCAACCACAATAACCCTGTTCTTCCAAGGCGGACTAGGGGTCTTTCCCCGGATTCTCAGAAATTGCTGCTTTGCCGGTCCGGGTTCAACCTCCGATGAAGTTGGACGCGTATCGGTCCCGGGAGGCCTTTCCATGTATATGAAGACTGATGGCTAGACACAAGCACGAACACTTTTGGAAGTCTTGTAGTATTGATCCAGTTGGACATTGCCTTTCTTTTAGGTCGTGTTATAGCCATCCCAGCCGCAGGAAACAGCTGTAACGTGTTTCGCTTCACATTTCAAGAACAAGGTGTGCTCAGGACAGACTGAGAATGGGTGTATTGTTATAATAAATAATTGGTTGCCAATACTCGTGGCTGAAAATGAAGAGTCACGCAAGCATCGTGCACTCCTTCATCAGGCAAGGCGGCAAGGCTTCTTTCAAGGCATTCTTACTCTGTCGTATCAGAAGAACTTTACGCCATGAGATACAGTTACTCATCTCACGTGTCAAAGGTAATTTACGATTATACTAACATAAGGTATAAGCAATGTTAACGACATACCAGTAAAATCGAAGTAACTGCTACTACCATCTTTAAGACACGTCATACTTTCCCCCTAAACCGAGTGTTCGAAGCCTATTCGACTTGTGGCATCGTTCTTAACATGACTGACAAGGCCTGGGTTTCAGAGCACAGCAGCCTGGAAGGATCGCCGTAAAACGCCTGGAATCCACCAGCAGGCTGGGCCCAATAATACATTATCCCAGGGTTTACCCAATTCGGTTCACCATGTCTTCCGCACCCTTCATCACCCAGCTCAGCTCGTAGAGGATCCCACATCTTCTGAAAGCCTAAGCTTATTAGCTAGTAATGCACGGATGGGCGAGACAGGGCATTTGAAGATCTTTGCTCGGAACCATTGGGGTGTATGAGAGTATCTGAGTTTACGAATCCGAGCTGCATGAAGCCACCAGTTACCTGCCCTAATCCAGTATTAACGGTGTTGCAATTGCAGTGATTCTGCATAAGTCTAAATGCGTATCACCTCTATTCGCCAGTTCACTGTTCGTGCGCTGATCTGGTGGAAGGCTCGGCTTGAAAACAGACCAATTGATTCATGTTGCTTCACACCCTTAACTTGCAATATATCTTTATTGGCTATCGATCGCTTTGCTTGATACTGCTTTACCTCTGAAGTCTCTCGAGACTACCTCCTTCTTTTATTGTTCGCTTGAAATTTCCTGGTCGAGAAGATAAAGAACCTTTTGTTCAGCGTGTATTCCAGCCTCGGCGCCTGCATGAGAATGTGAGTTCCTGTCGATGGCTCCGCAGCAAGGCTGCTGATAATGACAAAGAAAAAGCCCACGCCTGCGGCTCCGCACGAAGTTCAAGCCAGGATAAGTACATGGAATGGACCACGCGAGTGGATCGCTTTAGCATTGTCTTATCACTTCTTAGCTTTGATGTTTCTTTGGCTACTAGTATTCCAAATTGAAATTACCACGGCGCATCGGGGGTAAATGGATGACACCGCGCTTCCCTTACACGAAGAACCTGATGCTATTGAGGGATCTACTGATGGAGAAGCACGGAAAGATTATAATCTGCTCAGCTTAGGTTAACAAAGTCTTTACCTGCAAACACTTCAAAGTATGCTTACTGAAAATTCGCAGATGGCGGTGGTATACGAGGTTATTGGAGCCTTTTGGTTCTCCAAAAACTCATGATATATATCGCCCAGCTAGAAGAAACCTATCCTGGGATCTACTCCAGTTTCTATCCAGAGGATTACCCTCCGGATGTGTCTCACATCCCTCTTTCCGCCGAGGAAGAAAACGCAACGGAAGCAACTACGAATGATGTCGCCAGACACCGTGCAATGTCGGCGACGCGGAGATATCTTCCCTGTCATTACTTCGATTACATTTGCGGTTCTAGTACAGGCGCGTAAGTTCATGAGCTCTAGGCTTTTGTACCGATTGTGGCTGATGCTTTTCATAGACTGATTGCCATCATGCTAGGGAGACTTCGTATGACTGTTCTTGACTGTATCATGGAATACGAGAATCTCGGCGGGAAGATATTCGGGAAACCACGCCTCCTCACCGAGCTCCATTTCCCTTTCATCACAACTAGGGCAAAGTACGATGCTACCAAGCTCAAAGTCATTTTCGAAGATCTCACAAGAAAACGCGATCAGTTGACGAAAGAGGTACATCGCAACACTAAATTTCCATCCGAGCGAGACCTGTGCAGAACGTTAGTATTTACTTTATATACACCTTATTGCATTCTTACGCACACCTGATGGATCTCTGGCTTATGCAATATGGCTATTCGCCTTTGGGGTTTCTGTCGTTCGAGGCCTTCTTACTTTGGCTCTACTTGTGTAGCTTGCCTCCGGGTCAAACCATTTTACTAACCGATACACAGGTTTGTTACAAGTTTTCGAAGCTTCTCCAACGACGCGGCTACTGCACAATTACATCTAATCCGGTCCTACGATCATTCTCCAAGAAACACTTCTGGCCACTCGGCTACGCAATCACGAACAACAACTGGAATAACGACCCGACAGAACACTCGGTCTAATACTGGGAAAAGCAACAAGGCCAGCATACAAGGACCGGAGAAGCAGCAGTTACGCAAACGCAAGATCAACTACGGAAAAGCACATAACCTAGAAATCTGGCAGGTTGCTCGCGCTGCAACAGCGGCTCCTTGGTTCTTCAAACAGCTCAAAATCAAGGTCGATGAACCAGGGTCTGATAAGTACTTATTCTTTACCGATGGGGGCTTTGATTATACCAATAATCCCACGAAAGAAGGCGTATCAGAGATAAAAGAAGCGCGCGGAACCGAGTCGGTAAACACTGTCGTCAGTATTGGGACAGCGAGGCAGAACGAGCGACCAAAGAACAACTTCAGGGCCAGGATCAGAAACGTAATTGACAGGAGTACGGACCCTGAGAAAATACATGGAGACATGGAAACAGACAGTACCAAATCAGAAGGAGGCTTTTCATACTATCGATTGAACGCCGAGGGCGCGTTATATGTGGAACTCGACGAATGGAAGCCAAAAGGCAGACCCTTTATTGGCAAAGAGCCTGGCACAGCGACATTGGAGAAGATAAAGAACGCATTCTATCTATGGGCTGCCGACCACAGAACCATTGCACAACTCAATCATTGCGCAGCTGAGTTGGTCGAACGCAGAAGGGCCCGTACAGCCGACCGAGCACAATGGGAGAGGTATGCCACTGGCGCTAAATTTACCTGTTACTTTGAAAACTGTGAGGAGGTAATGTCTCACCGAGGCCGTTTCCAAGAACATCTGATCTCGACTCATCAGGTACGTCCAGGCGATATGGAAAGTACCATAGCAGACTGCACGGAGCTGTGGCGGTACCGTTCGGCGCACAATGAGCATTGAAGACTATTAAGGGACTAGTTACTTGGAGTTGTTGGCGCCTAGACAGGAAATACCGGATACCCCCATGCGATCATTAGCATAATGGAGTTGCGGTCGGCTGTTTCGAGATTTTGCACAATGTTCTGAAGCTCCCTCGTTGGAGAGGTGATAGGAGAAGAGAGGGTATGTCTATAATAGGTCTATATATTCTCGGCGTGCTGCATCTGGACTTTATATCTACCGATGTTAAACTACCGAAAATACAACCATAATAGAAGGGCATATCTGCTTCGTAGATTTTCGTTCTCGCACCTTGAGCGTTTCGAACCGATCGGCCCGCTACAGTTGCTGCTTCCTGAACCTCTTCCGCTTGGGTTCCTTCTACATAGAATTCTTTCGCCTGGATACTTCCTATCTGAAATGCCTTCTGTTAAGTAACCCTCACCCGAATATGGTCCAATTTAAGATGGCATTGCTTGTTAAAGCCGACGAATCGATTGTACATTTGCATCATTGGTTGCAATAGTACCAGCAGGTTGTGGATCACCGGGGCATGCCACCCTGCATCTCAGCCTCATCGAATCCCTGCTACTGCCAACAACATCATCTCTACTGTAAGTACAGGTTCGCCCTTAGAACCCTACGTAGCACATGTCTTTTGAAGCCTGACAGGATCAGTATGCATGTAACCTAAGCTGTGGCTTAAATCAGCTGCCGCAACGCAACTCGCTCACAATCACGACACCGTACACGGGCGCACCTGTGCTCAAGCTTCGGCCATCAAGACGGAATGGGATCATGATCCAACACACGGTAGGCTATCAAGACAACTTTGGCTCACCGGGCCTAAAAGTCCTTCTGCCGGCAGCTCAACTAGGCCTGCAGTGCAGAACCAGTGATTCCCAACATTCTGCAATACGAATAGAGCTTGGATGCTGACTCTGGCCAGCGCTAATCAGATATGCCGAATAAGAGCCTCATCCGCGGTTTTATTTCGTGGAACTCCGGTGCTATCAAGGTGTAATTTGGTTCTTCTTCAATCTTGCTTATACCGTCTCCTAGCCTTGTCCTTCGTGACTGTACCTCTATTTCTCCTCACCTTCGTTTGCTTGTTGAATCTCTTCGATCATCATGCAGAAAGCAGCGTGCATATCAGATCCTCGTGAGAGCGTTGAGCTGACTATTCATCTTCGTTCACAACTCCAGCAACTTCTGTCCACCGCCATCCAGTTCTTTATTCACCTAGTCACTCTTCCCTACTATCGGTTTTTCCAATTCAATACCACAAAACCGATATTCCGACTGGCGGCCTGCGCCTCAAACCCCAGTCAAAGTAGTAAACTCATCCATCTCATCGCCCACTGGCGGACACGAAAGCTTGCGGAGCTACAATTCATCTCTATCGCTGTGAGACACCCCTTCTTCCTCTACCCCCTTTTTGCAGATATTTTCTGAAGACATCTTACACATTCTAGTGCGCAGTACTCGCCGCCGCCGTCATCGGATCTTTCTCCTGGACCGCCATCCCCAACGCCTACTGGGTTTCGTTAGCGTTCTGGTACTGCAGCCTCGTGCTCTCGATCCTTGGGATCCTTGTTGCGGCCCAGCAAGTCGCTGTACTCACCCTCTTAGGGGAGCCCAAAGTAAGTAGGGCGAGTGGACATATCCGCCGTTACCGCCCCCTGCTGCTGGCGGAGGTTGGGGAACGAGAATTTGATGTACGACCGTATTCCGACGGAAGCAGCCGTAGTAATTGGGGGCCGCGGTGGAAAATGGTATTTATCTGGCAGTGCCCAATGATGTTTTTGTCCTACTCGGTGTGTTTTTTCCTTGCGGGATTGACCTTGTACGTTTGTACGCCTCTTATACGCGGCGCGCAATGGAGTGAGGGTGTGAATGTGAGTCGATGGTGTTTCTTGTTTGATCTGTTAGTCGGAGAAGAGGCTGATTTTAATGGTCTCTCAAAGATAGCGGTTGTTTATCTAGCTGTTGTTGCGATCGCCGGAAGCGCCTTCCTGCTTTGCGCGTTTTGGATCTACCATTACATTGATTTGGACAGTATTTCTGAAGAACAGAATGAGGAACAAACAGGAGACATGCAATAAGCATGATCTCTACTTGGGATACATATATGGTTGGGGGCTTCAAGGCTATTCATCAAAGCCAGTAGCCGTTGATTGCTGCCGCCAAGAACAAAACTTCAGGAGAAACCCTGACGTCAAGCCTAGATAGAGATACTGAGGTTCATTACCATCAGCTTTTGCGAAACATCTATAACACCAGTCACAGCAAAGCCTTCATCCCCAGTCTCCTCAAACAGCGCATCGCAGGCTTCTATGCTACACCAATCGCCCTTCCCTCAAAATGTCTCAAGACCAAGTCGCAATCTACCATCGAAATATTTTCACGGCCTGATCACATGGATATAGTTTATGCAGCCTCTCCTTTGTCTCTCGTCTTGGGCTTTCATGTACGGAGTTCGTCGGGGGGAGCTGCATATCTCAGGAGACTTGTATTGGAAATTATTCGTCTATCATTTGGGAGAATCGTTAACACAATTCAGAAGCGCTCTTCGACCACATGGCATGCATGTTGCGCTCCCCAGAGCAGATAAGGACGGAGAATAGAGCAGAAATGATATTATCATCGATCTTCCGCATAGTCTGAAATGAAGTTTGTGTGGCCTTTGAATTAGGTTGAATAACGAGGTATGACCAACACGTGCAGCTGAGGAGGGAACTTCTCTAATATAAACTCGAGACTACGGGCTGATAACGGAAGATGCTCGACCATGCGATAGGTCGAAGAACAAAATTGGCCATTTGCCAGTTCTCTTCGTAGAGCAGCTATTCTAGCAAGGACTGCTCCACTATAAATATCAGTTCCTCAGATTCACTGTCTGCTTTGGCCTCTTGGCGCCCCCCACATCGGGGAATGTAGGTAAAGATCGCCAAGAGCTAATCAATAATCGCCCTTATCTTCGCGAGGGCCCGGCGAAGAATGTCTAACCTACTCCTCTCCTCCCCGTGGCCTGGGCTGTAGATATGTGAATGTGAACAGCTCTTCCCTTGCTTGGTTTACAGTTGTGGGCGCAGAATTCGGGCGAGTAGAGCGTAGAATCCTAAGAGAATATCGCTATGCTCTTGTTGATATAGAAGCATACTCGGGGGTCAAGATAAAGGGGGTAGATCAAGTTGAATCGATCCTTCAGCGGGGTGGTATGTAGCCATTTCCCTGGAGTTCCTCGCATGATTCTTGTAACATAAAAATCTGAGTTTTTTCTGATAACATCACGAAGCACTCTTGTGTTTACAGTGAAAAATTTAAGTTATAAGTAGGTATAAGATGATAAAATCAAGACTCTCGTGCCACGTTGTAACCGACCGGATGACATATTGTACTACACCAAAAAAGGCTAGTTATTTCTTTAGCGCTAACGTTGCTATGGAAGTGGGACCAAATCCAGGTCGTGTAAACAACAACACCCCCGCCCTCTTCTTCGCTTGACAAACCAAGTTTACTCACCATCATACATAACATTTGAAATCCTGAACAATTGTTTGGACAGCACTTGTACAATATTTCCCATGGTAGCCGCAGCAATAGTACCGCAAGCGGCGAAGAGAAAGAAGACTGCAGATATGCCCGAGTCTCCTCCAAAGCGTGTGACGCGCGCACGCGCAAAAGCTACAATAGATTCGGGAACGATGCCTAAGACTACAAAGATTACGACTGCCTCTGCGAAGGCTTCTGTTGAGAAGAAGCAAGCCATTGAATCGGCCAGGCCAGTCAAGCGGAAGACTCGAGCGGACGACGAACATGACGAACCTATAGAAGAAGTGGTAGAAGAGCCGCAGCCCAAGAGCAAGCCTGCTAAGGTAGGGGGAAAAATCAAGAAGGCCGTCGAGCCTACTAAAAATGCCCCGGAGGTTGTAGAAAAAGCAAAATCTGCAACAAAAACCAAAGGACGTCCGGCAAAAGCTGCCGTCGCGGAAGAGCCGAAGACAGAGGCTCTGAAGCCGAGAGGAAGGCCTAGGAACGCGGTGGTGCCGGCGGTTGCGACTTCCTCGGATACCAAGGAGCCTATCCAGAAAGCAGTACTAGTGATGAGAACAACGCGCGGTCGTGCAGCATCAGGTGCCGTCCACACTTCTACCATTGCCTCAATTCCAAAGCCAACAGCAGCTAAAAAGAAAGTCAAGTTTCAGGACGAATCGGACAAGGACAAGGAGAATGTGCCCATCCAAGTAAAAGTCCCAAAAAAGACAACTCCAGCGACTGGTTTGAGGGCTAAGCCTGTTAGAAAGCCTGCTGTAGCAAGAACTACAACACGTGTTAGAAAAGCAGCTGAACAGAAGACGCAGACCAATGATGGAGCTCATGAAGACGGGATAGGTCCTCTATCACCAAAGAAGGTCAAGCAGATCGCTAAATCTAGCTCCATCAGCTCCGAGGACGAGCTTTGCGGAGACAAATCCCCCATGAGAGCTCTCAGCATATCTCCGATCAAGCTACCGACGAGCCCTAATAAGCAGATAGGCGATAGAGTCTCAAAGCTGGAGATTCTATCAACGGTTGAGCCAGCGTCACCCACGAAGGATTTGTTGGCTACAGTTCTAGCAAGCCCAGCTCGACGCCCTCCCCTATCGCCTTTCAAGGACGCTTTGAAAGGTTCCCCAAGAAGGGGAGACCTTGGTGATGGTATGGTACGCTCTACTCCAAAGTCATCGCATTCGCCCGCGAGGATTCTATTTGGAGAGTCTGCGCGACGAGGTAACTTTGGGGACGCATTGGGGCAGCGCCATGTCTTGTCTTCACAGTCGCCTACCAAAGCTTCATTACTTCAATCCCCTGCACGCCGCCCAGTAGGATCGCCCATGAAGATATCAGCACCCAAGACACCTGGAAAATTGGGGCAGTCTGTGCCCATCATTGATGCTGTCACAGCATCCAAAGAGGTCAACACCTTCGAAATCCCGGAGATATTGTCACAAAACACTTTCACAAGTCCTCTTCGAGCGGTTAGAAATCCAGAAAGCTCGGTCAAAGTGCACAAAATCACCACAACAGAGCAGGAAACAGCTCTTGAACAAGCTATTTCGACCGCTACTCCGACTGAGAGCACTCAAGAGGGAATGGGGATAAGGATGGCAGCCTTAACTTCTCTTTCAAATAAAGTCCTAGAAACCCCTGAGGAATCTATCTTCTACGAGCCAGCGTTGGAAAGCCTGTCTCTCTCATCTTCACGACCTTGCAAAGCTACGTCTGAGGATGGTGGTAATTCGAAAATTGTGGATCCGGTAGAGAAGCTCGCCGATGACGCGGATTATGTTCGAAGCACTACACCTGCCGAGCCTCCCTTCCTGTTTGCCGCCCCAGCCTTCACCAAGGTATTTCCCACATTAAGACATACTCCTGAGGACTCCGACTCGGAGGACGAGTTGTCCTCTCCTACTAAGCCGCATGCGCCAACACCGCTCAGAAATTATGGGGTTTCCACGAAGGATTTTAGCACACCCGGTAATACTAAAGTCTTCGCAAAAATGGCGACGATGAAGAGCGCCAATGAAGAAATGATAGCTCAAGGCGATTTGCAAGCGTCGGCTAAGTCCAAAGACGACCATAATGCTATCTCCGTTACTCCGCTTGCTATGCAGTTGAGTTCTTGGGTTGTGTCGAGTCCGGAGAAGAAGACTCCCTACAATCGATTTAGTCAAGATCACGGAGTCTTTTCAGCAAGAGGCGCAACGAGCCTTGACAGGCCTGGCCAAGTCGTTGTAGAATCACCACCGAAGACCTCCTTCTTTGAAGATCAGATGGCTATGCGTGACGAAGAGGGCGACGTGACCATGCAGGAGCCAGAAATCCGTCAAGAAGATTGTATAGATATACAGGCTAGCCAAGACTCCCAGGCTTCTCAGGCTTCAGAAGAATACGGTGATGAGAACGCTTTGCCGATTGACCCTTTACTGCTGGAAGCCGAGCAAAAAACGGAGGATCATACATTGACGTGCACGCCAGCTAAAGTCTTCTCTGATCAGCCTCGAGAGATTCATACAGTATCAAAAGTACCATTACGGCCTGCAGGAGATGAATCGCCGCGAAAAATCCCACGCAAGCGCAGCAAATCACTGACTGGGCCTTTGGCTGTTGCCAATAACCCTGATAGGCGGAGCGCTGATCGCAGCAGTACCGTCATCTCGAAGCCTCAAGGTGCAAACGCTTTTAAATACTCAGAGGAAGTGAATATGCCGGCGATCAACTTTACGACGTCGATGGAGGGATCGATTAAGAATCCGCAGACACCGAAAATTGGCAACTTCTCTATCGCTGGTAGTCCAGTGGGAACTAATACAGTCCCTGACGTTCTCAAGGGTGCAGTGGTCTATGTTGATGTGCACACGACGGAGGGTGCAGACGCAAGCGGGATCTTTGTTGAGCTTTTGACACAAATGGGAGCGCGTTGTGTTAAGCAGTGGCTGTGGAATCCACGAGCTAGCGTGTCCGTAAGACCTGAGGATGAAACTGAACCGTCAGACGCTAGCACGCCAGGTGGCAAGATTGGAATCACACATGTGGTGTACAAAGATGGTGGGAAACGGACCCTTGAGAAGGTCCGTGAGAGCAAAGGCGTGGTTCTGTGCGTTGGAGTAGGATGGGTCCTAGAGTGAGTGATAAAGAAGCCATTATTCCTAGTCCGTACACTAACATTTTTAGCTGCGAGCGGGAAGGAAAATGGCTGGACGAGATCGACTATGCTGTTGATACTTCGTTGATCCCTCGAGGTGGCCACCGTCGTCGCAAGTCCATGGAACCTCGTATGCTGGCGAACATGAATGGCAACCTCATTCCCGTAGATACACCACCTAAGGGAGCGCCTGCGGAGATGTCCCCAACAAAAGAATTTCTCACTTTCAGCACCCCGGCCTCTCGCCGCGAACCTTTCATGGTCCAGCCACAGGCTCCTACAACGCCGGTTGCAAACAGCCCGGCAGCTGAAGATGGAGACGAATCAACTTGGAGCTCTCCAACGACTCCGTATTATCTGAGTAAGGGGGCTCAGCTGGTACAGCAGACGTGTCCGCCAAAGCAAACGCAGCAGTTGCTGTTCCCGGTTAGTGGGAAGATTGAAGACCAGCAAGATGAGAAGGTTAGGCAGAGGTTATTGATGGCGAGACGGAAGAGTCTGCAGTGGACGTCGAAGGTGCAGAGTCCGCTCAGCAGGACGGTGAGCTATGGCTTGTAGAATATAAGGATAGAGATGAGAGATGGAAAGGGGTTTGGTGGCGTTTGGGATTCTAATCTGAGCTTTGCGTACCCCTTATTTGCTTTACATACCCTCATTTGATCGGTGATCTGGGAAGTTTGCACTTTGATGGAATTTTGTACAGTAACTGTGGGACTGGGCTATTAGAGAACGCGTTCGGTAGACATCCACAAATGGCAAAGCTTTTTGAAATACCATTAAACTCTATCAGTGTAAAATACTGGACTTAACGTACGTTCAGGAGTCTATCTCCTAGTTGGCAATATAATCCTTGAGCATTTGCTCCTTGACTTCGTTTAAAAGCGACATTACCGGTAGCGACCTTATCTAGGTTAACATTCAGACCACTTCAGCCGAACACCCTTTCCAATGTATCACAGAGTACTTCTTAAGCCTACCGGCGAAGAAATGCGATCCGAACGAGTCCGATTTTTTCAACTACCTGGCTGTTTTGGCAGTCTCCGTTTGGTTGCCAGCTTCAGTGCCACCATCTGAAGCTGATTTGCCGTTCCAGCGAGGGAAGTATCCTATGGCGTTGATTTCTCGCTCCCACGGGAAGGCGGCACAGGATATCGACTTGTTTTTATGCCAGCTTCGGAGCGTCGATAAACATCTCTCTCAGGATGTCGCGGTCACAAAAGCTCTCATTGCCTTGACTGCATTCCCCTCATGCGCCTTCAACAATTCAGTAGCCTTGGTCTTGTGAAGGTCCAACTCCTCAACCTGCGACAAGCCACGATAATCAGCAAAGCCACTCTGCAAACCCCTTCACCCATCGTGTTAGATGCCCAAGAGCTCACCAACAACACAACATCCGCCTGATCAACCTTCACCGCCTTCTTCTTTTCCTCCACCTCCTTCGCCTTCACCTTCCCCTCATCACCTGCTTTCCCCTTCCCTGAGCTGACTTCCAATCTACTAATCGCCTTTCCCAAGGCTTCTTGATCAATATGTGTGATTTTGGATGCCGGTTCGTCGTCGCCGCGGGCATCGAGGGAGGACATGGCGGCGGCCGCTTTGCGGTCTTCGGGGTTGGTGGGGAGGGGCGCATCTTCATTGTCCATGCCTTCATTGACGGTGGAGGGTTGGGGCTCTGCCATTTTGGGACGGAGCTGAGAAGCGTATGAATCTACGGCGCGCTGATGATGACGGCGATGGAAGAGTTTCGAGTTTGTGGAGATGGAGAGGGGGGTTGGGGAAGTGCGGACTTTTCGAAAGCCTCCTCCGCCTTTTTGTCCGCAGCTATTTCCCGTGCCACTCTCACCGCTCTAGTCAGCACCCAATATCGACACCGTACGATGATCTAGTGAACGCCTATGGTTAGAAGCTAGTTGTTCTTCTAAGATCATGGCTGACGTTTGCAACATTCCTTTGCCGCAGAACGTGTGCCAAGCTGGATATTTCAGCTCTGTTAAATCGAAACACCTCTGATTTTCCAAAGTTTTTCTCTCCTTGAACCCATTCTCATATATCTATTCTGTATCTTCTTATATCGTGATCCTTCATTGGGATGACTCAAAATTCTCATGAGGTGCCCATCGAGGCCCCAACCCTCAGCACAAATGGTCAAGCTGCGGCTGAAGTGAAAGTTACAGCAAGCCCCCAAAGCAACGGTACCTCCTCAGAATGGAGTCCCTCGTCTTGGACCACTAAACCCATAAAACAAGATGTCACGTACAATGACCGGGCTGCGGTCTCCAAAGCCCTTGCCAAACTCGAGCGTCTTCCTCCAATTGTGACTCCTACCGAAATCGTGAAGCTTAAAAAGAGTCTACGAGACGTTGCGTTGGGCAAGGCTTTCTTACTACAAGGCGGGGACTGTGCTGAGCTCTTCGATTACTGCGAGGAGAATGCCATTGAGTCGAAGATAAAGCTCTTACTGCAAATGAGCTTGGTTCTCATCTGGGGCGCCAACAAGCCTGTGGTGCGTATCGCCAGAATGGCGGGCCAATTTGCAAAGCCCAGGTCCAAGCCGACAGAGATGTACCAAGGGAGGGAAATCCACGCGTTCCGAGGTGACAACATTAATGGCTATGACCCTGAAGACAGGACACCCGATCCTTCACGACTGGTAGCTGCATATTTCCACAGCGCCAGCACTCTGAACTATGTTCGTGCGTCCCTAGCATCTGGCATTGCAGACCTGCATTCTCCCCTAGATTGGGAACTCGGCCACGTCAAAGACGAAAAAATAAACGCCCAATACACCCGCATCGTCGACAGCATTACCGATTCCCTCCGCTTCATGCGCACCGTCGGCGCCGACAGCACCGCCAGTGGCCTCGAAACCGTAGACCTCTACACCAGCCACGAGGGCCTCCTCCTCGAATACGAGCAAAGCCTTACGCGCCGCCTCCGCCACCCCACATCCCGCACCAAGCCCACCTCTGGCTCAGCGCCGGACCTCCTCAATGGCCATAATTCAGCCAGCAGCGACGGCAAAGGCTACTACAACACCTCAGCGCATTTCCTCTGGATCGGCGACCGCACCCGTCAACTCGACGGCGCACACGTCGAATACTTCCGCGGCCTCGAAAACCCCATCGGCATCAAAGTCGGCCCCTCCATGCTCCCCAACGAACTCGTCTCCCTCCTCGACATCGTCAACCCGTCCCGCGAAATCGGCAAAGTCACCCTCATCACCCGCTACGGCGAAACCCTCATCCAGCAACACCTCCCCGCGCACATCCAAGCCGTTAAAAGCAGCGGGCACGTCGTGGTATGGCAGTGCGATCCTATGCACGGCAACACGCGCTCCACCCCCATCGGCATAAAAACGCGGCAATTCAGCAGCATCCTAAGCGAAGTCAGCAGCGCCCTGCAGATCCACACAGAGCACGGCGGGTTCCTCGGTGGCGTGCACTTGGAGCTGACCGGCGAAGCGGTGACGGAGTGCGTGGGTGGGAGCGAAGGGTTGAAAGATGAGGATTTGAGCACAAACTACACGAGCTATTGCGATCCGAGATTGAATGAGAAACAGGCGCTGGAGCTGGCGTTTTTGGTTGCGGGACATTATAGAGGGGCGTGAGTGGGTCGGTGGGTCAGGTTTTTGGGCGGGGGCGATGTTGGAGTGAATATCAAAAGCGTTTAAAGGGTTTATGAGGGGATTGGAGAGGCAAATTTATATGGCCATCTGGGACGATACAGCTCAACACCAGGCCTTCATTATCTTTCGAGATTTCCCGTTCGATAGATCTAGTAATTCCATTTCCCTTCCATCGATTGAGCACCTTTTTTAAGAGACTCCGTAACCTTTCACCCATACCTCCAACATACCCATACCCAATCTTTTATATTCAAACCGTCTACAAAAGATCCCCCAGAAACGGACCTATATACCCCGCCTTCCCTTCCCTTACCTTAACCCGCAATATCCAAAGGAAACTCCCCCTCCCCATAAAAACACTAAACAATTCCCAACCCCAACCCCACCCCCTGCCCCCCACTCTTCCCCCGCTCCCTCATCCTCCTCCCCTCCATCAAACCCCTCAACCCTCTCTTCTGCAACCCCACCACAGAGCTAATCCCGCCATCCCACACCTCCTCCCCCTCTCTTCCAACATCATCACTGCTCGAGAAGAACGCGTCACTTCCCGTCGCGCTACTACTCATCGTGCTCCCGCTGACTTCGCTCCTACTATCCTCGTCCTCACTCTCAATAGCGCCATGGTCTCTGGCCTCTAGCCTTCTCGGGTTGGCTGTCGGCTGGCTTTCGGCTTCAGGGCCGTCGCCGCCAAAAAGAAATCCCGTGCCGCGGCCGCCACCGGCGGCCATGGCGGCGGCGTTGAAGACGGCGGCTGTATTACGGCCATCGAGGACTTGGTGGAGGCGCTCGACGACGGCTTCGAGGAGGCCGTCGACACGGTAAGGGCGCGCGAGTTGAAGGAGCGAGCAGAGGATTTGGGGGCTGCAGAGGGGGTGAGATGGGGTGGGGAGGGAAGAGGTGTATAGATAATGGACAAGGGCACGGAGCGTGAGGAGGGTGTGGGGAAGGTAGAGGACGCGTGGTCTGGAAGGAGGGGAGAGATTGTGAGGCGTAGGCGGGTCGAGGGGGATATTTGAGGAAATAGGAGCGTGGCTGGATGGGGATGTGATGGTTGCGGTGCCAGCGGAGTTCATGGTTGTGGAGATGCTGGGAGTGATGGTTATGCTAGAGTTGCGTGAGGCTACGGAGCGAGAGGCCGTGGTGCTGGGGCGGAGAACGCCGGCTTCGGAGAATGAGAAGCCGCTATCGCTTTCGAAGGTGGAGTATGTCGATGTCGCGCTGTCACGGAGGAGTTGGACGAAGTAGGGGCCCCAGCGACGAGCCAGGAGGTGGGAATTAACAGGTAATCGTTCGCCCCCGAGGGCGAGAAGATCCATATCGGCAAGTTCTCTGATATTCAGGGCCATTTGGCCGAGTTCTATAGCGGCCCGTGGATATGGGCGACCACCTGGGGTCAAGTGCTTAGGCGTGAGGGATGAAGGGAGGATAGGGGCGCTGCTGGAAGGATAAGCGGATGTCGGCCAGGCGCGGCGAGGATTGTCGTAAAGACCAAAGGCCTCTAGTTCAACCATGCAGATATTAGAGAAGTTGATCCGCCGATGATTATAATCCTCTACTAGGCTTCGTTTCCGGTTACCTAGTATGATGAAAGTATTTCGCCGAGACCAAAGCAGCCCTCTATTCCAGCTTCCTTGGCTGAAGACACTCCCTCCGGCGTCAATGCGGCTCCATGTCAGCGTTGTCAAATCAAGAGCCCACAACGCGTACTCTTGTTTTGATGAAGTCAGGTATGTCCCACTGACAACGAAATGATTATCCAGCACACCGCCGTTTGGGAAGCGTAAACCTGGCGGCGAAAATTGGCCGTTCATTGGTTTTTCGACCAATGAACCATCTGTCAAACGTACTTGGAGCTCCAGCCTGACATCCAGGAAGTTATAGTTGGAGTATATCAGCATGCAAGAACCCGCATCTGCCGGGTCTGAGGTCCTCGTCGTTTGTTCGGTGCTACACTCCGGCTGCGGCCCTTTGCCAATTTTCGAAGCTGGCATGCTCGTAAGTGGAGCAACTACACTTCGATACGCACCGCAGCTCCTTCCGAGCGTATGCGTAGCAGTCCATTTGAGGCTTCTTAGATTGAAGACACTAATCTGCTCAATGTAGTGATTCGCACTGTCTTGGCCTCCGACCACAACCATCTCTGCACCTCCACTACCGTCAAGAGCCATGCCAATAGATCCCTGATTCGGATTTGCAGAAGCCGGGTTATGATGTATAGCAGACAGGGGAGCGTTTGCAGAGGTAAAAGTAGCCGACGAAGGCAACACCGCCGCACAATGGGCATAACGTCCTTGTGGTGTATCTGCAGTAGCTATGTATGTCCAGGTTCGTGTAGGGGTATCATAAATATGTATATCAGACATCACTGAAACTGCGGGTAGTTGTTCGGAGCCATTAACTTGTTGGGTCGTATCGCTTTGCGCTTGATTTGAAGTAGGAGATGCAGGTGACATACCACCATAGCATATCAGTTTGGTATCGCCCAGAGTGCAGACACTATGGAAGTACCTTGGAGGGGGGATATTCCCCGCAGCTTCGATCTTTGTCCAGTGCCGTCGGATAAGATCCAACTCATATAAATCCGAAGTTAACTGTGGCCGCCGCCGCGAGATGACACGGCCCCCGAATACATACAGCTTGTCGCCAAGGATTGTTGTTGTCGCACCGACCAGCGCATGCGGTTCTTTACCTGTACTTCTATGTACATTACACACTAGCCCCGATAAATTTGTGGTTCCACTTGTCGGCTGCAATCGCTGACCTGGTGCTGGCGATGACGCTGTAGAATACGAGTTTATCTCGCCAGCTCTCGATGGCCGCGAACCTAGATCTGCGCTTTGTTGTCCGTCTTGCACCATTTGGTTCAAGCTTGACTGACTGCTGTTCATGTCTGCTAGGTAAGTGCTGGAGGAAGGCTGGTACTGTCCAGCATACATCTGCTCTGGGGATGGTACGGAAACATTGGAATCAAGAGTACTTGTTCTACTGTCACTAGTCGGAGGACGTGGCATGTTCATGAATATCTGCTCACACGAATATGGCGATCTTGGTGACGCTCTGGGAGTGTTACTTTCGCTTGTCGAAGGCGTAGGTGGGAGAAGACTGTGAGGCTGAGCGAAAGCGGGTATGACAATGGGTATATGCCGCGCTTTTTGGCTCGATACCGCTGCGATCTTGTCCTTCTCAGATCCGGAGGTAGAAGTAGAACTCGATCTACCTTCGCTCCCTTGAGACTTCGGCGAGTCCGGAAGACCACTTAAAACAGAGGTGATGATGTTGTGTGATAGGACGATGGGTACATGCCTGGGCCTCCGCTTGCTGAAGTTGGATTTGTAGGAAACGCCAGACGAAGGTTTATCGCTCGACACAGGACTTAATTCGGGAGGCAGCGAAAGTTCTGGGATCGCTGGGGAGAATATGGGTTGTTCCAGGAAGACCTGAGGATTGGGTGCTGAAGGCGTCTTCCCTGACCGGATCTCGTGAGGATCGCTGTGAGTAAGATTGTGTGTGACCTGAGACTTGAGCGCCCAACCAGAGCGCTGAGCACCTATAGAAATCATCATAAGCTTCAGCGTCTTCAGTAATAGATCTATGTAAGAGAGCAATCCAAGTAGGGAGACGACAGAAGATATCTGGTGGGAGGCCCCTTGGACATAAAGAGCTGCAGAACGACCAAAACCCAATCCCAAGCCTCGAGTAGAACAGGGGTTCAGATTCCCTACCTTCGGTCAGGTACGTTTCACACTGACAAATCCAGTAAGTGCGAGCCTTCCAGCCATGGAAGCTACAACTCGTGTCGCGGCTGCCGACGTTACGACGTACATGTACGCCTAAGACCCTTGCGCACCAAGGAAGTCGAAGGCGTTGACAGCGATGGGCGGCAAGTGAATGAAGGAGAACTCGGAAACTCCTTACGTCGTGCTACCGGAGAAAGATTTGGCACGACCAATATGTCTCTGCAAGGGAAGTGGTACGAATGTCTACCTACCTTGATTAAGGTAAGGCACTCACGGCACTTTCCAGCTCTTTTGCAGGGTTCTTTAGCAAAAGATTTGCCGAGATCCGCACTTCAGTTAGCCCGAAGATCTATCGCAGCCTAAAATACTTTATCTTACTAGCAAAGCTTTCAAAGAAAACTACAGGTTCACGAGCGCATCGAAGTCCCGTCAGGTAGTATCTGTCGTGAAGCTGGCATTGATGCTAATGCTAAGACTTGTGTGATATCACGACCGAAGCACATTCAACCGTGCGCCAGAATCCTGTTCTACCATTCTGACCCATTAGACCGCTGCGCTTGTGTTCTCCTTTGGCAACGGTGTGTATCGGAGATATGGCTTGACGATCTTCATCTCAGGCCAGATCTCTTTCGCTTGCTCGGTCTTAACCGAGGGATGTACAATAACGTCGTCGCCTATCAGTACAATCAGCATGGAGAATTCGCCGTTCAGAATCCGTACGAAGGACTTACCTGGCACCCAGTTGATCGGGGTGGTAACTTTATGCTTGTCTCCGGTCTGCAGACTGTCTACTACTCGCAGGACTTCTGCGGTGTTGCGACCGGTTGACGCTGGGTATGACATAATAAGGCGGATGGTCTTCTTTGGGTCAATGACGAAAACACTTCGAATCGTGAAAGCGATTCCTTTCTGGTCGACATTGGTAATATCCTGATGATCAAGCATGTCGTAAAGGTAGGCAACTTTTCTCTCCTATAGATGGTAGGTCTGGTCAGCGCAGTCACAGTTTCCCTTTGTCATGAATCGTGTTTACCTTGTCACCAATGATTGGGAATTTGAGCTTGCTGCCGGATATCTCATCAATGTCTTTCACCCAGCCGCCATGGCTTTCCACTGTGTTAGCGGACAGCCCGATCAGCTTGACCCCACGACGGGTGAATTCAGGCTCGAGTTTAGCAAAGGCCCCGAGTTCAGTCGTGCATCTGTGGGCTTTGGTCAGCTCATCGATTGTCTGGCTAAGACCGGTTAATACGAACACTGGCGTGTAATCTTCTGGATGTGAGAACAATACAACCCACTTATCGCCTATAAACTCGTGGAAGTCGATTGGTCCTTGTGTTGTCTCGGCCTTGAAGTTAGGGGCGGTGGAACCAAGGCGTAGGCTGGTACATCAATTAGCTATAGTCCAAGGTATTCTACAATGCGGAAGGAGTTTCAAGTCCTGGGGTGCTACTGACGGGGCGATGCGTTCGTCGGTAGAAGACATTTTTGTAGTGCTCCTGGTTCTTTGTGATGGTTTGAAAATGGATAACTGATCAAAGATATATAAGGGAGATCACGAAGTGATTCAGAGACTGCTTACAATGCAGAAACATTCACAAACACTCACAAGATACGATTAGGAGAAAGTTAGTAAAGTAAGGTAAGCACGCAATTCGCGATGCGAGACCGCCTTCCGGCAGAACACGTCTGATTGGCTACTGGTAACGAACGGCTCCTAGAGAGTATTGACTATTGACGTCACTCCTGTCAAACTTCACAATCACAAGAGGATAAGGTAAGGTAACGTCGGACAGTACCAACATTACACAAGTTGATACAGGGAAGTAAAGTAATCAGAACAATACCCAATCATACATACCGGTAAGGTACCTAGCTATTTCAAACCTTTGTGATTGTGAACATGGATGGGACGGTGGCAACATGGGGTGCATGGGGGGCATGGGCTTGCCGAAGACTCCCTTATGATCTACGAGACTACTTACAGGTCCGAACCGGCACGCTTGCCGATGGTGGGAGTACAGTACCGTAAGGTAAGGTAAGTAGGCCAGGGTGGGTCCAACGCCCAGAGAGTCCTCCATTATTACCTTATTCTTGCGGTACAAAGGGCTTTGTTTTTTATTGTTCCTTCATCATTCTGGGGTTTTATATATGTAGTCCAGACTTGTCCTCCTGTCTCGTGAACCTTTCTTTCTTTTTGCTAGCTTGAGCCCTCTCCAGTCATGGTCACACCAGAGATCAAGCTTGCACTAGAGTCTTCCGACCTTGGAACCTCTAAGAAGAACGATCGTAAACCGCCGTACCAATGCGCTAAGACGAACGGTCGAGATGAGAATCTATCTATCTCGGTAGCTCAACAACACGAAGTCCCTATCGTCTATCATTACTTGGCATTTGAGACCGAGTTACCCTTTCCATCAACTTTGACAGTACCAGGGAAGGATGATACATTGGCACCAGAACCACCGGATCTGAGAAACTATGTATCCCCTTTCACTTGGTCCGAGTCCCGGAAGACCTTTACCACCTGGCTTTCATGTGCCGTCACCGTTGTCACGGCTTATACAGCAGGTTCCTATAGCTCTGCCTCGTTACAAATGTCCCAGTACTGGGGTGTCAGTCAGGTAGCTATTCTGGTGGGTATCACCACTTTCACTACTGGCTTTGCAATTGCCCCAATGGTTCTCGCGCCTTTCTCCGAGCTCAACGGGAGGAAACCAGTCTTCGTGGCTTCGGGGATCCTTTTTGTTGTCTGCCAGTTATGCTGTGCTGTTACGCGGTCGTATCCGGGGATGCTGGTAGCAAGGTTCTTTGTTGGAGTAGGTGGAAGCACGTTTTCCACTATGGTCGGTGGAGTCGTTGCCGACATATACCACACACAAGACAGGAACACCCCTATGGCATTGTTCTCTGGAGCGGCATTACTCGGCACTGGATTAGGCCCGTTATGTTCGGGGTTTATCGCTCAGCATATCTCCTGGCGGTGGGTATTCTACATTCAAGTAATCAGCTGTGGCTTCCTCATTCTTCTTGTGGTAGTCTTCTTTAAAGAGACCCGAGGCAGTGTCCTTCTCAGCCGCAGGGCAGCCATTCTCAACAAGTGGTATGAAGCACGAGAAAAGGTCGGCCTCGTGGGATTTGAGATACCAGTCGGTGATGGTGGTATCAAGAAAGAAAGCCAAAGGATCAGATGGAAAGTCAAATCTGATGAAGAAAGAGAGAGCCTTGCAAAAATGATTGGCGTCTCGGTTTACAGACCTTTCCACTTACTATTCACTGAACCCGTGGTCTTTTTCTTCTCCCTATGGGTATCCTTTAGCTGGGCTGTACTCTACCTAACATTCTCATCCATACCCCTCGTCTTCAGCACGAGCCACCATTTCAACGTTGCACAAATCGGCGCCGTATTCTCAGCCATGTGCGTCGGAGCAATTCTTTCCACGATCTTGAGCGTTTATCAAGAGAAGGTAGCGAGACACTACGGCAAGATGTCTTCTACCCCCGAAGGACGACTCTATTTTAGCTGCATCGAGAGCGCCCTGATGCCCATTGGTCTGTTCTGGTTCGGCTGGACTTCCTTCCCTTCAATCCATTGGATCGTGCCTACATTGGCCATTGGCTGCGCCACCATGGGCATCTTTTCCATCTATCTCGCTGTCTTCAATTACCTTGCCGATACATATCATCGGTATGCTAGCTCGGCCTTAGCAGCTCAGTCGTTTTGCAGAAATATGCTCGCAGGTGTCTTCCCTTTAGTCACGAGCGCCATGTTCCACCGAATGACCTTTGCAGGAGCCTCAAGTTTTCTCGGAGGCCTGGGAGCTGTTCTCACTATCGTACCGTGGGTTCTGGTCTTCTATGGGCCAAGAATTAGAGCAAGGAGCAAGTTCGCTAGCGAAATAATGGACTGAGTATCAAGACGTGTCATGAAACCAAGACTTCGATCCCTAGAGCTGGCGACTATCTGGTTAACCCAAGTCGGCCGGACTTATCGCTGTCTCACTTACAGTTAGCCCATGGCGCCCCGGCCGACCCCGTCTTCGATTTGACTGATTGGCCTACTCGCTCCAATGCACTTATCGATTCCCGCGGCCGCTCGGATTAATCATGTAGCAGAGATGGCATTATGACCGGACACTCCATGTCTAACTTTCAATGCCAATACGGCCATTGCTTGAAGATATAGCTTCTGGCGAAGCAACTTCGAATCAGATACCATCAGCGCCAACTCAATTGAGGATACTTGGCTTTCGAACTGCAAGTCTCTGTGGAAATGATCTACTTTGAAAATGCTTCAAGCTATATGACCCACCCCTGCAACGTCAGCGAGAATCGGACATATTCCCACTCGCTGTTCATGTCGGTAGTAGCAACGTACATGGAAAGACCCGTGTAATCCACGCTGTTATACTAGCGACCAGCTACATTCCCCGTGGCTGCTTTTCATCCCCAATCTCTCTTTACAAGACACAGAGTGAAGACACCTGGGTTTGAAATGGACCATTTCCACGGAAAGATTCTTGGGTTGGAGTTGTCCTACTGTATAGAACTCACTTTGGAAGTCGTCGACGAGGATTGGATAAACTCTTATTGATATAGAAAACTAGTGAAAACATACAAAGAAGACCCATAAATTACGCTTTTGTACCAGCGAGGTATTTACATCCCAAACGCTTCTTGTCATTTTCCTCTCCTTCTGATAGTCCCCTTTACTAACCGCGCACCAACCCCCTACCTTCCACCCATCTACAATCTCGTCCCCATATTAACATGCACACTCTTCGCATTCGTGTAGGCCGCAAGCCCGGCCTCCCCCAACTCCCTCCCAATCCCACTCTGCTTTACCCCCCCGAACGGGATCCGGAAATCGCTATCATTGCTACTATTCACCCACACCATGCCCGCTTCAACGCCCCTCGCCACGCGATGCGCCTGCTCCAGGTCCCGCGTGAATACCGCGCTGCCGAGGCCGTACGTGGTGTCGTTTGCACGCCGCAGGGCTTCAGCCTCGGATTTGAAGCTGGTGATGACGACGAAGGGGCCAAAGACTTCTTCGCGGTAGATTTTCATTGTGTCGGTGACGTTCGTGAAGACCGTCGGGGCGATGAAGAAGCCCTTGCCGGCGGCGTCTTTATGGGGTTCACCGCCGGTGAGAAGGGTGGCGCCTTCGCTTTTGCCGGAGTCGATGTAGGAGAGGACCCGCTCGTATTGCTGTTTTGTGACTTGGGGGCCTTGGAAGGTGGAGTCTTTGAAGGGGTCGCCGACTTTGCTGACGGTGTGGACGGTCTTTTTGAATTCTTCGATGAATTTGTCGTAGATGGTGTCTTGGACGAGGATTCGGGAGGTGGCGGTGCAGATTTGGCCGCTGTTGGACATGATGCCTGCGTGGCTCCACTTGACGGCTTGTTCTAGGTCTGCGTCTTCGAAGACGAGCAAAGGTGACTTGCCTCCCGTCTCAAGAGTGATGTTTTTGAGATTGACGGCGGCCATTTTCATGATCTGCCGTCCTGTAGCTGTGGAGCCAGTGAAGGCGATCTTGTCAATGTCGAGGTGCGACGCGATGGCAGCACCGGCGTCTTTGCCGTAGCCGTTAAGGATGTTGACGACACCAGGTGGGAAGCCGGCTTCTTTGATTAGGGTTGCTAGGTACAGGACGCTGAGAGGGGTCTGTTCAGCGGCTTTCATCACTACAGTATTCCCGCATGCAAGCGCAGGACCCAGCTTCCACGCCGCCATCAACAGCGGATAATTCCACGGGATGATCTGCCCGCATACACCCAGCGGTTCACGGATTGTATAAGCAAATTTAGCAGGAGAAGTATTGATGACCTGGCCATGGATTTTGTCGGCGTACCCGCCATAGTAGCGTAGGCAGCCGCCGACTTCGGCTACGTCTTGCTCGAGGGCGACGGTGTAAGGTTTGCCGTTGTCCCAGGTTTCGATTGTGGCAAGGGTTTCCGCATGTGCGTCGACCAGGTCGGCAAGCTTCATCATCATATTTCCCCGGTCTGTGGAAGCCATATCGCGCCAGGAGGGATGTTTGAAGGCCGCGCGGGCGGCGGCGACGGCAATATCGACTGAATGCAAGGGTCAGATAGGCGTATTCCTCGGAGAATTGGAATCTAGGGGAAATCAATACCATCTTCGGCGGAGGCAGCGTAGACAGAGGCAATCTCTTTCTCGTCACTGTGAGGAGAAGATTCTTAACGCTAGGTCTGCTCAAGTCACAAGAGGACATACGTGGGATTGATGCTCGTTATCTTCTCTCCCTTTTTCGACTTGACAAACTCGTTGTTGATGAAGATCCCAGTTGGCTGCTTGTATTTGTGGCCATTAGGGGCCGTAAGCTCAATGGAAAGGTCGGACATGTTTGAGAAAGCTCTGATGGATTCGTGTAACCGAGATGGAGGAGGTTTCAAAAGACGATATGTTTTGCTGCAGAGAGGGGTAAAGCACTTTGGAAGGCAGTAACCCCGATTATGTCCGATGACGGATAAAACTGCCTGTTGAGGTATAACCTTCCACTACGGAATACTCCGCATTCTACCCACCCCACTTCCCTTGGGTTCGTGTAAGAATCTCTACGTGAACCGTTGTTGGACCGTAAGGAGAAATACCACTGACCAAAGACAGATTAGCATATCGCCGTTATTCCCATCGTCCGAAGCCGTACAGTACTTACCGTATCCGTGCCCCGCCCTAAGCTCGTCTTGAAGCGAAGGATGAGCTTAGGGCGGGGCACGGATAGGTGGTCTCCCGTGCTAGACCATGGGGACCTCGAGATCGTTGTTGCATCAGGGTGGGTGCCATAACCCTGACTGTAGAACAACAATCGTCACCATGGCTGCCTTGCCAGCCGAGACTGCAGATGAGCAGATGCCCCCTGCGGATGCTATCGAATATTGGAACACGATCTCGCCCACGGCGAGTGGCATGCTCGGTGGCTATCCTCAGATCTCGCGTGTTGATCTGCGAGGTTCTGCAAACTTCCTCGCTAAACTCCGACGTCAGTCTGCCACAGCTACAAATCGTAAAATCCTGTCCAGAGGCGCAGACTGTGGAGCTGGTATTGGACGGGTTACCGCTGGCTTTCTGAGTAAAGTCTGTGAGGTTGTCGACGTGGTAGAACCGATTCAAAGGTTTGCTGATGCAGCCAAGGAGGCTAAGATGGCTGGTAGTGGAACAGTAGGGAACATATACGTTGAGGGGCTGGAGGATTGGGACCCAGAGGGACCGTATGATCTCATTTGGAATCAATGGTGTTTGGGCCATCTTACCGACCAGCAATTGGTGGCTTATTTCATAAGGTGTAAAAAAGCGATTGCAGATGGAGGCTGGGTCGTGGTGAAGGAAAATATGAGTACGAATCCAAACGGGGAGGACATGCTCGACGAGGTGGACAGCTCTATCACTAGAACGGATGGAAAATTCCGGTATCTTTTCGAGGAGGCTGGCTTGAGAATTACAAGAACGGAACTGCAACCGGGATTTCCAAAGGGCCTCTTTCCCGTTCGATTCTATGCTCTTCAGCCAACACTTTCATGAAGAGATCATGGCAGTGCCGTTCTACAAGGGTAGATCTATCAGTCTGAGGAGAGCCTCCACGCTCTTCATTGTCCTCCAATGGTCTTGGTCGAAAGAAGTGCTCAAATGTTCGCAAGTCTCCGCCAGCGCCTCGCTATGGAAATTGGACCCAGGAAACAATTTTGCCTTGCTCTAGAAGCTGCTTAGCTGTCATTGGTGGTCAAAAAGCTGCCTCACGGTGCACCCCCATCCTCGATATCCACCAAGCTCATGATGAAGTCCCATTCCTTTTTCGTCACCTTGGAGACGCTGAGACGAGCCGTTCTAAGAGTTTGCATGTTCGTTAGAACGCCGCCGTCCTTGGCATAGCGTTGCAACTCCTTGAGCCTGGTGATTTCTGGGAACTTCTGCCGATACGCGACCTTAACGCAGCACCATTTCGGGTTGTCCCGAGCAGACTTTGGGTCATAGTACGGATGTTGTGGATCAAATGCAGACTCTGACGAATACGTTGCTGCGTCAGTACTTGTACATTCTTTTGTTGCAAAAAGCTTACCGTCAACAGAATGCTCCTCCACGATCTCCATGGTACCTACGATCCCAGGGACTTTGCAGTTGGAATGGTAGAAGAAAGCCATGTCACCTTTCATCATGGTTCTCATGTTGTTACGTGCTGTTTATCCGTGTCAGCTTATGAGCTATCTCTTGTTCCTCTGAGTCAAACCTGTGGCGTTGCGAACACCTACATATCATTAGTCATGCCTTTTTCGTGTCAGAATTTCTCGAATCAGAGGACTTACCATCCCACGCCTCTGGTTCAATTGCATTCTTCAGATCATCAATCGAAAACTTCACATCCTTGCCTTTCTCAATCCGTGATTCCGGTTCGGCTTTCATGAGCCAATAGGCAGGCCCTTCTGGATCCTCGTCCCCTTCGCTTTCATCCACAGGATCAGCAGTCCTCGTGTAAACTTGCGGGATCTCAATCGAGACATTGGAGTCTCTCCTCTCCTTCACTGAGTTCTTGACCGATCCGCGGCTTTTCGTTGCTGATTTAGTGGCTTTCTTTGGTTTCACCTTTGTCGTGCCCTTGCCCGTCTTTGCCGCTTTGGTGGTCTTGATTATAGGTTTACTTACACCCCCATTCTTCGAGCTCCGAGTGATCTTTGAGACTTCCTTCGTTGCCAGCGAAGTCCGTTTCGGACGGCTCGAAGACGCCGTTTGCTGAACTATACTTGATTTACGTTTCGGCGGACTTGACGCTGCAGTTGGCCCAGGACTAGCCTTTGGTGGACGGCCACGGCCCTTTCTGGGGACAGGAGGAGCACTCGGAGGACGCCCATGCCCTCTTTTGTGGACAGACACGGTATCTACTTCGGCCTGAACTGATTTGCGCTTTTTGGGCGCCATGACGCCGTTGACTGATCGCTGTTGGTTGAGCTAAAAGGAGATGGTGATCTTTGAGTTGAGTGTTGGATTGAATCAAATGCACGGTTATTACGAACGCGACGGCTAGTTTTAGCGGGGTAATGAAGTGAAGTTTACAGGTACAGAAAGAGTTGAATGTGTTAATCGTTTTGTTTGCGATCACCTTCGTTTCTCAACTTTATCCGATGTGAATTCTTAGAGAATTTGGAAAGATTTCTGTCCACAGTTGTCTCGGTCGAAGAATGAGACCGAGGAAGGAAAGATGAGAAGAAGAGAATGTGGAATTGGTGGGAAGGACGATGGAGGAAGCAAGGTGAGAGTTGAGAGAAGAGCGGGGTGTCAGTCTGTTTCGTCCCTTGGAGATTCTTTCACAATCGAAAAGCAAATCGAGCTCTCGTCTCTCATTAGCTACTCAGTCGCAGGATACATTATGATCTTGAAACAACACCTCCCTCAGGTCATCAGTAGTGCAGCATTGGCTGAATCCGAAGTAACAATTCTCACCTTTTCACTCAACTATTTTGTGTCAGGTTGTGCGTCTCGACATCTTCTACACATCAGAAAAGTAACAAGGTTTCTGTCTATCCGTCTAAAGTGCGCCGTGGCTCCTGTCTAAAGTACGTAAATAGCGATGGGAGTGTAAGGAGTCCCATCCGAAATTTCCCAATCCGAAGTCGTGTCGTGGTCTCACCGTCATAGGTCGTATTGATAGCGGCTCGCCCAATCCCCCAAGCCCCCCAACATGAAGGACCCTGCTTTCATCCTTCCAACCAAGTCCCAACACCTACCCAAAAAGATCGTCCTGACTCTTCATTTTCCACGTCCCACCCCTCTTGACACTCGGCGGCAGATTCGTCGCATCAAAAATATGCTGCGACCTTGTCCTTTTCAGGTTCGATCGTTGCGAGTTCGATCTCATTGGGTTTGTTCTTTCGGAGCTCGTTCTCCGCAGGTCCCTGGATTCTCGGGTCTGCATCGAATTCCGGATGCCAGCGCGCTCCCAGGATGTGAGGCCCGAGGGCGTAGGGGCTCGAGGCGAGGTAGGCGGGCTTGTACTTGCGATGGTTGAGAGACGCTTGCCGGAGCTTTGCGTTAGAGGCTGAGAATAGCAGATGCGGAGAGGTTCGGGGTATGGGGTTTGTTGAGAGTAGACGGAAGCGGAGTAGCTGCTCATCTGGTTGGGGTGGCTTGGGATGCTTGGGTGACCCCGGTGATGGCAGCGATGTGGTTTTGATTTGGATTTCAAGGAGCGGGGCCGTATGCGAACGTACCAATAGAGAAAGAGGATGGAGAGGAGGGCAAGCAGGACGAGGGGAATTGTGATTCCAGTGGCGAGTTTAGCGTTATAGGAGAGGCCGGAGGAAGGGGCTGGAGTGGAAGTGGCGGTGCTGTTGGGATAGACTGACGGGGGCTGGAGGGTAAAGATTTGCGAAGGATCGATAGGAAAGGGTGTCGCAGGCGAGGGTTGGGCTATGCAGGCGGCTTTGAGGGTGTTGATAACTGTATCGGATTGTAAATAATTATTGCAATGGATCAAGGGCGTGGTGGGGCTTACAGTTGGATAGGTAGAGTTTGTTTGGTACCTGTGAATAGCAAGAGGCACATTGTCCGGCACTCGGGACAAAAGTAGGATCCTGGCAGTAATCGTACGGTGTGGAGATGTTTGGAGTAAGGATGTTCGTCTTGAGGGCATTCGATGTTTGTGCACAGGCTGCGCTACATGGACTTGACATTCTCGAGCCATTGGCGTCTGGAAAGCCAAATGAACACCAACCCAAAGCATATCTCATATTAACTAGTTTCACATCCCAGATTAGTCGCCTATGCCTCGTCGTATGAGGAACTGACCTGCAATACTTACACAACGCCCATCCCAAGTCCGTCTGTAATGTGACATGGTCAAAGGTTTGGCTTTGAATCTCGCAAGCCACACAGTCTCGAAAAAGCGCTCCCACAGCGGTTTTATTATAATCCCTGTCATAGCAGGTGATATCACTGCCATTTGTTGTTGAAGGTATTATACGCTGGGAGCACACTGAGGTGCAGTTGGAGCCTTGCACAACATAGAGAGCCAAAACAGATGAGAAAGATAGATAACTCAAAAGCACCACTGCAAGCACGCGGATCTGCATCACTGCATTACGGTTGATCTGGAAGAGCTTGTCAAACCCTGCCCAGAGAAGGCTTCAGTTGGTAGAGAGGACGATGAACTGGTTGCAAACCCAGAAACTCGTAACAGCATAAGAAATTAAGACAGAAACGATTGAAAGTAAAGCAAAGATAGTAGCCAGCAAATAGTCCACTCTTCCCCACTCCTCATGCGCGCAATACGATAGTGAAAGAGCATGTCCCAAGCCAGGGCAGACTTCACGTCGTCGATAAACTTAAGACATGCGCTTAAATTATATGCCAATACAGGTTCAGCCGGAGCATTTTGAGTGGGAGGGCCAATAGGAAATAGCTTCCCAAGGTACCGCACGGCAGGGTCGAGGGAAACGATAGGAAGAAATCGCATCTAAGATAACTACTCCGCCGCTTGTGTTCTCTGGGTTTATGTCGGCAAGCGCCTGATCGAAGATTAATTTAATATTATCCAGTCTTTTTCAAGCGCTTGTGCAACGCGGGCTTCGGTGGAGCTTGTCCGCACCGGTTAATCGCGTCTTATGATATCGATTTTGCCGTAACGAACAGGTGTCTTGTGTGTTGCCCGCGAAAATTATACAATTTAAAAGCTGCAACAAGGCAAATGTCGACTTCTTCAAGCGCTCAGATTGCACGACACCCTGTGAGGTCGAGCTGATTGCTTAAGGCAGTGGCCTAAGAAGTAGATATAAGGGGTGCCAATGGAGAAGGCTTCATGCATCCAGCTGGGATCTAAGTGGTGTTGTTCATCAAAGAGACACCAATGCGCAGTTTGAAAGGTCGAAAATTCGAAAATTCGATGCAATAAGTGTCACGCATCCACTGGACGATTGATTCTTCACTGATCAATAATGGTCATTGAATTGAGCAATGATAGCTAGGCACATTATTGGTGCCTAGTGGACCGTGAGCGAAAATCCTGGAAAACCTTGTCTTTGAATTCGACTTTGGTTGGCTAAGTTCCCCGGATTTCCAAAGCAGCAGGCCACTTTCTCTTCATGACCGAGTTATCTAAAAATGGAAATTAAAGTAGTAGCTGATGTACATGGACGGATTCACACATAATGGAAAGAGAAAGGTTGGGATCTTCTGCTGGGTTTCTTTGCTTTGATCTACGCCACGCAATAGTACGGAATACAACGAGTCGAAAAACTTGTTGCTTCGGATCGATTCAATTATTACTTGCAGTGCCCGTTGGATATTATGGAGAGTCTAATTGGGTAAGAGCTAGTTAATTAGTTCCTCATTATTTACTACGTACAGTAGATTATTACGCCTTATGTGCGGCTGTGCTAGTTGAAGCCATCCTTAGTACAGACCGCAAGGCATTCTCTCCATCTTTGATCCGCCGCAAGCCTCCAATGGTGACCGGCATCGGTCTCAACGTGCATCAATGCGATCAATTGTCTTGATTGCCTTTGGGACTGTGCCAGTCTCGTCATGTCTCCGTTCGAAAAGATAACCTCCTCCGGGTTCTCCTAGGAAGATTTGCAATGAAGTCTAAGTTGCGACGGATGCCTAGACTAGGAAGCGTGTAATGCGCTATACAGTCTCGGTTCATGTGGTACAATCCTAAGCCCTGGGTCTAGTCCATCGCGGTGACCCTCATGCTGGGACGTGCTTGGGCAAGATATCCTGAAGGTATTATCATTGTGCTGATCGGCTCGAACATCTGTCGCCGTAGATACAGCAGCTCACCTCGAGCGAGCCGAATTGTCAGGGTAATGATAGCGCCGTTGTGCCGATTGAATATGGATGAAGGGAACCTTAAGATCTGCTTCGGTTCGCTGGCTGCGAGTTATGACGGTCTGCTGAGGAGCTCTTTGAGGTGCATGGACACATCCTTTGTACGTATCTTGTCTTTGCCAGACATTTTCGAGTTGCGATAATGTCAAGTAGTCGATCATGCTCGGAATGTGTTCACGGCGGTTTCGCCGCTTCTGCCCTGGGGATCTCAACGAACGTGGTTCATTGTTTGCGAGAGGTATAGGCTGCCGGTGTGTGGCGGTGTATGACCCGTCAGTCAAAGGCGTATTGTATATCTCTCCATTGCTAGTTCGTGGGCGTAGAGGTGATCGAGACCGATGTACCAGACTTTTGACAGAAGCAAGAAAATTAGGTGAGCGCCTCCGCCGCGGCAAAGGTGAGTCTGGACTTCGATAAGAGAGAGGATTCAAGGTTTGATATGAAGGCAGGCGTGGATCTTGGTAGCTGGGGGATAGAGCATCAAAAGAGGAAGACATCTTAGAAACGTGAGATTTGGTATGCTTGCGA